>QWCT01000012.1_pt1 | contig 174453 bp, 157 predicted proteins | sample 1972681 | NCBI WGS metagenome assembly QWCT01 (sample SAMN09866701, study PRJNA288562) | Human oral metagenome isolate pre3_saliva, whole genome shotgun sequencing... | isolation source: mouth | host: Homo sapiens | place: USA: California
GAACACACCTAAGTCGGATAATCTGCTCAGATGAGGGCATTTTACACATCTAATGACGATAATCTGCATGATTGAGGTATTTTCTGCGTCATGTATACGCCTTTTTAACAGATTATCCGACTTAGGTGTGTTTTGAACTGCCTCCCATTTCTCGTGTCCAAGAAATGGGAGGCAGTTCATTCGCTGGCTCTCATTTTGGGCTTCTCGTCGTTTTGTTTTACTATAGCCACATAAGGAGATGATGCGACATGAATAAGGCGGCTCAAGTAATCAAGAACCTTTCACAGGGCTTTTTAATTTCGGGTATTTTAAGTGCGCTCATGGGTGCATACTACCTGTTCGCTAAGGCAGGGCTTCCTTTGCAAAATCCTCCGCTGGCGCTCAAAATTCAATACGAGATTGACTTTGGCGTTGGCGAGAAAATGTTTATGTTAGGTCTAACCTGCCTGTTTATCGGCTGCGTTGGCTATACCGTTGCATGGATTTGCTCCAAGACAGAGAAAGTTCAAGAGCCAGATAATCATCAAGCTGGTAGACCTTCTCGCCCTGGCGGAGCAAACTAAGGCGAGTGAGCAGAGGCGCGCGGACCGAAGCTGCGGACTGGCCGCGGCGTCTTGAAGCGCTCTAAGCTGAATTCATGTTCATCAGCAGCAGATGCGGGACAAATACAAAAATTTGAACTATTTTTAAAATAGTATTGTCCATACAAACTATACTATTCATCAGCCAAATTCACTTTTTATGTGAATACTAATTTCTCTTAAGTTTTGACTATCAATTTGTAAGAAAATGTATCTGTAATATGCACATCTTTTTGAGGGGCCATCATGAAAAAAGGTTTTCTTAAGAGAATCTCAGTCTTTCTCACCATGGTTGTGGCATGCCTGTTTATGTCTATTAACACAGCTCAGGCACTTGATCGCCAGAAAGACGATAGTGATCTTACCCAGATCAACATTTACCAGTTCACACTGACCAGAGACAACATGACTGTTCTCTCGCAAGGAACTGGCGTTAAGCGCATAGAGATTCCTGCTTCTGATACAGGCAGACTGCCCTCAACAGCTTTTGTTGTTCAGCCAACTAAAGACGGTTCCAACCAGCAGTATAACCAGCCTCTCTCGCTGAAGTTCTCTAACGCTGGCACCGTTGACGGCAAGTCCGTTGACGTTTATGTCACCATTAACTCGCTGGACCTTACCCTTAAGAACGCCAATGCAGATTACAACAACCCTAATAAGACTGATGTTGCATTTTTGACCGTTGATGAGAACTGGGGAACTAAGTCCTTCCAGATTATGGACTACATTGACGTGAATCACCCAAGCTATACTGCTGATATGTTCAGGTCCTACGCAATCAACGCAAACGTAACAGTAGAGCTTAAGTACACCGATGGCACTCCTTGTAATCTCAAGCTTGTTATGCAGCCAAGTGATATTGACGTTGTCGGCGACACTGGCGCAAATGAGACCTTCTCGCTTATTAACGCCAATAGCACCATCGATAGCATTGTTATGAACAACAGGAACATTCTTGTTGAGACCACAAGTGGTAATAAGATTACCTGGAATCCTGTTCGTGGAACTTCTGGTCCTGACCAGGAGAAGAACCTTGCAGGTTTTGCTGTTAAGTCCAAGTCAAACAGCATGACGTTTGAGTCCACCAGCGCGGCTACCAGCGGCAGTCTTTTTGGCGTATACACCGAGGCAATTACTCCAGCTCCAGTAAAGGCCGTTGATCCAGAGCAGGCTCCTGCTAAGGCCGGAGAAACCATTACCTATACCGGCACCTTTACGCTGCCAAAGCAGGGCATTGATACCATCGGCAAGATTAAGTCGATGAGCATGGTTGACACCTTTGACGAGCGCCTTGATTTCCAGAGCCTTACCGTAAGCTTTGACGGCCAGACCCTAACTGAGGGCACCGATTACACTGTTGCTGTTGACGGCCAGAAGGTTACGGTCAACATCAAGGATCACCTACTCACTAAGGCAAATGGCGGCAAGAAGTTTGTTATCACCTACAAGACTGTTACCAACAGCAAGGTAGAGACTGATGGCTCCAACATTGATAACGAGCTTACACAGGTTGTCGACGGAAACGTTGCTCACTCCAATAAGGTAACCACTGAGCTTCTGTACGAGAAGACCCACGAGTTTGTAAGCGGCACTCCTAACAGGGAGCTTCCTCAGGAGGTCCTGGACCTGCTTCCTGGTAAGCAGACTAGAATTCCTAACGGAACCACCGTTACCCCTGATCAGCCTCTTGGTGGTGTTACTCGCGTAGAGACTCCAGATGGAACGTGGGTGTTTATCGGTTACGATCACGATTCCGAGGTCATTGACCACAAAAACGCTCACTTTATTGGCGTTTGGGTAGTTCTGCCTCAGCCAAAGAAGGATGTCCTGGACGGTCAGGGCAACTCCATCGATGGCAACAAGGTAACTGCTGGTCAGGTGCTTACGTACTCCGTAACTTACACCAACACCACCAACACTGCTCGCGATGTCACCATCACCGATGTCATCCCAGAGCACACGACCTACGTTGATGGCTCCGCTGATAACGGGGGCACCTACGACCCAGCTACGCGTACTGTAACCTGGACACAGAACGTTGCTTCGGGCGACACACTCACCGTTACCTTCCAGGTCAAGGTCAACAAGGGCGAGAAGGACGTTACGGTTGTAAACACTGCCCACGTCAGCGATGGTCTTATCGACACAGACACCAATACCACCACCAACCCTGTTGTCCCTAAGCCTCGCAAGTCCCGCACTCCTTATACCGGCGACGATGCATTGCAGAACACGTTTATGTTTGCTATTGCAGGCGGCGCAGCAGTTCTCTTTGCGCTGGGCACACTCAAGCTTCACGCAGCTAGAAACTAAGCTGCGGCGAGGCTGACACTCGCAGGCATGGTGCGTGGAAGCCACAGATTTAGCACGCAGTAACTTTAAGCCGCTCTCATCTTGAGGGCGGCTTTTTGTATGGGTGCGCGCGAACGCGTTTGCGCGTGCAAGTTTGGGCGCGCAGAAAGCGATACTTGGAGCGCAAAGAATGCACTTCATACGTCAGTTAGTGCATTTGGGCGATATGAGACCATAGATAAGAACTGCAACAGTTACTCTAAAGATGCCTTAAGGCAAGGATGCAAGCGGGTCACAGTCCGGCTGCAGCAAGAAAACAAGACATTTGGTTAAGTAAGTTGTTTGGAAGTGTCATGGAAATTCGTGTAGTTGAAGAAAAGGGTCGCGCGCAAATCGAAGTGACCATCTTGAGCGGCCCCGATGACCCGCGCGTTTCGGGAATTGTCCGCCAGCTCCAGATGGTTGACGGAAAGATGACTGGATACGTTCCCGGCACCATCAACAGGCGCGTCGTTCTTCTCGCGGATGTTGCATGGATTCAGACGGATGGCAGTGTGACACTGATTCACCTGGTAAACGGGGAGACTCTGGAAAGTTCTAGTCGCTTGACCGAGCTCGAGGACGCGCTCAAAGACACGGCGTTTGTGCGCACTTCTCGACAGGAACTGGTCAACTTGGATCAGGTTACAGGCATCAAACCCGCAGGTTCCGGCCGCATGCTGCTGTCGCTTGGCGAGAAAACCCTCGTTGCTTCAAGAAAGTATGCCGCCGAAATCAAACGACGCATTGGAATTGTGTAGGGGATAGAGGGTTTTCTCGCGCATCGCTCCCGGTGCCGAGCGCCAAACACCACTCGAACCACACTTTAACAGCAGTTTTATCCCAGAGAAGGGAACATCATGGAACGCAACGAATCACAAAACTGGCAAGGAATTGAGCGAGAGACTCAGCAAGAATTTGATGAGGGACTCAATAAAACAGTAGGTCAAATCATGTGCAAAGGTATTTCAGGTGGCGCGATATGCTTCACCGGCATCTCGCTTGTGTATGGCGTCATTGCGCTGGCAACCAATTATGGTGACAGGCAAAATAACATCATACTTCTTACGCTGATCGCCGCCGGCGTCCTGTCGGGGATTTACCAGCAGATTTGGTTCAACTATCAGCCTCTGATTACTAAGCTCAGCTACCTTCACAGGTTTCTTGGCTTCAACGTTTGCCTGTTCCCAACGCTTGTGGCGATGGCGCTCATTGGAGGATGGGTGCCAAATATGGCTCAGGCTTGGATGTCTTTTACTGCGCTGTACCTGGTCATTCTTCTGGTAACTACCCTGTTTTTCAACGCCATGTTCAAGAAAGAGGAGCAGAAATACAAAGCTGCTTTCGAGAAGTACCAGGCATCTCGTCGCGGATAAAGTTGCAACTGATTTTGGACCTTGTAGCTGCGCCTTATTTCTGCAAAGAATCTGTAACTTTTGCCTGAAAACGTAAAAGAATCGGTGGATTCTGCCTAATTTCTACAAAGAATCTGTGTCCCAAACACAGATTCTTTGTACTTTTCAGGCAGACTTTAAAGCGTGCCTAAGGTTACCCTTCCATGAGCGCTCTCATGGAACCTGATTTTCTTGCTAAGTCTGAACGATTTGCCGGAAAAGTGCACCATATCTGAGTGGTTTTGCCGGTTTCTCTCATCATGTCTGAGTAAATTTACTCAGACATGATGCAGTTTTCAGGCTCAAAGGAACCTTCGCCAAGCTATACGCAAAGAGCTCGGCCTGTCGAGAAGACCGAGCTCTTGCGAGTCGCACCTGACCAGCGCCTCCGACCTGCGTGTCTGCCGTGCGTCCGAGCGATCGCGATCTGACGGTCGCGCTTACTTTTTCTTCAGAGCGTTCAGGATGCTGATGATGATGTGGTAGAGGAGCGCGGAAACAGGCCAGATAATCCAGGAACTTTTCCAGTCCTTGGTGATGAAGCTATAGCCCACGTACAGCAAGGTAATGGTGCCAAAATACGCCCTGGCAATTGGCCTGTACTTCAATGCTGCGGATTTGGAGTCTCTCTTGTTGCTTTTCTCGTCGTGAGAGAAATCGCCTTCCTGAAGAAGAACCCTGTAGCCATCTCTAAGAATTCCCGAGTAAACCAGCAGGTAAACGCCAAGAGAGACGAGAATTGCTGCCACGAAGAAACCAAGAGCAAAGGTGAGGCCAGTCCCATAGTACGAGGCAATAAGGAAGGGGATTGCGCTCAGGATGGTAAGGCAGACGCCGGCAGCCTGTTGCACGTATCGCAACGATTCTGTGGACTCGGCGCGCCTACGAACGGCAGCCTCGACACCATACTGGAGCTCGAGAGAGGCCTCCTTGAGCTGCTTAAACTTCGCGAGCTTCATGTCCTGGAGAATCAGCAGGCCAACGCCCGCAGCAATGAAGAGCATCATGATGCAAATGCCTGCGATACCCATCGCATCTGGAGAAATGTGCATCGGATCAAAGTAAAGCGCGTCTTCGCTGTATGTTGCAAGCGAGACAAGAAGCGCGGGCCCCAGGATAAAGAGGGTAATTGCACCTGCCGTGGGGCGAGAAGTTCGTGCGATTGCATCCAGGTATTCGGTGGCTGTGTCGAGAGAAACGCTGAGCTTCGGTGCCACAGTTTTGCTGGTAGATGCGTTGTCAGTGGAAGATTCGCCAACGGTGCCGCCGTCAGTGCTGTCCGTGGTGCTGCCTACGGTGCTTGCGGCAGCAGGATCCGAAGAGCCACCCTGGCCCGAAGAGGCCGCGTAATCAGCGGCGATGGCAGTAGCTGGAAGTTCCTCAAGCTCGTCTTTGAGTAGGTAGTCTGTGGAAACGCCAAAGAGCTCGCTCATGGACATAATCTTTTGGATATCAGGCATGGAAGCCATGGACTCCCATTTAGAAACTGACTGTCTTGAAACGCCTAGCTGCTGCGCAAGCTCTTCCTGTGACCAACCATTACGCTTTCTGAGGCTCATGATTTTCTCGCTCAGTAACATGGTTGTCCTTTCTGTTGGTGATGTGGTGGGATTCACATGTGATGGCTATTACTCTAAAAATTGCCTCGATTGCACACCACCAAGTTGAGTTGGAAATTTGTCAACTCTCAGTTGCGTAATAGTTTACCTGCAGAAATGCTATCAGATTTTTAAAAAATAGTTTTAAAGATCATTTAAAATTTTTGTGCGTTCGCGGAATATGTCGACAGGACGCGACATTTGTTCAGTATGTATATGATATTATTCGCTCACGGGGAAACTAAATAATCTATATCAGAAAGGAATGCGCTAAAAATCCTGTGCTTCCAGCCATTTGTCCTGGTGCATGCGTTTTGGCGTAAAAGCTACATGAAGAATTTAAAGGTATGTATCGCATCATCTGCTCTTGCAGCCGCGTTAGCACTTGCTCCAGCATCTGCGCTGGCAGAGGGCACAACGTCTGCTCCTACAAGTACCACTGGTGCTACTGCTACTACTGGCATAACTCCTATTCCTGCACCAACCAGAGAGCAACTCACAGACCCAACAGTTAACCCATATGCTCCTGAAGATGCATACTTCCTTCCTGATATCACTAACCCAATTCCAGAGGGGTTTAGGGTTGGTAACGCTGACGGTGTAGTCATTGTCGATAACGGCGATGGCACTGTTACCGTTAAGGGCCACTGGGTTACAGCAATGGAGTTCGATGAGGTTATTAACGTTGAGTTTGTTCGCATCCCAGCTCCTGATCCAACTCCAACTCCAACTCCAACTCCAACCCCTGATCCAACTCCAGCTCCAGCACCAGAGCCAGAGCCAGAGCCAGAGCCTGCTCCAGCTCCTGCACCAACACCAGCGAAGAAGTCCGTACTCCCTGCAACTGGTATCGCAGATGTTGTAGTTCCAGCTTCTGTTCTTGCAGTAAGCGGCCTTGGTTTTGTTGCTGCTTCTCGTAAGGTTCGCAAGTAGGGGAAGAGCCTGCGGCGCCGACCGAGTTGCAAAGCCGACGGGTTTCTCGCCAGAAAAATATAACGTGCATGTAAAGCGCCTGACTCCCAGGCGCTTTTTTGTGTGGAAAACCGGTTGGGCGTCCGAGCAGAAATTGGGTACACTCTGAATAACAAAGTTCGGAGGTTGTTATGGACGATCAGCAGCAAAAACTCTCGCAGAACGGCGGCGCGCGCCAGGAGTCGGCGCACTCATCTTCAACTGCGCTTGTTCTAGAAGGCGGCAGTTATCGAGGCATTTTTACCGCTGGAATCCTTGATGTGCTTCGCGAGAAGGGCGTCACCAACTTTGAGAGTGTGTGGGGAGTTTCCGCAGGTGCCATCAACGCTGTGAGTTTTAGGTCTAAGCAGATGGGTCGTGCCATGCGCATTATGCTGGCATTTAGGGACGACCCCCGTTTTCTTTCGATCCGCTCGCTGATCACTACTGGCGACATTGCGGGTGCGGATTTCATGTTTGACGAGATTCAAAACCGCCTGGATCCCTGCGATAACGAGGTGTTCAATCAAAATCCCATGCAGATGTACGCGGTGGCGTCCGACGTTACGTTTGGCACGCCGGCGTATCTGCACGTAAAAAAGTTTCCGGAAGACGTGACTATGGTCCGAGCGTCCGCGTCGATGCCAACGGTTTCTCGCATGGTTGAGCTGGATGGACATCGTTATTTGGACGGCGGAACTACCGATTCCATTCCGTTTGCGGCCGCGCTTGGTCTGCCCGACGGTAAAGCGGAACGCGCGGTTGACATTCCCGACCACAAGCCGGCAAAGAAAGCGCTGGTCATTATCACGCAGGATAGGGATTTCGTAAAAACCGACGTTAACGAGCAAATCGCGATCCGCTCGCAGCTCTACTCCGCGTATCCATACTTTGAAGCCGCATTGGCTTCTCGCTCCGAGCGCTATATGGATCAGCGCAAACAGCTGTTTGAACTGGAGGAAGAGGGTAGAGTGCTAGTGCTTCTGCCTCCCGAGCCAGTTGAAGTTAAAGTTAACGAGAAGTCCGGTGAGGCCCTGCTGTCTCTATACCTGACAGGTCGCCAAGTCGCACTTGAGCGCCTCGAAGAGATTAAGAGTTTTATCGAGTAGGGTGCGCGAACCGGCACTCGCGTGACCTTCGTCGATGCACGTCGATGCGTGCGCGCGACCTGCGCAGGAAGCACAAATTGATACGAAAAGAGTTTGTTTTGAAGACGCCCATGAACAAGTTTTTGAAAGTGATGTTTGCGCTGGTTATCGTTGCGATGACCGGTGCGGCAATTCTGCAGATCGTCGCTCCCGAGTACATGGGAAGCAACGCCGCTTATGGCATTTCGACCGGATGGCAGCGAGAGATTGGTTTTTGGAATCTCGCGGTACTCATCATTTTGGTCACCACGTGTTTCCACTACGATTGGGTCTATCTACGTGCGATTTTGCTCGCACTGATTCTGGGTGGCATTGGAATTGGGACCAACCATTTCATCCATTTCTTGAGCGCTCACGAGTCGGTAAATTTGGTAGGTGCTATCGAGAATTACGTTCTTGCAGTTGGATGGATGATCGGCTGGAAGCTCGAATGTAATCGCAGGAAAACCACGGGCACTACTGAGTAACTGCGGAAAGGTTGCGAGCGTTTTCGCACGACGTTATGTGTGCCTGATTTTCTCGCCATGTCTGAACTGTTTGCCGGAAAAGCACGCCATGTCTGAGTGGTTTTGCCGGTTTTTCTCGCCATGTCTGAGTAAGTTTACTCAGACATGATGCAGCTTTCAGGCTCAAAAATTCAGGACAGTCATCTTGGTTGGAACGTGCCTGATTTCTGCAAAGAATCGGTGGATTTTGCCTAAAAGCATCAAAGAATCTGTGGATTTGCCTGATTTCTGCAAAGAATCGGTGACTCAAATACAGATTCTTTGCACTTTTCAGGCTCACCTGGCGAGAAACCCGTGCACTCGCGACCAGCCCGCACCCTGCGCACCCGCACGTCCGCGCACCCGCGCACAACCGCGCGCTCGCGCTCCGAACGTTAACGCAGGCGCGTGAGCTGCACTTTCTCGATAAGCGAATCCACAACCGAGCGCTCCGCCGCCTGAGTTCCGCTCTCCATGACGTTTGCGGCGCCCGTAGCCATGGCCAGTCGCAGCGCGTCTTCTGTCGAGAGACCCTGTGCATCCGCAAAGGCAAGCGCAGCCACAACGGAGTCACCGGCACCGACAGTGCTTCCTACCTGGACTTTTACTGGACCTGCATACCAAACCTCGTCGGCCGTAGCGTAGACGGCGCCGTTGCCGCCCATGGAAACGCAGACCGTGTCGATGCCACCAGCAACAATCTCGGATGCGGCGGCGGCAATCGCGTCCACGTCGGCAAGCTCACGGCCAAGCATGGCGGAAAGCTCGTGATCGTTTGGCTTGGTGAAGTATGGCTTCTGCTCAAGGCCAACTGAGAGGGCCGCGCCGTCGGCGTCCAGGTACACCTTCAGTCCGGCGTCGCGCAGGGCACGAGTCCAGCGGCCATACGTGTCAGTGGCAGCTCCGCGAGGGAGACTGCCGGAAAGAACCACAATGTCGCCAGCGGAAGTCTTGGCAATCACGTCAGCAAGCGCCTGGTCAAGCACGGTATCGGTGACCTCGGGACCAGGTTCGTTGATGTCGGTGTTGGTGCCGCCCTCGGTGTCGACGACCTTGAGGTTGGTACGCGTTTCGCCAGGAACGGAAATCGCTTGGACCTTGATGTTATTCTCGACAAGCGTGTCAGCGATCCATTTGCCGGTTTGACCTGCAAGGACGGCGATGGCGGTAGACTTTCCGCCCAGCTTAGCGATAACCTTGGAGACGTTGATGCCCTTACCGCCCGCGTCTCGCCTGAGCCACGTGATGCGATTCACCTGGTCAACGGCAAAGTTTGGCACCTGGACGGTCTTGTCCAGGGCGGGGTTGAGCGTGACGGTGTAGATGCTGGGCATAGTCGCTCCTCAGTTTGCGGCGCCGCAAGCGGCGCTTGAATGGCGCCGCCAAGCGGCGCAAGTTATCTACGCTGATAATACTTCAGTTTCGGCAAAAAAGTAACCGCGGACAGCGCCGTTACGCGCATATCCGCGGTCTTTTCTGGCGAGAAACCCGGCGCACTCGCGGCTTGCCCTGGACCCGCGCTACCCCGGCGCGCCGTCAGCGCTTACTTGCTGTCAGCGCTCTTGAACTGATCGAGAGCCCAAGCGTACGCAGTTGGGACAACCCTGGACCAGTACTTCCAGTTGTGGTTGTCGCCGGAGTCGCGCTGGTAGTCAACGTTGATACCAGCATTCTTGAGCTGCTCAACAAAGGCGTCCACGTCAGCAACAGGCACAACGCCGTCGTCGGATGTTGTTGCAACAAAGAACGAAACCTGACTTGGATCAACCTCACCAAGATACTGAGTTGGGAACAGTTGCTTGTACAGATCCCATGACCAGCTGGTGGTTCCGTCGCTAAAGGCGTGCTGAGACGTGTAAATAAAGTTGTCGTCAGCAAGCGTGGTCCAAACGGAAGGCGAGAGCAAAATGCCCTTGCTAAAGTAATCGGAGTGGTGCAAAACAAATCGAGCTGCACCATAACCGCCCATAGAAATGCCGCCGATTGCGTGATCCTTGCGGTCCTTTGACACGCGATACGTGCTCTCAATGTAAGGTACCAGGTCGTTCATAATCGCGGATTCCATCTTGAGGCCGCGATCAGCGGAGTCAATGTAGAAGCTGTTAAAGCCGTCGACAAAGACTACGATAGCTCCTTGACCAGCGGTTTGAATAGCCTCGTCAAGCATGGCGGACGAATCAAAGCGCTCTAGCAAATTGCGATGATTGCCATACAGACCATGCAGCATGTACACAACAGGATAGGTCTTATCGGGATTGGACTCGTAGTCCGCGGGCAGGTAGACGTCATAGTTCCAGTCCAGACCAAGGGTTGGCGAGTAGAACGATGTAGCTTTGACCGTTCCTTTAGGAGCCTCTTCTTTCTGATCTTTCTGAGCCTCAGACTGAGCGGTTGAGCTGCCCTGAGTGTTCTCAGAAGCGGCTGGCGAGCAACCGTAGAATGGAATCACCAGCAAAAGCGCTGCGAACAGGGCAAGCGCGGTGCCCAGTACAACATGATTCTTAAGTTGGGTTTTGAGTTGGGTGCTAAGTCGGGTTTTAAGCTGGCCGCCCAGCAACGCAATGTTCCGGTGCAAACGTGCGACAAAATCTGTGTCACGCATTGTTTCCTCCTGACGTTGTAGCTTTGACCTTGGTGTAAACATACGAGCACGCCCGCACTTCTCGCCCTATGAAATAAAAAGTCGAAACAAAATGCACCACACAGCAGGCCAAGTGGTTGTTCTTGTGCTGTGGACGGCTTTGCAATGTGGAGAAACCCGTCAAATTTGAACGAATTGTTGCATTCGTGAAGCAACAAAAATTCCCGCGTACAACTGCTAAAGAGTGGAGTATACTTTTAAGGCTTTTCCACAGAGCCCCGTAATCTCTGACAAGAAAAAGCATCGATGACCCGTCCAGGGGTTATCAACTCGTAATTCGTAGGAGGAGTCAAGTGAAGAAGTCGACTCAGTTCGCCAAGGCTGGCGAAGTCGAGCGCAAGTGGGTGCTCATCGACGCTGAGGGCGCAACGCTCGGTCGTCTGGCTACAAAGGCTGCCATGATTCTTCGTGGTAAGAACAAGCCACAGTACACCCCAAACGCTGATACTGGTGACTTTGTTGTCATCATCAATGCAGACAAGATCGTCCTTACTGGTGTTAAGGCTGATCACAAGGAGTATTGGCGTCACTCCGGCTACCTTGGTGGCTTGAAGATCACTTCCTTCAAGGAAGAGATGGAGAAGCACCCAGAGCGTGTTGTTGAGCACGCAGTCAAGGGCATGCTTCCTAAGACCACTCTTGGTCGCAAGCAGGGTATGAAGCTTAAGGTTTACGCCGGCGCTGAGCACCCACATGCTGCACAGAATCCCGTCAAGATTGAGCTGGAGGGCTAAACGATGGCAGATAACACCGCTGTTTACACCGGCACCGGCCGTCGTAAAGAGGCCGTCGCTCGTGTTCGTCTTGTTCCTGGAACTGGTAAGGTTACCGTTAACGGCCGCGAGGCAGTCCAGTATTTTGGTCGCCAGCAGCTCGTAGACAACGCAACCGCACCTCTCCGCATTACCGATACCCTTGAGCGCTTTGACGTCTTCGCAAACTGCGATGGCGGCGGCATCAATGGTCAGTCCGGCGCACTTCGCCTGGGCATCGCTCGCGCTCTTCTCGAGGCTGGCGAGTATCGTGATGACCTTAAGAAGGCCGGCTACCTCACCCGCGATTCTCGTGCGGTCGAGCGTAAGAAGTACGGTCTGAAGAAGGCTCGTAAGCGTCCTCAGTTCTCCAAGCGCTAAGGCCGCTGGACCCAAAAAAGTCCTCACAAAGAGACCTGTTGTATATCGGCAGGTCTCTTTTTTGTATACTTTTAAATGGTTGCATTTTGCATATTTATGCAACCGTTTTAGTCCGCACGTTCTTCTCGCCATCTGGCGAGAAGCCCCACCTGTCGAGTAGTTCGCTGGCGCTTCGCGCGCACGTTGCTCTCCACCCGACAACACTACATTCGCAGCTAGGAGACGCTTATGAAGTACTTTGGAACCGACGGCTTTAGAGGCCGCGCAAACGAGGGTCTGAACGTCGATCATGCATATAAAATTGGCCGCTTCATTGGCTGGTATTACGGAGCTAAGCAGGCTCGCAAGGCTCGTATCATCATTGGTAAGGATACCCGCAGGTCAAGCTATATGTTTGAGTCCGCGCTTGTCTCGGGCCTGGTTGCTTCTGGCGCTGACGCGTACATGCTGCACGTCATTCCTACACCTGGCGTCAGCTACGAGGTAGTAGACGGTGCCTTTGACTGCGGCGTCATGATTACTGCGTCCCACAATCCGTTCACCGATAACGGCATCAAGCTGGTCAACAAAGACGGCTACAAGATGGACGAGGACGTCCTCGAGCAGGTAGAGGACTATATTGACGGCGAGTTTGACGTTCCTCTGGCAACGGGTGACGTCATTGGCCGCACGGTTGATTACATGCAGGGCCGCAACCGCTACATCTCCAGTCTTATTGCTAGCTGCGGTTTTAGCCTCCAGGGCCTAAAGATTGGCCTGGATTGCGCAAACGGCGCAGCTTCTAGTGTTGCTCGTCCTGTCTTTGACGCCCTGGGCGCCGAGACCCACGTTATCAACAACGCTCCAAACGGCCTCAACATCAACGTTGATTGCGGTTCTACCCACATTGACCAGCTGCAACGTTTTGTGGTCCAGAACGGCCTTGACGTGGGCTTTGCCTACGATGGCGATGCTGACCGCTGCCTGGCAGTTGACGAGCGCGGCCACGTGGTTGATGGAGATCTGATCCTCTACGTCTGCGGCACCTACCTTAACAAGTATGGTCGCCTGGCAAAGCAGACCGTGGTTACTACCGTCATGAGCAACTTTGGCCTGTTCAAAGCATTTGACGACGCTGGCCTCTCTTACGAGAAGACCAACGTGGGCGATAAGTATGTCTACGCTTGCATGAACGAAAACGAGTACAGTCTGGGTGGCGAGCAGAGTGGTCACATCATCTTTGGTGACCTGGCAAAGACCGGTGACGGCATCTTGACCAGCCTCCGTATTATGGAGGTCTTACGAGCAGAGCGCGAGAAACTCTCTGAGCTTACTCGTCCCGTTACACTATATCCACAGCAGTTGATTAACGTTCGCGTCACTGATAAAGAGGCTGCTATGCAGTCTCCTAAGGTCAACGACGCAGTTGCAGCTGCCGAGAAGTTCCTTGAGGGCAATGGTCGCGTGTTGGTCCGCGCTTCCGGAACAGAGCCTCTGGTGCGCGTTCTTGCAGAAGCTCCAACCGATGAGCTCTGCCAGCAGGCAAACCAGATTGTGCTCGATGCACTCGAGGAGTATAGGCTCAGCGCTTAAGCGCAGATAGATCCAGGGGATACGATGGCACTGGCAGGAATAGGTGTAGATATGCTTGAGATTGCCCGCATGCAGCAGGCAATTGAGAGGCGCCCTCACTTTATTCGCCGTATGTTCACCGATGCCGAGCGTGCGTATTGTGAGCGCACTGCTCGCCCTGCGGAGCACTATGCTGCTCGCTTTGCGGCAAGAGAAGCCGTGCTCAAAGCCTTAGGAACGGGTTTCTCGTCTGGTATTGGTTTTCAGGACGTTTCTGTTGAGAGAGATCAGCTGGGCAGGCCACAGGCTCGCCTAGCGGGCAAGGCTGCACAGATTGCGGCTGAGCAGGGCGTGCAGGAGATTGCGCTTTCTATCTCGTACACCAGAGATGTTGCGGTAGCCAATGCGGTTGCGGTAACCAACGCCGTAAAACCCAAGGTAGATCAAAAGGAAGATGCTGCCCAAGAGCTGGCACGTTCGTTCAAAGAAGCTCGTTCTGTGTTGGATGAGCTTGAGCGCGTGCAAGAACCTATAATTGAGACAACCTTTGATGATGTTGTTAAATCCGAGGAGTAAGTTATGCAGCCGGTACTAAATGTTGAGGACATCAAGCGTGTAGAGATTGCGCTGACACGCGTGGGCGTGAGCGTTTCCGAGCTCATGCACCGTGCAGGTTACGCTGCTGCTCAAGAGGCCCTTGGCATGGGAGGGGACATCTCTAACGTTGTCATCCTCGTAGGTCTTGGCAATAACGGTGGAGATGGCTGGGTGGCAGCAGAAGCGCTGCGCTCTAGAAACTGTAACGTTAAGGTGGTCACTCCGCTTGAGCCTGATCAGATTTCCGGCGATCTTGCACGTCAGATGGCGCAGCGCGCCGTTCGCGCGGGAGTTTCCGTGCTTGTTGGCCCTTCTCGCCAGGAGCTGATTGACCTGCTGGCAACGGCTGACGTGGTGCTTGATTGCATGCTGGGCACCGGCTTCCACGGCAAGGTTCGTGCTCCGTTTGATATTTGGATTGAGTGCCTGAATCAGTCTGGTGCTCGCGTACTTTCCGTTGACGTTCCAAGTGGCCTTTCTGCGCAGAAGGGCCAGGTAGAAAGCGCGTGTGTTGTCGCTGACGTTACCGTTACCATGATTGCGCTCAAGCCCGGCCTTATTGCAGACGCAGGCCGCGACGTTTGCGGCTCCATTGTTGTGGCTCCTCTGGCCGAGCAGACTGAGCGCTTGGTTGTTGAGGCAGATCCTGTTGCCTGGCGCGTTGACCTGGAAGATTATCTTGCTTCTGTTCCTGCCCAGCTCAACGACTGCGATAAATACTCTCGTGGCTCCGTATTGGTGGTTGGTGGGTCAAGCCGCTTCCCCGGAGCTGCTGTTTTTGCTGCTAAGGCGGCTGCTCGTGCGGGTGCTGGCTACGTTACGCTGGCAGTGCCTGAGGCCATTGTCAGCTGCGTTCAGATGATGTTGCCAGAGGTTCCCGTTATTGGCCTCCCGTGCGACGCTGAGGGCGTGTTTACCGAGGAAGCAGCTCCACTGGTGCTACAGCTTGCCGCCATGCGCACCGTTACGCTGGTTGGTCCAGGTATGCGTGTTTCTGGCGGAACCGTCAAGGTTACCTCCGCGCTGCTTGACTCTGAGCTGCCCGTTATTGTTGACGCCGACGCGCTTAACTGCATTGCTCGCCTCACTAATAACAACCTCCCAGATTTCCCTGAGCTCACTCGTCGTACCGCTCCGCTCATCATGACCCCACATCGTCGAGAGCTAGGTCGCCTGGTCAACCAGGTAGACAATCCTCCTGCAAGTCTGGTGGGTCAGCTTGAGGCTGCTCGCAAGATTGTCTGGGCAGACGGCGGTTCTGAGCTGGTAATTGTTGCTAAGGGCACCGCTACTGGTTGCGTGGGCGTTCAGAAAGCTGTGCTGCCCAAGCCTGGTCCCGTTACGCTGGCAACTGCTGGCTCTGGCGACGTTCTTGCTGGTACTATTGCTGGTCGTCTGGCTCAGGTTGCTGGTCAAGTTGATGACCTGCCAACCTTCTGCTCACTTGCCTGCGAGGTTCACGCATACGCAGGTCAGCTAGCTGCCGAGAAGTTCGGTGTACGCGGAGCTATGGCTGGCGACATCTGTGACGTTATTGGCCTTGCCTCCGATGCACTTGAAGAGCAGATTGCATTCCCTATGACAGACTTTGAAGAAGCTGCGGAGTAGGTGAGCCTGATGTCGGCATATCCCCAGGATAGATGGGCTTGGATTGAGATTGATCTTTCTGCCGTCCGCCACAACGTAAAAGCGTTTAAGGCCCAGCTTAGCCGCGGCGTTAAGATGATGTGTGTGGTTAAGGCTGACGCATACGGTCACGGTGCTGCTCAGTGCGCTAAAGCCATGCAGTCCGTGGGTGCTGATCAGTTTGCCGTTGCAACGGTCGATGAGGGTGTTGAGTTGCGCTGTTCCGGCATTGATAACCCCATCCTGGTGCTTTCCGAGCCTCCAGTCACTTCCATTCCAGACCTCGTCCGCTTTGACATTATGCCGTCAGTCTACACGGTGGACTTTGCCCTTGCGTATGGCGAGGCTTCCGCCGCAGCTAATAAGGTTGGTCGCTATCACCTGGCCATCGATACCGGCATGACCCGCATTGGCGTCAGGCGAGAAGATCTTCTTGAGGTACGCGGCTCTATTGATTTCCACAGGGGTCTTGAATGCGCTGGTACGTTTACGCATTTTGCTACGGCCGACGTGCTCGACAACTGGGACTTTGACCTGCAGGTTAATCGCTTTATTGAAGCGGTTACGGCACTCAAAAACGCGGGCTATGAGCTGGGCTTGGTTCACGCTGATAACACCCCTGGCACTGTTCTGCACAAAGACATTCAGTTCGATATGGTTCGTGTGGGCATTGGCCTGTATGGACTTCATCCAAGCAAGCTCACCATTCCCCGCATTGACCTGCAGCCCGTTATGAGCGTGCGCGGTCGCGTAACGCGCGTGGTCTATCCAGCTGTTGGCGATGGCGTTGGCTACGGCATGACGTGGCGCGTTCCTCGCAATAACATCCAGGTAGCTACGGTGCCTATTGGCTACGCCGATGGTCTTGCACGCAGTCTTTCTAATCGGATGGATGTTTTGACGCGCGGAGATCGTGTTCGCCAGGTGGGCAACATCTGCATGGATCAGTTTATGATTGCTGTTGATACCGCAGGTACGCACGCTAATAAGCCCGCACACGAAATTCGCCATGGTGACGTGGTTACCCTCATCGGCAAAGACGGTGATCAAGAAATCACCGCAGATGAGATGGCTGATCTTCGTGAGACCATCAATTACGAGGTAGTTTGCAACTTTGGCGTGCGCCTCGATAAGGTGTACATCTAATGGCAGCTACTCCTGCTTCTCCTAAAAATGCTTTAAGCAGAAAGCGCATGTCAAATGCAGAATATGCGAAAATCGCATATTCTAAACAAGCAGGTAAGACGCTTGACGAGATTCGTGAGAAGATAGCTGATTGCAAGAAGTGTCCGCTTTGGGAAACACGTACCAACATTGTGTTTGGTGGCCCAAATCCCACGGCCCGCGTCATGATTGTGGGAGAAGCTCCTGGTAAAAACGAGGATCTAAGCGGTCAACCTTTCGTGGGCGTATCGGGCAAAAAGCTTGATGCACTGTTAGAAGAAGTTGGCCTTTCTCGCCAGGATGTTTTTATCTCTAACGTGGTCAAATGTAGACCACCTTCAAACAGAAACCCCAAGGTAGCCGAGGTGGAGGAGTGTTCTCCGTACCTTCGCGACCAGATTCGCGCTATTAAGCCGGACGTTATTGTCTGCCTGGGAAATTTTGCGACGCAGTTTGTCATGCATACCGATAAGGGCGTGACGGAGTTGCGCGGCAAGTTTTACCAGATAGGCGCCTTTAGCGTGCTACCCACTATGCATCCCGCATCAACTATTTACCGCAAGGAGTGGGCGCAGTTCCTCAAAGATGACCTGCGACTTCTTGCTGATTGGCTTGAGGAACACCCTCGAGGAGGCTCTTGTGACTAACCTTTCTACCAGCGCAAACGACGCTGCAACAAACAACCTGCCAGAAAAAACTGCGGCCGGCACGTATGTTTCTACCACCACCGAGCAAACTATTGCTCTTGGTCAGATTCTGGGCAAACTCCTGCAGGCGGGAGATGTTCTGGTACTTACGGGAGATCTGGGCGCTGGAAAAACGCAGCTCACCAAAGGTATCGCTGCTGGCATGGGTGTTGCTGACGACGTAACCAGCCCAACCTTTACTATCGAGATGGTTTATGAGGGTACGCTTATGCCTCTCTACCACTTTGACCTGTATCGCCTAAACGACCCTGATCAGCTTGAAGATACGGGCCTGTACGATGCGCTTGAGTCTGATGGTCCAACTATCATCGAGTGGGGAGAGCAATTTGCGGAGCAAATTGGCGAGAGAACCCTTGATGTGTATGTTTCCAGATTGTCTGAGGAAGAGCTGGAATCAGACGACGCTGAGCCGCGCCGTGAGATTCGCTTTATCCCACAGAATGCTCGTGGAGAAGAAATCATTCAGTCGCTTTAATTTCAGTTTCAAAGAGAGGTAATCTTCTCAAATGAGTACAAAAGCAGAGTTTTTAAAGATTATGTCTGAGCAAACCGAGATTGCTTTGGCAACATCTGTAAATAATGTCCCAAATGTGAGGATTGTAAATTTTTATTTTGACCCAGAAGAAAACGTACTTTACTTCTCGTCTTTTAAAGAGAATGACAAAATCAAAGAGATAAAAGCAAACCCACATGTGGCGTTTACCACAATTCCTCACTCGGGAAATGAGCACGTGAAAGCAAAGGGAATTGTTCAAAAAAGTTCAAAAACTATTTTTGACGTCGCAGATCAATTTATTGCTAAGGTTCCAAACTACAAAAATACTATCGAATATGCAGGGGAATCCTTGGTTTTATTTGAAATAAAATTTGACACGGCTGTGGTCACAAAGGACTTAAGCTCAATCGAAACATTAGAGCTGTAAGTTAAAACTTGTCGTGAATTATTTACAACACCTCCTCTTTTAGTAAAAACGTTTTTATAGCCCAGTTATAGATATTTTAAGAATATCTATAACTGGATATTTTGGCAGTACACCTGCGATTTCTTTTCATATATACTTACTAATCCGTTGAAATATGTTCAAAAAAGAAAAACAATTTTTTCTTGAAATACACGAGTTAAGGAATATGAAATGAAGAAGTATTTGCATAACAACGCAAAGCTGCTCGCAATTGCAGGCATTATGGCAAGTGTGTTGGTTTTCTCGCCAGTACTTTCTGCGATAGCTCTTGCTGAAGGTACTGAGGTAGCTGAGGCAAGCGCCACAACTGAGGCCACCGCCTCGACCGAGTCGTCTGCCGCTACGACCGAAGCGACTGCTACAACTGAGACGACCGCTGCTGCCTCAACAGATGATGATAGTGACGCAGAGGCAGTTGGATCTTATATGGGCGCCGATGGCATAATGCGTGAAATCCACATTTCAGTATCAACAGATGGCGGCACTTATAACGGAAAAGATTATATTCCACCAACTATTTCAGGTGATTTTAAGAGTGTTTCTTTTAGCAGCAATGTTCAGCGTGAGGGATACACACTGGTAGGTTTTTCAACAGGTTATTTTTCGCAAGATGAAATAAACAATGCAACACCAGATATGTCGAAACCATATACTATCGATGAGAGTGGCAATGTTCATATGAATCTTGATGATATTGTTGCCTGGAGTGTTACCGACAATATTGATACAAACACTATTACGTTTCGCTATCATTTAACTACCTTATGGGCACCAAATCCTGAGCCAGAACCAGAGCCTCAGCCAGAGCCTCAGCCAGAACCAGAGCCCGCCCCAGTTGTGCCTGCCTCTGATGCAACTCAAACTCCTACACCAAGGCGCGAGAAGAGCGTTCTACCTAACACAGGAGATGCAAGCTCTGTAGCAGGTGTTATCGCAGCAGCTGGCACCGCTCTTGTTGCGCTTGGTCTCCGCAAGAAACTGCAGTAGTAAATAGTTGTTTCCTAGTAGAAATACATTCCTATGTCTAAATATTTTCACAACAACACAAAGCTTCTTATTCTTTCTGGTGTTCTTGCAGGAGCATTGGTCTTCTCGCCAATATTTTCTTCTCTTGCGCTTGCAGAGGGTACTGAGGTGACAGAAGCAACCGCAACTACTGCAACGACTGCAACTAACGATGCAGCTGAGGCAACCGTCACAGTTGAGACAACCGTCTCGACCGAGTCGTCCGCTACAACTGAAGCAGCCACCGCAGCTGAGACGACTGCGACAACTGAGACAACCACTTCAACTGAGGCTGCTGCCAGCACCACCTCAACAGATGACAATGGTGCAACTATTGTTCGTTATTATGATCCTGAAGTTGGTTGGAATATTAGGATTAATCTTGTTGTCGGCGCATACGGCACTCAATACAACGGAAATGCCTATATCCCTGCGACGATTTCAGACGATCATAAGAGTTTTACTTTTGATGGAAATATTCAGCGAGATGGTTACACGCTGGTAGGATATTCGTCAGAAATACTTCTCAGTAATCAAAGGGATAACGCAACTCCTGACCAGTCAATGCCTTACACCGTTGATGCTAACGGATTTGTCCACGTGAATTTTGCTGATATTACCACGTGGTCCGTTACCGACGACCTTCGTGATGACACTACAACTTACTATTACTTTTTTGCTCCTCTTTGGGCACCAAATTCTGAGCCAGAGCCAGAACCTGAGCCTCAGCCAGAACCAGAACCACAGCCCGCACCTGCACCAATTGCACCTGCTTCTGATGCGTCCCAGCAACCAGCACCAAGGCGCGAGAAGCGCGTTCTACCTAATACAGGTGACGCAAGCTCTGTAGCAGGTATTGTCGCAGCACTTGGTGTAGCGCTGACCGCATCTGGTCTCCGCAAGAAAATGAAGTAATAAACTGCAAGAGCTAATAAGCAATAAATACGCCCCTAGAAATAAAATTTCTAGGGGCGTTTCTTTTTAAGATATCTTTTGATTTGTGGCTCGCGGTTAAACGAGCTTTTAGGACACTCTAAAAAATATATCCCTTTGCAACAGCCCAGTTCCAGATGCGGTCAGCCTGTATTTCACAGCGCTGCTTAAGTTCAGTGGTGTTAGAACCAGTGAAGGTAACCTGCTGAACAGAAAGAGGAAGGTTATCTGGCTTAGTAATAGTTAAAGTTGCGCTGTTCATAGCCATGCGAGCGGTCTTGTTTGTACCAAGGCGGACCTTAACAGTAAAGTAACCACGAGCAACAGGCCACTCGGTAACTTCTCCGCTATTGGCTGTTCCAGACCTGAATCCATTTGCATTAGCAATAATGCTATAGCCATTCATAAAGAAACCGGCTGCAATAAGTAGGCCACCAATGGCGCACAAAAGAATTCCTGCAAAAATAGTGCCCTCACCATTTAAATTAAAGAAATTCCAGAGGCCGCCAACAGCAAAAAACGCACCGGCTGCCCAACCAATAAGAGGGCTCGCAGCTCCCTGAGGTTTACCAAAATCAATTACATCGTAGGTAAGAGGAATAGGGGAGGTGTCGTTTTTATCGTAAAGATAAACGTTACCTGGAATTTCCTGTTTTTGAGCGGGTTTTTGTGATGCTTCTGGTGGAGTTGGAAGTGACATAAAGCCGTCCTCCTTTTAGCTGGTAGAACCGTTCAGGATATAAATAATTATCCTATTTGAGAGATTTATTGTAACATATTGGATAGTACGGTCTTAAATTTTTTAATTTTGCACCCCACCTATCGAAAGGATGCTTAATGAAAAGACGCCAACTAGCACTGACTTGTGCATTGGTCCTTGCACTTTCATCAGGTGTTGTATTTACTGCGTGTAATTTTAACTTTGGCTTACCATCACCTGAAGAGATTGCAGCTCAGAAGGAAGCAGAAGAGAAGAAAGCTGCTCTTGCTCCCTTTGTAGGCATTTGGGAAGCCAAGTCAATTGAGGATGAAAAAAATGGCACAGTCACTGAAGACATGTACAAAGATGTTAGAGATGTTTATCTAGCAATTTATGGCTATGACTTCTCTGACGATGGCACTGGTTTGTTTGTTCGCTTCGGTGCACAAAAGCCATTTACTTGGTCTGTTGATGCCGATGGAAAGCTTACTATTACCCTTGCAGGTAATGCTGGAAGCTATACAGCAAGCGTTGATTCTTCAGGCCAGATGACCGTTGAAGGCTCTGATGGTTCTAAAGCTATCCTTACTCAGGTAAGTACAACCTCAGGTGATTATTCTCATATTAGGTATGAGCCATTTAATCCACTAACAGGAACAGGCAATATTTCTAAAAACAAGTCATCGCATGAAACTAAACTACGCTTTACTATCACCACTGAGCTTGATCAGGTCATTGTTGATACCGATGAGCTCTATGTAAGGCTTATTGGCATCGCTTCCCTTAAAGACCTTAAGGGTTTTGAAGGCTATGTCTTTGAGGTTATTAATAGAACTCCTTATACAACCGGCTATCAATTTACTATTCAAGATCCAACCGATGGCTATTGGGCTTATGGATTTAACGTGTTAGAGCCAGGTGAGAGAGTCTATGAGTACGTTCTTAATAACCAACGTAGAGATAAGTCACTCTCTGAAGTCACGGATGTAAAAGGAACTCTTGAGTATGACCACTCTAGCAATGGCGCCCTTCATAATGACGAGAAAACCGTGACATTTGATTTGCCTACTGGGCAGAGCAAGTAACTGCTAAAAGTTGGTTTTATATCGCTGCACGTATGGAAGGAAGTTTAATGAAAAAGCGTCAAATGCTGTTAGGATGTCTGCTTGCACTGGTGCTTTCTGTAAGTGCAGTGCTCAGTGCCTGTTCATCAGGGGATAATAGTCCCGCAGGAAACAAAAAGTCTGCTGGTCAGATCGTAGGTGTTTGGGAAGCTTATGACATCTTTGAACCCGGACTAGGAAACCTGAGGGAGGGAGAAGCCTACGACGATTATAAAGAACAGTTCCATGCAATTTATGCTTTCAGCTTTGCTGAGGATGGAACTGGCTTGTTTACTCGCTTTGGCATAATGAAGCCTTTTACCTGGACTGTTGATGCAGAAGGAAAGATTACCGTTACTCTTGAGGGAACTGCGGGTTATTTTACGGGACAGATTGACGCTGAGACTGGCAGGTTAAGGCTCAAGGGCACAGGCGACGATGAGACTGACGCCGAGCTTAAGCAGATTTCAACTACTGCTGGAGACTATGCAAGTGCTACCTATCAGCCATTTGATCAACTTACCAATAAAGGTACCGTACCAACCATGGTCAGGTATGATGATCTCAAGTTCAAGAATTTTGAAATAACTCGAGAGGTCAATAAAGTTCTTATCGATACAGATAAGCTGTATATGAGTCTGTATGCTATCGCTCAGGTACCGGGAAGCTCTCAAGAAGGTTACGTATTTGAGATTATCAACAAGTGTCCTGACTCATTTTACGGAGAGTTCTCTCTTGGAGATCGAGTTGGTCCTCTGAATGCCTTTGGTCAAGCCTCCTTACAGCCTGGTGAGAAGTTCTATTTGTTCGTTCCTAATGTCTCGCAGACACCAGGATCTCTTGTGGCACTTTCTAATCCAAAAGCTACGGTTTCTATTGGTTACAATAACGGAACAACCTATACGCATGTTTCGGAAAGGGAGAAAGTACAGCTTGATCTAAACATCCCTCCTAAGTCTGAGTAGCAAAAGAACGCATATCTTCAGCGTGCTCTCTACTATTGAAAGGACACTTGATGAAAAAACGTAAAATACTGCCAGTTCTTGCGCTCATCTTGGCGCTCTCTACTGGTGTTATGTTTACAGCTTGCACTCCTAACATTGGTGGGCCTTCGGCTGAAGAAATTGCAGCTCAGAAGGAAGCAGAAGAGAAGAAGGCTGCTCTTGCTCCGTTTGTGGGCGTTTGGGAAGCAAAGTCTATTAGTGATCCAAAGAAGGGCGAGATTCCCGAGAGTGTCTATCCAACAGCAAGAGACACATTCCAGGCCATTTACGGCTATGACTTTTCCGATGACGGCACTGGACTATTCATCCGTTTTGGTGCTCAGAAGCCCTTTACCTGGACCGCTGATGCCGATGGCAAGATTACCATCACTCTTGCTGGCAACGCCGGAAGCTATACAGCAACCGTTGATTCCTCAGGTCAGATGACCATTGAGGGCTCTGACGGTTCCAAGGCAGTGCTTACCCAAGTAACTAAAACCTCAGGTGATTACTCTTCTCTTAAATATGCTCCATTTGATGCACTTACGGGTAAGGGAACTATTGGAGGAAATTATTCCTCCCATGATGACTTCTACATGAATTTTAAGGTAGTTACCGAGGTCAACAGGGTTGTTGTTGATAATGACGACATGTACGTCAGATATGTTGGAATCGCCACAACACCAAGCGGTCAAACCGAAGGTTATGTTTTTGAGGTAATCAACAAGTCCGATAAGACGGCTTCATATGACTTTAGGCTGGATAATTCGGATTCCACTGTGTTTGGAACAGCTCTTAATGTTCTTGAGCCTGGTGAGAGATTCTATGAGTTTGTAGTTGATAGCTCCAAAGCAGATGTACCTCTGGCTAAGCTTTCTGAATCTCAGGGAACTTTTAAGTATTCCCATGTTGCAGATGGAACCAGTCTTGAAGACGAGAAGACCGAGCAGTTTGATTTGACGATTTCACAGAATAAGTAATGCACTCAGACGATATCTAGATTGAGCATAATGAACTTTGTCAAAAAAGTGTCGCCAATAAAGGACATTGTCAATCTAGAGAGCTTTGGTGTTGGAGGGACTTTCTTGAAACAGCGTAGACTACTTTTTATGCTTGCACTTACACTTGTGCTTTCTACCAGCATTGTGTTTACGGCTTGCACTCCTAACATCGGCGGACCATCTCCTGAAGAGATTGCAGCTCAGAAGGAAGCAGAAGAGAAGAAGGCTGCGCGCGCTCCGTTTGTGGGCGTTTGGGAAGCAAAGTCTATTAGTGATCCTAGCCAGGGAGATATCCCCGAGAGTGTTTACCCAACGGCAGTAGAATCTATGAAGTCAATTTATGGCTATGACTTTGCTGATGACGGCACAGGCAATTTTATCCGTTTTGGCGCTCAGAAGCCTTTTACCTGGTCTGTTGATGCTAATGGAAAGCTCACTATCACCCTTGCAGGTAATGCTGGAAGTTACACGGCAACTGTTGATTCCTCAGGCCAGATGACCGTTGAGGGCTCTGACGGTTCCAAGGCAGTCCTGAAGCAAGTTACTAAAACATCTGGTGATTATTCCAGCTTTAAGTACAAGCCTTTTGACGCAATGGCAGACAAGGGTACCATTGCATATAACTTCTCTTCTACTAAGGGCGAATACAAGATGCGCTTTAAGCTGAAGACCGAGGTGGACAAGGTTCTTATCGATAATGACGATCTCTATGTCAGGTATGTTGGTATTGCTAAATCCCCAGATGGTTACTCTGAAGGCTATGTCTTTGAGATCATCAATAGATCTGAAAATTGGGTAAATTGTACCTTTAAGTTAGATAATTCTGATGATTCCGTATGGGCTAACGATTCCAACTATCTTGAGGCCGGCGAGAGGGTCTTTGCATTTGTTATTAATGATTCTTATCAGAAAAAACCTCTTGCTGATCAGACTGAGGTAAATGCAGTTGTTGAGTACTACCACATCAAAGGTGGTAAGAGCATGGAAGACACTAAGACAGAAAACGTTGACCTGATAATCTCTCAGAAGAAGTAAGTGTGCCGTTGATAATGAGACAAGTACGTACACATAAAACATTTACGTGTTGAACGTGGAATACAGAGACGTCACCTGTACAATGGGTGGCGTCTATTCTTTTACTGACCGCTCTTTAGAGTTTAAGAAAGAAGCGTGATTAATCATGCAGAAGGCTTTGATTTCGATTGATTACACCTATGATTTTGTAGCAGATGACGGAAAGCTGACAGCAGGTAAGCCAGCTCAGGCTATTTCAGACGCAATTTATGAGGCCACAAAGTGCGCTTTTGATCGTGGTGATTATATTTTCTTTGCTATTGATGCTCACGATCCAGAGGATAACTTCCATCCAGAGACTAAGCTTTTCCCACCTCACAATATTATTGGCACAAGTGGTAGAGACCTGTTTGGTCCTCTAAATGATTTCTATCAGCAGCACAAAGATGACAGCCATGTGTTCTGGATGGACAAGCGTCACTATTCGTCCTTCTCGGGAACTGATCTTGATATTCGTCTGAGGGAGCGCGGCATTAACACGGTTATCCTAACTGGTGTTCTTACCGACATCTGCGTGCTGCACACAGCGGTTGACGCTTACAACCTGGGTTATCACATTGAGGTTGTTGAGCCAGCAGTTGCGTCGCTAACGCCAGAAAACCATCAGTTTGCGCTTGCGCATTTCAAAAATACCCTTGGTGCAACATTGGTTGACGCAGATCTTAATGAGATTGAGAACTCGTAATGACGCCAGAAGAACGCGCAGCTAAATGGTTTGAGAAAGTCCCTGAGGCAGATGATCTTTCATTTGACCAGAGACTTGCTATTTGCAAAAAGACCGGAAATGCCATGGCGCTTATCTTCGTTGTTCTATTTTCGCTTGAGTTGATACTTGCGTATGTGCTTACCGACGGCTCATTTGTATTCACTATGACTGATATTTTAAACAGCATACTATCAAGACCTGGTAGAAGAGTTACAGCCCAGGGAGTGGCTGTCGTGGGTATTCTTGTGGTTGCGCCACTATTGGTCATTCCTGTAGCCGCCGCGTTTTTTACTCGTTCCATTGTTTTTAAGCAAGAAATTAAGAAGTGCTTAAGTTAATAAGTACCTACGTAAATTAGCGGCTTCGTAAATTAGTTAAAGCATTTATTTGACCCAAGGTTAGAAACTTGGGTCTTTTTGTTCGAGGCTTTAGCCTGTTGAGCGCGTGTAACGTGCGAAACACAAAACCACCCGCTATTGAACTGCCCCCCATTTCTTATGTCCAAGTTTTGGGACGCAGTTCATATGCGGGTAATTATGATTCTGCAGCGTGTTAGCGTTGGCTTTTAGGCCTGGCGCACAAAATAGCGCAGCTTTGGTAGGTTCTGCTGAAGAATCGACATGTTCCTAATCAAGATAGCCAGGCAGCTAGGCGGTCGCACTACCTGATATGCATCTCTATGCATAAACTTAACCTAATATGCTTAAACATGAATAGAGAAATATAAGAAATTTAACTATCGATAAATTCTGTATCTACGGAACACACCTAAGTCGGATATTCTGCTCAATTGCAGGCATTTTACACACCTAATGACGATAATCTGCACGTTTGAGGTATTTTCAGCGTAATGTATACGTCTTTTTAACAGATTATCCGACATAGGTGTGTTTTGAACTGCCTCCTATTTCTCGTGTCTAAGAAATGGGAGGCAGTTCATCCGCCGGCGTCGATATCGGTGGGTCGTACCTCCGCAAGGATATGAATAATTCAAAAAATTAGTTTGCTTTACCGTCTATACTTGGCGTTCTCAAATGCAATCTTGAAGTCTTCGAGGAGCTCTCGAGGAACCTTCTCCTGATCTCCATGATGGAGCTCCTGCATAAAGACATTGCTTATGGCTCCAAAAATCAGACGAGGAGCAATCTTATCTGCCAGAGGTACAAACTCCAGAGCATATCTTTTATCGTCGATGGTAAGCCAGGTGCCTCTCCAGCCGCCGATAGTTCCTTCAATATCAGACGCATGGGCCGAAGCAAAAACATTTTGATTGTTATCAAAAAGGTACACGACCCCATCTGCATCGACGCCAACAAAACCGTCTGTAGCGCATTGCTCAAAACCAGAAACAATATGCGCACCACTGGTCCAGAACACCCAGTTCTTCTCGCCAGCCATAGACAGACCTTTCTAAAAAATCAAAAGTTTCTTGTTTAAATGGTAGTGGGAGAATGATTTTAGGGCAAGTGTTTTTCGGTTAAAAAGCATAGTTTACCTGCGAACTCAACCTGCTGTTGAGTGGCTGGAAACCGTTGCGATACCCAACTCAACTGATGCGTTCTTGTTGAACGTATTGTTACGACTCATAGTGAAATCAGCGGCCCGCATGCCATTTCAGTGATAATGAGTTGAGAAAAGGAGCAACTATGACTACTTCATCTGAGACCCTTGGTCGTCGTATTGCGCGTCTTCGTTTAGCTAGAACTGCAACGCAGGAGCGTCTGGCAAAAGAGCTGAACGTGAGCCCGCAGGCGGTGAGCAAGTGGGAGAACGACATTAACTACCCGGATATCTCGCTGTTGCCAGATCTTGCTCGCTTTCTTGGTGTGTCTGTTGACGAGCTTTTGAGTGGTGCAAGCGCTTCCGCTCAGGAGACTGAAGCTGCCCAAGAGAGCACTGCCGAGAAGAGCGCTGCTGCGGTTGTTTCTGTTGCAGCTGACGAGCTCGCAGAAATCGTAGAAGAGTCCGCAGAGGACGCCGACCAGGGCATTGCTGTTCAGTCTTCAGGTTTCAGCTTTGGTAAGCTTTTTGGTAAGAGCATGGTCAAAGTCGAGAAGAACGATGAGGCTGACGGTAGCAAGAAGAAGGGCGTCCGCCTTGGAAACGGTTCTGCAAAACACGGACTGCATGTGTACATCGTCTCCGATGACGGCGACGTTGTAGATATGTGCGTGCCTCTGGGCCTGGCAAAATTTGTTCTGAATTCGGGAATTCAGATCAGCGGAAGCTATCTTAATCAGGAGACTCAGGAACAGCTTTCTAACATTAATTTTGATGCACTTATGGATGCTGCAAAGACAGGCGATAGTGGCACACTTGTGGATATTACTTCCGCAGACGGCGACGTTGTAAAGATTTGGTTCGACTAAGCACTAACGATTCCATAGACTGATAAAAAACGAGATACGCCCGGGCAGTTGCTTGTCGGGAAACGGTCTCGTTTTTTGTTGTGGATTTGATTCAAGTTTACTATCTCATGTTGTTTCTCATTTGATGTAAAATAATGCTACTAAATTGCGTACTGGATAGTGCGGGCTCAAGAGAGCCAATTATCTTTTTGGCATCTTCATATTGCATGGAGATGCCATTTTTTTAAAGGAGAATGTAATGGAGCAAATTGCTCTGTTGTTCGAATCTTCTGCAGAGAACCCTAATGTTGTTGATTCTGTTTGGTATAACGAGTGGTCGGCAGCAAAAGAGTTTTCACAGTTTGATGTTCATCTTTTTAATTACGAGGCATATCTTAATGGCGAAGAACTTATTTGTGATAAAGCTCCAAGACATGACATGCCAACGTTTCTTCGCTGTCATCCAACGTCTGGAGAAAATTACAAACGCCTAGAACATGATCTTTTATCTTTAGGGTATAGGCTTTTAACTGATTCTTGGCGCGTAATCGGACCTGAAGAAAGAGGTTTGGGAGGACATTCTTTATCAGGGGATTATGCAATAGAGAGTATTAATGTTGGTGCATGTTTTGGTTCAAGTGGTCATGGTTCTCACCTTCCTTCTGTTTATGTTGTAAGAGATGCTGATGGTCCTCTTAGTGATTTGAATGAAAGCCTAGCTATAGGATATTTTTCTGGAAATGAGGGCAAAGAACTTGCTAAAAAATTTGAGAAAGCAAAAGGTATTTGCTTTACTGGTGGGGCTTTCTTTGAGGAATATGTAACAAAAGCTACATATAATGATATTCCTGTGACTTGGAGAGTTTTTTATTTTGAAGGAAAAGCATTTTTTAAAAGTCCAGTAGAGCCCGATGCCTTAACAATTTGTCCCAATTTACCCAAACCACCTAAAAAGCTTATTGGAGCATTTCAGGATGTTACCTGGAACTTGTTTTATGCTTGCGATTTCATCTTGTTAAAAGAGGGCATTTGGAAATGTTATAGGTTTTTTGATGGACAGATGTCTCAGGTTCCGATTGGTGAAGACGTCGAAAAATTCTATACGACACTTGCTAAATGCATAAAAAAGGCACCTCAAATTCCAGAATGGGTATGGTGCCTTACAGCAGAAGTCAGAGATGAAAATAAGATTGGGGAGGATAAACGCACAGTTCATGGAACGCGTCATTTTTCTCCGGGTACAAAAGTTTTTCTTCATCCACCAAATTGGGACGAACGTGTCGCCGCAATAGGCATCCCTCGTTATACAGATAAATATATACGTGTTGTTATGGATGTCAGAAAGCTTGAACATTTTGCATTAGAGAAAGTGAGTGATCCAGAAATTGTAACTGCACTTCAAAATCCTGGTAACATCTGGGTATTTACCCACATGGCGCCAACTTCAGTTGGACGTGGTTACTGGGATCAAAGTGAGGAATCAAGACAACAGATTCAGGACGAAATAAATTGGCTTTCTCATTTAGATCCAGACGGAAAGCGCTGGTCATAACTTATTTTGTTGACATTTTATTGTAGGAATATAGAATTGCGTTAACGGAAAGTAGCACAGTACGGGGAGTGCCCTTGATGGAGGAGACGTAGGTTCAAATCCTACCGCCGTGATTAGCCGCCTTAGGGCGGCTTTTCGTTTAGTGCGTATTCGATTTACACTCACGTTGTCGACAAAAGCGCCGCAGCTATCACCAATTGGTGTTAACCGGGGCGCTTTTTCTTTACGATAGCACATGCTTGCTGTGAGAAGTCATTCGGCCGTGCAATCTCATCAATTATACTTGTGGCAAATAATTTGACGTAATGCTGCAACAGCACGTTCTTCTCGGCTGATAGTGGAGATTCTTACATGAAGTCTTTGATTGTGTACTATTCATATTCCGGCATCACAAGAAGGCTTGCAGAGGATATTGCGCTGATTACCGATGGTGAGTTGCTGGAGCTTAAGCCTCAAGAGCCCTATTCTTTTTCGTATAACACGGCGGTAAAAGAGGTTAGAGCGCAAATAGAAAAGGGCGTTTGTCCTGCGTTAATGCAATACGATATAGATGTTTCTGACTTTGATACTGTCTTTATAGGATCTCCTAACTGGCTAAAAACATTTGCCCCTCCGGTGCTTTCGTTCTTACGAGCAACGGATTTGAGTGGAAAGACAGTCATTCCGTTCTGCACGCATGGTGGCGGAGGATTTGGCAACATGATTGAGGAGTATCAGAGAGAATGTGGTGCTTCTCGTGTGATACCAGGGCTGGCGGCAAAAGGCACGTATACTTTTGATGAAGTGCAAAAATGGCTGGATTTGATAGGGTTGGACGATGCGAGTACTTCTAGCTGAAGATGAGAAGAGAATGGCTGCGGCTATCGTGGCTTTATAAAGCGGGTGGCGTGTCCTCCCTCTATGCAGAGCGAAACTGCGCCACCAGCAATCTTTAATATATCACATTTTGTCTTGGATAAAAGTGCTCTACACAGACGTCTTTCTCGATAAGACGTCTTTTTTATTTATGCAGGTAAAAGGGTATGTTATAAAATATGCGAAAATCGCATATTTTATAGGTTGACGTGCAGTTTTATAAATATTCTAAAATCGCATATTTTTACTTTTATCTGGGATTATTCGGTTGACGCGTCATCGTTATGTACAACCAAGGAGTTGAAGAGCTCGTTGATATCGTTTTGACGCCGGGCTGTCTCTTCCTCAGCAATGGCCCACGAGCCGTTTTGATAGTAGAGAACGTCACCCTGACAAGCATTGCTTGGAAGCTCGTCGATAGAAACGGTAAGCATATTGCCTGGCTGATCGTCTAGTTCAAGCACGGCAAGATTGTTGTCTTCAAATCGATCAATGATTGCTTTCATTACTTGGACCTCGATGTCGACGACGTGCCAGATTTATCTTGTGAGGTTGGAGCTACCACTGTGCTGGGTTTCTCGCCCGATATATCAATGTTTGTACCATCGCAGGTAATGGTAATGGTTCCGTTGGCGCCCGTGCCCCAGACCTCAACGGAATGCTTGCGGAGGGCGTTCAGGACCGACTGCATGGGGTGGCCGTAGGGGTTGTCCACAGCGTACGAGAGGATGGCGTAGGTGGGCGAGAGCCTGCGAACCAGCTGCTCATTTGTGCCTGTTCGGGAGCCGTGATGGGAGAGTTTGAGCACGTCAATGTGGCCAGGATTGGCGTCCAGGATGGCGCTTGTGGGCGCGTCTCCCGTAAAGAGGAACGTTTTGGTGCCCACGGTCAGCTTGATGATTATCGAGTAATCGTTGGTGTCGGGGAAATTTGCGTCTTTTTTGGGCCAGAGAATCTCTAGCTTGTAGCTGTCGGTTTGGTCGATGATCGTGCCCGCTTCAGCAAGGGTTATCTGCAGGTTATTGTTCTGGATAGCGGTCAGAAACTTTCTATATGTTGCCGTGTTGTTTGTCTTATTTGGTGCATAAATGGTCCCAATTTGGGTGCTGGAAATGACATCCGCCATGCCACCAATGTGGTCTTCGTCGGGATGGGTAGCTACCAGGTAATCAATCTTGTTTCGACCAAGTTCTTGGAGGACCTGGGCAATTTTTGGTGCTGACCCTGTGGGACCGGCGTCGATAAGCACGGTTTTCTCGGGAAGTGCGATGAGAATGGCTTCTCCTTGGCCAACGTCGATAAACTTGATGGTTACGTTTGTGTTGGCCTGTGCGGTGTCAGACGGCGCGCTGGAGCCTGATTGGGAGGGCCCGCCAGGCGCTTGAACTGCGGTTTGTTGGCCCGAGAACCCCGCGGTAGATAGGGTGGTTGGAAGCGGTTGCGTGAGCGCTGCGCTAAAGTAGAGCGCTACCGTCAGCGTGGCAAGTGCGATTCCAGCTTTCTGTTTTCCGGCGTATCGTTTATGGGGCTTGAGCTTGCCTTTTATGAGCTTTTTGGGAGCACTGGCATCCTCGTAGATGAGGTTCAGAGCGCTCTCGATAACCGGAAGCGAAAAAATTGCTGGTAGAAGGTAAGAAAGCATCGACGGCGAGGCAAGTGTTTCCGTCAGGGCAAATGCGCCGACAATCAGCGCTGCGTTTATAGCAAGCCTGGTAAGTCCCGATTTCCAGCCTTTAAGATAAAACTGCGGAATACCAAAAATGCCAAATACCAGGGAAAGAATGAGTGCAAATAAGTAGTCAGACTGCTTGCCAGAGGATGTACCGGGTGATTCAGTTTTACTGTCAAATTGCTTTTGGTTGGGCATAAAACCTCTCTGGACACGTGCGTTCTGAAGAATCTTACCCTATTTAACTAGCCAGTCCAGGGCTTTCTGCATTCTTCCTTCAACGTTTTGGAAGTGATTTCCACGGTTCAGCTCAAACATTGAGGTTATTCCCGCACTCTCTAGCCTGCTGGCGAGAAGTTCTGCGTTTTCTCGCACGTGCATTATTTGTGGATTGGGGGTTCGTGCTTCTCGGTCACCCAGAGAAAGATAGGCGTGTGTGAGGCCGACCGCTCCTCCGCTGAGCTGCTGATTTACGTAGTCCAAAAGCCCTGGGAACCAAAACGAACCCGAGACAGCTCCGATGCGCTGAAAGGTTGGGGCAGGGGCGTCGACGTGCGGCGCGCCGGGCTGCGACGGCGCGCCGGGTTGCGATGACGGGCCTGGCTGCGACAGGGCGTCGTCGGGCTGGCAGTCGCGTGCGACCTGCTGCGAAACGCCGGCCCAGAGGCTGAACAGACCCGCGAGCGAATATCCCACAAGCACCCTATATGCCGGTGGCTCAGTAAGATCCGACTCCGCCCAGGGGATGACCTGGTTGATAAGGGTATCGAGCGTTTTCTGGGCCCCGTCGCCAAAGTTGGGACCCTTGGCAAAAACGCGCGGAGCGCACCAGGGCGAGAAATTCTCTTCCCACAGGTCAACGCCAATGTTCACTAGGCTGACGCCCTCAGGTACTTGAATGGGGGAGTTGTCGGCCACGTCACCCAAGAGGTAGACAATAGGAGCTCCTGCTACAGAGGACATCTGCGCGCGTATGGAAAGTCTGGAGATGATTGTTTTTCTCGCCACGGGGTTAGCGGGGTGCGTACCCGCATCGGCGGTGGGGCGTGTAGCCGCATCGGCGGTGGGATGCGTGTCTGGTGTAGCGCTCATGCTACTCACTCAACGTCATTTGCAGGTAGTAGACGTTTTCGCGCAGGTGAGCAGCAACCTCGCGGTCGATGACGCCTTCAAACTGCAGTCGAGAAATCTGGTCCAGCTCAATGCGCAGGGCGTTTTCTGCTACGTCATCAGCGTACTTTCGAGCGTCCGCAATCTGCTGCCTAAAATGAGGTGACATCTTGTGTGAGCTCAGGTTGTAGGGCAGCAGGTAGGAGACTTGGGTGGTGCTGGAGTCATGCTCATCATTGATGTTGATACGGCCCCAGATGGACTCAATTGCTGACTCGTGGTCGATCATCAGATTAGATGCGATGACCGCCAGCTCCTCATCGTCGCCGTTAGCGATGCGTTCCAGGTCATCAAGCTCAGCGTATTCCATCTCAAGTGCGTATAAACACGCCTGGTAATAGGACTGGTCTGCGTCCTCAAGGTGCCTGATTTCACCGTCGATGATGCGTTGCGCTGCCAGCTTAAGCTCGTGAAGGGCAACGGCAATCCGCGAGCGGTGGTTTGTTGTTGCAGCAATGTTTGCGATGGGTCCGTAATAGCCTACTGACCTGCGGATTGAAGTAATGTCATCGACAATTTGATCCCACGGAATGGGGTTCTGCGTTTTAATATGGCGCTCGCGTAGCTCCTCGAGGCATTTCTGCTGGACTTCTGTCTCGTGAAGGACCAGCTTTTTGACAAGTTCGCCCGAGCCAGGGACAGTGATACGAGAGGCAAACAAGCGGTTGGTATAGCGCGTGATAGTCAAACGAAGCGCAGGTAGATACTTTGCTTTGGCGTTTTCTGACTGCAGCAATCTCCTGAGCTCCGCAAGCGTTGCTTCCAAAACGGCAATCTCTCCTTTGTGGAGGCGTTCGGGCAGGTCAGAGTCTGCTTCCGGAGACTTTGACAGCACCGGTAGCAGATTGTCTGCCAAAAACAACGTGGCGAGAATAACGCCGGCAGCGATGGTAATCAGCAAATCCCTCTGCGGAAACGCTGCTCCGGACTGGGTTGTGAGAGGCAAGGTGAGGATAATCGACAACGTTACCGCACCTTTTGCACCTGCAATAGTTGTAACCAGCACGTTCTTGATGACCTCGGCCGACGTGATTGAGATGGGCTTTATGGCGCACGTGGGTTTGGGCTGCTCAGCGATCTGCTCCGAGGTTTGCTCTGAGCCCAGTTCAGCGAGCGGCTGGTCGGGTTTCTCGCCGTTGGAGCTGCTACCTGCGAGGTCATTCTCGCTGTCGACGGCGTCTTTTCCGGTGCAGAGATGACCGCCCTTGTGGAGCTTATGAGTTTCCAGCGCGTAGAGCCACGCAAAGCGGACACCGTGCATGAACAGGGTAATTGCGATCACGATGCCCAAAATCTGCAGGATATTCAGGCCGCCGTTGGTGCCAGGAAGTACGGCAAGGGGGAGCTGCATTCCTAGGAAGACAAAGATGGTACCGTTGATGAGGAAGCTGATGACTTTCCACGTGGAATCTGAGACTAGTTTTTGCCTTGCAAATAGAGCGTTGTTGTTCTGCCTGCGAGGTAGTGCAATCACCAAGCCAGCCGCTACAACAGCTAAAACGCCAGAAACGTGGAAGGTTTCGGCAAGAAGATAGACAAGAAACGGCGTCAATACTTCATAGAGAACGTTTGCGACGGTGTCCTCGTAACCCAACCTACCAAGCATTGCGTTGATGGCAGAGAAGGCAAAGCCAGTGACAATTCCCATTGCCACGCCGCCCACAAAAAGCACCGTGAAGGATCCCGCCGCGTCTACCAGCGAGAACGCTCCTGTTACGGCCGCAGCTACGGAGAACTGGAATGCAACGACGCCGGATGCATCGTTAATCAGAGACTCTCCCGAGAGAAGCGTCTGCTGGCGATGGGTCAGATGGATGTTGGACTTAAGCGCGGTGACGGTGGCTGCGTCGGTTGGTCCCAGGGCTGAGGCCAGCGCAAACGCCGCAGCTAGAGGAATTGAAGGGACCATAAGGTGGAGGGCGTAGCCGACCGAAAGCACGCTGACAACTACCAGAGCAATCGCCAGCGACAAAATACTGTTCAGGTTGAGGAGAAGTGCACGAATGTTGGTTTCTCTCGTCTCGTTGAAGAGGAGTGGGGCAATGAAGAGCAGCATAAAGAGCTCGGATTCCAGATGAACCTCCTGGACGCTGGGCAGCACGAGCGCAACAAGCAGGCCGATAACAACCTGGATAACGGGGATGGAGACGTTGACAAACTTGTCGATAACCGAGGAAGCCGCGACGCAGGTCAAAACAATGAGCACAAATTCGAAAGTCTCCAACAGGCTTCCTTCCTGGTCGTAGGTGGCAACGGCGTCGAGCCCGCGGCGGGCGTTGAGCAGCGGGTCCGTGGCGAGCGGCGGGTCCACGAGGGTTCCGAGCACACGGGGCTTCTCGCCAGATAACGCTTCATTCGAGTATATACGGTTTTGCGGCTCTAGCTTGACTTGGCGCAGATAACACATGGTTTCTGTGGTGGTTGGTTACTGTACGCACGTGCTTTTGGTTGCTCACGTGATCCAAAACCGATGCAATTATGTGTGCCTCACTGGTAAATGTAGGTTTTTGGAGCTCGATTAATCCAAAAGCACACTAATTATGTGTCGAGAAACCCGATTTTGATCCAAAACCCACTTAATTATGTGTCTTTCGGCACATAATTAGCCCTCTTTTGGATTCAGTGGACACGTAATTACCCGGGTTTTGGATCAATCGACCCTGAAAAATCTATGGCGCGGGCCCACACAGGCTAGTAAGGGCACTCTTTTTGAGTTGGGGTTGCTAGTTGAAGTTTTTCTCGACAAAACGCAACTTATTAAGAAGATGCAAGCGAGACACTCTTTTATCAGGACTTACTCGACGATTGATGTCTTTTTGTTGCGTTCCCACACACTTCGCAAGCGTCCGAGCAAGCTTGTCCATGTAGTCAATGTCGCCGTACTGCGTATTCCACACGGTAAACGAGCGAATTCCAAGAGCCACGAGCTCGTTGGCCCGTAAGCTGTCAGAAATCACTTGATTTTTGTGGAAATCGCCGTTGTATTCCAAGGCGACGTATTGATATTTGCTTCTTGCAGAATTGACTCGGATGAGCAAATCTGGTTTACGAACCACAGTAGTCTTTACCAACCTGCCCATAAGTTCTGCGTTAAGAGTTGGATTTAAACTGATGTCTTTAAAGCCGTAGCCACCCATTCGAACTGGTAGCGTCATGCGCATAAATAGTTTAATTTCCATTGGTGACATAGCGTTCTGACACGCAAATTGGCAACACTTAAGAATCTTTTTTGCGCCTCGTATATGTTGGTTTTTGATAAAAAATTTTCTAATCTTGTCGATATTTGTAATAGGAGAATCAATGACTTTGATTCCAAGCTCGTTATCTTGATGAATAAAATTTGAACACATTTCGCTTATAAGATAAATCAATTCAAGGAAGCTACTTTTCTGCGCGAAAGACGCAAGAAGGAGCTCCGGTGAGACAACGGCAATTTTAGAATTAAAATTGACGACGCAGTTACCAGGTAATTTAGCCTTAATAACATGCACTTTAAAATTTTTGCTCGATCGAGAAAACCGAGGATTGCTGATTAAGACATGAGGACGCAATCCTTTAGTTTGTTCGTTGTTTAAATAATGGCCCAACATGTTGTTGAGATCTTCGAGGTCTCTAGGAGTTGGAGGTTTTTCGGGAATTAAAGCCGTAGCGTACGATGACCTGCTCCTAGAGGAATGCAAGGCTTCAGACTGTCGAAACAGCGAAAGAGCGGTTATGTTGGTAAGTAGAATTTTCATGGTGAAAGTAGCTTAGAGCATTGTGCAACTAACAAGAGTGGGAATGTATGAAAAATATTGATTTACCTGCACAGATGATGGTCAGACTTGTGGCAGAAAAGTGACAAATAAGCCTAATTGTTGATAAGTCATTTTTAGAAATATTTACTGCTGATAAGGGCTGGTTTGGATTGATCGAAATTTCAGGTAATTATGTGCGAGAAGATCGTGCGTGTGGTCATGCAGGTCCGCAAAGGTCCGCGCAGACTCGTGTCAACCCGCGCCGTAGATTTTTCAGGGTCGATTGATCCAAAACCCGGGTAATTATGTGTCTGCTTGATCCAAAAGCGTGGTAATTATGTGCCGAAAGGCACATAATTAGGTGGGTTTTGGATTAAAATCGGGTTTCTCGACACACAATTAGTGTGCTTTTGGATTAATCGAGCCCCAAAAAATCTACAAAAACCAGCTCAGACACATAATAGCATCGATTTTGGATCAGAAAATCCAGTTCGAGAGGGCTAGAGTCGCGGCGTTGCATGGCTGCCAAAGCGCCCCTGCGTAGCTGCCGAGACGCCTCTGCATACCACTCGACATCGCTTGCATACAACAGAAAAGTGGACATTTGCCCTTTTGTTTCGGTGAACGGTAACCGTTTGCCGATAAGCGTTGTTTCGCATCGGTCGGAGGTTTGGTTAACGGTATGTTAGCGTACGCATTGTCTACGTGCGCAAATATCGGATATTTGTAAACCGCATTTCTCGCCAGCCTAAAATTCATGAAAGTCTGCTCAACCTTTCACGGTTTCGTTCTAGATTTACGTAAAAAAGTACTTGAAAATGTACTTCGCGAGTGTTCGTCGTTTTGTTGTGGAGAGGACCCAATTGTGGCTGCAACAAAGCAGCGAGCTTTCGCAAAAACGTTTATTAGCCTCGTCAGTGTCACGCAAAAGGCGTGCTCCTCCACGAGGTAGGTAGTGTTTCAACTTCAGAAACACAGATTTTAGGAGGGTTTTATGAAGGGTTATGCAATGCTCAAGATCGGCGAGTCCGGCTGGATTGAGAAGGAGACACCAAAGTGTGGTCCTCTGGACGCAATCTGCAAGCCACTTGCGGTCGCAATTTGTACATCTGATATTCACACTCTGTGGGAGGGCGCAATCGGCGACCGTCACAACATGATCCTTGGTCATGAGTGCTCCGCAGAGGTTGTCGAGGTTGGCGAGTGCGTCAAGGACTTCAAGCCTGGCGACCGCGTCCTCGTTCCTGCAATTACTCCAGACTGGAACTCCCTTGAGGCTCAGGCCGGCTACTCCATGCACTCCGGTGGCATGCTTGCTGGCTGGAAGTTCTCCAACTTCAAGGACGGCGTCTTCTCCGAGTACTTCCACGTAAACGACGCTGACGGCAACCTTGCTCACATGCCAGAGGGCATGGATCCAGCAGACGCCTGCATCCTTTCCGACATGGTTCCAACCGGCTTCCACGCAGTTGAGCTCGCTGGCGTCGAGTTCGGCGACACTGTCCTGGTCATCGGCATTGGACCTGTCGGCCTCATGTCTGTTGCTGGTGCTGCACTTCACGGTGCTTCTCGCATCATTGCTGTTGGTACCCGTCCAGTCTGCGTTGAGGCAGCTAAGGGCTACGGCGCAACCGACTTCATCTCTTACAAGGACGGCCCAATCTGGGAGCAGGTCATGGAGCTCACCGGTGGCAAGGGCGTTGACCGCGTCTGCGTCGACGGCGGCGGCTGCGAGACCTTCGAGGACGCTGTCAAGGCACTCAAGCCTGGCGGAAAGATTGGTAACGTCAACTACCTCGGTTCCGGCGACTACGTCAACATTCCTCGCGTCGAGTGGGGCGTTGGTATGGGCCACAAGGACATCCGTGGCGGCCTCATGCCTGGCGGCCGCCTGCGCATGGAGAAGCTCTCCAGCCTGGTCACTTCTGGTCGTCTGGACCTTCACCCAGAGGTTACTCACCTCTATCACGGCTGGGATCACCTCGAGGAGGCTCTCTTCACCATGCGTGATAAGCCATCCGATCTCATCAAGCCAGTTGTTGTTATCGACTAGGTAATTAACTAGGTCGCGTTATTTAGTACGTTTGAGCTGGCGAGAAGTTCGTTTTTCTCGCCAGCTTTTTGCGCTGGTGAGCGCCAACGGAGTTTAGGAAGCGGTTGTATTCATGAAAATCCTTGTTGTATCAGGCTTTCTTGGAGCTGGTAAAACCACCTTCATTCAGGAGCTCGTGCGCCGGACTGGGCGTGATTTTGCTATCTACGAGAATGAATATGGCCAGGCAGACATCGATGCGCGCCGTCTGAGGCAGGACTCCGACCTCAAGGTTTGGGAGTCTACCGAGAATTGCATCTGCTGTTCGGGCAAGCAGGACTTTGCGACGTCGGTGCTGACCATTTCAAATACCATTGACCCCGAGTATTTAATTGTTGAACCAACTGGCGTGGCTAAGCTGCAGAGCATTCTTGATAACGTGAATCAGGTAGCCTGGGAGCGCATTAGTTTGCTGGCGCCGGTCACCGTGGTCGACGCCGTTTCGTGGCAGAATCAGCGCACCGATTTCCCAGAGATTTTTGACAATCAGCTGAGCGCCGCCGCGAGCGTGGTGATTTCCAAGCTTGCTCCAGGTAGCGAGGATGCTGCTGAGCCCATTAAGCAACTTGCGGCAGAGATGAATCCGCAGGCAGAGGTTATCGCCGAATCTTCGTATGCTGATATTCCCGATGAGTGGTGGAATGGTCTTCTGACTCGCGCGCTTGACGGTTCTGTTCTTAAAGATCCAGCTAGCGAGAAGGACGAGGGGCCTGACCTGGAGACTATGGCGCTGACTCACGCTGAGCTTCCAAGTCCAACGCACTTGATTTGGCTTTTGGATGCAGCGTCAGCCGGTGTTTTTGGAAAGCTTGCACGCGCAAAGGGTACGCTACCGTGCGGTAATCAGTGGGTCAAGTTTGACCTGGTAGAGCGCGCGTGGGCAATTACGGGCGACGAGCCTCAGGAAGAGTCCAGGTGCGTGTTTATCGGCCGCGACCTGCTGCGTCATGGACTTCGTGAGGTGTTTGTGCCAGCGTTCTGGCACGAGCAGTCGGACTTGGCTGACGAGCACGATCATTCGCATTGCGACCACGAGCATGGCCACTGCGAGCATGAGCACGCGCACGGCCACGAGGGACACGACCACGGCGAGCACCACGAGCACGGCCACGGCGAGCACCACGAGCACGAGCATGGCGAGCACCACGCGCACGACCACGGCGTGCACGAGCACGACCACGGCGAGCACGGTGAGCACGAGCACGGCGAGCACTGAGTCGCAAGCGCATAAAACCTGCAACTAAAAAGAGCCTCCGATTGAACTGCCTCCCATTTCTTAGACATAAGAAATGGGAGGCAGTTCAGATGCGGAGGCTCTTTTGCTAGTTCTTGAGAGAATTGAGCGGAGCGGGGAAGCGACCGCCGCGGTGAGCAAGCACCGTGCCCGCAAATTGGTTGACCGGCATGATGGGCGCGGATCCAAAGAGACCACCAAACTCCAGGACGTCGCCCTCGTTGTAGCCGATAGCTGGGATAACGCGGACCGCTGTGGTCTTGGTGTTGATGACGCCGATGGCCATCTCATCTGCGATGATGCCCGCGATGGTTTCCACAGAAGAATCACCAGGAATAGCAATCATGTCCAAACCAACGGAGCACACTGAGGTCATTGCCTCGAGTTTCTCGAGAGAAAGCGCACCGTCTTGAGCTGCGTGAATCATGCCCGCGTCCTCGGAGACCGGGATGAATGCGCCGGACAGGCCGCCAACGCTGGACGACGCCATGACGCCACCCTTTTTGACAGCATCGTTGAGCAGGGCAAGCGCGCAGGTGGTTCCAGGACCACCGCATTCGCCAACGCCGATGAGCTCCAGAATCTTAGCGACGGAATCGCCAGCTGCAGGGGTAGGCGCAAGACTCAGGTCTACGATGCCCTTCTCGACACCTAGGCGCCTTGAGGCCTCGCGGCTCATCAGCTCGCCCGCGCGGGTAATCTTGAATGCCGTCTGCTTGATCTTCTCGGCAACGTCCATGAGGTTTGCGGAGTCGGGGAGCTCGGCGAGAGCCGCAGCCATGACGCCAGGACCGGAAACGCCCACGTTAATGACGGCGTCCGCCTCTCCGCTGCCGTGGACCGCGCCGGCCATGAAGGGGGAGTCCTCCACCATGTTGGCAAAAACGACCAGCTTAGCGGCACCGTAGCACTGAATGTCGGTGGTGCGGCGAGCGGCTTCGAGCACGGTTTTGGCCATGAGCAGGACGGCGTCCATGTTGATGCCCGCGCGCGTAGAAGCGACGTTTACCGAGGAACAGACGCGCGACGTGGTGGCCAGCGCCTCGGGGATGGATGCGATGAGTCGGCGGTCGGCGTCACCAAGGCCCTTGTGGACCAGTGCCGAGAAGCCACCCAAAAAGTCGATGCCCAGCGTCTCGGCCGCACGGTCCAGTGTGTGGGCCAGCGGGGTCAGGTCTTGCGCCGAGGTACATGCTGCAATCTGCGCGATTGGCGTGACGGAGACGCGCTTGTTGGCAATGGGGATGCCGTACTCGCGCTCCAGGTCCTCGGCCACGGACACCAGGTGCTCGGCCTGGCGAGTGATGCGGTCGTAGACCTTCTGGCACATGTGATCCAGGTCCTCGTCTGCGCAGCTATTGAGCGAGATGCCCATGGTGATGGTGCGCAGGTCGAGGTTTTGCTCGCTGACCATGGCGAGGGTTTCGGCAATTTCCTGTGGAGTAATGTTCATGCGCGTCCTCTCGGAATGCGGTTGTCGTGCGAGCGCCGGGGCGCAGGTGCAGCTTGCGTGCGGTATCGGGGTCCAGGTGCGGTTGTCGTGTGGAGACAACGTCTGGCTTTTAGCGGACGACCAGCCGCAGGGGTTTCTCGACTATTATACTTAAGCAACAACGATAAACGGGGCAAGTTGCGAGGTAACGTGGCAGAAAAAGTCACCCTAAAAACGATTGCGCGCGAGGTGGGGTTGTCGCCCGCCACGGTTTCGCTGGTGCTGAACGGACGACCGGTGCGCGTGAGTGACGAGAATCGCCGTCGCATCCTCGACGTTGCCCGTCGCGAGCACTACATTCCCAACCAGATTGCAAGAAGCCTGGTCACACAGCACACGCAGACACTGGGGCTGATCGTGCCGAATATCGAGAGCCGATTTTTCTCGTCGTTTGCAAAGATGCTGGAGATGAAGTGCCGCCGCCGTGGGTACGCGCTGTTCATCACCAACTCGGATAACAGCACGTCAAACGATGCGGACCTTGTGCGATTGCTGGTAAATCGCGGCGCCGACGGCATCTTTATCATCACGTCCGACGAGGTAGAAGCCTCAAAGCAGCTCATCGCTGACCTGGAGCAGCTGCCCGTGCCGTACGTCATGGTGGACCGAACCATCGACGCACTCGACTGCGACAAAGTCACGTTCAACAATGAGCTTGGCGGCTATCTGGCCACAAAATACCTGCTAGATCACGGTCATCGCCGGATCGCGTGCATGGTCAACACCGCTTCCAACACCGGCTGCGCCCGCCTCAACGGCTACGTTCGCGCGCTTGGCGAGAAGGGCCTGGAGCTGGATCAGTCGCTTGTACTGACCAGCGATTATTACATTCCTGATGCGTATCTTGCAGCTCAGCAGCTGATTCGAGTGAACGCTACCGCGGTTGTTGCGACGTCGGACAACATTGCGTTGGGCTTGCTGCGCTACCTGTATGAGCGCGGCTTGCATGTTCCGCGCGACTATTCTGTTGTCGGATACGATAACAGCATTTCAGACGCACTGTTTGAGCCAGCGCTGACCTCGATTGAGCAAAATGTTGATGAGCTTTCTGACGCCGCGCTTTCGATTATGTTCCGTCGTCTGGGTGAGCATGGAGCGGATGTTGTGCAGAGAGCCGCAACGCAATCAGCCGCGACGCAAGAAGCCGCGACGCAATCAGCCGCTACGCAATCAGCTGCGACAGGTAAAAATAACGGCATCGAAGCGCAGGATGACAGTGCGTCAATCCAGATAATCCTTGAGCCGCGCATGATTGAGAAGAATAGCGTGCGTCTTTTGGGTTGCTAGTCAGATTTCTGCATATTTGTGCAATTAAATTCATTTCCATGAATACGTAATTTTTGAGCTCAAAATTATGTGCCGAAAAAGGTAAAAAACCCGTTTAGTTGGAAATGAAAATTGAAAATTAGCTGTTTTATCTCCAACTAAGACGATTTTTTACCGCGTCAAAAACTTTTATCTGGGCAAACGTTGTATGCAGAAAAATGAAATCTCCAACTAAACGCATTTTTTACCACTTTGGTGTGTATACGCTTTACATGGGCACCATTTTGGTTGCATTTTGGCATTGTGGGTACTGTTGGGGGATTGTTTTGCTGCTTAAAAGACAGCTTAAGCGTCTCTCAGGAAAGAAATTTCAAGAAATCTCACAGTGATAAAACGTTTTATCACTTAGAGTATTATTTGAAACATAGCCGAAGCATCATACTGTTATGTATGTGTTGTTTTATGCGTGCCCAGTTGAGTGCGAACAAAACAAACGCTCAGGTGATGGAAGCAACGAGGTTGCCTAACCTGCGTAAACGCGCAGATAGCAGCCCAAGAAAAGGAGGAGCACATGGCTCAGCCCGTGTACGGCACACCTTGGCAGACCCTGAATCAGCCTGTATCTGAGGACGAGCTTGCCGGCGTCGATAGGTATTGGCGCGCAGCTAACTACCTGTCTGTTGGTCAGATTTATCTTCGCAGCAACCCTCTTATGAAGGACGGTTTCTCTCGCGAGGACGTTAAGCATCGCCTGGTTGGCCACTGGGGAACCACCCCAGGTCTGAACTTCCTGTTCGGCCACGTAAACCGCTTCATCCGCGACCATAACCAGAACACCATCTTCCTCATGGGCCCTGGTCACGGTGGACCTGCAGGTACCGCACAGTCCCTGCTCGACGGCACTTATCGCGAGACCTACCCATTCATCACCGACGATGAAGAGGGCCTCCAGAAGTTCTTCCGCCGCTTCTCTTACCCAGGCGGAATTCCTTCCCACTACGCACCTGAGACTCCAGGTTCCATCCACGAGGGCGGCGAGCTGGGCTACGTCCTCTCCCACGCATACGGCGCTGTCCTGGACAACCCATCCCTGCTGGCAGTCGCTGTTGTCGGCGACGGCGAGGCAGAGACCGGCCCACTTGCAACTTCTTGGCAGACCAACAAGTTCATGGACCCACTGACCGATGGTATCGTTCTCCCAATCCTGCACCTCAACGGTTACAAGATTGCTAACCCAACTATCCTGGCTCGTATTTCCGACGGTGAGCGCGACGAGTTCTTCCGCGGCATGGGCTACCACCCATATAACTTTGTTGCTGGCTTCGACGACGAGGATCACGCATCCATTCACCGTCGTTTCGCAGCTCTTCTCGAGGCTGTCTTCAACGAGATCTGCGCTATCAAGACTCGCGCAGCCGCAGGTGACGCATCCCGTCCTTACTACCCAATGATCATCTTCCGCACCCCTAAGGGTTGGACTTGCCCTCCTTACATCGACGGCAAGAAGACCGAGGGCTCTTGGCGCGCACACCAGGTTCCACTGGCATCCGCTCGCGACACCGAGGCTCACTTCCAGGTCCTTCGCGACTGGATGAGCTCCTACAAGCCAGAGACCCTCTTCACCGAGAAGGGCGCAATCCGTCCAGAGGTTACCGCTTTCATGCCTAAGGGCGACCTCCGCCTTGGCGCTAACCCTAACGCAAACGGTGGCGCAATCCGCCGCAACCTCGTCCTTCCTGACGCAAAGAAGTACGAGATCCCAGTTGCCGAGAAGGGCCATGGCTTTGGTGCCACTGAGGCTACGCGCATCCTTGGCGAGTACACCGCCGAGCTCATCAACAGCAACCGCTCCGAGTTCCGTATCTTCGGACCTGACGAGACCGCTTCCAACCGTCTGCAGCCTTCCTTCCAGGTAACCGATAAGCAGTGGTTTGGCGGCTTCAACGACGACTTTGAGAACGATGAGCACATCTCCCCAGTTGGTAACGTTATCGAGCAGCTTTCCGAGCACCAGTGCGAGGGTCTGCTTGAGGGCTACACCCTGACCGGCCGCCACGGTATCTGGTCCAGCTACGAGTCATTCGTTCACATCGTTGACTCCATGATCAACCAGCACGCTAAGTGGCTCGAGGCTACCGTCCGCCACATTCCATGGCGCAAGCCTATCTCCGCTCTCAACCTGGTCCTTTCCAGCCACGTTTGGCGCCAGGACCACAACGGATTCTCTCACCAGGATCCTGGTTTTGTTGACATCATGCTCAACAAGAGCTTCAACAACGATCACATCACCAACATCTACTTCCCAGCAGATGCTAACCTCCTGCTTGCAGTTGGCGAGAAGTGCTACACCTCCACAAACTGCATCAACGCAATCTTCGCTGGTAAGCAGCCTGCTCCAACGTGGGTAACTCTCGACGAGGCTCGCGAGGAGCTTGCAGCTGGCGCTAAGGAGTGGAAGTGGGCTTCCAACGCTGAGGCTGGCGAGGAGGACATTGTTCTCGCATCCTGCGGCGACGTCCCAACCCAGGAGCTCCTGGCAGCTCTTGACATGCTTGGCAAGCTGGGCATTAAGGCTCGCTTTGTCAACGTTGTTGACCTGCTCAAGATCCAGAACGCTTCCGAGAACGACGAGGCTCTCTCCGACGAGGAGTTCACCAAGCTCTTCTCCGCAGACAAGCCAGTTCTCTTCGCATTCCATGCTTACGCTGGTTCTGTCCGCCGCCTGATTTGGGACCGTCCAAACCACGACAACTTCAACGTTCACGGCTACGAGGAGCAGGGTTCTACCACAACTCCTTACGACATGCTGCGCCTGAACAACATGGACCGTTGGGCACTTGCTGCTGACGCCCTCCGCATGATTGACGCTCAGAAGTGGGCAGATCAGATCGACGAGTGGGAGAAGTTCCGCACCGAGGCCTTCGAGTTTGCTGTCGAGAAGGGCTATGATCACCCAGCATTCACCGACTGGTCTTGGCCAGACGCTTCCGATGCTGATCAGGCTATCTCCGCAACTCAGGCAACCGCTGGCGACAACGAGTAACACGTCGCGACCGCGAGCGCCGCACGGCGCAACCGCGCTAGCTGCGAGCGACGTGCGTGCTACGTACGAGCCGCGAGCGCCGCGCGTGCTAGCTGCGCAAACGTGCCTTCCGCCCGGTATCCACTTCGTGTGGGTACCGGGTTTTCTTGTGCGAAAGCGCTGCTAGTGGACGGGTTTCTCTCCAGGTAGTGGCGCGTTCGGCGCGCGCCTGATTTCTGCAAAGAATCTGTAAAATTTGCCTGAAAATATCAAAGAATCTGTGGATTTGCCTGATTTCATCAAAGAATCTGTGTCCCAAACACAGATTCTTTGTACTTTTCAGGCAGGCTTTGAAGCATGCCCAAAGCTGCCCTTCCATGGAGCCTGATTTTCTTGCCGAGTCTGAACAATTTGCCGGAATATTGCATGAAGTCTGAGCTATTTGCCGGTTTCTCTCATCAAGTCTGAGTAAATTCGTTCAGACTTCATGCATTTTTCAGGCTTGCATCAGCACCTGGCGAGAAACCCTGTGCGCTCGCAGCGCGCTTCGCGCTTGACCTGCAGTTCTATCCGCACACGACGCTATCCCCGCACACAAAACCGGTGTCCACCTGCGTGAACACCGGTCTGACCTGCAAGTTATGTGGAGCTCGGAACCCCGCGTTCGCTACCCGCGCTACCTGCGACCAGCGCGCTCGTCCAGCTTGGCGCGAACGGCGGCTTTGAACGCGGCAGCGTCCGTCATCCACGGAACGTGCTTGCCGCCGATAATGTTGAACGGCTCATCGCCCTTGGCAAGCAAGTACACCAGCGCCGGGCGAGGGTCGTCGTAAGCTGCGGAAACTGCCTCGTAAATGGCGTCGTAGCGGTCAAGGATAATCTTGTGAGCGGCGCCCTCGGGCGTGGCCTCAGCCATCTGCGCACAAATCACCGCAGGATCTTCCATGTTGCAGTCCTCGGTGGTGTAAATCATCAGGTCCGCCCACTTGGCAGCTTCTTCAGGCAGCTCTTGGCGACGGTTGTACGCCTTACCGCCTACGGCTCCCATGACCACATAGCGGCCATAACCAGGGAATTCTTTAGACGTTGACGAGAAAAGCTTCTGGTAGGAAAGCTTGTTGTGAGCGTAGTCGACCAAGCCCGTTACTTTGTTGTCAGGCGAGCTCAAGAGCTCCATGCGGCCTGGCACCTTAACGTTCATCAGCGGAAGCACGGCGTCCTTCTCGCGAATGCCCAGGTAGTCGGCAACGGTGATTGCCGCAAGAGCATTCTCCACGTTGAAGAGGCCGGACATAGGCAGCGCGGCGGCTCCGGTCCAGGTTGGCGCGTGTACGGTAAACGTGACCATGCCCTGGTGAGGGGTGATTTCGTCCGCCCAAACGGTGGCGTCGGAATCGGTTGTGGAGAAGGTCAGGACCTTCTCGCATCTCTGCGCACGCTCCATGACCTGGTCAAACATCATGGTGTTCTTGTTGATGACGGCCACGCGAGCGAGGTCAAAAATCTTCAGTTTGCTCTCAAAGTAATCTTCAAAAGTAGGGTGTTCAACAGGGGAAATGTGATCGGTTCCAATGTTTAGGAACACCGCGACGCTCAGGTTGAGGCCAACCGTGCGGTCGTACTTGAGGCCCTGGCTGGAAATCTCCATGTCAACGTAGGGGAGACCAGCGTCCGCGGCATGCTTGAGATGGCGCCACAGCTCAGGAGCCTCGGGCGTGGTGTTGTGCGCGGGCTGCGTGTCCTTGCCGTCAAACACCTCAATACCGCCAATCACGCCGCACTTGGAGTACGGCTCGTCGCCGTCAAGAATGGCGCGCAGCATATATGAGCAGGTAGACTTGCCTTTTGTGCCCGTAATACCGACGGTGGTGAGCTTCTTGTCGGGGTGGCCCGCAACGCCTGCGGCCGCGTAGGCCATGGCAAGGCGCACGTCATCCACGCAAATAGCAGCTACGTTTGGCGCCACTGCCTGCAACTCCTCCGCAAGCGTCTGCTGGCAGAGGTACGCAACAGCCCCAGCCTCCACCGCGCTTGCCAGATACGCTGGCGAGAAGTGTGTGCCCTTGCAGACAAACAGCGAGCCAGGGGTGACCTCACGAGAATCGCTTGCAACATCGGTAAGCTGTGCGTTTTGATCCACCGCGTCAAGATGCGCGGTAGTGTACTCGATGTTCTTGCTGGTAAAGAGCGCCAGGAGCTCGTGTAATGTCATCCTCAAAAGTCCTTCGATAGCTGTTTGGCGCAAGCACAGCGCCCCAAAGACAGTATCAATAGTTTAGCCGTCTGGCCCCACTTGTGCTGGCGACAGTGCAACTTTCTTGGTCCTTGCATGCCAGCGTCACGCCCTTATGGCGAGAAAATTATCGATCTTGCTTGACGTAGAGAGTGCCGCGAGGTATAGTACTTGTTCGCACAAGCGTTTACATTGCGGGGTGGAGCAGTCTGGTAGCTCGTCGGGCTCATAACCCGAAGGTCGTAGGTTCAAATCCTGCCCCCGCGACCATAAGAATTTCAAACCCAATCTGTAAAAACAGTTTGGGTTTTTTACACACCGTGATCCGTCTTGCAACTGAATAGAAAATCGTTTATTGCACTCGTTTAAGGTTTATTTTGGTCCATGCTTCTTCCATAGGCATTGAGTGTTCTTTCCAGTTGCTATCAAACTCCATTAGTCGTGAACGATGCAGATAATCGCGCTCGTCGTAACAGGATATTCGAATCTCATCGAAGGAGATGTCTTGAACATTTTGCTCAAGACTGTATGTAAAAAAGCAGTTTATCTTCTTTATAGATCTAGGTGGCACTACAAGAGAGTAAGATCCATTTACATCGCCCAAGGCAAAGCTGTCTCTAGACTCAACCTCTCCATTATTTTTGTGCTCGTTAGAGATGTTCTGCGTCTGTATCATACGTGATATTTCGACTCCATTTCGCCATAGAGAGAGCGAAATGTCTCGAACGACGCGAGTGACATTGCTAGTATTTTGGCATTCAAGCTCCAGCGGGATAACGAACGTCATCTTTCCGTCTGCTGAGAAGAATCCCCAATCATGTAAGAACGATGAGTTTATACGGCCGTAGTAGCTTAGCTTCCCTTTACGGTCGAGTGCTCTCATCGCAATTTGAACGCCTAGACTGGATAGAAAGCCGATTAATCCGCCGATTAAAGTTCCGATATACGCATCCATAGTTGTTTTATGCCTTTATAGTATTGTCGGCTAGCTTTTGCAGCTCCTTTGTGCACCTCTCTAGGTACTTGGCTGCCTTCGTCATTGATTTGACTGTTTTTCGGTTACACTCTTTGCCTTTTTCTTTTTCAGTGTCAATGTGCTCAAGGCATTTGTCGCGCACTCGCTCAATTTGATCTTTTGCACGGAGTATGAATGGTCTTGTTGAGCTACTGTCTTTAGGTAGCTGCTGGCAGACTGTGAGTAATTGTGCACATTGATTCAGAGCATATTGCTCTGCATGCTCACCAAGACCGCTGACAAGTGCAGCACCACCTGTGGTGGCCATGCCTAACAAGGCGCCCCCACCGGTGATTATTGCTGTTCCACCCGCCATTCCCAGGCCGCCTGCGGCAAGTGATCCACCGCCAACGGCGGCAAGGCTCGCACTGGTGAGGGCTGCGCCAGACAGACCTGCAACCACTTCTCCAGCAATCATAGGAGCAATGACTGGGGCAAGAATATACGCAGTTCCTGCTGTTGCGATACCAACCGCAACTGTGCCCCCTGCAATGATTGCCGTCTTGATTCTTGCGCCGGTAAGCAAATTTGTAAAGCGCTTGTAGGCTTTTTTCACATCATTAATCTGCTTCTTATTGATGACGCCTTGTACATTGGGAAAATCCTTTTCTGCATAATTGTTTTTGTATTTGATGCCCTTCAGACGCTCTTTCCAGTCGTCATTGAAGGGATAGTACGGCTTGAAAAGCCAGAGCTCCAAAGCAAGCAGCGTTGTCCATGAGGAGATGTCTTCGTTGAAAGCCTTCTGCATCTCTTCTGCTGCACTCTCCTCATCAAGGAAGTATGTTGCTGTATCGCATCCTATCTGATTTGCCTGCCTAGTCTTGAACTCTTCAAGCCAAGCACTCTTTGCAGCGCTTTGATCCCTATTCTTGGTAGTTTCTATGTCTTTCTTGACGGCAATTGCCTGGTAAGAGAACAAGAGCCGCGCCTCTCGGTCATCCAGCCTGAGTAGTTTGAAGTCCTCCGTAAACGCATGCATCTCCTTGGTACGCTTATTGAGATAGTCCTTCAAGTCCTCGGCGATGTACTTAGAGTCGCTTGCAATGGCCACTGACATTCGGGCAATTCCGACGAAATTCAGGTTGAGGAGTAACTTGCTTGCAAACCTCTCTTTATCGCCCTTGGATGCTAGGGCGGCCTTACCCGCGGCAATTCCTAAGTTGGTGAGGACAAACACGGAGCTCGAGATAGTAAGCATACGAGTAAGAGAGCGCTTGTTGGATGGAATTATCCTTTTCACATCTATGCGCTCAAGGTCTTTCAATGAATGCACGTCGTTGCGTGAGAGCTCGTCTTTCAGGCGGCTTAGAAAGTAATATCCCCTGACGAGGCACTCGTTGGCTATGACCGATTTCGTCTGCGAGAGCATCTGGTTGGCAACTCCAAGTTCGGTTCTGAAGTCAATACGAATAGGGTTGCCGTTCGCATCGCGAATCAACGTGCCGTTGAACAGTTTCGAAATCCATTTGGAGAAGGCGTTGTCCGCTCCTTCATTATTGAAGAATGGAAGTGCCGAGAGTTCTTTTAAGAACGAAAGAATTGGACCGGGTATGCCAGTGCCCTCGCCTAATGTCCCGCTCGATCCCGCCATGTCGCTTATTAGGTGTCCCACCCAAATGATTGTTCCGTAGAACACTTTTTCAGGGAAGGTCTGTCCTATGAGGGCGTCTGCCGGAAGGTCGAGTATCTCGAACGCACCGCATGTGTTGACGCCATAACCCTTGCCCGTGAATTGGGAAAGTATCGACATAAGAAGACCGACAGGTGTGGGATGATGTGCGAAGTCCCTCAGGTGATGCTGGAGCCCACCGCCAAACTCGGGAGTCAGTTTGTCGCTTGCAAGGGGAAACTTGTTCTCAAGGAAACGTATTGCGTCCTTCAGGTCTTTTCCGTCCGGTTTGAACCCTGAGAACTTGGCTACATCGAAGACAAAGCTTTCTATCTTTTTCTTGCCCCAGGTATGAGCTTCGGATAGGTCAAACTGCTTTTGCCAGAAGATGTTGAGTACGCCTGAGAAAGTACCTATGGTCGCAGCGACAATGTAATCTTCTCGCTCTGCCTTATCAATACTTTCATCGAACTCGACGTGGATGGGCTCACCTTGACCTTGAGTGCTGAAATCATCTGTTGCACCAGGTAGAAGCGCTGGCAATTCCTCGAAGGAGAACTGAACTTCCATTCTGTCTTCATCGTTAACGTTCATGGCAACTCCTGATGGACGAATTTTACTTCAGGAGAAATTATTGCATTGTTTAGGAAAAAATTCTTATATTTTTTAAGAGACATTATTGCGTTCGTGATGTCCGGCTATATGTATTCCTTGGTAGGTGAATCCTCGCTGTCCGCTACGACGATGTAGAGCTCGTCGCATCTACGGGCTATGGGGCTTTCTGTCCCGGCAGAAGCGTTCTGCTTCGGTGCGGGTACCAGCGCATATAGAGGAATAATATGCTGTCCTTTCTCATGGCGCCGGAGAGGTTAATCGACCAGTTAGTTATGACATTTTCGTGGTCCATGCTCGCGTCCGCAGCCGAGCTCTAGGCTCTCGTCTGAGACGCGACGGGTGGGGAGGTCTGCGAGTGAGAACGCCCAGTCTTGTTGCCTTGCCTTGGAAGAGTTGTCTTCGACCTCCACGCCTAGGCTCTTGAGGAGCTTCCTGAACTTGTCCGCGATCCTTAGCCATGTGTTGCAGAGAATGTTTGAGCTCTTTGAGGTCGGGATTCCGAAGGCGGTGCCCTTGTGCCCAGGCATGTCGAGGTTCAGATAGTTTGTGGTAAGAGCCTATCCGTCTTTTGTAAGGTAGCAATAGACTCCCTTGCAGGACGTGTGACCGGATATAGGCTTGAGCAGCGGCATGAGCACCCTCACAAGAGCGGACGTAGTGATGTCTAATGAGCTTGCGAGCGTTTGCTTACGCTTGATATCCATTTGGCTCACGCGTACGTGCAGGCTCTTCGAATCTTTTTATGGTACTCCCCTAGGCGACGAGAGGCGGCATATTTTGCCCGGGGCATCCTCCGCAAGGGAGCGTGTCGAGTGTGCACGCGCACATGTTCCCATTGCTCAGCGTCCGGGTGGGACGATGCTCCATCGAAGCAACAACGCGATGGATGAAGCCCTGGTGCCGACAAACGTTATCTCGTGCGTTGTTCGAACAAGATAGGTTGCTTGCTTATAAAGGAAAGTTTGTCACTAAAAATTGTTAAAATGCGATTGGACCACTTGCCTCATGGGTGGGTATTTACACGGTTGCGGTGCAGAAACAGCCATAGAGCGGCGTCTAGGTGGCTCTGACACTTGTCCTTATCCGCAAATGGTAAAATTATCAATATTGTGACCGTTGTAAGACGAGTGAATATTTTCTTAGCATATTAACTGATCGGATAGACATGAGTGTTGAAATGGTACAGCTTGATCCTGAGCCAAGTATCTTAATTGAGAGCCTTCGTGACATTGGCTATTCATTCAACAGTGCACTTGCAGATATCGTTGACAACTCCATAACCGCTAACGCTTCAAAAGTGTGGATTCAGGCAATTCCAGATAACGAATTTCGTATTGGAATCATTGATAATGGAACCGGTCTTAGTAAGAACGACTTAATGCAAGCAATGAGACTAGGATCTACTGACCCTAGACAAGAACGTGCAATAAACGATTTGGGGCGTTTTGGCCTAGGTCTCAAGACCGCCTCGTTCTCTCAATGTCGACGTTTGACAGTTGTATCGCGCAATAACGGAGAGGCTGCTGGCTACACGTGGGACCTAGACCTTGTAGTCGAGCAGAACGCATGGAATGTTATAGAACGCGATGACTTGGATGAAGTCCCTTTTGTTGATGAACTGGGCGACACAGGGACTCTTGTCTTGTGGGAGAAACTCGATAGGCTAACGGGTGCGCGTGGGTCAGGGAAGGTTGACTACGCACGAGTTATTAGCGAAGCCCAAGATTATCTCTCATTGGTTTTTCACAGGTATATCACGGGTGAAAGAGGTCTACAGAGCATTTCGCTTAAGGTTAATAATGTAGAGCTTGAGCCTATAGACCCCTTCAATTCAAAGAATCATGCGACGCAGGCTTCTCCCTTGGAGACCATTCGCCCCGGCATTACGATGCAGACTTTCACTCTTCCACATCGGTCGCATTATGCCTCACAGCAAGATTATGAACATTTCGGTTTGAGGGATGGCTACCTTAAAAATCAAGGTGTGTATTTGTACCGCGCAAAGCGGTTGATTCTCTATGGAACATGGTTTGGTCTAGCCAAGAAGACAGCTTTGACGCAGCTCACCAGAGTGAAAATTGATATAGACGTTAATCAAGATGAGATTTGGAAGATTGATGTCAAAAAAGTTTCGGCACAGATGCCTGAGGATGTGCGCGCTCGTATAAAAGCTCTTATAGTCAAGATTGGCGCACCCTCACGAAAGGTCTATCGTCGTCATGCGACAAAATTGACGAGCTCTGACGTTTATCCTACATGGAATGTTGAACAGTCGGGGGAAAAGAAACTATATAGAATCAACCGCAATCATCCCGTCATCGCTAGTTTTAGAGATTCGCTCGATGATGTTGATAGACAAAGTTTCGAGACTGTGCTTGCTCTTATTGAATCAACATTTCCGACAGCCTCCCTTTTTTATAACTTTGCAAGTAATGAAGAGAATGTCTCGTTTGCGGCGCTAGAGGACAACAGTTTTATAAGCGTTGCTCGCACGTTCTTTGCAAGCCTGAAGCAAAACGGACGTGATGAAGACACTATTCTTTCAATAATGCGGAATGCAGAGCCTTTTCATTCTCGCTGGCAAGATACATTAAATGCACTTGGAATAGAGGAATAATGTCGTGCATCTTAAAGAATGAATTTACAGAACAGATTGACCATTCAGTTCGCCTGCATTTTGCAGTCATGAAAGACGTACCGGAAGAGAGCGAGGTGCGCAAGCAGTACGAGGATTTGTACGATGCTTTCGCGCAAATCCCCATGTACTCTCAGATGCTCGGCAACAGAGATGAAGTTATTGACGCGCTGGTGCACCAATATTGTTCTGAACTTTGCATTACTAAGAAACTCGGTTTTGCTTTCAAGGACGAAGATGTAAAGCCTTGGCTAAGCGTTGCCGAAGAAGCAATAGAGGATCGAAACGGATGGTTCTATTGGTCACGATATAAAAAGTATCTTTTGTATGAAAAGAAATGGGCAGCGAGCACCGTCCGAACAATAGAACGCGACACGTGGAATGTACTCGATTTAATGGCGAATCCGACAATTGAAGCCGGGTTCGAGCGCAGGGGTTTGGTAGTAGCTTCTGTCCAATCAGGTAAGACTGCCAACTACATTGGCCTTATTTGCCGTGCAGCGGATGTAGGGTACAAAATTATCATTGTTATGGCTGGCGTCCATAATGTCCTAAGGAATCAGACGCAAGCGCGTCTCGAGGACGGATTTACAGGTTTTAACATTGTAGAACAGCAGGCCATTGAGCCTGTTGGCGTAGGTCTAGACAATGGAAGTCGTAGGCCAATTGCCTGTACTTCGCGCGACGCTGACTTTAATAAAAAGCGTGCAAGTGCATTGAAAGGCATCCAAACTGCTCACACCAATGAGCCTTGGCTATTCGTTATAAAGAAGAACAGTAATTCACTGAAGCAGGTATATGAGTGGCTACGTGATAACGCAAGTCCCAATGATCAGCTATTGCTTATAGATGATGAGGCAGACAACGCTTCCATCAATGGTAAATACAAACGTGAACGCCGTGAGGATGAGCCAACTAGGATTAATGGGCAAATAAGAAATATTTTGAATTACTTTACAAGGAAGTGTTATGTAGGGTATACGGCTACACCTTACGCAAACATCTTAATAGACCCAGAAGTCGATACGGAACAATACGGAAAGGACCTGTTTCCGAGCAGCTTCATCTATACCTTAGAGGAGTCTTCCGATTACTTCGGGGCCGACAAGGTATTCTCAGACTATGACGACGTTCGACCGAAGTATCTGCGCTTCATTGATGATATTGACTCGATATTGCCGTCAAAGCATAAAAGCGACTATTACGTCGACGACATACCCGAGACACTGAAGGAAGCAATTAGAACCTTTATCGTCGCCACAACGATAAGAGCGTTGCGTGGAGATGATAAAGAGCATTCGACAATGATGGTAAATGTGTCTCCTTATAAGCAGCCACAGAAATCTGTTGCATGGGAGATAGAGGACTATCTCAAACAATTAAAAAACAGCATCAAAGCTTATGCTGCGCTGAGTGAAGAGCAAGCTTTGAACGTGTCTGATAATCTGAAATTTATGTATGCTACCTGGTTAACAGAGTATTCGCATTGCACGGAATTCAGCTGGTCTAAGGTTCAACATACTTTATATGACACAATCAAAACCGTCCATGTTGTAAGCATTAACTCTGATTCAACCGAGGCTCTCGAATATGAGCTGCACACAGAGCACGTCATAGCTGTTGGCGGGTACAGGCTTTCACGAGGACTTACTCTTGAAGGGCTTGTGGTTTCTTATTACTCTCGTAATGCAAAAGCCTATGATGCACTGATGCAAATGGCACGTTGGTTCGGATATCGTCCAGGTTATGAAGAGTTATGTCGGGTATGGATGTCCGAGAAGTCAGCTGGCTGGTATAAATTTGTAGCTGACTCAACAGCTGATCTTTTTGACGAGCTACGCAATATGCGGCAAGTGAAAAGGACTCCTAGAAACTATGGACTAAAAATCAGGCAAAGCCCTGATTCGCTTATTGTAACCGCTCGCAACAAGATGGGCACAGGAACTAAACTGGATGCACCCATCGACTTGAACAATGGTTTTGTTGAAACGATAGCCTTTGATCGCTGCGTAGATGTGGTGCAAAGGAATAAGAATGCGGTGCAGGCATTTTTGGACAAAATTGAAGGATATCAAGATAAAGGCTTGTTCTTTAGAAACGTGCCCGTACAAGACGTTATAGATTTCATACAGTCCTACACCAATGAAGACGCGCGATCTCCTAAGTCGCAGACAAAACCTGTACTCAATTACATTGATGACAGACGCCTTGATGGGGAACTTGATGAATGGGATGTCCTTGTAGCAGAGGGTGATGGACCATGCGTTAGCCTCAGCCAAAAAATATCCGTGAAATCAGAAATTCGCTATCCAGGAAGCGATACATCTGTCAATTGCTTGGTTGTTGGCGAGAAACATAGGCTTGCAAGTCGAGGCGTTGAAAAAATGGGATTAAGCGAAGAACAAATTGAAAGAGCTGAGGAAGACTTCAAGAGTGACCATCCAGATAAAAAGAATCCATCGGATAGGTATTACAGGCGCTACCGTGATTATCCCTTGATAGTTATCCATCCCGTTCTGATGAAGTACTCTGATGGACAGAAGAAACGCCTCTTAGAGAAGAAGGGCGCTACTAGTCCTGAAGCGGCAAATTGGGGTGATTGGGAGCATTCTGAAGAAGCCTATGGCTGGAGTATTAGCTTCCCCTACACGCCAAATCAGACGAAACCGGTCAATTACGTCTTCAACCAGATTGCAATAAACAACATACGCGCCGACTACGAAGAGGAAAGCGATGATGACTATGGGGACGAGTAAATACTCATGGGATGAGCTGGCGGCCCCATCGCAAGAGAACGAATTCATGGCTCGTCTCGTAGCCGATGAAGATAATCCATGTCGAAAGCGTATCTTTTGGGCGAAGAGCTGGAATTCTCATCCTGTGCTACTTGTTGAGTACAAATATGATGTATGGAGACCAATAAGCCTTCCTGTCTTCAAAAATATTCGCGTTGTAGATAACAAGAACAAGGCGACTATCGCAATTGAACTTCTAGACCTCGATCTGTGTGACATTTTCCTTAAGGTCTGCCAAGACATCATTTATTCTCTCCAGGATGTTAGCTCAAAGGCAAGTAGAAGAGCATGTATATTTAGACTTGAGAAATGGAGCTCTTTTCTTCGAACTTCACGGGCCCGTCTTTCCCCTGAGGAGCAAAAGGGACTTATTGCTGAACTGCGATTCTTAGAACGGGACTCTCTTGTTGTTCATAACGAGCACGATGCTATTTGCGGATGGTCAGGGCCTGAATTAGGAGCTAGGGACTTCGAGTATGGCCAAGTGCTCGTGGAGATTAAGTCCAAGAGAAGCTCAGCAAATACCAGCATTGCAATTTCATCGGAGGAGCAGCTTAACGTTAATGAAAGCGAGCAGTTGTTTTTATGCGTTATAGAACTGAACAGCACTACTGCTGAAGACGATAAAGGCTTTTCTCTGACCGATGTGGTAGATGAGGTAAGAGGCAGCCTTGAATCTTCGCTGCAACGCTCTGCATTAGAAAGTAAGCTCGCTAAAATTGGCTATTTTGATGAGGACGACTACTCCGATACTAGGTGGAGCGAGGGAGAAACGTATTACTATGCGGTCCTCGACGGTTTTCCAAAGATCGATTCTCAATTATGTAGTCCTGGAGTGAATAGAGTCACGTATCAAGTTGATCTTGATTATTGCGAGAAATATCTCGTTGATAGGGAGCAAGTAATTAACGCAATGAGGTAAAGATATGACAAGCGTTGAAGAATTCTACACTGAGCTTTTTCAAGATGTATCGACTACCGCTGCTGTGGATGGTATGTATCTTGAAGACGTTTTTTTCGATATAGTCACTAGTCAGCTTGTTGATGCTGGTGAGTTTGATGATGTGGAGCGGGCATACTTCAAGCCAGCGCAGGGCGGCATTCGAGTCGATGGTTTCTGCGGAGATCCACTTGAGTCAGCTTTTGATAGAGATGCTGGTCAGGGCACCCTTGGTCTCATTGCGCTTGACTTCAATCAGGATGCTGAAATAGTCACGTTAATGAACTCTGATATGGAGGCGGATTTTCGGCGCCTTGAAAAATTTTTAACTCGTTCTCTCGATGCAAAGTTTAGAAATTCACTTGAGCATACGGACCCAGGCTTTGGCTTGGCAGATCTCATTAACACGCGGTGGGAGAAAATCTCTCTTATAAAGCTCTTTTTGCTGACTAATAAAAAACTGAGTTCACGCGTAGAGGGCAAGAAAGCTTCATCCATAGACGGGCGCGAGGTTATATATAACGTTTGGGACATTTCTCGGTATGGAAACCTTATCACTTCTGGACGCGAACGCGAACAGCTCATCATAGAGTTTGCAGAGCTGCCAGGTGGTCCCCTGAAGGCACTCTTAGCGAGTGCGCCAAATGATAAAAACCAGGTGTATCTTGCTGCCGTTCCCGGAATAGATTTAGCCAATATTTACGATCGTTGGGGTACTAGGTTGCTCGAGCAAAATGTTCGTGTGTTTTTGCAAGCTCGCAGCAGCGTCAACAAAGGAATTAAGCATACGTTGGAGTATGAGCCAGAGTTATTCTTCTCGTTCAACAATGGTATAACCGCAACTGCAGAAGCAGTAACGACGGAAAATCAAGACAATAGCTTGGTGATTACTGGCCTCGAGAACCTGCAAATTGTAAATGGAGGCCAGACAACGGCGTCCATCTATGCTGCTTACAAAGCTGGACGTGATCTTAGTAAGGTATACGTGCAGATGAAGCTCAGCATCGTTAACTCCGAAGCAGCCAAAGAATTGGTGCCACGTATCTCTGAATGTGCGAATAGCCAAAATAAGGTTTCTGCGGCTGACTTTTTTTCAAATCATCCGTTCCATGTTCGCATCGAGGACTTTTCGCGACGTATTTATGCGCCGCCAAAGGACGGTAGTTTCAATCAAACTAAATGGTTCTATGAACGCGCTAGGGGATCCTATAGGGATGCGCAAGCATATTTCACTACAGCAGACAAGCGAAAATTCATCAAAGATTATCCTAAGGACCAGAGCTTTACAAAAACTGATCTTGCTAAATACCTCATGGTGTGGACGGATAAAGCGTATATGGTCAACCGTGGCGCTCAGAAGAACTTTGCCGAGTTTGCCAAGGACATTGCTGAAGCGTGGGAAAAGAATGATAAGCAATTCAATGAGGTCTATTTTAAGAGTCTAGTCGCGAAGAAGATTATCTTCGATTTTGCTGGCAAAATCGTCCAGAGTCGTCCTTGGTATGAAGCAGGAGGCTATCGATCTCAGCATGTGGTGCTCACCATTGGAGCTTTGGCAAATGCAGCACGCTCATGTGGGAAATCAGTCAACTTCCTATCAATCTGGAACCATCAAGGCATTTCTGCAGCCTTTGAAAAAGCTCTTGAACAGGCTGCAGATGTTGCACATGATGCACTGATGACGACGGGAGACGGTTATCGCAACATATCGGAATGGGCGAAGCAGCCAAAATGCTGGGATTCCGTAAAAAGCGTACATGTCGAATGGGATAAAGGATGGCTTGATGAGCTAATTAGCCTTGAGGAAGAGAGGGAGATAAAAAACGAGGGTGTTAAAGATCAAGGAAAATTGAACGGTATAGAAGCACAGTCGATTGTTGTTGATGCGGGAGCCTCCTTCTGGCAAAAAATCTTGAAGTGGTGCCAGGAAGAGGGAGAGGCTACAGAGAAAGAGCTAGGCATACTGAAGTGCGCCGCAAGTATGCCATCAAAACTTCCATCTGATAAACAGTCGGTAATTCTTATCAAGTTAATGGCTAGGCTTCAGAAGACCGGGTGCCCATATCGTCTGAAGGCGCATCGTCGGCTGTAGTGTAGATTAAAGTGTCGCAGAATCCCCGAGCCCTTTGTCCTAGGAATTGTGCCACGATCTTTCCTACCTGTTGTGCAAGTAAAGGCGGTACAGCATTGCCCACCTGCGTATATTGAGATGTTCTGTTTCCTTCAAAGAGATAGTCGTCCGGGAAAGTTTGTAGCCTAGCTGCTTCACGCACTGTGAGGCTTCTACATTGCGCTGGATCTGGATGAATGTAGTAATGTCCGTCTTTTGCGATATGCGACGTTATCGTTGTTGAGGGGCGGTCCCATAATTGCACGCGAAAACGGTCATCAAACTTAATCTCTTCATCCTTGCGCGCGTTCATTACATTTTTGTGAGCTGGATATAACTCTCTAGGAAACTCTGAGATTCTTGCTGGGGAATGATGCAGCTCGGCGTATGCAGCGCAGAATAGATATCTATCCAAGTCAGCAGCTAGGTGTGTGCGCGACTCATGATTTGCGAGCACTGTGTGCACCCCCATGCGTCCCCTGTACCAATTGGCATAACGGTTCTCGGACTTGCTAATATGGGTCTTCTTTGTAATCCGAGCAGGATTTGTGCTTTGCACACAATGCAATATTTTAGAAAGCTCTTTGCCTCTATCGGTCTTTAAAATTCTATCAACCGCAGAATTAATGTAGGCTTTCCAGTCCATACTCTGCCAGTCAGCATTGCGCTTAGAAAAGCCACTTCTAATTGCGGGGATACCGGCAAGCGCATCACATACCGTTACCTGTTTAACCTGTTTAAGAACAGCAGGCTTTAATGTGCTGCCTTGTTGAATGCCAAGCAGAATAACGCGATGACGCATCTGAGGGATGCCGTACTTTTCAGATTTAACAATATAGTCGCGAGGGTCTTTCGGGTTCTTCGAGACCAGTGAATGGATTTCGTAACCTGCATTACGCATATCTTGGCAAATGCGGTCAAATACCCCTTTGCCCTTATGATGGGCCGAAAGAAGTCCTTGGACATTTTCCATGACAAATACAGTTGGCTTTAAGGCGGTGATAAAGGCTAGGTAGCACTTGTAAAGCGTTTGCTTTGGATCTTGTTCAAGTCCTGCCTTGTCATGTGTTCGTCTTGATCTTCCTACGAGGGAATATGCTTGGCAGGGAGGCCCACCAATTAGAACCCACTCATTGTTGTTAATGCTTGAGAATTGATTAAGACGAGTTCGACCTATGTCAACTAGTGTAGTGTCACCATCGGTTAACGTGGCACAAATGGCTTCTTCATCAGCGGCTTTCCATTCTTCGGGGAAGCGTTTAATAAGGCTTTCAAGTGACGCTCTATCGTGATGCTCCATATAGTGCAAATATGCACTAGGGATTGTTTTGCCGTTTGCTTGAAAAATCTTTTGAAAGAATGATCGTAAGCGCAGTGTTTGGTGAGCTTGGGGATCTTTCTCGACCGACATTATGGTTTGGAAGACGGGGTGTCCGTTCTCATCAATTAATGACGAAAAACCTTCGCCAAGTCCGCCGGGACCTGCGAAAAGGTCGATTACAGGTATCATATTCACCCCTCCTTCCCATAATGAAATTACTTGCATCTAGGATACCAGGACTAGAATATGCAGTCTAGGAACTTGTCGCCTAGAGACGCAAGCCTTTATCATATCCATAATATACATGCAACATAATGGTGAATATCTGCCCCAAGCCCGAAGGATCGGGGCAGCCGCTTTATGGTCATCCTCTGTCGTTGAGGACGTTTTTTGTGGTGGCGCAAGAGAGTCTCCTCGGAGCCGACTACCAGGTGGCTCACGATGTTGTAGCGGATACTGGTGAGGCCCTTTACCTCACCTTCGTCCATGGCGATGAAGCCGATGATCTCCGAGCGTGCGCCCGTCCCCTCCAAGACTTCGATGCCTTTGTGCCTCAAGCCCGCGCAGATTGCCTCGTGTGACTTCTCATCGAAGCTCCTTCCTATAACTGTGGCCATCGGAAAAGTTTTCGTGGACCTTGAGCGTAAGCGATCGTGGGATTTGTCGCGAGGCGTTGTGTGGTTGTGCAGTAGGCGCGTGGTGGAGGTATGGTCTCGCTGATACCGAGTTTCTCCTTGTGGCACATGAATGGGGCCATGAAGTCGTGCAGGAATTACGTTGGAAGAAGACATCCCTCCTAGGAGTTCAAGTCCCACGATGAGAGCATCGCGTGCCTGCTCTATCTGCCTTTGCATCTTGACGACGAGGGTGTGGCAGGTTCTGACCATCAAGCCGCCAACATTGCCTTTACGCACAAAAATAGTTTCCCACAGGCAAACGGCCCCTATGCATCAAATCCAAACTGCAGCAAGCGCTGTAATCTCAGTTCAAGACCCTTGTGATGGTCATAGGAATCCAGTAGACGTTGATAGTCCGGAGCAACAGGCGCCAGCTTCTCTACCAGTGCGTCTGTTGTCTGACTCACTGAGCGCAAGGGTTCAGGATGGTTTTTACCTTCGTTTTCTCCGCTTGCAATGCACCAGCGAATGTCCGAACGCACACGGCTCGTATCAAAAGTTTCAACAAAATTAGGGAACCACGTGCTTGGGCTCGCAAGAAGGTACTGGTCAAAGCGGCAGGTTGTCTGCATCTCAAAAAGGCCGCACAGACCCGACAAAGAATAGCCTAGCAAGGTAAGAGGACACGTATCCTCTGCGGTATGAGTAGCTAGAGCAGCGTACTTCTCGACAGCTGGATGTACGACGTCTGAAAGAAATTCTTTTCCAAATCCTCCAAAATTTGGAGCTTCTGTTCGCGCGCTTGCCGCTGGCCAAGGGGAATAGCAATCTTGATTCGACGGTGCAGTAATGACAAGGCATTGGGGGAGCTTGGCCGCGTCAAGTTTCCCAGAAGCAAGAAGCGCAGCTATCTTGGGCATAAGCAGCGAGCCATGGAGAACAACAAGAAGACCTGGAACTTTGGAACGTTCTCCGATAGTGATTGTACTGTCTGGTAAAGCTGATAGATCCATGAAGTTCCTCGTCTGACCTCGTCTGTTATTGCCTGTTGGTGCCGGCGTCGTCTCGCAGGAGCTGCCGGAGAGCATCCCACGGCGTCGTCTCGCAGTAGCCGCCTCGCGGAGAGCATCCTATAGAGGGGTGCAGATATTTTAAGCATTTCTCAACTCGCAGTCTTCTCACAACTCAAAAAGTAATATATAGTTAACTTTCGAAAAATTCCGCTGCTTCTGTGTAACGCGCATTGTACGTTGTACGTTGCGCGCAAAAAGCAGCGTCACTTTAGAGAGGTATCGTATGATAAGAAAAGCCGGTCCGTTCCGTCTTTTCATGGGCGTTCTCGTTGCAATTCTGGTGGCGAGCATTGTAATAACTTCAACGATGGGCGCCATTGGCGTTTCTTTGCAAGACGCATATGCCGTGCTGACACATCATCTTTTTGGCATGCCGCTACCGGAGGCTCTAGCTGCAGGAGGACCTGTCGAGAAGGTCGTCTGGTCGCTACGTTTTCCCCGCATCATCTTGGGTGTTGTAGCCGGAGCTGGCCTTGCGCTTTCGGGCGTTGTCATGCAGGCATCGGTTCAAAATACCTTGGCTGAGCCGTATATTTTGGGCATTTCATCAGGAGCTTCGTGCGGAGCCACCTGTGCCATCATGCTTGGTGCTGGCGCAATACATGTTGTGGGAATTTCTTCGGTGCCGCTGTTCTCGTTTATTGGCTCAACAATTGCCACGATTGGCGTTTTGTTGCTGGCGTCTACCGGCGGACATATGACGTCATCAAAGCTTGTTCTCTCGGGCATGATTTTGAATGCCCTGTTCACGGCGCTGTCTAATTTCATCATCACTATTGCTGCTAACGCTGAGGGCATGATGGATTTGAAGTTCTGGACCATGGGCTCTTTGGCACGAGCAAGCTGGGGAAATGTTGGCGTTTCCGTTGTCGTAGTACTTCTCGTCAGTGTGTTTTTCTTAACGCAGTTCCGCTCCCTCAATGTGCTTTTAATGGGAGACGAGGCTGCTACAACGCTTGGCCTCAATACCAATTTGTGCAGATGGGCATACCTGACCATTTCTGCGCTCATGGTTGGCACGCTTGTTTCATCAGTGGGAACCATCGGTTTTGTTGGTCTTATCATTCCGCATATTGCTCGCTCGTTTGTTGGGTCTGATCACCGAAGGCTGGTTCCAACTGCGCTGGTACTGGGAGCTATTTTTATTCTCTGGGCAGATGCCTGTGCTCGTACCGTCCTAGGCAATACCGAAGTTCCTATTGGCATTCTGACCGCTGTTGTAGGCGCGCCGTTCTTTGTCTACATCATGGTCGCCCGCAACTACAGCTTTAGGGATGGTGAGTAGTATGCGCCTTGAAGTGCAAAATGTGTCAGTCACCATCCATAACAAGCCAATTGTAAAGGACGTCTCGCTTAACGTGAAAGATGGCGAGTTTGTGGGTATCCTTGGCCCTAATGGATCAGGCAAGTCTACGCTTTTACGAGCAATTTATGGCCTTGGTCATCGCTATGACGGCCAGATTTTGTGGGACGAGCGAGACGCCACTGAGATATCACGACGTGACTTTGCGCGTAAGGTTGCGGTTGTAAGCCAGTTTAACTCGCTGTCCTTTGACTTTACCGTTCGCGAGATTGTGTCGTTGGGACGCAGTCCTCATCAGTCGGCGCTGTCAAAAGAGACCGATCACGACGAGTCAATCGTTTCTGACGTCATTCAGAAAGTTGGTCTTTCTCGCTTTGAAGATCGCTCTTTTGCCACGCTTTCAGGTGGCGAGAAACAACGTGTCATGTTGGCTCGTGCGTTGGCTCAGGAACCAGAGTTTCTGGTGCTTGATGAGCCTACTAATCACCTGGATATTACGTACCAGATTGATATTTTGCGCCTTGTTCGCAATCTTGGTATCAGCTGCCTGGCTGTTTTACATGACATTGTGATGGCAGCTCATTATGTCGACCGCCTGTATTTCTTACAAGAGGGTTCCATTGTTTCTGAGGGAGCACCCGAGGACATTGTGACCCCTGAGCTGCTGGCTGATGTGTATGGCGTTGAGGGCATGGTCCGCCCATCAACTGCTGGAAACGGTATCAGCATCGATTACGTGTATTAATCGCCTGTTGAGTATCAACAGATGAATGAAAGGATATCCGATGGATCCTCGTGTAAGTTCAAATCTCTTTACCAGAAGGAATTTTCTGAGCATTGCGGCAGGATTTGCTGCAACTGCTGCTGGACTGGGTCTTACTGCGTGCAACAATGCAACGTCTAGCCCATCTACCCCTGCTACAGAAGAAAAGAAATCGGCCAATACAAGCTATCCCGTATCGTTCAAGCTCTATGACGGTGACGGCAACGAGTTTGAGGCCAAGTTTGATAAGGCTCCAGAGAGTGTTGTTACCCTGACAGACTCCGCCGCAGAGATTCTGCTGCGTCTGGGCCTTGGTTCCAAGATTATTGGCACTATCAAGCCTGATGCACCAATGCCTTCAGATATTGCTGACGAGTATGCAAAAATCAAGCAGCTGGGCGATAAGAAGAGCCTTTCTCGCGAGGTTGTTGTTGCCGCTAATCCAAACCTTATTGTGGGACGTTCCCGCCTCTTCACTTCAAAGGACCAGACTACTCCTAAGGACTACGCTGACCTTGGCATTTCTGTCTATACTCAGCTGGCATCTTCTGAGCAGGGCGATCCAACGCTTGCTGGAATTATCTCTGACATTAAGAATCTTGGATCTATTTTTGACGTTCAGAGCAACGCCGACACTTACACCGCCGACCTTCAGAAGCGTCTTGATACCATTAACGAGCGAGTTAAGGCTCACGAGAAAGATGCAAAGAAGACCGTGCTGGTCATGACTAACCTCAAGGACGGCACATTTGGTCTCTTTGGCGGTAGCGAGAAGAGCCTTGAGTTTACTATCATTGACCAGCTTGGAGCCACTCCTGCGACAACTCAGTCTGCAAATGGCCTGACGTATGAGAATCTGATTAAGTTTAATCCTGACGTCATTATTTACGTCACTGCAGAGCGCAACAAGGCAACTGACGCCGCAGCTAAAGACACCCTTCTGGGCGAGAGCTCCCTGCAGAACGTCCCTGCTATTGCCAACAAGAGCATCGTAGAGATTCCATACTCTGAGTACATTGATTACTCGCCACGCGCATTCGATTCTGCCGAGAAGATCCTTGAGGCTCTGTATCCTCAGAAATAGACGTATTTGAAACGTGCGTATCACAGAGACCAAGCAGGAATTCCATTTCTTGCTTGGTCTTATTATTTTCGAGGCTTTAGTCTGTTGAGCGCGTGTTACGCGCGAAACATAAAACCACCCGCTATGCGGGTGGAGAATAATCTTTTGCTTTGCAAATTAAAATCCTTTCTTCTCAAATGCGAAGGGTCACCCTATTCCGAAGAACTCGCGCAGCCGCGCCACGCCACCCTTGTCGAGACCGTATTGGGCGGTGACCTTTCCGCCCTTCATCTCGGTAACCCTGTCGCAGGCGGCCAGCGCCAGCTCGAAGTCGTGCGTCACGACGAGGACGAAGGCCCCGGACGCGGCAAGCTCCCGCAGCAGCGTGGCCGTCTGCGCCATATGGGCGTAGTCGAGCCCGCTCGTCGGTTCGTCAAAGACCAGCACCTTCTTGCCGCAGAACATGGCAGCCGCTATGGCGCACCTCTGCTTCTGCCCTCCCGACAGCGTCAGGGGGTGGCGCCCCCTCACGTCGTGGAGGTCCAACTGACCTAGCACCGACTCCAAGCCTCGGGTACCAGGGTTGCTCGCCCCCAGGACGACCTCCTCCTCGACGCTATCACAGAAGAGCTGGTGGTTGGCCTCCTGCATCACTTCGTAGCTAAGGGGCAGCCTCTTTCTCGCGGAGAGCACGGCGCCGTCGATTTCGATGCTGCCTCGCTGTTCCCTGGCGAGCCCGCACACCACCGAGGCGAGGGTCGACTTGCCCGCACCGTTGTCTCCCACAATCGCCTCGACGCGACCCGACCCGAACTGCGCGTCGGGGACGGAGAGGGAGGGGGCGGCATGTCGTGAGTATGAGAAGACGAGGTCGGCGAGATGCATCTCGTGCATGGGCGTGTCTTTCACTGGGGCGACTGTCCTCGGGAGGTCGAATCCCTCCAGCTTCACGGGTCGTATGCCCGTCTCAAGGCGCTGGCTGCGGGTCAGCGAGGCGAGCTCGCCCATGGCGAAAACATCGGAAGCCTTCCCGCCGTCCAGGTAGACCGCGCGGTCGACTATGCCCTCGAGGTACCACGTGCGATGCTCGGCGATGAGGATCGTCTTGCCTTTCGACCTTAGTATGTCCAAGGTACGTCGCAGCTCCCTGATTGCGGGGAAGTCGAGGTTCGCCGATGGTTCGTCCAGTAGGAGCACCTCCGGGCCGGTAGCATAGACGCTCGCGATGGCAACGCGCTGCTTCTCACCCCCCGAGAGGTGGAAGATGTTGCGATTCATGAGTGCCGCGATGCCCAAATCGGCTGCGGCTTCGTTCACCCTACGTGAGATCTCGGCACGCGGCATTCCACGGTTCTCGCAGCCGAAGGCCACCTCGCTTGTGGTGTCGAGGGTGTAGAATTGCGTGCGGGGATTTTGGAACACAGTCCCTACCTGGCGGGCCACCTTGTACTGAGGGCAGGTGGTGGGATCCATGCCGCCAACCCTCACGCGACCAGTAAGGTCACCGTCAAAGAACTCGGGTATCATGCCGTTCAGCAGGCGGAGGACGGTTGACTTTCCGCAACCGCTCTTCCCGCACAGGAGCACGCATTCTCCCGCCTTCACGTCAAGCGACAGCGACGATAGGCTCGGGGATTCTGCTCCACGATAGGAGAAGCTGACGTTGGTGAGCGATATCATCGGCTGGCCCATCGTCTCAGAGCCCCTTCCCGGCAATGGCGAACGCCGCTGCCGCGGCCGTTCCCGCAGCTACAAGCGCCAGAGCTAACCAGTCCTGGGTGCGCAACCCAATCTGCGCCAGGCAGGTGTGAGGAGCTGGATCGTCCATGCCGCGGCAGAGAGCTGCAGCCGCGAGTTCGTCACTTATAGAGATCACGGAGGCGAAAAGCGGCACATAGATGTGGGCTATCGTCTGGATGGGATGGAACAGCCAGGATGAGAGGCCCGTTCCGATACCCCTCATCTTCATGGCGGACCTTATGGCGCGCCACTCCTCGCTAATAGTCGGGAAGCACCTGAAGGCCACCGATGTTGTGATTATGGCGCTCTTCGGCACCCCGCTTCCCCACAGGGCGGCCGCGAACTCGCTAACGCCGGTTGTCCCCACGGCCCAGTAAGCCACAAGCAGGCATGGCAGGACCTTGCGGAACGCTACTGCCAGGAATTGCACGAGGGAAAGCACGGCGCTTTGGCCCACCATGGGACCGATTAGCTGTTGGACGGCAACGAGCAGGGAAAAGACCGCGCAGTAGCGCAGGGCGGTGCTGGCCATGCCGCCGACTGCCACAATCAGGACGCAAACCAAAAAGACAGCGGCCTCGTAGGGCAGTGAGCGGCCGAGGAAGACGGCTATGTCGAGCAGGACGAGCAGGGTCGCCTTTGTTCGAGGGTCGAAGACAATGCCTCCGTTGTGACCCTGCTCCGTATATAGCTTTTCGAGGGGGTTCACAGGATTCCTGCCCGTCCGAGCTTGGCTGCGAGCAGCTTGCGCGCGATCAGCGAGCCCAAAATCGAGCTGATGACGATGGCGACCATCATGGCCGGAAGCACCCAGTCGGGCGTGAGCGCATAGAGCGTCTCGCAGAAGCTTGAGCTCATACCCCGCTCAAGGATGTCTTGGAAGAAGTAGTCGCGCATGAACCAGATGGGCACGAAGCCTCCGAGCAGGTTCCAGGAGAAGACGGCGTGGCTTGCGGCGTTCCATGCGAAGCTGCGATATTTTCCAGCACGTGCGATGAGCACCGCAACGATGCCCGCAGGGACCGAGACAGCAGGTGCGATGGGGATGTGTCCCGAGGCGATGAGGACGAAGCTCGGAAGGACAGCGGCGATGAAGATGGGCACGCCCGAGGGTGACCTGGCGAGCATTATGTGGAAGATGGGTGCCGCAAGTAGGGCGACGAGGGCGGGCATGAGCAGAAACAGAATCGGCACCGGCATGCACACGATCCCGATGATGACGTAGACGGCCAGGTAGAGCGCAATGAACACGCCTGCGGAAATAGCAGCCCTCGAGGATGTACTCTTTTTTTGTGGTTCCATGATGTTTCCTTTCTCTTGTGGTTGATGAACGCCGTTGTCTTCGGAGGATGTCATCGTGCGGGCGTGTCGCCGTTGCCGTGCAGGTGCTTTGCGCGCCAGGCGTCAAGATCTGTCTGGAGTCCCCACAGTTTCGCGTAGGTCCCTCCCTTGGCAAGCAGCGACTCGTGGGTGCCGCTCTCCGCGACGCGACCGCTGTCGATCACATATATGGCGTCGGCGCGCGTCACCGTGCGCAGCCGGTGCGCGATGGCGACAACAGTCCTGCCCTGTGCGAGCGTGCCCATAGCCGTCTGCACCTCGGCCTCGTTCTCCGAATCGAGTGCGCTTGTCGCCTCGTCCAGAAGGACGATAGGCGCGTCTTTGAGGAGGGCGCGGGCGATGGAGATACGCTGGCGTTCACCGCCCGAAAGAGTCGAGCCGCCCTCACCGATAACGGTATCGTAGCCGTTGGGCAGTTCCATTATGAAGTCGTGGCAGCGTGCCGCCTTGGCCGCCTGAACGACCTCCTCGTGCGTTGCATTCGCGCGCCCGTAGCGGATGTTGGTCTCAATCGTGTCCTGAAACAGGTAGACATCCTGAAAGACAATCGACACCCGACTGAGCAGGTGCTCCGGGTTTATGGAGCGCTCGTCGAGCCCACCGAGCAGAACGTGCCCTGCTTGCGGGTCCCAAAAACGTGCGGCAAGCCTCAGAATCGTGCTTTTGCCTGAGCCAGAGGGTCCGATAAGTGCTGTCAGCTCCCCAGCCCTTATGTCCAGGCTCACGTTGTGAAGCACCTCGTTATCGTCGTAGCCGAACGACACGTGGTCAAAGGAGATGCTGCACTCCTCGGGGGCATCGGACTCGCCGGGCATCTCCGGCTCGCCCAAGAGAGACATAATCCGGCGGCCCGCCGCCGCACAGCGCTGCAATTCGGGCCAGCTCGTGAGGGCCACGGCAAGAGGCTCGAAAGCTCGCGTGCCGACGAGGAGGAAGAGGGAGAACCCCGTGGGATCGAGGGAGCCGCCGGCCAGCAGGTAGACGCCGGCGAGGGTCATGCATGCCAGACCGCTGCGTAGAATTGCCTCCGACACCGCGCCGAGCGAGCCAGTCGCGCTCTCGTTTGCCATGCAGGCATCTCGGTAGTCCTCACATGCCTTGGCGAGGGTTGTGAAGCTCGCGCCCTGCAGGTGATGGGCCTTGATGGCGCGCATGCCCCTCAGATACTCCTGGATTCGGGTTGTCTGCTCCACTCTCGTTGCGGCAAGGCGCCTCTCCGCGCGGTTCTGCAAGCCCTGTGCAACGGCGGTGATGGCGAGAGACAGGGGCAGTCCAACGAAGAGGGCGAGGCCCATGCGCCAGTCGAGCAGGCAGAGCGCCCCCGTCGTGACGAGCGCCACGATACCGGCGCTGATGGCCTGGGCGAGCAGGTGCGTCATGCCCGTCTCAACGAGCGAGAAGTCGTTCATCATCGTCGTAGCGATGCCGCCAGCACCCTTTCCCTCGAGTTTTCCTAGGGGCAGCTTGCGGATATGCTCGGCCAGGCTTGTGCGGCCCGCAGCGCCGACAGCGTAGCCGTCACGGAAAGTCACTTTGCATGCGATGTTTTCGACCGCGAGGGCAAGGACGAAGCAGGCGGCCATGCCAGCCCACGCGAGCCAGAGTTCGGCGTTGCTCAGTCCGCCTGTGGCATAGAAGCCAAACATGCAGTCGACAATCAGCGCCAGACAGATGAAGGGTAGAAACCATACGAGCTGGGCAATGGTGTTCCAGAATGCGGGTCTGGCTATGCGCCTCGGTTCTCCACAGGTTATTGCTTCGATAATGCCTCTCATAGCGACACCTCAGCTTTCTCTGTGCCAAGCTTCCAGTCGGCGGCTCTGTCGCCGGAGACCCACATATCTGCATAAGGCCCATCGACCCCTATGAGCTCGTCATGTCTGCCCCGTTGCACAATCCGGCCCTTATCCATCACGATAATCTGGTTCGCCGACTGTACGGTCTCAAGTCTGTGGGCGATTGTCAGAACCGTTTTGCCCCTCGTCAGCTCCGCCAGAGCGCGGTGGATCGAGAACTGCGTCTGTGCGTCAGCGAAGGAACTGGCCTCGTCGAGGATGAGGATGGGGGCGCTTTTGAGGATTGCCCGCGCTATAGCCACGCGCTGCCGCTCACCTCCCGACAGGTGGACACCACCTGCGCCGACGACGGTGTCGATTCCCTTCGGGAGCCGCGCGAGGAATTCGTCGCACTGGGCCGCCGAAGCCGCTGTGGCTATTTGATCCTCGGTCGCGCTGGGCAGTCCCATGGCGATGTTATCCCGGATGGTTCCTGCAAATAGGAAGCTGTCCTGGAAAACGAAGGCAACGATGTCCATGAGCGCATCGGTCCCCAGCTCGCGCACATCGACTCCCCCTATGCGGACCATTCCCTCATCCACATCCCAGAAGCGGCCGACTAGCTCGGCGATTGTGGACTTACCGGCGCCAGAGGGACCCACGATGGCACAAGTGCTGCCGGGCTCTACAGCGAACGACACCCCATCTACCGCGGGATTCTCGGCACCTGGATAGGAGAAGGTCACACGGTCGAATGCAATGCCCGCATCTTGGGGAGTCGCCCGGACATCCTGCGAAACCTGTCCTTGCGGCTCCAGATCAAGCACTGCGCACACACGCCCAACTGCCTCGTTGACCGTGTTCACGCTCTCGGCGAACATGCGCAATTTGAGTACTGGCGAGGAGGCGGCGGGACCGACCACGAGGGCGAAGACGCAGACGGCTGCGAGCGCGACGTCCGAGGGGTTGCCGAGGAACAGTGCTATCGCAACTGGGGCTGCGAAAGTCGCGACCGAAAGCGTGAAGACGCGGAAACGCACGTAGCCCGGGCGGATCTGGTCGGTCATGCCTACAGTGAAGTCCCGGTAGGCCTCGGTGTCGTCCTTGAAGCCGCGAAAGGACGCCGTGGTCTGGCCGAACGCTTTGATGGCGGGCATCCCCTCGACGTACTGGATCGCCGACGAGTTGATTCGTTCAAGGACATCGAAGTTCTTCTTGATCGCGCCCGTCTTCATGACCTTGGCCATCGCCTGCAGCTGACAGGCGATTCCAATGACAATTGGCGCAAGGCAGGCCAAGGCAAGCCAGACATTCGCGGCGAACATCAAGACGAAGAGGACGATGAGCGTGGCGAGAGCGCTCGCGAGGTCGGGCACCTGGTGGGCGAGGAATGCCTCGACCTGCTCGACATCCGCATCCATTACCTGCTCGACCTGCCCTATGGACGAGGAGTCGAGGTAGCCCATCGGGAGGCGTCCCACATGCTCTGCGACCGCGATGCGTATGTCGCAGACCGTGCGGTAGGCGTGCGCATGCGCGGCGATTCCAGCGATCCAGGAGGCTGCAGTTCCAGACAGAAGCCCCGCGAGGCCGACGGCTCCCCACCATAGCATGGAGCCCGCCTCGGGGGCCGAGCCAGATGCTACACCTGCCATTAGAGAGGTTATGACCCGCCATGAGGCTAGATAGGGCACGAGCTGCAGCACTGACCCGATACAGCCGAGCGCAATGCCGCACACGAGAAACCCCTTCCCTCGCTCAGAGAGGGCCAGCAGCCTGGCCATGCCCTGCTTCTTTTTCAAGTTTTTACCTGGGTCTTCCAGGTCTGTCTCGTCCTCCATGGACCCGTGCTCCTTTCACTGCTAACGGAACGAATTCGTTCCGTTTTTCTCTTAAATGCACTGACGGGAGCATCCATCTGGATGCTCCCGTCATCAGCCCATTTTTGCACGCCGCTCAGAGCGGCGATTTTGCAACCTGCCTACATCAATAAAACAGCTTCTGCGCTATCTCGAATGCCTCCTGAGGAGAACGCTGCTCACACTCTGGTGCAAAACGCCCGTCGTACATGACGCCCCAGAGCCCGTACAGCATGAACAGCGCGCAGGCCTGCGCATTGCTCTCGTTTACGCCGAGACGGTTCTTGAGCTTGCCTGTCTGTATCCCTTCCAGCATGAGCTTGGTGTAGGGGCCTGCCATACGATCGATCATCTGGACCATGTCCCAGAGTTTGTAAGAGGCGTCGGGAACTGACTCACCCGGCTCGGGGTCGAAGGAGCGGACATATTCGTTGACGTCATCCGTTACGAGACTGCGCAGAGCGGCGATTCTTTCGTCGAACGGCCGGCCCTCGTCCTCCATGACTGCGCACTTGCGGTCCATGCGCTCCGAGATGAAGTCCTCCATGACGGCCACGTAGACGTCCTGCTTCGACTTGAAGTAGTAGTAGAACATGCCAGGAGCGCCGTTCACGGCATCCAGGATGTCGCGCACCGATGTACTCTCGTAGCCCTTCTCCGCGAAGAGCCTCGCTGCCGCATCCACGAGCTCCTTGCGTCGCTCTGCAGGTTTTTTGCTGTTCTTTCTCAAGCAATGCTCCGATTCCTTGTCCCATACCGATGGGTTTTTAATATTAGAACGAATGTCGGTCTAATATTAACCTTATCTAACTTTGATGTCAACGATAACGCAGTCGAGAGGAGGCCGATCACTGCGATTTGAGTCGTGTTATGCCCGAAGGCGGGCCCATAGACGGGGAGACCGTCTTCGCTCTATGAGGGTGAAGAACGACGACGTAGGGTATGCCTTTGACGCATGATCTCCAATTTCGCCGTGAATCTAAATTCCCGGATTTCATGGCGGCAAAAGGGCAGCCGTCCTTTCGATGCGACATCCGGAGACTCGAGTGGCGCATCGGGTTCGATTCGATAGTCGGGGCGTGTGGAGGCCTCGGCGTTCGCTGTGGCGTTGCGTTTGGTTTCGGATTGAGAGGGTCGCTCTGCCACCACGCCGATCGTCTCGACGGGAGGTCGGCCCATGCGGCCGCCCTTAGCCTTCGAGCTCGGGGCAGGACAGATTGCAGGCACATCGCATAAGGAAGACCCGCCAGTGTAAATGCTCGGAAGCAGAAGCCAGGCGGGTTTTTTGTTAGCTAATTACTACAACGCATAGATATATATCTGCTACTGAGTTCGCTTCCATAAAAAAATATCTATTATTGAAAGAAATAAAAAGAGATTCCTAAACAGATAGAAGAATCCTTATGAACTACGTCCAAAAAGTTCCTGTTGCTATTTGCGGTGTTGCATTAGGTTTTGCAGCACTTGGAAATCTTTTTAAGACTTCTTTTGATGGCCTTTATCTTGCCTGCGCCATACTCTCTATTGCTCTTTTAGCTCTCTATACCCTCAAATTTATGGTGTCTACAAAAGTTGTGTTACGAGAGCTCTCTGATCCGATTGGACTTTCAGTTGCCGCAACATATCCTATGGCAGTTATGCTGATTTCAGTGTATATGAAGGCCGATATTGGTGATGCAGCACAATTGTTTTGGTTCGCAGGAATTGCGTTACACATCCTGTGCATAGCTCTCTTTACTTCTCGCTATATTGCAAAATTTGATTGGGAGAATGTGCACGCCAGCTGGTTCATTGTGTATGTGGGCATTGTTGTTGCAAGTGTTACAGCACCAGCGTTTAACTTTGAAGCAAGTGTTGGCACGGTTGCATTTTGGTTTGGATTTATCTGCCTCGTGGTGCTTTTTATAGTTGTAAGCATAAAGTATGTTAAATATGGACCAGTGCCTGATTCTGCTGAGTCGCTCGCCTGTATTTATGCAGCTCCAACAAGTCTTTGTGTTGCAGGATATATTCAATCTATTACGCCAAAGTCTGTACCGTTTCTTTTGGTTATGCTGGCAATCGCTTCAATTATTTATGTAGTTTCTTTTGTGTGGTGCATCAGGTGTCTTACAAAACCGTTCTTTCCCAGCCACGCCGCGTTTACTTTTCCCTTTGTAATTTGTATCGTTGCGCGCACTCAGACGTCGGCATATCTAGCTGGACTTGGTCAGCCCCTTCAATGGCTTGACGGAATAGCTACTGTTGAAACTGTGCTTGCAGCAGGGCTTTGTATTGTTGTACTTGTACGGCTACTTGTATTTGTGCGCGATCAGACTTTGCCTAAAGCGAGATCTATGAGTAGCCTGAGGTAACGTTATTCATTTTGTATGTTTAGAGTTTCGTGACGGAGCGCGCAACGCGGATGCGGGCGCGGATGTCCGCCACCCAGGAGTCCGCCCTTCTCGGCGATCTCTTGCTTCTCGCTATCCGGTCAATTTCTGCGCCGAGGAGTTGAGCGCTCGTGTCGAAGACGAGCTCTTAATGGGAGGGCATGGCCGGACCCCGATTCTACCAAGGCAGATCTACTGTAGGTACAGATCATACAATGGGAAATGATGCGATGACGGAAGCGGCTTGGACTGTGCTTTCCTCTGCGCTTGCAGCTTTGTCTGTATCGTATGTATTATTGTGAGTAATACATACGATACAGACATCGTTGGAGGCTCACACCATGCTCCTGCAGCTGGACTTCTCAACCGCGACACCCATCTACCAGCAGATTCGCGATCAGATCGTGCGTGGCATCGCCGAAGGCGAGCTTGCGCCTGGCGAGCGCCTGCCGACCGTGCGGGCGCTCGCATCGGAGTGCGGCGTCAACGCCATGACGGTGAGCAAGGCCTATCAGCTTCTCAAGCAGGAGGGACACGTGCTCGGCGACCGGAGGGGTGGCACCTTCGTGTGCGAGCCCGATGGCAGCTCGGACCCCGATTCCGGCATCATGGACGCGCTGCGGATGCGCCTGGCTGAGCTGGTGGCCGGTGGGATGTCAGGCAAAGAGGTTCTCGCGCTCTGCGAGCACCTGCTGGATGAGATTGCGTATCGCTAGAAGTAAGGAAGTTTATGATGAGCACTGCGACTATCCTATGGCTCTCCTGCAGCTGGATTCCACTCCTCATATGGTGGACGCTCAGGAACAGCGCGCGCTTCAAGAAGAACATTGTCGTCGGCGTCACCTTCCCGCGCGAGGCGCGGGAAGACATGCAGGTAAAGGCGCTTCTTACCAGTTACCGTCGCCTACAGCTCGCGTGCGCTATCGTGCTCGTGGCTGCGGCACTTGGTGGTGCGGCGACAGGAACGGTACGAGCGTGGGTCGGATCGAGCATGTTCTGCTGGAGCGTCTGGATGCTTGTGATCTGTATCGTGCCTGAGGTGATCTATGCGCTCACCAACCGCAGGCTCGCGGCCCTGAAGGACGAGCGCGGCTGGCGGCCCAGAGGCGCCGCGGCCCAGCGCGTGACGGTGGCCGATATTGGGGCGGCCGCGCAGTCGTACCCGCGCGTCTCGAGCATATGGTTTGTCCTCATCTGCGCGGCGAGCCTGGTCCCCGTCCTGCTCGACCGTGACAACGTAGTAATCTACCTGCTGTTTGCCGTATGTGTGCTCATGATGTGGGCAATCTTCCGTTGGTGTTACCGCAATCGCAGCGAGGTGGTGGACGACAACACCGCCCTCACGCAGACGCTCACGCGCATACGCCGGCGCGCCTGGGCGAGGGTGTTCCTCGTCGCGGCTGCGTCTTTTGCGTTCATGAGCTGGGCGCAGCTCCTCTTCCAGGGTTCAACCAATCTGTACTTTATCGGTATGATGCTTCCCTGCACGGTCCTTGGAATCGTGGCGTTTGCAACCGAGATGCGCGTGCGCAGCCTGCAGGAGCGTCTTACAAAGGCCAGTGGCGAGGGCTTCTACGTGGACGAGGACGATCACTGGATCTTTGGCATCTTCTACTATAACCCCGACGATGCTGAGCTCATAGTGAACGAGCGCGTGGGCATCAACACGTCGATCAACCTGGCACGGCCGGCGGGAAAGGCGATTGTAGTGGCCCTCGCTTGCTCGCTGCTCTGCCTGCCCGTGACGGGAGCGTTCATGGCGGAGGAATTTGGAACTCCTGTGACGCTTGAGTTGAGCGAGCAGACGATTCGGGCACACCACTTGCTCACAACCTATGAGATTGACATGGCCGACGTGGTGTCTGTGGAGCTTGTTGACCAACTTCCCCAGATGACGCGCACGTTTGGTGGCGCGAGTGAAACCTTCCTCGAAGGTAACTTCTCAAGTGACGCGTACGGATCGCTCAAGGTATGCCTGAACCCCGAGGTCGGCCCCTGGCTCCTCGTGCGGACGAGGAGCGGCACAACCTACCTTCTGGGCGCGAGCGATACGGCGCAGACCGAGACCGTTTATAAGGAAGTCCCCTCGGCCTTAGTCGATGCATAGTGTGACCTCTCGCGCCTAAACTCGTCGGTGTACTTGTTGTTGCCCATGCCTTGCCTCGCTTTCTCGGTTGTCTGGGCATATACGATTCCTGGGTTTTGAATCTGGGATGCCCGTGTCCGAAAAAAACGATACAGGTCACTCTGACCCTGATTACGCCCCGTGGTGAGACAACATCGCGGACCACCGGGAGGACGTGGACTAGGGGTGCAGGGTGTAAAAAACGCGACCGAGAGACTGTCCTAGCGTGCGAAAAACGCAATAAAACCACTATAAAACGATGTAAAAAACGCAACTGAAAGCGTATTATAGAGTGTGAAAAACGCATTTCACTTGTTAATTACTATGGGGAGATGAAATCATGCTCAAACGCAAGGCATACCAAAGGCTGGAGGATTGGAAACGATACAAGACGAAGCAGGCACTTCTCGTCAAAGGAGCCCGACAGGTAGGAAAGACGACCCTTGTCAGGCAGTTTGCCGCAGACAACTATGGGATCCTCGCCGAGGTGAACTTCTTCGACAACAAGACTGCCAAAGAGACGGTCATGAGGGCGATTGATGCTGATGACCTGCTTCTACGTCTTTCCGTGCTCAGCGGGAAAGAACTGGAGGCCGGAAAGACCCTCGTCTTCCTCGACGAGATCCAGGAGTGTGGTGCGGACCTGCTCACCTGGATCAAGATGCTCCTTGAACGGACCGACTACGATTACATTCTTTCGGGCTCTCTGCTGGGGCTTGAGGTATCCAATATTTCCTCCCTTCCCGTTGGTTTTTTGCAGGAAGTAACCTTGTATCCCCTTGATTTTGAGGAGTTTTGCTGGGCAAGTGGGATAGGCAAGACGGCATTGGAAGCTGTTTCTGCCTGTATGGAATCCCTTACCCCTGTGCCTGATTATCTGCATGATAAGCTTACGGATACCTTTTACCGGTATCTTTTGGTAGGCGGTATGCCTGACGTTGTGCAGGCCTTTGTGGACAACAACGACCTCTTGCGAGCCCGTAATCTGCAGAGGGGAATTGTGAACATGTACAAGATGGACATGGCCAAGTATGTATCGGATACGCTTGAGGCGCGCCAGGTACAAATGGTATACGAGTCCATACCTTCTCAGTTGAATTCTGAGAACAAGCGATTCAAATATGCAAGGCTGGGGAAGAGTCTGAGGTTTGCCAACCTTGAGTTCGCGTTCGACTGGCTTGAGCACGTAGGGGTCGCTCTTCCGGCGTTTCGAGTCAATGAGCCGACGTTTCCCCTTTCCGCCCATGAGGACCGAAACATGCTGAAGCTGTATTCGAATGACGTCGGCCTGCTTACCGCCCAAATGATGGGGGATGTCGATATCGATATCCTCAATAGAAGGTCAAGCATAAACTTTGGGTCGATATTTGAGAATGTGGCAGCCCAGGAATTCAAGGCGTGTGGAAGAGAACTGCGCTACTATAATTCCTCCAAGATAGGTGAGGTTGATTTTGTGCTTCAGGGGCAACAAGGAGGCATCGACCTCTGTGAGATAAAGAGTGGTAAGAACTATCGACGCCACAGTGCGCTTGACAATCTCCTAACAACAAAAAACTACAGCTTCGAACATGTCTACGTATTTCATGACGGCAATGTGGATACTCCAGAAGCTTTCGAAGGTGTTACGTATCTCCCTATTTATATGATGGGTATGGCACTGGGCTGACGCAGGAACTGGCTGACCAAGAATCAATTCAAGCGCTGCACCGATCTTGCGCATCTTTCCTATGGCGACAGATATAATGTGATAAGGGGCGGGGACTCAAGACCGCCTTTGTCTTCCCGAGTGACAGCGTGTAAAGGTCCGTCCAGACAGTTTTTGGCATGAGGAGATGGCAAAGCTGATGAAGGGCGATAAAGGGTATTTCGATAAGGCCATGAGTTTGCTGGCGGTTTTTCTTGGGATACTGCCTGCGGTTGTTCTGCTTGTCTTGTGGAATTCGATTCCCCAATCGATACCCGCCCATTGGTTTGGGGATTCTGTTGACCGGTGGGGGCAGAAATGGGAGCTTCTCATCCTTCCGGTGATCTGTCTGGCAATTGGCCTCTTACTGAGCTTTTTCTCGGTAAGGCGAAATGCAGAGGACTCAAACGATAAAGAAAGAAAATATGGGATTGCCTCTTTGATGGTTACCTTGTTTACGTTTTCCGCTCTTTCTCTTGTGCATATCTATCTGTCTCTACAGTCGGAAGGATCTGTGGCGTCCAAGTTCGATGGCGCAACATTGTTCTACGTGATAGACGGTCTGGTCTGCATCCTCTTGGGAATCGTTTTCCCTGCAACTCCTATGAGCATGTCTTTTAGGGCACCGAGACGATTCAGCGGTAAATACGCCAAAGGCCTCCTTATCTCAGCGGGGGTGGTGATCCTTCTGTTCTGCGGGACCGGTCTTCTGAGAGGATATGCTGCCTTGCTGCTGATGTTTGCAATGATTATTGTACCTGCGGTGCTCATCTCAGTCTCTTCTTACCGCAATCAGAAAGTGTGACGAGGGGTGTGTCTAAGGGGCCGAAGAGCAGTCCGAAGACAGGTTCGAAGAAGGGGTTCAAAGAGAAGTCCGAAGACGGGCAGCAATACCGGCTAGTTGTACGACCTATCCGACTGGAGGGCTTCAAGAAGTAAGTCGTACTTGGTGTCCAACTCCTTTTCTCGGCAGGTAAACAGATAGATCTGGACGTTTTGCCTGTACTTCATATCCGCGTAGAGATCAGGGTTTCCCTGTTTTGAGAGCGCTCCTTCAATACCGTCTCCGATGTTTACGGTTTTTCCGATGTAGATACCAAGATAGTCGGTCAGGTCCTTGTCAAAGTCGAATTTTGCGTATGTCGCGACGACGAAGCAGCCGGGAGATGGGTAAGTGTCAGAGTCAGACACCTCCTGCTTCTTGTCGGCTTCTCGGCGCTTCAAGGAGTCTATGGCGCTGACTTGGGAATCTGCATGCAACAAGAGGCTTTGCTGAACCTCCTTAATAGCCCTATGGATCATTCCCTCGTCAAAAGTGTCTTTGGGGGAGTTGGGAAAGAGCTTTTTTATTGGTGTAGAAGCCGTATCAGAAGCATCTGACGAGACTGGGGAAGTTCCATCCGCCGCTTGTTCTGAGCCATTCTTAGAAAGTGCTGAAAAAGCCACTTTGAGAGAGTTTTTTCAGGAGCTTTTCTATCTCTGGGTTAAGGATGACTTCCAGCGTTTTTGAGGCAGCAATTATTTCCGCCGCAACACCGACAAGTTGAATGGCCAGTTTATTACCCTTGAGAAATTTACTTATTGTCTTTAGCTTAACCATGCGCCTCCAATATAAAAACGTAGAGTAAAGGGTATCTGTGTCACTGCCGTCTGTAAAGCACTTCTATATAGGGGCATTCAACGAGCAGATATGCACCCATTGTACTTCTCGCGAGAATATACAAAGAATAGAGCCGGAGGTATCCTGGCGGTTGTATTGACAGTGCCGTTCAAGGTCAAGTTCAGATTTGTGCCCTTCTCGCCAAAGGTTTTCCGAAATCCGCTAAAATACCGCGACCATTAGGTATTTTCACGGCGAGAAGTGCCTCGAAAGGGGCCAAATCTACCTAATGGTCGGCATTTCCTAGCGGCGGATACCTAATGGTCGTGATTCTTTAGCAGTCTTGGGTAGCCGCCACCTTCTAGCAACCTTTGAGAGCAAATAGTGACTTCCGCCACGAGTATCCGACGAAACATTGATGGCCAAATGGAACAATTATGGCCGAATAGAGCATCTAAGGCTCAGGATTTGTTTTAGCATGGAGTGAAGTTAGTTGTATCTAACATCAGGGCTATAGAGCTATAGGGACTATAGACCCTACTATAGATTCTGCTACAGGTTCATGTCGTAAAGAACACGTGAGCTGACGTGTTCGGGAAAGGATATCTCCATGTCTCATACTCCTAACGGTAACGTGGACGCCGCAGCCGCCCAGAGCACCCCGTCTGCCCAGAATACCGCGGATCCCCAGAGCACTGCGGCCGCCCAGGTCAGCGCCGGATACGACGCCAAGCAAAACGTCGATCAGGGCACGGGTAAGATACTCAAGGGCCGCGACCTCATCACCACGGGCATCTTCTTCGCCCTGTACTTCATCCTCACGATGATTCCGATGTTCATTTCGGGTATCTCACCATTCATCTGGGTGCTCTTCCCCGGCCTCGCGGCGATTCTCGGCAGCATTCCGTTTATGCTGCTTTGCGCCCGCGTACAGAAGCCGGGAGCCATTCTCATCATGGGTACGGTCATGGCAATCATCTGTGCCATGATGGGCTATTTCATCCTGGCGTTCGGCCTGTTCTTCGGTGGCGCACTTGTCGCAGAAGCCATCCGTTGGGCCACCGGATACAGGAGTTGGTGGGGCAATGCCGTGGCCTTCATGTTTTTCTCGCTTGGATGGATGTCATCGCCTCTGCCGATGTGGCTCTTCCACGACCAGTTCATGGTCAAGATTAGCGGCATGGGTATGCAGGCAGAATATGTCGCGGCATGCGAGGCGGTGGCCGCTCCGCCCTTCATGGTGCTGTGCATCGGTTTCACCCTTGTTGGCGCAGTCATCGGGGTATTCCTCACCAGGGCCCTTTTTAAGAAGCACTTTCTCAAAGCAGGTCTTGCCTGATGAAGCGGAGGGGAGAAGGGCTTCTTGCCCTCGATCCTCGGACCCAGATGGGGCTTGTCATCACGACGACGCTCGTCGCGTTTGTTCCCAAGCCATTTTGGCTTGAGGCCGCTACTGTGGTTTGGCTGGGACTGTTGCAGGCGCTCTGTGGGCATCCTTGGATGGCCGTCGGCTATCTTGCGGGTTTTGCTGCCGTAATCTGGCTGCTCGACTATGCGTTTGCCTTTGAGGCCGCGGCGTTTCTCGGCATGTTCGCCTTTTGTTTCACTCTCTGGAGAAGGACGTTTGCGGTGGTCATGGCGGCTTCGCTGCTTGCGAGGGAGAATTCCGTCCATCGTATAGTTGCGGCGATGAGAAGACTTTCCGTTCCCGAAGCCGTGTTGGTTCCCTTTGCGACGGGGCTTCGCTATCTTTCCACGTTTCGACAGGAGGCAAGCCATATCCGTGACGCCATGCGTCTCAGGGATGTCCCTCTGTCTGAGAAGGCAGAGGCATTTGTGGTGCCGCTCATAATGTCGGCGACGACTACGGCGGACGAGCTCTCTCGTGCGGCAGTCTGCCGCGGCATTGAGAATCCCGCCCCACGTGCCGATACCGAGCGATTGCATATGGGGATTGCGGATTGGGCTGTGCTTACCGTAGGGCTTGCGGTCTGTCTATACACACTTTTCGGAGGCGCACGATGAACATCATTGAGATGGACCGTGTGACTTGCATGGCTCAGGGCGAGCCGCAAGCCACGCCTCAGGATATGCCGCAAACCACGGCGCAAGGTACTGTACGATGCATCCCGCAAGGCGAGAAGATCTTGGATGATGTCTCCCTTGACGTCAGCCAGGGAGAATGCGTGCTTCTGTGCGGGCCTTCGGGTATGGGCAAGACGACACTGACAAAATGCATCAACGGGCTCATTCCGTCCTTTGAGTTGGGGATAGGGCTCGTTGGGGCAGTGAGGGTCTGCGGCCTTGTGCCCGGAACCTGTGAGACGTATGAACTCGCAAAACGTGTGGGGTCGGTATTTCAAAACCCCAAATCGCAGTTCTATCACTTGACTTCGGACGACGAGCTTGTCTTCGGTCTTGAGAATGCCGGCGCCGATGTGGGGCGCATTGAGAGGCGTCGTTCAGAGGTGGTCTCGGAGATGGGCATTCAAAGGCTCCTTCACAGGGATGTCTCAAAGATGAGTGGGGGAGAGAAACAGGCATTGGCCTTTGCATCGGTTGCCGTGGCGGACCCAGATGTCTATGTACTCGACGAGCCGACCGCCAACCTCGATACTGCCGCCATCGACGTGCTCCGGCGTCAGATTGCCGGCGTGGTCGCATTGGGGAAGACCGTCATCGTCGCCGAGCATCGCCTGGCGTTCTTGCACGGCATCATCGACAGGGCCGTGCTTCTTGAGGATGGCCGTATAAAGCGGAGTATGTCTTCTAGAGAGCTCATGGGGCTCTCGGAGAAAGAGCGCGCCTCGCTTGGTCTCAGGATTGTCGATCCGGCCTCCCTCCCGGCCTTTTCCGTTGAGCGGCCGGTCAGTTTTTCCGCCGCGCCTAAAAAGCGCGGGGTGTCCCTCCGCAACTTCACGGTCCTCCGTCATGGCGAGCCTGTATTCAGCCCCCTTAACCTCGATATCTGTCCTGGTGAGATTGTAGGTCTTGTCGGTGCCAACGGTTCTGGCAAGTCAACGCTCCTGCGGGGCTTGGCGGGCCTTGAGCGCAGGACGGGCGGGGGGTTCTTTTTAGATGCCGCCGAAGTACCCCGCCGTCAAAGGCGCAAGGTCTGTTCGATGGTCATGCAAGACGTCAACCACCAGCTCTTTAGCGACAGCGTGTGGGGAGATTGCGAGCTGTCGTGTCCCGATGCGGGGAAGATAGAGGAGGTTTTGGGGGCCCTCGACCTTCTCGCCCTCTCCGACAGACATCCCATGTCGCTTTCGGGAGGGCAGAGGCAGCGGCTCGCCATGGCAGACGCCATGCTTGCGGGACGCCCCGTCGTCTTGCTTGACGAGCCGACAAGCGGCCTGGATCTTAGGCACATGATCGAGGCAGGTGTGCTGATCAAAGGAATCGCCGCCCAAGGAGCCTGCGTCATCGTGACCACGCATGATGTCGAGTTCTTGGTGCGGACCTGCGATCGCGTATACAGCCTCGAGCAAGAATCGAATTCGTAAAGCGAGGCATCATGTCGGACGATATGAAGCGGTTTTTACGCGGTGTTGAGCACGATGCCGACATCTCCGTCTCAACTGAGGACGGCTGGCAGGTTGTCGATGTCAGAAATGAGACTGGAGAGGGCAGGATGCTGTTCACAAGCGTTCTCCCTGGGGTCTACTTTACGTACAACGATTTCGATATGGCGGGGTGCACCACGGACTTTGCAGCTCCGGAAGGCCGTTATCTGGGCATCAATCATTGCTCTGCGGGACGCATTGAGCAGAGGATGCCGGGCGGCGTATTCTCATATATCTCGACGGGCGACCTTAAGATCTCCGACTTCGCGAACCATGCCGGCATCTATGTCTTCCCGACCGAGCACTACCGTGGAGTTACTTTCAACTTTGATATAGAGATTTGTGAGGATTCTCTTTCGCGCTTGCTCGACGGGTTCCCGGGGAGTCCTCGTATGCTTCGCGAGAAGTTCTGTCGGAAGCATCCTCCTTACGTGCTGCACGATTTCCAGCCTGCCGAGAGGCTCCTCGCAAGCCTCTATGGGACCAAACCTGCGTTTCTCAGACCCTATGCCCAAATCAAAGCCCTTGAGTTGCTCCTGCTCCTTGCAGATGTCGACTATAGCGAGGGTTCCCAGCACATCGACTATTTTGAGAGCGTCCGGGTCGAGAAGGTCAAGAGGGCGCGCGACATCATGATCGCCGACCTTTCGGTCGCGCATACCGTACGTGAACTAGCGCAGGAAGTGGGGCTCTCCCTGACCGGGTTCAAGGATTGCTTCAAGGGGGTCTATGGTATGCCGCCGTATGGCTATCTTAAGTCATGCCGGATGGAGAGGGCTTCCGAACTGCTCCTTTCGGGAGACCTCCCCATTGCAGACATTGCCGGCATAGTCGGGTATGACAGTCCGTCCAAGTTTACGGCGGCGTTTAAAGGGTCCATGGGGTTGACGCCGACAGCCTACAGGCTTCATGAGGGAAAGAGAGGGTGAGGTCATGGTAGACAAGAAAACCCAGGTAGATGAGAAGGGCCAAATCGGCCAGACGGGCGAGAAGGGCCGGATGGACCAAAAGGGCCAGACAGGCGGTAACCCGAGGTCTGTCGACCATACGCACAAAGATACGTCCGGTTGGCTTAAGACTTTGCTCTCCTATGTATCGCGCTGTCGGGGACGCATGATAGTCGCGGAGGCCGCATCGGTCATAAGCGTCTTCTCGGGCCTCGTCCCGTTTTATGCCGTCTATCGGATCATCGATCTTGTCGTCGTGAGTGTCGGGGGCACATTTGCATGGGATGCCGTGTTTGGATGGGCCGCGCTTGCAGGCATAGGATATCTAGCCAAACAGCTCCTCTTTGCCGTCTCCACTATGAATTCGCATATCGCCGCCTATACGATTCTGGCCGGGTTACGCGATGATATTGCAGAGAGACTCATGGGTGCCTCGCTGGGAACGGCACAGGCGACCTCTGTCGGTGAACTCAAGGACGTCATCGTCGACCGTATCGAGCAGATTGAAGTTCCCCTTGCGCATATGGTCCCGGAGCTCTCCGCCAACATGCTTTTGGCCGTCGCCATTGTCGTCTGGCTTGTCCTTATCGACTGGCGCCTTGCACTGGCGGCCGTTGCCATCGTGCCGATCACCCTTCTGGTGATGGCCCTTGGCATGCAGAGTTATTACAAGATGTACGGCGGCTATATGGCCGAGCAGGATCACGTCAACTCCGTTGTGGTCGAATATATCGAGGGCATCCGTGTGGTCAAGGCATTCAACCAAGCTACAAGTTCCTACGAGAAGTTTGCACAGGCCGTTCGGGGCTTTTGCGATTATACGGTGGCATGGATGAGGAGATCGAGGGTGTCGATGGGGCTTGCCCTCTCGCTCCTGCCGACGACGCTTTTAGGTGTGGTGCCTATGGGTATCGCGCTTTATCTGGGAGGGTCCCTTACTGTAGCGCAGTTTGCACTTGCATGTGTCCTCGCGATGGCGATCGTGATACCCGTCACCTATTTGGGGACGAGTTTCAACGAGATGAACCTCATGTCGTATGTCATTGCCGATGCACAGGCCTTTCTCAAGCTCCCCGAGCTCTCCCAACCCACCGAAGCCGCTGTGGTACATGGGTATGGCGTGCGCCTCTCCCACGTCCGTTTCTCCTACGACGGGAAGACCGAGGTACTCCACGATATCTCCTTCGATGCGCCCGCCGGGACGTTTACGGCACTTGTCGGCCCCAGCGGTTCAGGCAAGTCCACGATGGCACGGCTTATCGCCCGCCATTGGGATGTCGGGGAGGGCGGCGTCTCCATCGGTGGCACAGATGTGAGGGACATGCCTCTCTTCCAGCTCTCCTCGCTGGTGAGTTACGTGTCTCAAGACGACTTCCTGCTTGACGGGACCTTGCGCGAGAACGTTGCCTTAGGTAAGCCCGGTGCTTCTGACGATGAGGTGGGCGCGGCGGCGGCCGCGGCAAGCTGCGACGAGTTCGTCAACCGCCTGCCTTACGGTTGGGATACGCCTGCGGGAGAGGCGGGTCACGCACTTTCCGGCGGGGAGCGTCAACGCATTTGCATCGCCCGTGCAATCTTGAAGGACGCACCCGTTGTGGTGTTCGACGAGGCCACGGCCTTTGCAGACCCCGAGAACGAGGCACACATCCAGCGTTCTGTCGCCCGTCTCGCGGAAGGAAAGACGCTCATTGTCATTGCACACCGCCTGTCGACGATCGTCTCGGCGGACAACATCTGTGTAGTTGATGATGGGCGCATCGTTGCGCAGGGGACCCATGAAGAACTTCTCGAGAGGTGCCCCCTCTATGCACGGATGTGGAGTGCCCATATCGGTGCCGGTACATGGGCGGCTGGATCTCACGGGGAATCCAGCGGGGGATCTCCTGAGGAGCTTTATGGAAGATCTCACGGGGAATCCCACGGGGAGTCCCAGAGGGAAGGTGACGTACGATGATCAGGTCGTTCAAACGTATCATGGCATGGGTCGGCAGTCGAAAAGGCCGTGTCTATGCAGGCTTTCTACTTTCTGTCGTCATTGCCGTTGCCACCGCCTCACCGACGTTCATAGCGGCTTGGGTCCTTGGCAGCCTTGTCGCAGACGCACGCGGGGAGGCGCCCATAGACTCCCAGCTCATATGGGTCTCTCTTCTCGCCATAGCGGCCTGTGTTGTCATCAGGTTCATATTTACCGTGCTCAAATCCCATATTCAAGAGAGTGTCGGCTACGAGACTGCGGCGGACGAGCGCCTCGCCGTCGGCGATGTGCTCAAGCGTGTGCCCCTCGGGTATTTCCAGCAGATGAAGATCGGCGACATCCTTACCGGCGTCACCACCAACCTCAACATGCTCGAACTTGAGGGAGTACGGCGGATCGACGGGGCTCTGGAAGGGTATGTCTCGGCCGCCATCATCACACTCTGGCTTTTTAGGGCGAGCCCTCTTTGTGGGGCGATCTCGCTCTTTGCGATTCTTCTGGTCTCATTTACCCTGATTGCCGTGAACCGGGCCGCAGCCCGTCTCACACCTGCTGCCAAGACAGCGACAGAGCGCCTGTCTGGTGCAGTCGTCGAACTGTACCGTGGTCTTGGGACGGCAAAATCATACGGGACGGATAGGTCTGTACTGCGACCTTATACATCCTCGGTTGACGATCTTCGCCGTGCTCGCATCGACATCGAGCTTGGGTACACGCCCCCTAACGTCACCCATAAGCTCATACTTGAGGTGGCGTCCGTCACCCTTGTCGTTGCGGCGGTCTCTGCGCTTGTCGCAGGGAGTCTCCAGTTGTGGGAGTTTTTCGGTATCGCGCTCTTCTCGGCGACAATCTTTGGCTCCATTGAGCGCCTGACCGACTCCGCCCACATATTTGCCGACCTCAGTGATTCCCTTGACCGCATCGAAGCCATTGAGGATGCCGAGTTTATCGATGCCGACGGCAGCGATGTCAAACTGGACTCATACGGCATCGGATTCGACAAGGTCTGCTTTTCCTACGGGGAGCGAGAGGTCCTCCACGACGTCACGTTTGACATACCCCAGGGGACGACCTGCGCCATCGTGGGTCCAAGCGGTTCAGGGAAGACCACGATATCCAGCCTTATGGCGCGCTTCTACGACGTCGATAGTGGGGCGGTGCGTGTCGGCGGCCACGACGTCCGTGAATTCACAGTGGACAGCCTGTTGAGGAATTTCTCGATGGTGTTCCAAGATGTCTACCTGTTCAATGACACCCTGGAGGCCAACATTGCGTTTGGGACTGCCGGCGCAACGCATGAGCAGGTGGTCGAAGCTGCCAAACGCGCACGGTGTCACGATTTTATCAGCGCCCTGCCCAACGGTTATGACACGATTGTGGGCGAGGGAGGCGCAAGCCTTTCCGGGGGAGAGCGCCAGCGCATCTCGATTGCCCGGGCGTTGCTCAAGGATGCCCCTATCGTGGTGCTTGATGAGGTGACGGCTTCAATCGATCCGGAGAACGAACAGCTTATCCAACAGGCACTTACGGAACTTACGCGCGAGAAGACCGTGGTGGTCATAGCACACAGGCTTGCGACTATCGAACATGCCGACCAGATCCTTGTGGTAGAGGATGGTACCGTCGTCCAGAGGGGGACCCATGAGGAGCTTCTCGCGCAAGAAGGTGTGTACAGTCGCTTCGTTGAGGCACGTGCCGAGGCGGAAGGGTGGAAGATAGGATAGTCGCAGGCCGTCAGGGAAGTTCAGGCATTGCAACACGTCCGTTTGATGATTTGTATCAAATGGGTTCATTTTTTCTTGTTATCGGCATGAAACCGACGTGTATGTGGGACACTAAATACCAGTGATTACTGACCCGGTCAAGAAAGGAAGGCTCATGGCATACGAGTCTCGCGAAGAAATTGACAGCAAATATAAGTGGGACCTGTCCTCAATGTTCCCCAGCGATGAGGCATTTGAGGCTGGACTCGAGGAGCTTAAGGCTTACTGCCCAAAGCTGCTTGCATTTAAGGGTAAGATTTCCACCTCCGCACAGGCTCTTCTGGAGTTCCTGCAGCTTGAGGACCAGATGACTCTTCTGCTCTACAAGATTATCAACTACGCTGAGCGCAAGAGTGATGAAGATACCCGCGTAGCCAAGTATCAGGCATACGTTGCAAACGCTACCAGCGCATATACGCAGGTTGGCGAGGCAACATCTTGGTTTGCAGCAGAGTTGCTTGCAATCCCAGCAGAGTCTGTCGAGAAGTTCTATGCAGAGGTTCCGGCTCTTGAGTTTTATCGTCGTAAGCTCAATAAGATCTTGAACCAGCGCGAGCACACCCTTTCTGCTGAGGAAGAGGCCTTGCTGGCACGCGCTGAAGAGCTTGCCGTTCAGCCAACCAATATTTTCTCCATGTTTGATGATGCGGACCTTACCTTCGATGACGCAGTTGATTCCGAGGGCAAGACTCATAAGCTGACCAGCGGTTCATTTGTTCCTCTGCTGATGGATGCTGACCGCGTCCTGCGTGAGTCCGCATTCAAGCAGCTTTACAGCCGCTTTGGTGAGTTCCGCAACACCTCCGCTGCAATTCTGACCAGCCAGGTTAAGAATCTGCAGTTCTTCTCGTCATCTAGAAAATATGCAAGCTCCCTTGAGGCCGCTCTTGCAGAGAACGAGATTCCTGTTGAGGTCTACAACAACCTGATTGACGCCGTTCACCAGAATTTCCCAGCGTTCTACAAGTACGTTGACCTGCGCAAGCGCGTCATGGGCTTGGATGAGCTGCACTTCTGGGACGTCTACACTCCTCTTGTTGACGACGTTGACATGAAGTTCACCTACGAGGAGGCTTGCGACCTTATTGTTAAGGCGCTGGCACCTATGGGCGAGGAGTATGTCAGCCTGGTCAAGAAGGGTCTTGAGAGCCGTTGGGTTGACGTGTACGAGACCCCAGGTAAGCGCTCCGGTGCTTATTCCGCAGGTGGCAAGGGCATGAACCCCGTTATGCTCCTCAACTTCCAGGGCGGCCTTGACGACGTCTACACCCTTATCCACGAGATGGGCCATTCTCTGCACACGTACTTCTCGTCCCACAACCAGGAGATTACCTACTCCGATTACTCCATCTTTGTTGCAGAGGTTGCATCTACCTGCAACGAGGCGCTGCTCTCGCACTACCTGCTTGAGCACGAGACCGATCCTGCGCGCCATGCGTACATCCTCAACCACTTCCTTGAGGGCTTCCGTGGCACCATCTATCGTCAGTGCATGTTTGCCGAGTTTGAGCGCGATATCAGCCAGATGAACGCTGACGGCGTGGCTCTGAACGCCGAGGTTCTCTCCGAGCGCTATGGCAAGCTCTGCGCAGAGTACTTTGGACCTGGCATTGAGCTGGACGAAGAGATCAAGCTAGAGTGGTCGCGCATCCCTCACTTCTACTACAACTTCTACGTCTATCAGTACTGCATTGGTTTCTCGGCAGCTATTGCCCTGTCCCAGCGCATTCTTTCTGAGGGCGAGCCTGCGGTCAAGGACTACATTGGTTACCTGTCCGGCGGTTGCTCCAAGACTCCAATTGAGCTGCTTCGCGGCGCTGGCGTTGATATGGCCACTCCAGACCCCGTTAACGCTGCGCTCAAGTACTTTGGCGAGCTTGTCGATCAGCTTGAGCAGGAGCTCAACTAGTCGCGAGTTAGGCTACGGGCGCGATTGGGTACGACCGCGCAACTGGGCGCGCACAACAAAGGAGGATTTATGCAGGCACGTTTTGTTCACCGCTGCACCCATGTTTTGGATAACGAGAAAACCGTCGAGTTCTATAAGAAGGCTCTGGGATTTCGCGTTGACCGTGTTAAGGGACCAGAGGACGGTTCTTGGACCAATACGTTTTTGGTAAACGACTGGTCTCCTTTTGAGCTGGAGCTCACGTGGAACCGTGGCTGGGTAGACCCCTACGATAACGGCGGAAAAGACACTCACATTGCGTTCCGCGTTGACGATTTTGATGCGTTCCACGCACTTCACGAGGAGATGGGCTGTATTGTTAAAGAGAACCCAAAGATGGGTCTCTACTTTATCGCAGACCCTGATGGCTGCTGGATCGAGATTCTGCCAGAGAAGTAAACATGACTGACTACGGTTTACTTGCAAAACAGATTGTCTCGCTTGCCGAGGTTGACGCTCACTGGCTGCCGGTGTTGTCCAACGCCTCCGCCCTTCTGTGGGACGCTCTCGACGACGTCAACTGGGTGGGGTTCTACCTTGTAGATCCCGTGACGGTGGCGGGCGCGGAGCTGGATGCGGGCTCGGAGCCGGGTGCGGGTCCGAGCGCCCAGAATCCGAGCGCTCCCGAGCTGCGCCTGGGACCATTCCAGGGCAAAGTTGCCTGCGTGCGCATTCCGTTTGGTCGGGGAGTGTGCGGTACAGCTGCGGCAACAAAGACAAGTCAGCTGGTAGAGGACGTACATCAGTTCCCTGGGCACATTGCGTGTGACTCTGCATCTAACTCCGAGGTAGTTGTTCCTATTTTCAAGGATGACCAGGTAGTTGGAGTGTTGGATATTGATAGCCCGAGCGTGGCGCGATTTACTCAGGAAGATCTTTCAGGTCTTGAACAGGTGGTAAAAGCGCTTGAGAGCTGTGTGAAATTCTCGGACTTCTGTTAAATACGACTACAGAGCTAACGTTTGGGTACACAAATCATGTACGGGCAGATTTGCTCGTGCATGATTTTTATTTACACAGCATTCGCGGAGAGGTCTGCTTATGAAGAAAATTGTATTTATCATCGGTTCTGGCCGAAAGAACTCGTTTAACAAAACGCTGAGTCAGGTTGCGGCAAAGGCACTCGAGGGTAAGGCAGAGATTGAGGTCGTTGACGTTTTGGACGTCCCTCTGCTTAACCAGGACGAAGAATTCCCAGCTCCTGAAGGTGTCCAAAAGGTTAGGAATGCCGTCATGGCCGCCGATGGCGTATGGCTCTTTACCCCGGAGTACAACTACAGCATTCCCGGCACTGTCAAGAATATCCTGGATTGGCTGAGCCGTCCGCTCACCTCCGATTATGAGAAGAAGTCCGAGACTGCCATTGCTGGCAAGGTTGTTACTGCAAGCGGTGTTGGTGGCAAAAACAAGACTGCAGGATCGCTCGCCGTGGTAAAGCAGCAGTTCCTGGCCCTGCGCACCAAGCCGGTTGAGCCGTTCAATGGCTTCTCGCTTCCTGTTACCGCTTGGACTGAGGGAACTTGGGAGCCAGAGCCCGAGGTTCACGAGGCAATCGCCCAGCAAGCAGGGGATTTTCTCGCCGCACTGTAAGGTACGCGCCCGGCGAACGCACCTGCAAGCTCGTGACCGCATGGCGCGCGATCGTATGGCGCGCCTGATTTCTGCATAGAATCTGTAACTTTTGCCTAAAAACGCAAAAGAAACTGTGGATTTGCCTGATTTCATCAAAGAATCTGTATCTCAAATACAGATTCTTTTTACTTTTCAGGCGCGTTTCAAACAAGCTTCAGTTAGGTCTTAAAACGCACAGGGAACTTCCTTCAGGGAGCCTGATTGTTCCGCCAAGTCTGAGTAATTTGCCGGAAAAGCATGTCATGTCTGAGTGGTTTTGCCGGGTTTTCTCGCTACGTCTGAGCAAATTTACTCAGACTTCATGCACTTTTCAGGCTCGCGGCGCGCCCGACCCGCGCACTCAAAAGCCCAGCGTGCGCGCACGTGCGCACAAAAAGAGCCCGGATGCCGCGCAATAGCATCCGGGCTTTGGTGTGTCTAGACGGAGGAGAGGGCCGTTGCTAGACAAGATGTGTATCGTACCTTGTTCGTGTACTGCGTTTATTCCCGCTTCGCAGCTTGTTTACACGAGCTTTACGTAAGGAGTCACTTCTCACCGTTGAGCGAAGCCTCTGCCGGTAAGCGGTTTCCGCGTGCTACTTTCCAACAAACTCCGAGATGGTCTTGTACAGGTCGCTTGCCTGGAAGTCCTTGATAACCTTGGAATCTTTCCTCTGGTCGCAGACCTCAAGCAATGCCTTCAGGGAAGCCTTATCGGGGTCAGTCTGATAATCTGCCTCGGCCTGAATGAGCTTGTACTTGGCAATGACCATATCCATGAGCTTGGCGTTGTTGCCCTCGGCGTTTGCGTCGTCAAGTCCATCAAATGCCAGCGTAGAAACAACTCCGTAGCCGCCGGTCAGGAAGTGGTTGCCCACAAAGTCGTTAGGATTGACCTTGTTGTCAATGACAGGCGAGTTCTTGGTGTTAGTGAGCAGCACCAAGCTGGTGTTGTTGTAGACATCGATGACGGTAAGTGTGCCGGTCCAGCCGGTGTGGCCAACGGTTGCAGCGTTTGCAATTGGCGAGAAGGCCCACTGGTAGCCAATGTGACCTTTACGTCTCCAGCCCAAACCGTAGGTGACGCTGGTGTCCTTTGGCTTGATGAACTGGTCGTGAACGTCCTCGCTGAAGAGCATGGTGTTGCCGTAGCCACCACGGTTCATAACGGTCTGGACAAGAACAGCCAGGTCGGAAGCGTTGGCAAATAGACCAGCGTGACCAGAGATACCACCCATGGCATAGTAGGCCTTCTCGTCATGGACTGTACCCTGAATGGTGTCGGTACGCATGTTGTCAAAGGTAATCAGGCCGTCGCGGGTGTTGCCGTTAAGCTCGGTAGCTGCGATTCCGTCAGCCTTGAAGCCGTTGTCCAGTGGGTTGAACGTGACGTTCTTGAGTCCCAGTGGCTCGTAGAGAGCTTCCTTAACGTACTGGTCAAGGCGCTTATTGGTGATCTTCTCGATGATAAAACCAAGGAGCATGTAGTCTACGTCGGAATAGGCAGTCTTAGTACCTGGGACGTACTGCAGAGGGGTCTCGATGATCTTCTGCAGAATCTCGTCGCGATTCTGAGAGTACAGCTTCTGGTTTGCGTTTGGCTGAGGATCGTCAGGCTTCTCTGGGTTGTAGTTGCGGTTGTGGTACTGAGGATCTGGTGGGAATCCGGCCTGGTGCTCAAGAATCTCACGAACGGTAAGGTCATTCTTGCCCAGGATCTTATCGCCCTCCTGGTCCTTGAAGTCTGGAATGTACTCCTGAACCTTCTTGGAAACGTCCAGCTGACCGTCGGTAACCAGCTTCTCAATTGCCAGGTTAGTGGCATACATCTTTGTGTTAGAAGCCAGGTCGTAGAGGGTGTTGTCGTCAACAGCCTTGCCGTCTTTGATACGAGAGCCGTCCTTGTTGTAAGAATTGACGTTACCGTAATTGGTCTTCTTGATAATCTTTCCGTATCTGGTAACTACCAGCTGGGCAGAGGTGAAGCCGTTGGCAATCTCTGCGTTGATGATCTGGTCAATTAGCTTGAAGTTGTCGTTGTCGGCGTAGTCCTTGGTGCCGTCAATAAGGGTTGGGTAGCCAATCTTGACCTCAAAGGTTGCCTGGGTCTCTTTAACGGTGCTGACCTGCAGGCGGTTATCGCCGTTGACGGTTACGTCAGAGATGTCAATCTGGTTCCAGGAAGAGCCGTCAAGCTTGTCGGTTGGAACCTGGTGACCGTTTACAAAGAGTGCAAAACTCTGAGGCTCGGAGCTCTTTACATAGACGGTGCCCTGACCAGCAAAGCAAACAAAGCTGTTGAGCTGGTTGGTAACAAGAGAGTCGTCAAAGGCCTCGTTGTCGTTGAGAACAGGGAAGACCTTCTCGTACTGGAAGGTTCCGTCTACAGAGTCAACCTTCTTTGCGGTTCCCTTAGCAGCAGTTGCGCCACCCTTTGTCTGGCAGGCGGTAAGGCCAAGACCTGCTAGAGCGGCTAGACCAAGAGCACTTCTGCTCAGAAATTGCCTTCTGGTCTGTCCAGCAGGGGAGCCTGTGTTAGATGAGTGCTCAGAGTGAGCGTTTTGATTCTGGTGCAAATCTTCGTTGGTGCGCATATCGTCTCCTTCGGTTTTGCCTTAGGTGAAACACCTGCTATCTCAATTGGCTGAGATAATTTGCGCTTATGATGACGTGCGTTTCATCAAAATTGCAGCTAGTTTGTCCAAGATGAAATAATGGGTACGTTAACGTACTGCGAGTGGTATCAAAAAAGCTGTCAATGGTATCTAAATTTGAATTTTTTAGGCAAAGATGAAATATTTTAATCAGGTTTTACGTGGTCAAATGTCTACTCAGTAGTAAAAGTTTTTATGAAGTGATAGTAACGTACCTAAAATAAGGCTCAGTTTTTGCGACAATTGTCCCCGCATTATGCTGGGAAAACATGAGTAGTCGTGCATGCAACGCACATGGAGCGCGCTCGCACTTGCGCACGCAATACTACCGTTTACGGCACTGCCTACTTTACAGATGAAATTTTTATGGCATCGTGAAACAATATAGTCAAACGTTTTAGTCAACTGGACGGCCGGAGGTGATTGCGTGAGAGGTGTTCGTCTACGTCTGGAAGAGTATCGCAAGAATGCTAGTTCAGCTGAACGCGATATTGTCGACTATATTCTGTCGGATCCAGAGGCGGCAGTTGGTCAATCAATCCATAAACTAGCAGCTCAAACGTATACATCTGCATCAACGGTTGTCAGGCTTTGCAAGAAGCTTGGCTGCGGTGGCTATAAAGAGTTCCAGCAAGCGCTTATTTACGAGCTGGCAGTAAGCAACAAAAGCAACGATATTGCTGTCGGCGGCGTTATCGCAGGTGACACCACTGATGTGATCATCGAAAAAGTTACGGCAAAGAACATTTCTTCGCTGGAGCTTACCAGGCAATTGCTTGACGCTCAGGTTGTTGACTCAGTTGTTTCACTCATGATGCAAGCTCATTCCATCTGCCTCTTTGGCATGGGAGCTTCGCTTCTGGTTGCAAGAGACCTGCAGCTCAAACTCATGCGCCTCAACATTAACTGCAACTTGAGCGACGATTACCACTCTCAGATGCTCTACGCCAAAAACATGGGGCGAGAAGATCTTGCTATTGTGGTCAGCTACTCAGGCCTTACGCGAGAAGCCATTGAGTGTGCCTGGATTGCAAAGGCAAACGGCGCCAAGGTGGTTGCCATTACCCGCGGTGGCATTGATTCAGAGCTCATTCACCGCTCCGACTACGTTTTGGGCGTTGCAGAGACTGAGCACATTATGAGAAGCGGCGCCATGTCTTCAAGAATTGCCCAGCTCAACGTTGTAGATGCGCTCTTTGCAGCCTATGTAAATAGAAATTACGAGAAGAGCGTTAAGCGTTTCTCGACAAACTATATTGGCAAGTTGGATTCAGCTGAACACGTTAATACGCTTTCTTCTGACCAAGATCTGCCTGGTACAGCCAACGATGTTATTGCGTAAAAATCACAACACAGAAGGTGAAAACGTGATTGATTTAACAAAACTTGTCACCGAAACAAGAAATCCCAACACCATGGACCTGGATCAGATGACCCCGCTTGAGCTGGTCAGCGTTATGAATCAAGAAGATCTCAACGTGGTAGCTGGCGTAAAAGAGGTTCTTCCCCAGGTAGCACAGGCAGTTGAGTGGGCAGTTTCCTCGCTAGAAGCTGGCGGCAGAATTGTCTACTTTGGCGCTGGAACCTCAGGCCGTCTGGGCGTTTTGGACGCGGTTGAGTGTCCGCCTACTTTTGGCGTTTCTCCTGACGTGGTTGTTGGTCTTATCGCTGGTGGCGAGAAGGCCTTTGTACGTGCAGTTGAAGGCGCGGAAGATTCTCTTGAGCTTTGCGAAGAAGAGTTCAAGAAGATTGGCCTGAACAAGAACGACATTGCTATTGGAATTGCAGCTAGTGGTCGCACACCTTACGTTATTGGCGGCCTGCGCTATGCTCGTTCGTTGGGCTGCAAGACCGTTGCTATTGCCTGCAATAAGGGTTCTGAAGTGGGCAAAGAGGCAGAGCTTGCTATTGAGCCTTCCTGTGGTCCTGAGGTTCTTACAGGTTCCACACGCCTTAAGTCTGGTACCGCTCAGAAGATGATTCTGAACATGATTTCAACCGGTTCTATGGTTGGCGTGGGCAAGGCATATCAGAATCTTATGGTTGACGTGCAGCAGACCAATAAGAAGCTGGTAGTTCGCGCGCAAAATATCACCATGGCAGCAACTGGTTGCACCCGTGAAGAGGCAGCTCAGGCGCTTGAGCAGGCTGACGGTAACGCAAAACTTGCTATTGTCATGCTGCTGACTCAGATGCCTGTTGACGAGGCTAAAGCTAAGCTCGAGGCAGCTCATGGCCATGTCAGAGGCGCACTGTAGTAATTACAGTTGTAACAAATGACACACGCGTGAGCATTTTGTTTCAACTGCATCGGTCAGTGGTATCAGCATGACGCGTAAGCGTACGGTAAGTTTTTAAAAACGCTTAATTTACCTGCAGTAACAGGGAGTTCAAATTAGGTCAAAACATGAAACAATGAACCACAGGTATGGATTGTTATACCATCAAGTTCATTTTTTATGTATTCTTGATAAGTATTTGTTGCAACATCGCAACGAGAGAAAGAAGGAAAGTATGGATTACACCAAGCTTTCAGAACAGATTCTTGCTGCCGTCGGTGGCAAAGAAAATGTTCAGAGCAACATGGTCTGCATGACCAGGCTCCGCATTAAGACCGCAGATCCTGCAAAGGTTGACTCTGAGGCTATCAAGGCTATTGATGGCGTTATGGGTCTGGTCGAGGATGCAGAGTACCTTGAGGTTGTTCTTGGTCCTGGCGTTGTCAACAAGGTTATTGTTGAGTTCTCCAAGCTTACCGGCGTTGCTGCTGGTGACGCATCTGAGGACGACGTTGTTTCCGCAGCTAAGGATAACAAGGCAGCTCAGAAGGCTAAGTATGAGAACAAGCCTGTTCAGCGCTTCCTAAAGAAAATTGCTAACATCTTTGTTCCACTGCTTCCTGGCATCATTTCTGCAGGTCTGATCAACGGTATCATCAACGTTATCAACTTCTCCACTGGTAAGGCTTATGCCAACGAGTGGTGGTTCGCAGCTATCTGGACCATGGGTTGGGCGCTTTTCGCTTACCTGCCAGTTCTTGCTGGCGAGAACGCTGCCAAGGAGTTTGGCGGTTCTCGCGTTCTTGGTGCTATGGCTGGTGCACTCTCCATTGCTAACGCTGGTATGCCTCTTCTTGCTTCCAAGACTGTTGACGGCGTTGCAACTCGTCTGGTTCACCTTCCATTCAGCCTCCCAACTGTTGCTTTCAAGGAGGGCGCATTTATCGTCGCTTCTTCTGACCTGTTCAACGCAGCAGCAGGCGGCATGATTGGTGCAATCATCTGCGCAATCTTCTTCGCATTCCTGGAGAAGAACCTGCACAAGGTTATGCCAAGCGTTCTTGACACCTTCCTGACTCCACTTTGCACCGTTATCATCGGTGTTATTGGTTCTGTCCTGATTCTTCAGCCTGCAGGTGCATGGCTTACTCAGGCAATCTTCTTTGTCCTTCAGTTCTTCTATGACAAGCTTGGCGTCTTTGGTGCTTACCTGCTTGGTTCTACCTTCCTGCCACTGGTTTCCGTTGGTCTTCACCAGGCACTTACCCCAATCCACGTTATGCTTAACAACCCAGAGGGCCCAACTCAGGGCATCAACTACCTGCTTCCTCTGCTGATGATGGCAGGCGGCGGCCAGGTTGGTGCTGGTCTTGCAATCCTCTTCAAGACCAAGAACAAGCGCGTCAAGAAGTACCTCACCGAGTCCATCCCAGTTGGTATGCTCGGCATTGGCGAGCCTCTTATGTATGCAGTTACCCTGCCTCTTGGTAAGCCATTCATCACCGCATGCCTTGGCTCCGGTGTTGGCTCCGTAATTGCTTACCTCTTCCACCTTGGTACCGTTTCCCAGGGCGTCTCCGGCCTCTTTGGTCTGCTGATTGTCCAGCCTGGTAACCAGGTCTTCTACCTGCTTGCAATGCTTCTTGCTTACGCTGCAGGCTTCGCACTTACTTGGTTCTTCGGCGTTGACGAGGATCGTATTAACGACGTCTTCGGCGAGTAAAAACCGCACGTTCTAGAAACGTTTATCCCTCTTCTTAGGTATCCTAGGAAGAGGGATTTTTCTTCTCGCCCGGCACCCGACTGACACTCGACTGCGAGAAACCCCATCTTTTAGAAAGCGTTTTGCAATTGCTTGGAGGATTTATGCGCACCGGAATTTCACTGTATTTTGCCAGTGGATATGAGGCTAATGCTGAGGTTGTGGCAAAAGCGCAGGCAGCCGGATGCCACTATGCATTCACTTCTCTACAGATTCCCGAGGAAGAGGGGATTGATTATCGCACTGAGGCTCGTAAGCTCTTGGAACTTTGCTGGAAGGCAGAAATCAATCTCATTGCCGATGTTTCTCCTGCAACTCTTTCTAAACTTGGCGTTCAGAAGTTTGACGAACTTGCTGAGCTGGGCATTACGTATGTGCGTCTTGACTTTGGGTTTGATGCGGCGGAGACCGTAGAGCTTTCTCGCAAGTTCCACGTAGTCTTTAACGCTTCGACTATCACTAAGGATGACATTTCCGCGTGGCGAGCAGCTGGCGCCGACTTCACTCGCTTTGCCGCCTGCCACAATTACTATCCCAAGAGCTACACGGGCCTTTCGCTGGAGCGCGTCGCACAGATTAACGCACGCCTTTCGGCGCTTGGATTCCAGATTTTCTCGTTTGTTCCTGGCGAGATTTTCCGCGGTCCTCTCTACGAGGGACTGCCAACTGTCGAGGAACACCGGGGACTTTCGGGCGATGCGCTTGTTCAGGCAATGCTTGCGCTTTATGATGCAGACTCTGACGTGGTACTCATTGGTGACCCAGATGTTACTGAGGCTACGTGGAAGCGCATTGGTCAGCTTGAGCAGAATTGTATCGAGCTAAAAGCCGAGTTAAAACCTGATTTTGAGTATCTGTATGATCGCTTGCAGACCGATCGACCTGATTCCAGCTCGTACATTATCCGTTCACAGGAGTCCAGACTCTGGAAAGATGCTCCGGTGTATGACGCGAAGCCTTCTACCTGGGAAACTGTTGCTACTGGCGCCATTTTGGTGAGCAGTAAAGCATATGGTCGCTATGCAGGGGAACTTTCGATTGCTCGAGGCCTGTTGGAGCTTGATGCTCGCGATAACGTCGCAGGAAACATCTGCGAAGAAGACCGAGCATTCTTGCCGTACATCCACTCTGGCCGCGGCTTTAGGTTTATCCGCAGGTAATTAGCCGCTTTCTGCTGGTTGAGCTGCTCGTGCGAGCGCGCCATATGCGCCGTGGTTACGCGGCGGCGTGTGTGGCGCGCCGGAGCGCGTTGGTCGCACGGGGTGCACGAGGCGCACAGGGCGCACAGATACTCGAGGATGCCTCGGCGTGCATAAAGGCTGCCTAATATGCACAAAAACTAATCAAGAAATTGATATGTCATTTAGAGGGTACTGTTTTGGGTAAAAAACCCGTTTAGTTGGAAATAAATTTTTGGTTTTGTCATTTTGGCATTTGCATTTCTGCAGTTCAGAAATAATGTTAATGCATACGTAAAATTTGTCTAACTAAAAGCGCTGGTAAATCGCTTGCATAGAAATTTATCAATCCTGCATATTCCAACTAAACGCATTTTTTACCACTTCGCACTGAAATGGGCCATTTTTGGATCAGAGAAAGTCACTTCACACCACAAAAGACCAGTTGGCGACAAAATGGTGCACGATCAAGCTATGTGTGACCGAGTTTCGCACGAGCAATAAGCTCTTACAAAGCAAAGACTTTCTCTCTCAGCAAAGAACTGCCTGCTAAACAAACTGCCTCCTATTCCTCAGTGCGGGGAATAGGAGGCAGCTCAAAAGTTAATGTAGTAACGCTTTACAGCCTGACGATAACATCCTCAGCTGGCTGGCGACGCTTCTGGACAGGATCCATATCACGATAGCCCAGGCTAAGCATGCAGGAAACGCCAAAGTCGTTGTACTGACCGCCGTCGAGAAGACCCTCTTCTTCCAAAATCTTATCGACAGCCTCGCGGTTAAAGCCCTCGATTGGGCAGCTATCGACACCAATCATAGCGGCCATGGTAAGCATGTTTGAAAGCGCAATGTAGGTCTGCTTGCAAGCCCAGTCAAAGGTGGCGCGTTCGTTACCTACCAGGTCAAACATGTTCTCCTGGAAGTTCTTGAAAGCAGCGGCATAAGTTGGTTCAAAGTCTGCAGGAAGCTGCTTGATGTCGTGCATCATGTGCTTGACGTAAGCAGACTCTGCATTGACGTTCTTGCGAGCAAGAAGAATAACCAGGTAGTGAGCGCCGTTAAGGGATGCGCGAGCACCATAGCATGGCTCGTAAAGTTTCTCTTTAAGGCGAAGTGACTGCTCAGAGGCCTGATCCTCTCGCAGATTAACAACCAGGAAGCGCCAAGGCTCTAGACCGTAAGAGCTTGGTGCCAAACGACCAGCCTCAAGGATTACCTCAAGGTCCTCGTCAGAGACGTTTTTGGTTGGGTCGAACTTCTTGGTTGCAAGTCTCCACTGGTAGGACGAGAGAACTTTGTTTGCAACGTGTTGTGCGGAACAGGCCATACGTGGTCCTTTCTTGTTGGTGGTGCTCTGGTGAGCTGGAGGTACGCTGTTGGACGGCGGTGAGCTGGGAGGTGCGGTGAGCTGAGTCGTTACTCGGAGAGCGTGCTACTCGGAGAGGGCGTTACTCAGAAACGATAAAGCGACCAGGTTGTCCAAGCTCCCACGTGCCCTTGAGGTCGGCAGCAAGCTCAAAGTGCAGCTTGGAGATACCCAGGTCATAGTCTTGGATGAGGTGGCGCTGGTTAGGCATAGATGCGCTTACCACGCCATTTGTCAGGTCAAATACAACGGGAAGCTTGTTGATGGCGGTTGGGCATGCCAAAACCGCATCAATGCCGCGGTTAAACCACTCGGGCATCTTCTCTGGCTCAGTTGACTGGCCGTTTGCCGTCATAATCTGCGCAGGCTTCTTGGTGCGCAGGCGAATTGCGGTACGAATGCCCTCCTGCTTAAGCGGAATCTTCTCCGGAGCGTATCCGATAGAGATAATAATACCCAGCTTAAGGCCGTTGTACTCGTCGCGAGCCAGGGTCTTCCAGTCCATGGTCTCGGCAATCCAGCACGAACCAATGCCCAGCTGGGTGGCGAGAAGAACGATCTTCTCGCCATAGTAGCCGATGAGTTCACGAGCAATTGCGTCTTCACAATAACCTGCTACGTAGTGGTAAATGGGACCGACAATAGACCTGTTCTTCATGTGAACGGAAGTGCCATCCTCAAGGTGAGGGCCCTCGATGGTAAGGATTGCGGGGTGATCAGGCGCTACCTCTGCCATCTGGGCATTTGCGACGTCAATGGCTTCCTGGAGCTGAGAAAGTTTCTCTTGCTCAATAGGCTTTTGGTCGTACGCGCGCAGAGATATGCGCTGGTCCATAGCTTCTTTTACGTCCATCGTGGTCCTTCCTGGAGCAAGGTTAAAGCAGCGAGCCAAATCGCTTAACGTAGAGGCTCTTGATTATGGTGATAAGAACCATATACCCGCTCATAAGCGCCACTAACCATCCAAAGAATGATAAAGGTAGAGCAACAAGACTCAAGGGTTGGGCGAACACCGACAGATACGGAAGAGCACTGACCACAATGATTCCCGCGGTGGTTAGAGCAAGCAGCGATGCCGATGGCATGCTCTGAATAAACGGAATCTTATTGGTTCTGAGCGCGTGGAGAACAAAGGTCTGGGTCCACATGGATTCGATGAACCAACCTGTTTGGAAAGATAGAATAAAGAGTGCTTGAGCAGCGGTGTTTCCAGTTGCAGCAAGTTCTGCCCAGGTTCCTCCGGCAAGCGCGGGAGAGACTACAAAGAACATGAGGGCAAAGGTCAGCACATCAAAGATTGAACTGATAGGTCCAATCCAAAGCATAAAGTTTGTAATTGAATGTGCATCCCAAGAGCGAGGGCTTGAAAGGAACGAATCGTCAACGTTATCCCAAGGAATCGCAATGCAGGTAACGGTGTACGCAAGACCTAAAAGGAGCAGCTGAAGCGCACTCATTGGCAAGAATGGCAGGAAGAAGCTGGCCACCAAAACGGATAGCACGTTACCAAAGTTGGAGCTTGCAGTTGCCTTGATGTACTTGATGGTGTTGCCGTAGGTTCTGCGGCCCTCTTCGACGCCGTGCTCAAGTACCAGCAGATCCTTCTGCAGTAAGATGATGTCTGCGGACTCTTTTGCCACGTCAACGGCAGTATCGACGGAGATTCCTACGTCGGAGGAGCGCATGGCGGCTGCGTCGTTAATGCCGTCGCCCATGAAGCCGACCACGTGGTTGTTGGACCTGAGCGCAGAGACAACGCGAGCCTTTTGCATAGGGGAGAGCTTTGCAAAGAGCTGGGTCTTCTCGACACGCTCTTTGAGCTGCTCGTCGTTGAGATTCTCTACGTCGCTTCCAAGTAAGAGCTCGTCAACGTGGATGCCCACCTTCTTGCAGACTGCGGCTGCGACGCCTTCGTTGTCACCGGTGAGTACCTTGACCTGCACGCCTCTCTGGTTGAGCTTGGCAATTGCCTCGCGGGCGCTCTCTTTTGGCGGATCCAAGAAGGCCAGGTAGCCGATAAGCACCATGTCGCGCTCATCATCTACGCCAAACTCGCCGACGCCGCGAGGGTCACTCTTCTGAGCAACGCCAACCACGCGCATGCCTTCCTGATTGAGCTGGTAGACGCGGTCCATAACGCTCTTGCGCTGGGCGGGAGTCAGCGGCTTAATCTCGGAGTCCAGGTCAACAAAGGAGCATGCGTTGAGGACTTCCTCAACGGCGCCCTTGGTGATCATATGCGTCTTGTTAGTTTTTGTATTTTTCACTACAACGCTCATGCGACGACGCTCAAAGTCAAATGGGACCTCGTCGATTTTTTCGTACTCAATGCTCAGCAGGTTAGTGGGCAGCTCATCGTTTGAAGTCTTGATAATTGCCTTGTCAATGAGGTTTCGAAGGCCCGTCTGGAAATAGCTGTTCAGGTACGCATGGCGGAGCACGCGAGGATCCTCTTCACCCAGAATGTTGAGGTGGCGCTCAAGCACAACCTCGTCTGCGGTGATGGTGCCGGTCTTGTCGGTGCACAGGATGTCCATAGCGCCTAGGTTCTGGATTGCCGCCGGATTCTTGACAATAACGTCCTGCTTGGCCATCTGTGTTCCACCGCGAGAAAGGCAAGTGGTTACAATAACAGGCAACATCTGAGGGGTAATGCCAACGGCAACGGAAACGCTGAAGAGCAGCGCGTCAAACCAGTCACCCTTAAGGAAACCGTTTGCAAAGAACACAATAGGGCACATGATTAGCATGAACGAGACAAGTACCTTAGAGACGGATTTGAGACCCTCGTCAAAGCTGGTCTCGCCAGAAGGCTGCTGAAGCAGCTCGGACATAGTGCCTACGTAGGTTTTATTGCCTGTTGTAATTACCACTACCGTGGCACTTCCCGACTGAACCGTAGTACCGGCAAACAGCAGGTTTGTGCACTCAGAAAGCGAGAGAGGATAACGTGTACCATCCGCGCGACGGCGAGCGTGCACTACACCAGCAGTTTTCTCGACGGACTCTGATTCTCCAGTGAGCGCGGTCTCGTTGACAAAGAGGTCCTTGGCGTCTAGAACGCGGCAGTCTGCAGGAATCATGTCTCCCGAGGCAAGGCGGATGATATCGCCAACAACTACCTGTTCAAAGGGGATCTCTTCTCCTAGAGCAGAAGCAAGCTTGGGCTCTTCAGGAGCTTCGGTCTCGTCGGAGGTGTCTTCGGCGTAGTCGGCAGCTTCATCTGCGGCGTATTCATCCTCGAAGTCCACGGCGGCATTTGCGACGTCATCCGAGCCCTGGTTTAAGCCCTGCTCAGTACCCGTGTCATCAAAGTCGATAGGACGGCGGATAACTCTTGTGGTTGAGGTTACCATTTTTGAGAGCGCGGCCGCTGCTGAAGCTCCCTTGGAGCTCTGGACAAAGTCAATGATGCCGGAGATAAGTACCATTGCCGTGATGATGACGACGGTTGACGGGTCCTTCTCGCCATCTGCGGCAAGGGCCACGTTAGTGACGTAAGAAATGCCTGCGAGCGCAATCAATATGAAGGTAAAGGGGCTTGCAAAGCTTTTGAGCAGACGGATGATAAAGGGCTCCTCAGCGGCACTGGTGATAACGTTTGGACCGTTGAGGTCGTATTTTGCCTGCGCAATGTCAATGGCAAGGCCGTCCGGGGTGGTATGGAACTTACGACAGACGCTCTTTACCGAGTGAGTTGCGGCAAAGGTCAAGGACTGTCCAAGCTCTCCCGAGGTAGTCTGAGTTGTCTTTGTTTGAGCTGTCTTTGTTTGGGTTGTGCGCTTCATGATTGCCATGTGCACCTCCGATAATTAGTGGAAATAAGTGACTAACTGGTTGGTGTATGACGCAAACTGAAAGCGTTCTGTTATGTGTGGGACTTAAAACCTGCCACATAGATTCATATATCTACAGGATTGCTCTATAAACCTGCAAATTTATATCCCTATAGGCTCGCGGTGCAGTAAAAATTAAAACTTTTGAATAAGAGGTTTCTTTATATCCGTCACACATAAATGAACAGGGTCAGCATCTGCTGTCAGACGTAAGCTGCTACTTCGACCAGGCATATAAAGCACCTCCTTGAAATAGGTGTTTTGCAAGAGCGGCGCCAACTGAAAAATTGAACGTCCGTCCACTCAAGCACTCTAAGAGTAGTTGGGTTGACGCGATTGGTCAAGTTATTACTATATACCCTATAAACAGGACATTTTTCAGTTGCACTGGCGAGAAGAACGTCGAGCAGCAACGTCTAGTGCCGCACCGAAAAGCCAAACTGAAACGTCACACACCGCGCACCTGCAAAGAAGGAGCCTCACATGGGCAAAGTGATTGTATTTGGAAGCCTGAACATGGATATATCCATCGAGGCAGATAAGATGCCCCAGCAAGGCGAGACTATTGGTGGCAAAAACCTTGTAACTAGCCCAGGTGGAAAGGGCGCTAATCAGGCTGTTGCTGCAGCTCGAATGGGCGCGGACGTTCACATGATTGGCGCGGTTGGTACTGACTCGTTCGGACAAGATCTCAAGCAGTCGCTTATTGGCTACGGAGTCAATGCAGAGCAGGTAAATGAGCTGTCTGGAGTCTCCACTGGAGTTGCTGTGATCGTGCGCGTGGGCGGCGATAACCGTATCATTTTGGACCACGGAGCTAATCATGCACGCACAGCTGACGACGTAAAAGCAGTGCTCGATCGCATTGCAAAGCCAGGAGATGTGTTCCTGACGCAGTTCGAGTGCGAGCTGTCGACCACGTTTGAGCTTATCAGATATGCACATGAGCTGGGACTCTATACGATGGTGAACCCATCGCCATCGGCTACCATGACCACCGGTCTTCTCGCCAGCGTGGACGTGTTGTGCCTGAACGAGATTGAGTTTGCAGACTTGTTTGGCGAGGGCAAGATCAGCCCGCTGGCAGATTCCGAGGCTGCAGTGCAGAAGGTGCTTGCAAGTGGCGTGGCAACTGCGGTGTTGACGCTGGGTTCCAAGGGTTCCATTGCTGCCGACACGCACGGCGTGTACCAGCAGGAATGTTACCGCGTGGACACTGTGGATACTACCTGTGCGGGCGACACGTTTATGGGTACGCTTGCTGCGTTCCAGGCATCGGGGCAGCTAGAGGGACACGATATCAAGCAGGCGCTTGATGTGGCTGCAAAGGCTGCGGCGCTTGCCACCACTAAGGTTGGTGCCCAGCAATCAATTCCAACGTATCATCAGGTAGTTGAGTTTTAGGTTAAAATTGCAGTGATTATTGCTCCATAATTTGCAGCTTACACGCAGTTCAAATGGCTCCAACCAAGTCCAAACGCAGTCTATACGCAGCTCAAACGTAACGTACACGCAGTTCAAACGCACAAAGGAGACTTATGACAACGCTTTCAACTAAGACGCGCGTCATCATTGACACGGATCCTGGCATTGACGACGCCATTGCGCTGGGATTTGCTCTGGCCGCAAAGGCGCTGGATATCAAGCTTATTACTACCGTGAGCGGAAATGTTGGCATTGAGAACGTCACCAATAACGCTCTTAAACTGCTCAAATTCTGGAATCAGCATGTGCCTGTTGCGCGCGGCGCTGCCGAGCCACTGCTCAGAAAACCGATGGACGCAAGCGACGTCCACGGCGCCTCAGGAATGAGAGGCTACGAATTTGACGGCATTCAGCCGGACTGTCTGCTCGAAGAAACTGCACTTGAAGCGCAGCGTCGCGTCATTATGGAGGGTGCTTCGGCTGGCGAGAAAACCACGCTGGTGACGCTTGGTCCTCTGACTAACATCGCACTGCTGCTGAAAGCATATCCACAGGTCAAAGAGCATATCGAGCGCATTGTTATGATGGGCGGCGCTCTGACCCGTGGAAACCTTGGTGTCATGTCCGAATTTAACGTGGGCGTTGACCCCGAGGCAGCAAAAATTGTCTTCGCATCCGGCGTTCACGTGGCCATGGTTGGCCTTGAGGTGGGCGACGCTGCTCGCGTCATGCCCGAGGACATCGAGAACATCCAGAACTCCGGCAAGAGTGGTGACATGCTGGTTAAGCTGCTGCTCAACTATCGCGTTCACTACCAGGAGGAGGGCTTTAGCATGTACGACCCAACGGCCGTGGCCTACCTGCTGGCACCTCAGATGTTCGAGACCAAGGACGTGTTTGTGGACGTTGAGTGCGCTGGAGGCTTAACCGCTGGCTGCACCGTTGTTGACCTGGCCGGATACCTTGGCGAGAAACCCAATGCAACGGTATGCGTTGGCGTCGACCAAAAGGCATTCCGCACTTGGTTTGTCCACCAGATCCAAAAGTGCAACGTCCTCGACGGCTCCGCCTCTGCAGTTGAAGGTGTGCTATTGGACTAATTTTGGCGCATTAAAGTCACAAGAAAAAGTCACAAGAAAAAAGCCTCTTCTCGCCATTGAGAAGAGGCTTTGTAGTGCGTAAAAGTGCTGGTTGGTAACGTATTTTAGCCAATGATGGTCATTACGATAGGAATGACAATCGCAAAGAGCACCGTTGAAGTTGCAACAACGTTAGTTGCAAATTTAACGTCAGCCTTACCCTCGTTGGCCAAAATTGGCAGAACGGTTAGTGCTGGAACTGCAGCTTGGATGATAAACGTTTTAGTTTCAAGAACGTTCTGTGTACCAAACACGCCGGTAAACGCCATGATTACGCCAACCATAATAAGCGGGGCAATAACAAATTTACCAATAAGCGTAATTGCCGTGTCGCGGTCAATTCGAATGCTCGAGAGTCCCGTCTCCTGCAAAATAATGCCAATGTAAATCAGCGAAAGTGGCGTTACTAGGTTGCCTAAATACGTAAGACCAGTGTTTACAACTGCTGGAACAGGGATGTTGAACACGAGAAAAACGAGGGCTACTAAGAAACCAAGCAATGGTGGTGGTAACAACTTGCTGATATTGAATTTGTGCTCAGCTGCGTTGTTTTTCTCGCCATCATTTTCTGTTGGCATTGGATCACCGTAAATGAAGAAGATTCCAATTGCCCAGGTAGAAATAGTGTTCATGATGTAGTACACCAAGAAGTACGGTACGGCATGCTCGCCAAAGAGCGCAAGATTAAGCGGCATACCAATGAAGATGGTGTTGGCATTTGCAAAGGTATTGAGCATCAAGCCTCGGCGACCTGGTTGGACGCGGAAAACGTTGATAACCAAAAATCCTACGACATAAGACAAAGCAAAGCTAATCGCTGCAATAAGCACCGAGGGACCAAGCTGGAGCAGCTGATTGAGAGACAAGTTTTTTAGTACCGCTACAAAAATAGAGGAAGGAAGCGCCACATTCATGATGAGCTTAGATGCTTGACCAGCGAATGTCTCGTTGAGCCAGTTAATCTTCCTCAGTACATAACCCAGCACAATGATCAAAATGATGGGCAATACATTTTGTAGCGATGTCAAAAAGACAGACATTCTATGCCTCTAACTCTTTGTAGACAGGGAACCACTTAAGGGCGTCAACTGCCTCTTTTGCATCGGCAATTGGCTCGCGGTTCAGACCCTGCTTGATTGCTTCTTCTGCAACGCCGACGGCAATACGCTCGGAGAATTCGGTAATCTTGGAGACTGGAGGAAGAATTGCCGCGCCCGGCTTTGTGGTGTCAACGATTCCACCAAGCGAGTGAGCTGCCAGGGAAATCATCTGGTCTGTGAGCAGACGAGCCTTTGCGGCGAGGGTTCCCAGTCCAAGACCAGGGTAGATGAGAGCATTGTTAGCCTGACCAATTTGGTAAGTTACACCGTTGAGCTCGACGTCATCGGATGGAACGCCGCAGGCTACAAGTGCGCGACCGTCTGTCCAGGTCAGCAGGTCTTGGGCGGTTGCCTCCGCAAGCTTAGTTGGGTTGGACAGAGGGAAGACCATGGGGCGCTCGCAATGAGCTGCCATCTCACGAATAATCTCTTCGGTAAAGGCGCCATGAACGGTAGAGGTGCCAACCATGATTGTTGGGTGGACCGTCTTTACAACGGCTGCGAGGTTGGTGAGCTCGTCAGCATTTGCGAACTCAGAACGCTTGCGAGCAAATGGCTTCTGCTGTGGAGTGAGGTTGTCCATATCGTCGAAGAGCAAGCCCTGACGATCTACCAGGTAGAAGCGCTTGCGAGCTTCTTCGCGATCCATTCCCTGGTCCACAAATTCCTGCAGCACACGATCAGCGATGCCGCAACCAGCAGTTCCTGCACCAAAGCAGAGATATACCTGGTCGACGAGTTTCTCGCCAGAAATGTTGAGGCCACCGAGGATGCCTGCGAGGGTGACAATGCCAGTGCCCTCGACGTCGTCGTTGAAGACAGGGTAGGTGTTCTTGTAGCGGTCTAGGATTGCTGCAGCGTGCGAGCGGCCGAAGTCCTCGAAGTGCAGGTAGAGGTTAGGGAAGAGTTTCTCGACGGTGGTTACAAAGTTGTCAATGAATGCGTTATAGCGATCTTCATCAACACGCTTGTGGCGTTCACCCAGGTATAGTGGGTCATCGAGAAGTTCCTGGCGGTTAGTACCAGCATCAATAACAACAGGCATAATGCGGTTAGGGTCAACACCAGCTGCGGCGGTGTAAACCATGAGCTTGCCAACGGAAATCTCGACGCCGTTGGTGCCCCAGTCGCCAATACCCAGGATTGCTTCTGCATCGGTGACGACAATCAGGTCGATGTCTCTACCTGCGGCTGCGTTCTTCAGTGAGGTTTCAAGGTCCTCAGGATGATCAACTGACAGGAAGCATGCATACTGTGGATCGACATAGCGCTGAGAATACTGCTCAATGTCTGGTGCGATAGTTGGATCGTAGACGATAGGCATGAACTCTTCAACGTGCTTGGAGAACAGGTTGTAGAACAGCGTGCGGTTCTCGGAGAAAAGCCTCATGAGATAGTGACGCTTTGTCTCGAGGTCAGGATACTGCTGGAAAAGCACGTATGCCTGTTCAGCTTGCTCCTCGATGGTCTGAATGTTTGGAGGTAGAAGTCCTACCAGGCCATATTTTTGGCGCTCCTCCTGCGTAAAAGCGGTTCCCTTGTTCAAAAATGGATCATTCAGTAGTTCAAAACCCGTCTTCATGATGCCTCCTTAGCGCATCAGCTTTAATAATTGCCGTATTTGGCGCAGATAGAATATGTTTTCTATCTGCGATAACAATACCCATATTCTGTTACGTATTTACGAGAATTAGAAGAAATTCCCTTCTTTTTTGGAAAAATTTTATTGCTAAACATATATGTTCACCTGTGCATATATAAATTTGGTTAAACTGACAAGGTGATGTTTTCTAATCCCAAGGTGATGTTTTCAAATCCGTTTGAAAGAATCGTTTTAACGGAGAAATGTAAGACAGAATTAATGTCAACTGCGGTTTTGCTGAGCGCTTGTCATGCAAGTGGTAAAAAATGCGTTTAGTTGGAATATGCAGTAGCGATTAGTTTTTATGCAAGCCATTTAACTGCGGTTTTGTTACGGATAAAAATAGCAAAATATGGACACTTTTTGTCACCTGCGCAAACGCAAGTCAGGAATTTCCGTGATTGCGATTTGACCTCCAACTAAACGAGTTTTTTACCCAAAAGAGGGGTCTAATTTTGGTGAGTCAAATTGTTGATACAAAACTCCGCATAAACAAGGTGGAATATGCAATTTTCTCAGGTGATTGGATGTTGCTCGGTCAATTGGATAGTGGTCGGCTCTCAAAGTGACGTTATTTCACTACAACAGCACCTTCAGGAAGCGCAATATCCGCATCAGTTGCAATTAAGAGATTGTTACCTGGTGTTTTAGGAGTATCAGGCCACTCGGGCACATACGCGACGTGCGCAAATACCTGCGCAAACACGCCTGCAACCTGGGGAAGTAGCGCAGAGCCGCGTCCCTCGAGCGGACAGCGAACATCGGCCAGATATACACCGCCATCTGCAAGTTTTTCTTTAACCACTTGTGCACCGGCTGGAGTTCCCAGAGGCCCAAGTGATTTCCGACCAGCAAACACTTCGTTTACCAGCACGTCAATGCTGCTAGCATCTGCGTCTTGCAACACCTTCCACGCATCATCTTCGATGACTCGCAGCTCACTTGAAGCCGCAGCTAGAGCCTCGTCCAGAAAGAAATGCTCGCGTGCAAGCGAGACTATCTTCGGATCAATCTCAATCGCGTCAATAACGCCGCCGCTCATGTGCGTAGCCAGGTGTTTTGGCAGCGAGAAACCTCCGCCTCCCATAACTACAACGTGACCCTCTGGTGCCACCTGCTGGATAACCTTCGCCATCATGCGGTGATAGTGGACGCAGAGTTCAAAGCGCAGCTCAGGCGCAATGTAGCTCACAGACTGGAAGGTGCCGTTAACGTTGAGCAGTCTAATGGGCGTACCGTCGGCGTCCTCGGAGTCAAAAATCATCGTGAGGCCAAATTTTGTACGCGTCACAAAAACGCCTCGAGCGCGCAGAATTAACAGAAATAGCTGGTAAATGCCAATAACGGCAAGCCCCGTTACGGTCGACCAGATAAAAAATGTCCAAAAATCATGTAAGACCATGTTAATTCCTTGTTAGTAAGGTTTCCCTCGGTTATACTAGCCGATACGGCGTTTTTTCTGAACGCTTTTACAGGAAAAGATTTTCTGGGGGTTTATATGATTTTAGGACTTGGTATTCCTGAGCTTCTGATTATTGTTGTTATCGTCATGGTTCTCTTTGGACCTAAGAACCTTCCAAAGCTCGGCAAGGCTGTCGGCGAGACCGTCAAGAGCGTCCGTGATGGTATGGAGTCTGAGACCAAGGAAGAAGCCAAGGAGCCAGAGGCTGAGGTCGTTGAGGACGAAGAGTCCAAGAAGTCCGAGTAACCCCATCTCATACGTATAGACCTACTTGACCCATCAACAGAAAGAACACGATGGACACTACTAAAGAGATTGTACTTACCCCAGAAGGCCGTCAGAAGCTTGTCGATGAGCTGGCTTATCGTGAGGGCGAGAAACACGACGAGATTGTTGAGCGCATCAAAGAGGCTCGTGGTTTTGGTGACCTTTCTGAGAACTCCGAGTATGATGCTGCAAAAGAAGAGCAGTCTCACAACGAGTCCCGCATCAACGAGATTCGTCAGATTCTCTCTGTCGCAAAGGTTGTCGAGGGCGGTAGCAAGCGCAATGTTACCGTTGCAATCGGTACAACCGTCGAGCTTGCTGATGCAAAAGGTAAGACAACTAAATATGTAATTGTTGGTACTACTGAGACTAACTCCCTTGAGCACAAGATCTCTAACGAGTCCCCAGCTGGCGAGGCTCTTATTGGTCATAAGAAGGGCGACGAGGTTGAGTTCACCACGCCAAACGGCAAGGTGAAGAAGTACACCATCACCTCTATTACTCGCTAGACTGGCACAAAAGATTTTGGTCGCCCCGTGTCCGTCTGGCGCGGGGCGTTTTTACGTGGAGGATACATGTCCGAAGTAGAGAACAACATCGCTGGTAGCTCGGCCGCCGCTGAGAACACGGCCGCTGACGCAACCGCCGCCGAGAACGTCGACGCAACCGAGGCCACCCCAGAGGCTTCCATCAACGACGAGCGCGCTCAGCGCAAAGCCCGTCGCCAGGCGCTCATCGATACCGGCGTTGACCCATACCCAATCAAGTCCACCGTCACCGCTCACGTCGCTGAGCTGGAGGAGCGCTATGCTGACCTCGAGGACGGCCAGACTGGCGAGGAAGTCTATTCCGTCGCCGGCCGCATCCGCGCCATCCGCAACCAGGGCAAGATCGCGTTTGTCGTGGTAGAGGACTACACCGGCCAGATTCAGCTCTTCTGCCGCATCAACAACCTTGACGAGAAGAACTGGGAGCTCCTGGGTCTTCTCGACCTTGGCGACATCATCGGCGCAACCGGCGCTATCATGCGTACGCGCCGCGGCCAGCTTTCCCTGGCAGTCACCTCGCTGGAGGTCCTCTCCAAGTCGCTGCGTCCTCTGCCTGAGAAGTTCCACGGCCTCACCGACCGCGAGGTTCGTTATCGTCAGCGCTACGTTGACCTCATTATGAACCCCGAGGTCCGCGATGTATTCCGCAAGCGCTCCCAGATCATCTCCATCATCCGCCAGTTCATGGAGGCAGACGGTTACATGGAGGTTGAGACCCCTGTTCTCCAGGAGATTCTTGGCGGCGCAAACGCAAAGCCGTTCATCACGCACTACAACGCGCTGAACACCGAGAACTACCTGCGCATTGCAACCGAGCTTCCACTGAAGCGCCTGCTTGTTGGCGGTCTTGAGCGCGTCTACGAGCTTGGTCGTCAGTTCAGAAATGAGGGCACCGACCTTACGCACAACCCAGAGTTCACCTCTATGGAGGCATACGCCGCCTACTCTGACCTGGCCGGCATGCGCGAGCTGTCCCAGAATCTCTTCCAGGAGATTGCCCGCAAGGCTTGCGGCTGCGAGGAGGGCCACGAGGTCATCACCTACCAGGGCACCGAGGTTGACCTCTCCGGCAACTGGCGCGTCGCGTCCCTGGCAGAGATTGCGTCCGAGGTCACCGGCGAGGAGCTCTCCATTGACACCCCTGTCGAGAAACTCCGTGCAGTCCTGGACCGCTATGAGATTGAGTGGAACCCAGAGTGGCAGGCCGGCAAGCTGTTGTTTGAGATCTACGACGAGCTTGGCGAGAAGAGCATCGTAAACCCAACCTTTGTCTGCGATTATCCTGCAGAGGTTTCTCCGCTCACCAAGCGTAAAGCAGACGATCCTCGTCTGACCGACCGCTTTGAGCTCATTATCTGCGGCGCAGAGTACGCAAACGCATATTCCGAGCTCAACGACCCCGTTGACCAGGAGGAGCGCTTTGCTGCCCAGATGGAGGCTAAGCGTCAGGGTGACGAGGAGGCCATGGAGTACGATTACGACTTCATCCGTGCACTTGAGTACGGCATGCCACCAGCGGGCGGCATTGGCTATGGCATCGACCGCATGATTATGCTTTTCTGCGATCAGCCTTCAATCCGCGACGTCCTTCTCTTCCCACAGCTCAAGCCTGAGAAGCGCTAATAGTTTGAGCGCACTGCGGATTCAACGCCCGCGACATACCCACAATAAGACTTGAAAGCTTGCGACACGCCTGTCTTAAAATCCTTCGTGTTCACACGATAGTCACATCAATTAAAACCGGTACCTGCACTTTTACGGGTACCGGTTTCTTGTGATTGTGGGTTTAACCTTTTGGGTACATACCTATCCAAATCAAGAGAGTTTTGAGAGGTTTCAGCACATGTTTGATAAATTCACTGACAGAGCGCGTAAAGTCATGAGCTTGGCTCAGGACGAGGCTCGCGGTCTTGGCCAGATGTATGTCGGTACCGAGCACCTGCTACTTGCTCTCATCAAAGAGGGGGAGGGCATTGCTGCTCAGGCTTTGGCTAAGCTAGAGGTCTCGTATGACGAGGCTCTGGCAACCGTAAAAGAGCTCACCACGGGCGCAGGAGACCCTATTCCTGGCGGCCACATTCCGTTTACTCCTCGCGCAAAACGCGTGCTTGAGGACGCGTACAGAGAAACCATGACCCACGGTCAAAGCTATATTGCAACTGAGCACCTGCTTTTGGGTATTGTATCCGAGGGTAACGGTCGTGCTATGGATGCCCTGCGTACCATGGGTGTCTCGGGCGATGCCGTAAGAAACGCTGTTGATGAGCTGGTTGCTCAGACTCCAGAAGATGCACCAGCTGGTCCTCGTATGGCAGAGCCTCGCATTGAGGGTGGCATCTTTGGCATGCCTGTTGGCGCTGGTCAGATGCGTCCTAACGCAAACGACGACGCTTCCATGCTGGAGCAGTTTGGCCGCAACCTTACTAAGCTTGCCGCAGATAAAAAACTTGACCCCGTCATTGGTCGTGACCGCGAGATTGAGCGTGTCATGCAGGTTCTTGCCCGCCGCCAGAAGAACAACCCACTTATCCTGGGAGATCCCGGCGTTGGTAAGACTGCTATTGTTGAGGGCCTGGCTCAGCTCATTGCTTCCGGCAACGTTCCTGACATTCTGCGCGGTAAGCAGGTTTGGACGCTTGACCTGGCAAGTCTGGTAGCAGGATCCAAGTATCGCGGTGAGTTTGAGGACCGCATGAAGAAGGTTGTTGCTGAGCTGGAGAAATCCAAGAATGACATCCTCTTCATCGACGAGATTCACACCGTCATTGGCGCTGGCTCCGCAGAGGGTTCCATCGATGCTGCGTCCATCTTGAAGCCTCCGCTGTCTCGTGGAGAAATCCAGGTCATCGGCGCAACTACGGCAGAAGAGTACCGTAAACATGTCGAGAAGGACGCTGCATTTGAGAGGCGTTTCCAGCCAGTCAACATCGGCGAGCCAAACAACGACGACACCATTTCTATTATCCACGGTCTTCAGGACCGCTACGAGAAGCACCACCACGTCCACTACACCGAGGCTGCCATCAAGGCTGCTGTTGCGCTTTCTAGTCGCTACATCCAGGACCGCTTCCTGCCAGACAAGGCCATTGACGTCCTCGATGAGGCTGGCGCCCGCGCACGCATCCACAAGATGAGCCTTCCACCAGAGATTGCTCAGGTAGACGCAGATCTTCTCCGCGTTCGTACCCAGAAGTCCGAGGCAGCAAGCGCTCAGGAGTTTGAGCAGGCAGCTCGTCTGCGCGACCAGGAGAAATCCTTGGTAGCAGAGAGGGATCGCCTGGAGACTGAGTGGCGTGAGCAGCTGGACAAGAATATTGTTACCGTTGACGAGGACGACATTGCAAAGGTTGTCTCTGGCATCACCGGCGTTCCTGTCTCTAACCTCACCGAGACTGAGGCTTCAAGGCTGCTTCGTACAGAAGACATCCTTCACCAGCGTGTTGTTGGTCAGGACGAGGCTGTTGTTAAGGTTGCAAAGGCAATTCGCAGAAGCCGTAGCCCTCTTAAAGACCCTAAGCGTCCTGGCGGCTCCTTTATCTTCCTAGGCCCTTCCGGAGTAGGTAAGACTGAGCTTGCAAAGGCCCTGGCAGAGTTCCTGTTTGGCTCCGAAGACGCCCTGCTTTCCTACGACATGTCCGAGTACATGGAGCGCCACACTGTAGCTAAGCTGGTTGGCGCACCTCCAGGATATGTGGGCTATGATGAAGGCGGAGAGCTCACCAAGGCTGTCCGCAGACGTCCGTACTCTGTTCTGCTCTTTGACGAGATTGAGAAGGCACATCCAGACGTCTTCAACATATTGTTGCAGATTCTGGACGAGGGTCGCTTGACTGACGGACAAGGTCGTCACGTGGACTTCTCCAATACGGTTGTCATCATGACATCCAACATTGGTGCTCGCGAGATTGCCCGTACCAATACCATGGGCTTCTCGTCAGAAGGCTCTAAGGGTCTTTCCGACAAAGAGATTACCAGCCGTGTTATGTCTGAGCTCAAGCGTGGATTCCGCCCAGAGTTCTTGAACCGTGTGGACGAGATTGTTGTCTTCAAGTCGCTCTCTACCGAGCAGCTTCGTGGCATTGTTGACCTCATGGTTCTTGAGCTGCGCGATCGCCTGATTGCCAATGGTATGTCCATTGAGCTCACCGAGGCCGCAAAGGATCTGATTGCCAAAGACGGAACCGACCCTGTTTACGGCGCTCGTCCGCTGCGCCGCACCATTCAGTCGATGATTGAAGACCCGCTGTCTGAGGAGCTTCTCTCTGGCCAGTGGTCCGCAGGCGACATTGTTGCTGTTGATGTTGATGCTGAGGGTAAGAAGCTTGTCTTCACTAAGACTACGGGCGTCATCCCTGAGCCTCGCAAGAAAGAGACAATGGCGCAGCTTGACCAGATGGATGTCAGTATGGGCCCATCCTCGCTGCCACAGGGTAGCGCAGGCGGTTCGTCCGACCTGATGTCTTCCGCCGAGTAAGACACTCCGACCCGAGGTTCTGCCTCGGGTCTTTTTGTATCGCAGCTAAAATGGACAGTTCTCTTGGCAGAAGCTCTTGGCGAGAAACCCGTCTTCTCCAAACCGTCACTACACGCGCCGACAACAAAACCGTATACTTGAAATGTTGAAACAAATTGAAGCCGTAAACGTACCAGATCGCAAAACGCAGCCTGTAAGCTGCAAGTAATTGAGGGAGAGCCATGGAGCCAACGCAACTTGATCCAAGCGCAACAGAAAACGAGGACCGTATTGCCACCGCTCTGAAGATGACTGCCCCTGGCACAGCGCTCCGCGTTGCACTGGACATGATTATCGCTGGCCGTCTGGGCGCCCTCATTTGCGTGGGAGATACAGAAAACGTCCTTGCTGCGGGCGGAGATGGTTTCAAACTTGATGTTTCTTTCACAGCAAATCGATTGTTTGAGCTCTGCAAGATGGATGGCGCTGTGGTGGTGGACAAAGATCTCACCAGAATTCTGCGCGCCAACTTCCACCTCAATCCTGATGCAACGCTTCCAACTGCAGAAACAGGCACTCGCCACCGTACTGCCGCTCGCATGAGCTTGCTCACCAAGTCTATTGTGATTGCAGTGTCTTCTCGCCGTTCGTTGATTACGGTCTACGTTGATGGTCACGTTATTCCGCTAAAGTCGGTACCAGCCATTATGTCTACCGTCAATCAGCTCTCGGTTGCTATGCAAAATACGCGCCAGCAGCTTGATCGCGCGCTTTTACGCCTAACCGCTCTTGAGCTTGATAACTACGTCACCCTGGGCGATGTAGCAGGCATTTTCTACCTGTTTGAGGTTCTTTTGAGTGCCGCTGATCAGCTTGATTCTTGTCTTTTGGAGCTAGGTAGCGAGGGCAAAACCACCGCTATGCAGCGCGAGGAATATTTGGGCGGCATCGACGAGGCCTATAACCTGATGATTCGCGATTACGCCGTAGATTCTTCCGCTGAAGAGGCACGCGCCATTCGCCGCCGCTTCCACGAGACAGCCAATACCGAGCTACGCTCCGCAGAAAGTGTTGGCCAGATTCTTGGTTACTCCGATGGCCGCGGAGAAGATGCGTCCATGGAGCCTCTGGGCCTGCGCACGCTTTCCCGCGTTCACGTGGTCAACGATGAGATTGCGGCCAGAATTGTTGACGCCTACGACAACCTGCAGCAGCTACTTCACGTTGCAGAAAACGATACATCAAGCCTCAAATCTCTGGGTGTCGAGAATCCCGGTGCACTTGCTAACAGTCTCCGCAGAATGTGGGGTAAGTCGGAATAATGGCTGCGAGCAGCACTTGTGCAAAGGTCGTGTCAAATCCACGTCCTTCTCGCCTCACAACACATGGAGCAAAAGCCGATACCGTTGCCGTCATTGTGGCCGGCGGCATTGGCGAGCGCTTTGGATATCCTGACGGCAAGCAGTTTATTTCTGTCTGCGGTCTTCCGCTGATGAGCTGGTCAATCCTTGCGTTTGATCACGCGCCAAGCGTGGCTCATATTGTGATTGCTTGCTCTGACGAGAAACGCGCTGCAGTTCAAGAGGGTGTTTTGGGCAAGCTTGTGCTCCACAAGCCTGTTCACTTTGCAACGTCTGGTGCCACTAGACAGGAATCGGTTTACAACGCGCTCCAGGTAGTGCCCGCTGGATATGATCTTGTTTCTGTTCATGACGCGGTTCGTCCGCTCATTGAGGTAGAGACCATTGAGCAGGTCATTGGTACGGTTAGAAAGTCGCCTAAGATTGCGGGAGCAATTTTGGCTCACCGTGCAACTGATACGCTGAAGCGCGTAGATGGCGCAACCATTGTAGATACGCCTGACCGCTCAATGTTCTGGGCTGCTCAGACCCCTCAGGTGTTCAAGTCACGCACACTTCTTGAAGCCCACGAAGTAGCTCGTCAGGAAGGCTACCAGGGAACCGATGACTCGTCGTTAGTTGAGCGACTAGGTCTTACCGTGCTGTGCGTTGAGTCGCAACGCGAAAACGTGAAGGTCACGTACCCGTCTGACCTTGCAATTGTTGAAGCTACGCTTAGCCGACGACTGGTAGAAGGCGCAACCGGAAGTGGGGCTGTAGAGTGAGTACGCCAGAGCTTAAAATTGGCCACGGATACGATGTTCATCGCCTGGTAGAGGGCAGAGATCTTATCTTAGGTGGCATCAAAATTGAGCACACCAAAGGTCTTCTCGGCCACTCCGATGCTGACGTTTTGGCTCATGCGCTTATGGATGCCCTACTAGGAGCTATGCGCGCCGGCGACATCGGCCAGCTTTTTCCTGATACAGACCCTGCTTATGAGGGTGCTGATTCTATGGTGCTTCTGTCCCATGTTATGCAGCTTGTTCGTAATGAGGGCTTTGAGCTTCTGGATTGTGATTGCACCGTTGCAGCTCAGGCGCCTAAGTTGCTTCCTCATCGCGATGCTATGAGAAACCGCATGGCAGAGGTCATGGGTGTTTCGCCAGATAAAGTTGGCGTTAAAGCTACCACTACCGAAGGCCTTGGCTTTGTGGGCACTCAAGAAGGTATTGCTGCCTGGGCAGTTGTACTGCTGGGACGTAGCGCGCAATAAGTTATAGCTCTACGATATGGTCGGCTGCCTCCACCACTTTAGGGTCATGAGATATGAGAAGTATTATGTGGTCCTGCTTGACCTTCTTGAGAAGATTAAGAAGGACATCAACACTTTTTTGATCTAATGCAGAAGTTGGCTCGTCAAGCAACATAACACTTGGATTCATAAGCATCATGCGGATAATTGCAATCTTTTGCTTTTCTCCACCAGAGATAGCAGAACTACGTTCACCAAGGCGAACATCAAGATTTTGATCATCACCAAGCAGCAATTTTTCCAAATTGAATAGCTTGATATAGCTGATTATCTCTTCATCTGTTGGTTGCTTTTTGCACAGCAGTGTCAGATTATTTCTTACCGTATCGTCAACAATACTCGGCTCTTGCTCGGTAAATCCAAGAGTATTTTTTCGGAGTTCATACTGATTAATTTGAGCTAGCAAGTCCTCGTTAATAGCAATAGTGCCCGATAGGTGAGAAGACCACTCTCCGTTAATGAGCTTCAGAAATGTTGATTTGCCTGTACCGTTTCCACCGGTAATGGCGTATATATTTCCTTTTGCAAAACTACAAGACAAGTTGTTCATCAGTACTTTATTTGTATGTGGATAAGAGAAAGATACATTTGTGCAGGTAATTTGATTGACGTTCTCTGATGGGATGATGCTCCCAACAGGTTCTTGAGGTAAATCAAGAATCTGCTCGATTCGATTAAGGCTTACCGTAATGCTCTGATAAGCCATGCCAAATTCCATAAGAAGCGTAATAGAACCTAAAAGCGATACAAAATAGCTTGAGATAGTTGCAATATAGCCAGGCTGCAGTGCTCCAAGGAAAATTTGATATGCACAGGTAATAAAGACAATGGCTTGGAATACGGCAATCACAGCATTGTTTAATTCCTGTACGCCAAATTCCAGTTTGTACTGCTCATGAATGGCACTACGAAGTTTTTGATTAACGGCATAATGCTGATTAAAGAAACGCTCAAAGAGAGAATGACGCCTGATAAAATCTACGTCTGTGAATTGGGAGAGCTCAATAGATCCATACTGTGAACTCAGTTCTTTGGATTCTCTGTATCTTTTATAGGCCGCATCTTGGATTTGCTTATAGATAATAAAACTCACCAACAACAGAACAACTGTTACAAGAGCGGTTAATGGGTTCAAATATAAAATAATTGCCAGTGTGCCTAAGACGGAGACCGTAGTTGTTACAAAGCTCACGCATTGTGTAAGTATAAAAATTGAAACGTCATTAGCGTCGTTATTTACTGTCTGGCGGTAATGTCCAGAATCATATGATGAGAAAAACGATGAATCTGCATGTTGTATCTTGTCAATCAGCTGTCGCTCAATGGTAAACGCGGAGTCAATCTGCAATTGACAATACCTTGTTTTAGCAAGATAGGAACAGCCGGCAATAAGGATTCCTAGTGCGGCAACCACGGCGCAATAGAAAAGTATTTCACTCCAAATTGTCCCTGAAATAAAAAGATTAATTACAAATCCAACAAGAAGAGGTTGGATCACCATAAGCGCTGTGACAAAGAATGACAGAAAGAGAAAAATCGCAAGACTGCCTTTATCCAGAATGGTAGATATACAGTAGCGGATAATGTTAAAAAACTTACTCATTCAAATCACCTTCTGAAGTTGTTAAGAGCAAGATTTTTTTTGTCTTCTAGTTCTTTGCAGTTTTGATTCAAATATAAATTCTTAAAATTTTTATTCGTCAAGTTTAATAAAACAAAAAAAACAATCCAGTACTAATCCGTAAACGGTAACAAAATTGAATCTTGATTAGTACGGTATGGAACTTAAAGGTTTTCCACAAACCGTTTATACTTACACCAATACACAATGGTTGCGAGGAGTATGCATGCTTGTCTATAACACTCAGACGCATAAAAAAGAAGAGTTCAAGCCAATCGACGAGGGCAAAATCCGCATGTACGTGTGCGGTCCTACGGTTTACGATCAGATTCACATCGGAAACGCCCGTACCTTCCTCTCGTTTGACGTTATTCGCCGTTATCTGATGCACAAGGGTTATGAGGTCACCTTTGCTCAGAATCTGACTGACGTTGATGACAAGATTATTCAGCGCGCCATTGAGCAGGGAAGGACTGCTCAAGAGGTTTCTGAAGAGTTTTCTCAGGCGTTTATCGAGCAGATGCATCGCTTCAATATTTTGGATCCAGATATTCGTCCTCGCGCAACGCACGAGATTGAAGCCATGCTTCAGATGATTCAATCTTTGATTGAACAGGGCTATGCTTACGTTGTGCCTTCGGGCGACGTGTACTTCTCGGTTCGTTCTGACCATGGTTATGGCATGCTTTCTGGTCGAGATCTTGATCAGCTTCGCGCAGGTGAGCGCGTTGAGGTTAATGACGAGAAACGCGATCCATTTGACTTTGCACTCTGGAAGGCTGCTAAGCCGGGTGAGCCTAGCTGGCCAAGCCCTTGGGGAGAAGGTCGTCCAGGTTGGCACAGTGAGTGTTGCGCCATGATTCATCGCTACCTGGGCACTCCAATTGACATTCACGGTGGTGGTTCTGACCTGGTATTCCCTCACCACGAGAATGAGACTGCGCAGGCATCTTGTGCCTGGCACGCTCCTCTCGCTAATTATTGGATGCACACCGGAATGCTTCGCGTTGACGGTGAGAAGATGTCCAAGTCGTTGGGCAACTTCTACACGCTCAAGGAAGTTTTGGACAAGTACCCTGCAGATGCAGTAAGACTTTTGATGCTTCAGACGCACTATCGTGCACCACTTGATTTCTCTTTTGAGCGCCTTGAGGGTACCGTTGGTACGCTTGAGCGCATGAAGACCTGCGTTGCAAATCTCCGCTGGGCTTTCAAGCAGTCTTCTGCTCAGCACGAACTTTCCGACGCTGATAGCACGCTTGCTGAGGCAATCAATACAGCTCAGAGCGAGTTTGACGCTCAGATGGATGATGATTTTAATACCGCAGGAGCACTCGCTGCTATCTTTGCTCTGGTAACTGCTGCAAATACGTATCTTGCAGAGGTTGGTCAGAACGTTGGCGCAAGTCCTGTTCTCCGTGCAGCAGATATGTTGTGCGAGCTCACGGGAGCTTTGGGAATTGATTTGACTCAGGCGGCGTCTACCTCTGATTTACCAGAGGAGCTTGTGACGCTTGCTGCTCAGGTAGCAGGCTATGAGGGCTCGTCAGCTGACGAGGCTGCAGAGGCTTTGCTTGCTGCTCGTCAGGAGGCTCGTTCCCAGAAGAACTGGGCAGTTGCTGATCAAATTAGAGACGGCATTGCCGAGCTTGGACTTTTGATTGAAGATACCGCCGCTGGCGCTCGACTTAAGCGTAAGGCAGACTAACTATGGCAAGAAATCAGCGTTCTACCTCTAAAAATACACGCTCCGAGGGCGCTGCAGGCCGCGGCGCTGCAGGCCGCGGCGGCTCTGCGGGACGTAGTACTTCCGGTCGCGGGGGAGCTGCAGGTCGCGGTGGCACAGGTCGCGGCTCCAAGAAGGCTGCCGACTGGGGCGGTTATTTCGGCGCCAAGAATGGTCAGGGCTCAAAGGGTGGCCGCTCCGCACAAGGCACACGCGCAGCTCAGGGCACTCGTGGGCAGCGAATCGTTGGTGGACAGCGAGGTGCTGGCGCTGGAAGGCCTGGCAACAAGAAGCCAGCAACCGATCTTATCGAGGGTCGTCGCGCAGTAGCAGAGGCGCTGACTGTGGGCATTCCTTTGAAGAATGCGCTGGTACAGGCAGCTAGCGGACAGAAGGACCAGGAGATCGAGGCTCTTGCACGCCAGCTTGAGCAGGAGGGTATTCCTGTCGAGCGTGTTGCAAAGCCAGTGCTTGACTCGCTTTCAAGTCACGGCGCTCACCAGGGAGTTATTGTCCGTACACAGCCGTTTGCCTATGCCGACCTCTCTGAAATCATTCAGCGCGCTGGTTCAGAAAACGCTCTGGTTGTGGTCTTGGATCACGTCACTGATGAGGGAAACTTTGGCGCAATCGTCCGAAGTGCCGAGGTAGTTGGCGCAGCCGGCGTCGTTATTGCAAACGCTCGCGCCGCCCGAGTTGGTGTTGGAGCATACAAGACTTCCGCAGGAGCTGTGCTTCACCTGCCAATCGCTCAGGTTTCTAATCTGCCGCGCGCTCTTGAAGAGCTTAAAGCCGCAGGTTTTTGGACATGTGGTTCCACCGAACACGCCACCCAGTCCGTGTGGGAGGCTCCTATGGGAGGTCGCCTTGCACTTGTCATGGGCTCTGAAGGTTCAGGAATTTCTCGCCTTATGCTCGAGAAGTGCGATTTTACGTGCAAACTTCCTCAGTTTGGCCAGGTAGAGTCCCTGAACGTTGCTCAGGCAACGACGGTCATGTGCTACGAGTGGCTCCGCAGGACTCAGGAAGCGTAAGCCCAGGAGGCGTAAGCCCAGGAAGCGTAAGGTATGGCTCAGAAAAAATCGCTGCTTGTAGTCGATGGCTATAACGTCATGTTGGCAACTCCTCGCTATGAGGCGCTGCTGGATGAGCATGGCTCTTCTACACAAGAAACCGCTGCTGAGAGGGCCTATCACCTCAACACTGATCCGTTTTATCGCGCCCGTTTGGCGCTCATTTCTGACGTTGCCACGTTTGCGCAGGGCACTTACGAGGCCGTTATTGTGTTCGACGGCAAGGGAAACGTAAACGATGAGCGCCCGGAGCGCAGTCATGCTGGCGTGCAGCTGGTTTTCTCCGAGACGGGGGAGTCTGCAGATAGCGTCATCGAGCGCCTGGTCACGGACGCGCGAGAGGCCGGTCGCAAGGTATTTCTGGTCACGTCGGACCGGGACATCCGTGCCACGGCTGGCTTTGGGCCCGGCGAGGTCACGCGCATTGCAAGCGCATCTCTGGTCCACGAGATTTCCCAGGCAGATTACGTTGTCGAAGAGATGCGTCGCGATCAGGTCAGTACGCGCATGACGCTTGAAGACCGCATTTCTCCAGAACAGCGCGAGAAACTCTGGAAGCTGCTGGGCAAATAGGTGACCAGGTCAGCGTCTCACGCGCCTTACGCGCTAATGCGCCCGACGCGCCAATTTGACTGACGTGCCAATGCACTCGACGCACCTAGGCGCAATCAGCGCGCCTGATTTCTGCAAAGAATCTGTAACTTTTGCCTAAAAGCATCAAAGAATCTGTAGATTTGCCTGATTTCATTAAAGAATCTGTGTCCCAAACACAGATTCTTTGCACTTTTCAGGCGGACCTTCCGTGACGTAACTTTTGGATCCGGTGTGGTGTCATGGACGCTTCCTTGGAGCCTGATTTTCTCGACATGTCTGAGTAATTTGCCGGAAAAGTACACCAAGTCTGAGCTATTTGCCGGTTTTTCTCGCTATGTCTGAGCAAATTTACTCAGACATGATGTACTTTTCAGGCTGGCCACACTTGATGGGCAGCGCATTTGTACCAAGTTCACCCCCACAGAAGGGCAGCGCTCCTACGAGCTGCATTGGCCAGTTTGTGGAGAAAAATTTCTCAAAAATTGAGACTAGACCAAAGCCAGAAAAGTCTATAGAATATCCTCTGCACTTGATGCCGCTATAGCTCAGCTGGTAGAGCAACTGACTTGTAATCAGTAGGTCCCGGGTTCGAAGCCTGGTGGCGGCACCACTTGAATTTTCAGCCAGGCATTGCCTGGCTTTTTTCGTGCAAATTTTGGGGCATTCGCGACGTATCGCGTATGGCTCCTATAGACAACCGCTAAAGCCCGTGTCCGTTTGTCGAGAAAATCGCTTGGAATTGTGGAAAAAATTTGATAAGATACGCCCGGTTGGGTGGATTACGTTGACAAGATTTTTATTCAATCGTAATATTTTCCCGCTTACGAGGTAATACAGAAGTTCAACAAGACTTTCTGCGTACGTTAAACCACAAGGTACAGCGTATTAATTACTTCAAGAGTGCTTGAAAACGGCATTTGGGGATATGGCACAGCGGCAACTGCGGCGGACTGTAAATCCGCTCCCTCTGGGTTCCTTGGTTCGAGTCCAAGTATCCCCACCACGCCCGTGTAGCTCAGTAGGTAGAGCACTTCGTTGGTAACGAAGAGGTCACCGGTTCAAATCCGGTCGCGGGCTCCATTTTTCAAGCGGCATTTATGCCGGCGTAGCTCAGCTGGTTAGAGCACACGGCTCATACCCGTGACGTCACTGGTTCGAATCCAGTCGCCGGTACCAGACTCTTTACGGCGTACATGTCCTAGACATTTGCGCCGTTGAGTATAAACAGACGTTTTTTCACCACGGTCTAGCCCGAGGGTTAGTTCCAGAAGGAGGATTGGCAATGGCCAAGGAAAAGTTTGACCGCACAAAGCCACACGTAAACATCGGTACCATTGGTCACGTCGACCACGGTAAGACTACCCTTACCGCAGCAATCACCAAGGTTCTCTCTGAGACCGAGGGCTGCAAGGCAGACTATACCGCCTTCGAGAACATCGATAAGGCTCCAGAGGAGCGTCAGCGTGGTATTACCATTTCCGTTGCTCACGTTGAGTACGAGACTTGGGAGCGCCATTACGCTCACGTCGACTGCCCTGGTCACGCAGACTACATCAAGAACATGATTTCTGGTGCAGCTCAGATGGACGGCGCAATCCTCGTTATTGCTGCAACCGATGGTCCTATGGCTCAGACTCGTGAGCACATCCTTCTTGCACGTCAGGTCGGCGTTCCTTACATCGTCGTCTTCCTGAACAAGTGCGACATGGTCGACGATGACGAGCTCATCGACCTCGTCGAGATGGAGACCCGTGACCTTCTCTCTGAGTACGACTTCCCAGGCGATGACCTTCCAATCATCCGTGGTTCCGCTCTCGGCGCTCTTAACGGCGAGGAGAAGTGGGTTGAGTCCATCCGTGAGCTCATGCACACTGTTGACTCCTACATCCCAACACCAGCTCGTGACAACGAGAAGCCATTCCTGATGGCAATCGAGGACGTCATGACTATTTCTGGTCGTGGTACCGTTGCTACCGGCCGTGTTGAGCGTGGTGAGCTCAAGCTCAACGATCCAGTCGAGATCGTTGGTATTAAGCCAACTCAGAACTCTGTTGCTACCGGCATTGAGATGTTCCGTAAGACCATGGACTTCTGCGAGGCTGGCGACAACGTTGGTATTCTTCTTCGTGGTGTTAAGCGCGAGGACATCGAGCGCGGTCAGGTTCTCTGCAAGCCTGGTACCGTTACTCCACACAAGAAGTTCACCGGTGAGGTTTACGTTCTTACTAAGGAAGAGGGCGGCCGTCACACCCCATTCTTCTCTGGTTACCGTCCACAGTTCTACTTCCGTACAACTGACGTAACCGGCGACATCTACGAGCTCACCGATGCAAACGGTGGCAAGGTAGAGATGGCTATGCCTGGTGACCACATCACCGTTGGCTGCGAGCTCATTCACCCAATCGCTCTTGAGCAGGGTCTGAAGTTCGCTATCCGCGAGGGTGGCCACACCGTCGGCGATGGCCGTGTTTCCACCGTCATCGAGTAACTTCTTTTAAAGTTGCTAACTTGCCCGGCGTGCTTTTTGCGCGCCGGGTTTTTTGTCGAGAAAAATATGTGAACGCCTAGAGTAATTAGAGAAAAGTATTGACATCTCTGGGTAGTGGGTGCTAACCTAAGCAACCGCGTCACATTTCGAGAATACATCTCGTGACCGTGTTCAGGAGGATCAATGCGTACACTCGTTACTCTCGCCTGCACTGAGTGCAAGCGTCGTAATTACACTACGGACAAGAATAAGTCCAACAACCCAGATCGTATGGAGTTGAAGAAGTACTGCCCATGGTGCCACAAGCACACGGTACATCGCGAGACCCGCTAGGCTAGGTGGGTTCGTTCTAGGCCAGTAGCTCCAATGGTAGAGCGGCGGTCTCCAAAACCGTTTGTTGAGGGTTCGAGTCCTTCCTGGCCTGCCAGATAACTTCACCGGCCTTCCCATAAGGGTTGGCCGGTTTGTATGTAGGTATAACATCCAAGGGAGCGTAGGATGGCAAATAAGGAGCGTAATAAGAGGAGCGCACGTAAGGCTCGCGCAGAAGAGCGCGCCCAGCGTGAGGCCCTTCAGACTGAAGCTACTCCTGAAGCTTCTGCTAAGGCCACTAAGGTCGAGGCAAAGAAGCAGGAGAAGTCCATTCAGCGTAACGCTAACCCTGGCTTCTTTGGCCGCCTGGGTGCTTATTTTGCAGGCGTTCGTACAGAAATGCACCGCGTTGTGTGGCCTTCAAGCTCTGAGCTTGCTGGTTTCTCTGTAGCCGTAATTGCAACAATCATTTTCTTTGGCTTGGTAACTTGGCTGGTTGATACTGGCATTGTTGCTGGTCTCGTCGCCTTTACTGGACTGAGGGGATAATCAATGGCTAAGCGCTGGTATGTAGTTCACACCTATTCAGGTTATGAGAACAAGGTAAAGACAGACCTTGAGCACCGTATTGAGACCTATGGCCTTGAGCGTGCTGTTGTTGATATTCAGATTCCTACTGAGGAAGTTACTGAGGTCAAGGACGGCGGCAAGCGCGAGACCAAAGAGTCCAAGGTTTTCCCAGGTTACGTTCTTGTTCGCATGGAGCTAGATGACAATACTTGGGCTGTTGTACGCAACACCCCAGGCGTAACTGGTTTTGTTGGCATTGACGGCAAGCCAGTTCCTCTGCGTCGTGATGAGTTCGATAAGATCATGCGTCGCGGCGGTATGAAGACGGGTGGCCCTGTACCTAAGCGTACAGCAACCAATATTGAGGTCGGTCAGGCTATTCACGTTCTTTCTGGTCCTCTCGCTGACTTTGACGGTACTGTTTCTGAGGTCAACGCAGAGTCCGGCAAGATCAAGGTCATGCTCACCATCTTTGGTCGCGAGACTCCGGTTGAGCTCACCATGGATCAGATTTCCCTGATAGACTAGTAACTAACGGCTTATCCCGCACTTCTCGTCCCTTGTGGATTGCTTCTCGGGAGTGCGCGAGAATAGACTCAAACGTATTCAAACAGGAGGCTTAACATGCCCGCAAAGAAGGTTGTTAACTTTATTAAGCTGCAGATTCCTGCAGGCCAGGCAAACCCAGCTCCTCCAGTAGGACCAGCTCTGGGTGCTGCACAGGTCAACATTATGCAGTTCTGCCAGGCATTCAACGCTGCAACTCAGGACAAGGCTGGCGACATCATCCCAGTCGAGATTTCTGTTTACGAGGATCGTTCCTTTGACTTCGTAACCAAGACTCCTCCAGCAGCTCAGCTCATCAAGAAGGAGCTTCACCTCAAGGGTGGTTCCGGTGTTCCTCAGCGCGATAAGGTTGGTCAGCTCTCCCAGGAGCAGCTCACCAAGATCGCTGAGATCAAGATGCCTGACCTCAACGCAAACGACATTGAGGCTGCAAAGAAGATCGTCGCTGGTACCGCTCGTTCCATGGGTGTAACCATCGCCGAGTAGTGTTTACTCCCGTCAGCCATTAGTGTGGCTGACGGTTGTTTTTGTCAGAGCATCCGACGTTAGTGCACGTAGTTGGGTTTCTCGCCAAGAGGGCGTAACTATGGACGGAAGATGCAGGAGTGGGAGGGCAGACGCCCGCTAACCACAGGAGGTACATAATGCCTAAGCACGGAAAGAACTACAAGAATGCAGTTGCCAAGGTAGACGGTGCAAACCTCTACAGCCCAAAAGAGGCAGTAACCCTGTCTAAGGAGCTTGCAACTGCTAAGTTTGACGAGACCATTGAGGTAGCAATTCGCCTTGGTGTCGATACTCGTAAGGCTGACCAGAACGTCCGCGGTTCCATCTCTTTGCCTCACGGCACTGGTAAGTCCGTTCGCGTTGCAGTCTTCGCAGAGGGCGAGAAGGCCCGCGAGGCTGAGGCAGCTGGCGCTGACATCGTCGGTGGCGACGAGCTCATCGCAGAGGTCGAGAAGGGCATGCTTGACTTTGACGCAGCAATCGCAACCCCTCAGATGATGGGTAAGGTTGGTCGTCTTGGTCGCGTTCTTGGTCCTCGTGGCCTTATGCCTAACCCTAAGCTCGGCACCGTTACCATGGATGTTGCAAAGATGGTTAACGAGCTCAAGGCTGGTCGTGTTGAGTATCGTGCAGACCGTTTTGGTATCTGCCACGTTGCAATCGGCAAGGCTTCTTTTGAGGTCCAGCAGCTTGTTGAGAACTATGGCGCACTTCTCTCTGAGATTATTCGCGTCAAGCCATCCAGCGCTAAGGGTAAGTACGTCAAGACCGTTGCTATTTCCTCTACTATGGGCCCTGGCATCAAGGTTGATCCAACCAAGGTTCGTAACCTCATGGAGGACTAAGCTTTACGCTTAGAAGTACCTAGCACGTTTAATCCGGTATCTGCTTGCAGGTACCGGATTTTTCTTGCAGCGTGCATGCGGTGTAGGCGTAGACTCGGCTTGCGGCACGCGTACGGCTGATGTGCGCGGCTGAGTTGTGCGTAGCTGCTTAGCCGCCCTTCTCGTCAAATTTTTGTGAAGAGAAAGAAATTGTGCGCTCAACCTTGACTTGGATAGTTTTTTGCTGCACAATATCCAACGCAAGACAGACGTCTTGTAGTTGCACGTTCGCTGCCAAAGACAGCCGGCGCCTTGAATCCAAGGCTTAATGGGAATTCCCGCCTGCCGAGGTGGTCTTGAGATTAGTACATCCAGACCCCGCTTTGGTTGCCAAAGTGGGGTCTTTTCATGTGAGGGCCGCACCTGTTGGCGCTCGTGCCCGAGACATGATAAAGGAGGTGTACTACATGCCAGCTCAGTCTAAACTTGATTTGCTCGAGAAGGTTTCCGCTTCTCTCGACAACTCCAAGGGCCTGTTTGTTATCGACTATCGTGGTCTCTCCGTAAAGGAGACTCAGGAGCTTCGCCGCGCACTTACCGCAGCAGGCGCTCACATGAAGGTCTATAAGAACAACATCGTCAAGATTGCTCTTAAGAACGCTGGTATGCCAGAGATTGACGAGATGCTCGCCGGTACCTGCGCATACGTTTTCTATGAGAATGATCCTGTCGAGGCCGCTAAGGTCATCAAGGATCAGGCCAAGAAGCTCAAGAAAGTTGAGTTCATTGGTGGTATCGCTGATGGTCAGGCACTTACCGCTGACGAGGCAAAGGCTTACGCAGACCTTCCTTCTCGCGAGGAGCTCATTGCAAAGCTTGTCTTCGTTGTTGCAAGCCCACTTACCGGTATTGCACAGGTTTGCGCTGGTCCAGCTCGTGGACTCGCAACCGCTCTTTCTGCAGTCGCAGATCAGAAAAACGCTGCATAAGCAACGTTTTGTTGTACCCGCGCATTGGCGCAAACCGCGTGAGAGTGTAGACGCACTTAAACGCACACATACAAGCCGGGCTTTTGCCCAGATGCAGTACAAAGGCTGCATCGTTTAAAAAGGAGAATTGACATGGCTGTCACTAAAGATGAGATCATTGAGGCCCTTAAAGAGATGCCAGCACTCGAGCTTTCTGAGCTCGTTCACGAGCTTGAGGACGTCTTTGGCGTTTCCGCTGCTGCTCCTGTAGCTGTCGCTGCTGCTCCTGCAGCTGGTGGCGCTGCTGAGGAGGCAGAGGAGAAGACCAACTTTGACGTTGTCCTCGAGGGCTTCGGCGACAACAAGATCGGCGTCATCAAGGTTGTCCGTGCTCTTACCAACCTTGGTCTCAAGGAGGCAAAGGAGGTCGTCGAGGGTGCTCCTAAGGCAGTCCTCGAGGGCGCTAAGAAGGAGGACGCTGAGGCTGCTAAGGCTCAGCTCGAGGAGGCTGGCGCTACCGTCACCCTTAAGTAAGTCCATCCTACATTGCTTACTGGAGAGGTCAGACTTCGGTCTGGCCTCTTTTTTATTTGCCTGGCGAGAAACCCGTGTGCTCGCAAATCGTATGAAGCTGAGGTGCTTTTGCTGCAGCCTGAAAAGTGCATCAAGCTGGGGCGCTTTAGCTGCAGCCTGAAAAGTGCATCAAGTCCGAGATGCGTTCGCTGCTGCCTGAAAAGTGCGTCAAGCTTGGGTGCTTTTGCTGCAGCCTGAAAAGTGCATCAAGTCTGAGTGATTTGCCGGATTTTCTCGCCATGTCTGAGCGATTTGCCTGTTTTTCTCGCCTTATCTGAGTACTTTTGCTCAGACTTGACGTGCATTTCAGGCTCATAAATCCTGCGTGATTGCTCTAGCTTCCTGCGTGACTTACCCTAGTTTTTCTCGCGCCTGATTTCCTCAAAGAATCTGTAACTTTTGCCTAAAAATGCAAAAGAATCTGTGGATTTGCCTTATTTTGTTAAAGAATCGGTGGCTCAAATACAGATTCTTTGCACTTTTCAGGCGCGTGCAGCAAAAGGTCGGCGCGTGAGGCGAGAAACCCGTGCGCTCGCAGCCGCGCTCGTACCCGCGTGTGGCGAGAAACCCGTGCGCTCGGAGCACACCCGGTGCATTCGGAGCACCGTACGAAGTAACCCAGCGGCGGGGGGAGCGCCGCTCACCGAAAGCTATTTCTGTCTCCGTGGACCTTCTTCACAAAATCTTCACATATAGAAAAGACGAGTTAGTCAAGGATTTACCTGCAACATAACGTTTGTGCAGTTGAAAAACATAAACGCGATAATATAGTCAAAACGTCTTAAAAAATCAAGTGTTTTTCTGTTGACGCGCATTAAAATCTTGACTAAATTACTAGGTTGCGACAATTGCCACCTTCCACCCTTTTGAAGGAGGACAACCTGGTGTCTACCGCTAAAAAGACTTCCCTCACCACGCCTCAGGCGCATACTGGACGCAGGACGTTCAGTAAGATTCCCGCAGCTATGGAGCTGCCAAATCTGATTTCTGTACAGAAGGAATCATTTGAGCGCTTTATGGGAGAGGGCCTTGCAGAGTCCTTCGCTGAGTTCTCGCCAATTGAGAACAGCGCTGGAACCATGCAGGTCACCTTTGGTGACCATCAGTTCGGCGACCCTGCCAATTCAATGGCTGAGTGTCGTGCAAAAGACATTTCATATCAAGCACCTCTTTTTGTTGACGTCCGTTTTGTCAACAAAGAGACTGGTGAGATGAAGGAGCAGCTTGTCTTCATGGGTGATTTCCCACTGATGACTGAGCGCGGTACCTTCATCATCAACGGTTCTGAGCGCGTTGTGGTTTCACAGCTCGTTCGTTCACCTGGCGTGTATTTCTCGTCAGAGATGGACAACGGTGTTCTGGTCCACAAGTCTCAGTTCATTCCTGCACGTGGTGCATGGCTTGAGTTTGAGGTTGATAAGCGCGGCCACCTGGTCGTCTCCATTGACCGCAAGCGTCGCCAGAGCGCTACCGTCTTCCTCCGTGCACTTGGCATTGCTGTTACCGATGACGAGATTCTCTCGCTCCTTGGTGATTCCGATGTTGTTCGCAACACACTTGAGCGTGACGTTGCAACCACGCGTGAGGATGCTCTTATCGAGATTTATCGTCGTCAGCGTCCAGGCGAGCCACCAACTGTTGACTCCGCCCGTTCTCTGCTTGACGGCCTCTTCTTCAACGAGCAGCGCTATGACCTTGCTCGCGTTGGTCGTTACAAGATCAACAAGAAGCTTGAGGAAGAGATTCCTGCAGACGTTCGTGTCCTTACCAAAGAGGACATTGTCGCAGCTCTTCAGTACCTTCTTGCAGTGCATGCAGGTGATGAGTCTAAGCACCTTGATGACATTGACCACTTTGGTAACCGCCGCGTTCGTACCGTAGGCGAGCTGGTCCAGAACCAGTTCCGCATTGGTATGAGCCGCATGGAGCGCGTTGTTCGTGAGCGCATGGCATCTCAGGACGCAGACGACATCACTCCACAGTCTTTGATCAACATCCGTCCAATTGTTGCTGCAATCAAGGAGTTCTTCGGTTCTTCTCAGCTTTCGCAGTTCATGGACCAGGCAAACCCACTTGCTGGTTTGACTCACAAGCGTCGTCTTTCTGCTCTGGGACCTGGCGGTCTTGCAGGACACAAGTCCGGCTCCAGCCGTCGTACCAACGTTCCTACCGCAGTCCGTGACGTTCACAACTCGCACTACTCCCGTATGTGCCCAATCGAGACTCCTGAGGGACCAAACATTGGTCTTATCGGCTCCTTGGCACTGTACGCTCACGTAAATGAGTACGGCTTTATCGAGGCTCCTTATCGTAAGGTCACAGGCGGTGTTGTCTCTGACGACATTGTCTGGATGACTGCAGACGAGGAGGAGAATCACATTATTGCTCCTGCTAACACCCCAATTGACCCTAAGTCTAAGAAGTTTGTTGAGGTTGACGCAGACGGCAAGATTGTTGATGCAGACCGCGTTATTGCACGTACCCGCGACTTCGACGGTTCCTTCGGTGCGCCTGCACAGGTTCCTGTTGAGGACGTTGACTACATGGACGTTTCTCCACGTCAGCTTCTCTCCGTCGCAGCTAACCTCATTCCATTCCTTGAGCACGACGATGCAAAGCGTACCCTCATGGGTGCAAACATGCAGCGTCAGGCAGTGCCTCTGATTCAGTCCCACGCTCCATTTGTTGGAACTGGCATGGAGGGCCGCGCAGCTCAGGACTCTGGTGAGCTTATTTGCGCAGAGTTTGCCGGCGAGGTCACCGAGGTTGATGCAGCTCACATTGTCATCTACTCCGATGAGCACGGTTCTCAGCGCTACGATCTTCCTAAGTACGAGCGCTCCAACCAGTCCACTTGCATCAACCACCGTCCAATCGTCACTGTTGGACAGCAGGTCGAGAAAGGCCAGCCAATCGCAGACGGTCCATCTGTTGACCACTCTGAGCTGGCACTTGGTGCAAACCTTACCGTTGCTTACATGCCATGGGAAGGCTACAACTACGAGGACGGTATTATCGTCTCCGAGCGCGTTGTTCAGGAAGACCTTCTGACCTCCGTTAACATTTCCCGCCACGAGATTGATGCTCGTGACACCAAGCTTGGTGCTGAGGAGATTACCCGCGAGATTCCAAACCTTGGTGAGGATATGCTCGCAAACCTCGACGATGACGGTATCATCCGCATCGGCGCTGAGGTTGGCCCTGGCGATATTCTGGTTGGTAAGGTCACTCCTAAGGGCGAGACTGCTCTGACCGCAGAAGAGCGCCTGCTTCGCGCAATCTTCGGTGCTAAGGCACACGATGTTCGTGATACTTCCCTTAAGATGCCACACGGCTCCTATGGCCGCGTTGTTGACGTTGTCCGCTTCAGCCGTGAGGCTGGAGATGACCTGCCTCCAGGAGTAAACGACCTGGTCCGCGTCTTTGTTGCTCAGCGCAGAAAGATCCAGCAGGGCGATAAGATCGCTGGTCGTCACGGTAACAAGGGTGTTATTTGTAAGGTTCTCCCAGTTGAGGACATGCCTTACATGGCAGACGGTACCCCAGTAGACGTTATTCTCGACCCACTGGGCGTTCCTTCCCGTATGAACGTTGGTCAGCTGCTTGAGTGCCACCTTGGTTGGGGCGCTGCACACGGTTGGGATGACGATGACGCAGATTCTAAGCGTTACGTTGAGGGCCCAATTCCTGTTGCAACACCACTCTTTGACGGTGCTACTGATGAGTCCGTTGCAGAGATTGTTCGCCGCACCAACATCAACATGATCAACAAGGCTCTCAAGGAGTACGGCGAGGACATGCGTGAGGAGTTTGTTCCACAGCTCAACGAGCGTGGTAAGACTACCCTCTACGATGGTCGTACCGGCGAGGCATTCAAGAGCCCAATTACCGTTGGTGTTTCTTACATTCTGAAGCTCGGCCACATGGTTGACGATAAGATCCACGCACGTTCAACTGGTCCTTACTCTCTTGTTACCCAGCAGCCTCTGGGTGGTAAGGCACAGTTCGGCGGTCAGCGCTTTGGTGAGATGGAGGTTTGGGCACTGTATGCATACGGTGCTGCTAACGTCCTCCAGGAGATCCTCACCGTTAAGTCTGACGATACCAACGGCCGTGTTAAGACCTACGAGTCCATTGTTAAGGGCGAGAACATTCCTACTGCAGGAATTCCTGAGTCCTTCAAGGTTCTGGTCAAAGAGATTCGCTCCCTGGCACTTGACATTGAGCCAATCTCCTATCGTAAGCGTGCAAATACCGCAAAGGTCACAGATCCTGAGGAGAAGAACGCTGTTGAGATCCTCAACGACCTTGGCTTTACTGAGGTAACCGCTTCCGACCTGTCCCAAGACGCTGAGGGTGCATCTGCATTTGTAGGCGACGCGACCACCGATAAGGAGTAGCGACTGTGGCAGATTTCGATTCCACTGAATTTGACGCTATTAAAATTTCTCTAGCGTCTGCTGATGATATCCGCGGTTGGTCCTATGGCGAGGTAAAGAAGCCTGAGACCATCAACTACCGTACTCTTAAGCCAGAAAAGGACGGTCTTTTCTGCGAGAAGATCTTTGGACCTGTAAGGGACTGGGAGTGCGCCTGCGGTAAGTACAAAGGCATTCGCTTCAAGGGCATTACCTGCGAGCGCTGCGGTGTTGAAGTAACCACCGCAAAGGTTCGTCGTGACCGCATGGGCCACATCGAGCTTGCTGCTCCTGTAAGCCACATCTGGTACTTCAAGAGCCCAACCAGCTTCCCTCTGGCACGTCTTCTTGATATCAAGAGCAAGGACCTCGAGAAAGTCCTCTACTTTGCATCTTACGTAATCACCAGTGTAGACACTGAGGCACGTGAGGCTGACGTAGACGATCTTCGTGAGGAGCTTGCAGCAGACCTCGAAGAGCTTGACGCAGAGCGTGACGATCAGATCGCACGTCTTCGCGAGCAGGGCCAGCCACAGGATGACGAGTTTGGCGATTTTGAGCCTCTTTCTGAGGACGAGATTCGTGCAGGCGTCGCTGATCTTGAGGAAGAGTACGAGGAAGAGAAGACACTTCGTCGTGAGGCTTTCGAGAAGTTCATGCAGCTTGAGACCAGAGAGCTCATCTCCGATGAGGGTCTGTTCTCCGAGCTTAAGCGCTACTATGGCATCTACTTCAAGGGTGGCATGGGCGCAGAGGCAGTACGTGACCTTCTCTCCAACATTGACCTTGAGAAAGAGGCCAAGGAGCTCCGCGCTATTATCGCCAATGAGGATGCTCAGAAGCAGAAGCGCGAGAAGGCCATTAAGCGCCTTGAGATTGTTGACGCTTTCCTCAAGGGCGGCAACGATCCAGCTAACATGATCCTTGACGTTGTACCAGTTATTCCACCTGATCTTCGTCCTATGGTTCAGCTTGATGGTGGACGTTTTGCAGCTTCCGACTTAAACGATTTGTATCGTCGTGTTATTAACCGTAACAATCGTCTTAAGCGCCTGCTTGACCTTGAGGCACCTTCTATCATTGTTAACAACGAGAAGCGCATGCTTCAGGAGTCCGTTGACGCTCTGTTTGACAACGGTCGCCGTGGTCGTCCAGTCACTGGTCGTGGTGGACGTCCTCTGAAGTCTCTTGCTGAGGCCCTTAAGGGTAAGCAGGGTCGCTTCCGTCAGAACCTTCTGGGTAAGCGTGTTGACTACTCTGGCCGTTCCGTCATTGTTGTTGACCCACACTTGAAGCTGCACCAGTGCGGCCTTCCATCTGCTATGGCACTTGAGCTCTTCAAGCCATTTGTTATGCGTCGTTTGGTTGAGCTCCGCAAGGTTGAAAACATTAAGGGCGCAAAGCGCGCTATTGACCGTGGTACCCCAGTTGTTTGGGACGTTCTGGATGAGGTCATTCAGGACCGTCTCGTTCTTCTCAACCGCGCACCTACCCTTCACCGTCTGTCTATCCAGGCATTTGAGCCAGTCCTTATCGAGGGTAAGGCAATCCACCTGCACCCACTGGTCTGCGCACCATTCAACGCAGACTTCGACGGCGACCAGATGTCTGTCCACGTGCCACTTTCTACTCAGGCACAGACAGAGGCTCGCATTCTGATGCTCTCCAGCAACAACCTCAGAAGCCCTGCTTCTGGTAAGGTTCTGACCGTTCCTTCTCAGGATATGGTCTTTGGTGTCTACTACCTCACTTCCGAGAAGACCGGTGAAGACGCTAAGACTCTTACCTTTGCAAGCTTTGAGGATGCTCTTCTGGCTATTGAGGCTAACCGTGACCTTGATCTTCAGGCAAAGGTTGTTGTCCGCGTAAGCTCCAAGGATGCAAACGTTGCTGATAGCGATCGTGCTATCTTCCGCGTTATGACTGGCCGCGGTCAGTATGAGGACCTGGACGTCACTGAGGGCACCAAGCGTTTTGAGACCACTGTTGGTCGCATTATTTTCAACCGTCAGTGCCTGCCAGAGGATTACCCATACATCAACTACAAGATGGTTAAGTCCGACATTGGTGTTCTGGTCAACGATTGCTGCGACCGTTACCCAATGGCTGATGTTGAGCCAATTCTGGACAACATCAAGAAGACTGGATTCCACTACGCAACTCTTGCTGGTCTGACCGTTTCTGTTTGGGACGCTGTCATTCCTCCACACAAGCCACAGCTGCTTCAGGAGGCACAGGACCGCGTTGACCAGATCAACGAGTACTACGAGGACGGCTTCCTTTCCGAGCGAGAGCGTCACGTTGAGGTTGTTAACGCATGGACCGAGTGCACCGATCTTCTCGGCTCTGAGATGCTTACAGGCTTTGCAGAGAACAACCCAATTTACATGATGGCTGACTCTGGAGCTCGTGGTTCTAAGACACAGCTTCGCCAGCTTGCTGGTATGCGAGGCCTGATGGCGGATATGTCCGGTGAAACCATCGACCTTCCAATTAAGGCAAACTTCCGCGAGGGTCTTGAGCCTCTTGAGTACTTCATTTCTACCTACGGCGCTCGTAAGGGCCTGGTAGATACCGCATCCCACACCTCCGACTCTGGTTACCTGACTCGTCGACTCGTCGACGTTGCGCAGGACGTCATTGTCCGCGAGGAGGACTGCGGCACTGATGAGGCAGTTACCTATCCTCTGATTAAGCCTGGTCAGACTTCTGTTGATACTGACCTGATTGGCCGCTGCACCCTTGAGGATGTCTGCGATCCAAACACTGGCGAGGTTCTTATCCCTGCTGGTGGCTATGTTGAGTCCAAGCAGGATCTTGAGCGTCTTGTTGAGCACGGCCTTGCTAAGGTTCAGCTCCGTGCGCTTCTGACCTGTAAGTCTAAGTACGGCGTCTGCCAGAAGTGCTACGGCTGGGATCTTTCCACCCGTCGTCCTGTCAACATTGGTACTGCAGTTGGTATTATCGCAGCTCAGTCCATTGGTGAGCCTGGTACTCAGTTGACCATGCGTACCATTCACTCCGGTGGTGTTGCAGGCGCAGACGATATTACGCAGGGTCTTCCTACCGTTGCTCGTATGTTCGACGTCGTTGGCAACGTCAACGAGAAGATTCTTGGCCGCGAGGCTGACCTGGCTCCAGTCTCTGGTGTTCTTCACATTACCCCAGAGACCACCGAGTACCTGCTGCGTATTGTTGATGCAGACGATGCTTCCCGTGTCATCGAGGAGTGGCGTGTACCTGCATCTGTCCGCTTCATGCCTGGCATTGAGGATGGCGTTGTTGTCCGTGCTGGTGACCAGATTACCCGCGGCTTCGTCAACTTCCGTATGCTCCGTCGACTCACTGACATTGAGTCCACTATGCATACCTTCGTTGAGTCCGTTAAGGACGTCTATACCTCCCAGGGTGTAGAACTCAACGATAAGCACATCGAGGTTATCGCACGTCAGATGCTTCGTCGTGTTCAGGTTACCAACCCAGGTGACTCTTCGTACCTGCTTGGTCAGTATGTGGACCGCTATGTCTTTGCAGAGACTGTCCAGAACATTGCCCTTGCTGGTGGTACTCCACCAGAGGCAGAGCCAGCAATCCTTGGTACTCTGAAGGTTGCAAGCTCTATTGATTCTTGGCTCTCCAGCGCATCGTTCATCCGTACTGCGGGCGTTCTTACCTCTGCAGCTATCGAGGGCGACGTTGACCACCTGCTTGACCTCAAGTCCAACGTTATTGTTGGTAAGCAGATTCCTGCAGGTACTGGTCTCTCCGCATACAGCGATGTTGAGCTTACCTATCACGGCACCAAGATTGATGGCCCAACTTCTTCTCTTGCTAAGTCTCTTCCAGACTGGGCACCAGCAGAACTTAAGGACATCGAGGAGCAGCTTCCTAAGCAGCTTGACTGGGTCAACGAGGATTACAACGGTGGCGTTTACTCCAAGAATGGCCGTACGCTTTCAAGCGAGGATGCAAAGCTGTACCTCTTCGACGATCTTGGCGTGTCACAGCGTTGGACCAACAAGTTCAGCGAGGTTGGCATTGAGACCGTAGGCGATCTTATCGGCAAGACTGAGGAAGACCTGCTTCGCATCGATGGTATTGGTGCAAAGGCAATCGAGGAGCTCCGCGATGGCCTTGAGGCTCGTAACCTCCTCTACATCCTTGAGCCAGAAGAGGATGAGGCTGATTCTGAGGATCTTTCTCAGCTGCTCAACATGGTCTTCTCGCCAGAAGGCGATGGCGGCTTGATGCTGGGCTCTGCAGCTCCATCCACTCACTCTGATTACACCGAGACACTCATCGGTTCTTCTTCCGACGAGGTTAGCCCTGATGTAATCAACGAGGACCTTGGTTCTCTGGATGACCTCCTCAATCAGGTTGTCCGCATGGATGCTGAGGCAGACGGCGAAGACGAGTAAGTAATTTCGCCTGATACATCAAACTTTTTCGGAGATTGACTCCGATATAGAAGAGGACTTCAGCCGTTAGCTGGAGTCCTCTTTTAGTTACGCTTACAGAAGCGAGTATCGGTATATACTAATCTTTTATGAATTACGTTTGGTAAGCCATTTACTTTGCGGCTCTTAAAGGATAGGAATAGCAAATGGATAGTCACTCCCACGATTCTGAACACTGCGAGCACACTCATTCTACGTGCGATTATGTTTCTGATCAGAAGCTGAATGAATACCTGGTAAACGATGACATTATCTACGATGCAACTCAGATTTTTGATGCACTGTCTGATTTCACGCGATTCCAGATTTTGGGCGCCCTGGTAAATGGCGAGAAAAGCGTAACAGAGCTGCAGGAAATGCTTTCGGTATCTCAGTCAGCAACTTCTCATCAGTTGCGTCTTTTGCGCGACCGCGGTCTTGTCAATGCAAAAAGAGATGGCAGAAAGGTCATCTACTCACTTGCAGATGAGCATGTCACAACGCTGATTCGTGTTGGTCTCGCACATGCCGCACACCTGTTGGGTCACTAGGGGATACCTGAGCTATTTATTGCTTTTTTGGGGCTTCATTCAGGCACACCGGGTTTCTCGCCAAATGTGGTTGGTAAAGAAGCTGCAAAGCGATTTTTGTTTCATCGTGTAATTTCTATGAAGTATGGATACGCCCGGCACAGTGGCTTGTTGACATGTGGCTTTCATCAGCGTAAAGTACTTCCCTGCGTAATTCCAAGGGGACAGTGCTGTGTCACCTTTCGAATATGTAAAACTGCAGGTAGATAGGTATAAGAAGGAGAAGATCTTGCCTACTATTAACCAGCTCGTACGTAAGGGCCGCGTGAGCGTCAAGTCAAAGTCTAAGAACGCCGCTCTTCAGCACAACCCACAGAAGCGTGGTGTTTGCACCCGCGTTTTCACCACTACGCCAAAGAAGCCTAACTCAGCACTCCGTAAGGTTGCTCGTGTTCGTCTTGTTAATGGCATTGAGGTAACCGCTTACATTCCTGGTGAGGGCCACAACCTCCAGGAGCACTCCATTGTTCTGGTTCGTGGCGGCCGTGTCCGTGACCTTCCTGGTGTTCGTTACAAGGTTGTTCGCGGTGCATTCGACTGCGCAGCAGTTCAGAATCGTGCTCAGGGCCGTTCCCGTTACGGCACTAAGCGTGCTAAGTAATCACGTCCACTACTCGAACTAGTTCTTAGGAGATTAATATGCCGCGTCGCGCAGCAGCAGTACGTCGTGAGGTTATGCCTGACGCCGTCTACAACAATCGTCTGGTAACCCAGCTTATTAACAAGGTCCTTCTCGACGGCAAGAAAGCAACCGCAGAGCGCATTGTCTACGGTGCATTTGACATCGTCGCAGAGAAGACTGGCGAGGATGCCCTCACTGTCTTCAAGAAGGCTATGGATAACATTCGCCCAACACTTGAGGTTAAGCCTAAGCGTGTTGGTGGCGCTACTTACCAGGTCCCAATGGAGGTCAACTCCCGTCGTGCAACTACTCTTGCTATCCGCTGGATGGTCACTTTCAGCCGTAGCCGTAAAGAGAAGACCATGGCAGAGCGTCTTGCAAACGAGATCATCGACGCAACTAACGGCGTAGGTGCATCCGTCAAGCGCCGCGAGGACCTGTACAAGATGGCTGAGGCCAACCGCGCCTTCTCCCACTACCGCTTCTAGTCGGAATTCAGGAGTAGCAAACAAATGGCTAAGACTAAGTACAATCTTAAAGACCTCCGCAACATCGGCATCATGGCTCACATCGATGCTGGTAAGACCACCACTACGGAGCGTATTCTTTACTACACCGGTAAGACCCACAAGATTGGTGAGGTCCACGACGGTGCAGCAACCATGGACTGGATGGTTCAGGAGCAGGAGCGCGGCGTAACCATTACTTCCGCAGCTACCACTTGCTTCTGGAAAGACCATGTCATCCAGATCATCGACACCCCAGGCCACGTTGACTTTACCGCTGAGGTTGAGCGTTCTCTTCGTGTTCTGGACGGCGCAGTTGCAGTCTTCGACGCAGTTGCAGGCGTTCAGCCACAGTCCGAGACCGTTTGGCGTCAGGCAACCAAGTACGGCGTACCTCGTATTGCATTCATCAACAAGTTTGACCGCGTAGGCGCAGACTTCTTCCGTGCAATCCAGACCATGCGTGACCGCCTTGGCGCAAACGCAATTGCAGCTCAGGTCCCAATGGGCGCTGAGTCCAACTTCTGGGGTCTTATCGACCTTGTCACCAACACTGCATGGGACTTCAAAGAGGATGCTAAGGGCATGATTTACCCTGAGCCACTCGACGAGATTCCTGCTGAGTTTGTAGAGATTGCAGCTGAGAAGCGTGAAGAGCTTCTTGAGGCAGCTTCTGACTTCTCTGAGGAGCTCATGATGGCTGTTCTCGAGGGTGAAGAGGTTGACGTTGAGACCCTTAAGGGTGCTCTTCGTGCTGGCGTTCTTGCTGGTCAGATTAACCCTGTCTTTGTTGGTTCCGCTTACAAGAACAAGGGTATCCAGGAGCTTCTGGACGCAGTCATCGACTTCCTTCCAAGCCCTCTGGATGTTCCAGAGATTGATGGTGTCACTCCTAAGGGTGACGAGGCAGTCCGTCACGCAGACGTTAAAGAGCCATTCTCCGCTCTTGCATTCAAGATCATGACTGACCCTTATGTTGGTAAGCTTACCTACATTCGTGTTTACTCTGGTCAGGCAGAGGCAGGTTCTTACGTCTACAACTCCGTCAAGGACAACCGTGAGCGCTTTGGCCGCATCCTTGAGATGAACGCAAACGACCGTGTTGACCGTGACGAGTGCTCCGCAGGCGACATCGTTGCATGCGTTGGTCTGAAGAACACCACTACTGGTGACACTCTTTGTGACGAGAAGAACCCAATCATCCTTGAGTCCATCAGCTTCGCAGATCCTGTTATCGACGTTGCTGTTGAGCCTAAGACCAAGGCTGAGCAGGAGAAGATGTCCATCGGCCTTGCTAAGCTGGCTGAAGAGGACCCAACCTTCCAGGTTCACACTGATCACGAGACCGGCCAGACCATCATTGCTGGTATGGGCGAGCTTCACCTTGAGATTATTGTTGACCGTCTCCGTCGTGAGTTTAAGGTTGACTGCAACGTTGGTAAGCCACAGGTTGCTTACCGTGAGACTGCTGGTAAGGCAGTAAGCCACGCTGAGGGCAAGTTTGTCCGTCAGTCCGGTGGTAAGGGTCAGTATGGCCACGCAGTCATCGACCTTGAGCCACAGGAAGAGGGCAAGGGTTACGAGTTTGTCAACGCTATCGTTGGTGGTGTCATTCCTAAGGAGTACATCCCATCTATCGATAAGGGCATCCGCGAGGCTCTTGAGAACGGTGTCATTGCTGGTTACCCAGTAGTCGACATCAAGGTCACCCTTGTTGACGGTTCTTACCACGAGGTCGACTCTTCTGAGGCAGCATTTAAGATTGCTGGTTCTATGGCAATTAAGGATGCTCTCAAGAAGTCCAACCCTGTCCTTCTCGAGCCAGTTGAGTCTGTTGAGGTTGAGACACCTGAGCAGTACATGGGCGACGTTATGGGCAACCTTTCTTCCCGTCGTGGCAAGATTGAGGGTATGGACGATCGTATGGACGCCAAGGTCATCCGCGCTAAGGTGCCTCTTGGTGAGATGTTCGGTTACGCAACCGACCTTCGTTCCCAGACCCAGGGCCGTGCGAGCTACACCATGCAGTTCGATTCTTACGAGCCCGTTCCTAACGCTGTACGCGAAGAGATTGTCGCCAAAAACGGCGGCTCTGCATCCTAAGTAAACGACCACGAGCTCTAGCTCATTTATGGAGGTACCCAAAGTGTCAAGCCAGAAGATCAGGATTCGCCTCAAGGGCTATGATCACGAGGTCATTGATCAGTCCGCTAAGCTGATTGTTGACACCGCACAGAAGACAGGTGCGCGTGTTTCCGGCCCTATCCCTCTGCCAACCGAGCGTAACCTTTACACGGTTATCCGCTCCCCACACAAGGATAAGGATTCCCGTGATCAGTTTGAGATGCGTACTCACAAGCGTCTCATCGATATTCTCGACCCAAGCGCTTCTACCGTTGATTCGCTTATGCGTCTCGACCTTCCAGCCGGTGTCGATATCGAGATCAAGCTCTAAGCATACGGCTTAATCCAACTTGCAAACCCTCCTGCGCATCTTCGCGCGGGAGGGTTTTTGCGTGAGTGGCATCGAACCACGTGCGAAGGATCACGTGCGAGCTGCGATTCGCGCACCACACGCGTCACGACCGCGCTAGCTGCACAAACGCGCCTTCCGCCCGGTATCCACTTCGTGTGGGTACCGGGTTTTCTTGTGCGCATATGCTGGAAGTGGACGGGTTTCTCGCCAGGTGGGCGGCGCGAGCCTGACGTGCGCCTGATTTCTTCAAAGAATCTGTAACTTTTGCCTAAATACATCAAAGAATCTGTGGATTTGCCTGATTTTGTTAAAGAATCGGTGGCGGAAATACAGATTCTTTGTACTTTTCAGGCAGACTTTTCTAGACGTAACTCACATCTGCACTTGGCGAGAAACCCGTAGAATAGGGAAGCGAATACTTTTACAGCGCACAGGAGAAGAGATGAAGGAAAGCTCGCACAACATAAGTGGTCAGAAGAATGCAAGTAGCCAGCTAAACACCGACTGCTCGGAAAACGCTCACGTAACGAAGATCCTCTTTGTGTGTCACGGAAATATCTGCAGGTCAACGATGGCACAGTACGTCATGCAAGATCTTGTCGAGAAAAACGGTCTGGCAGACTCGTTTGTCATCGACTCAGCAGCAACCTCCACTGAAGAGATTGGTAACCCTGTTGACCCTCGTACGCGACGCAAGCTTCAGCAAGAGGGGATTCATTGCGGCAATCATCGTGCGAGGCAGATGACGCGCGCAGATTACGAGAACTTTGATTACCTCATAGGCATGGACCACAATAACCTGCGCAACATGATGCGTATGCTTAAGAATGATCCACTTGGAAAGGTTTCGCTGCTCCTTGATTGGACAGAGAAGCCTCGCGACATTGCGGACCCATGGTACTCAGGCAATTTTGATCTGACGTATGAGGATGTCACTGAGGGTTGCGAAGTATTGCTCAAGAAACTTTTGGCTGCCTGGTCTTAGTTGCCTAGCCTTAGCTGCTTAGTCTTGGCATCCTGATTTTGGCAAAGTTGTTATCGTGGATTGTTTTTACAAATTTTTTTGAAAAAACTTTTCAAAATTCCTTGGGTTTCTCGCCAATAGATACGCCCGGGTCAGCGGTTTGACCTCGCAAAATAGGCGAGAAGAAAGATCTCGCAGCTAGAAGGTATCAAACGCTCTTCACAAAGCATTCATCTTTTAGAGATTTTAGGCTTGTTTCTTGTCAAAAATGAGTGTAAAGTAGACGGGCTGCTCAAACAGGACAATTATGTCTAAAGGCAGTATGTACAGGACGTGGTCCGCTGGGGAAGAGTACCCGATGTGCTCTCAAGGTCCCATGACCACCGAAGGTTAGGAAAGAGCATGGTTAATACCATCCTCGGCCGCAAGCTGGGCATGACCCAGGTATGGGACGAGAACGACAACGTCGTTCCTGTTACCGTCGTTCTTGCTGGCCCCTGCACCGTTTCACAGGTAAAGACTGTTGAGACGGACGGCTACAATGCCGTACAGATTGGCTTCGGCGACATCTCCGAGAAGCATGTCAACAAGCCAATGGCTGGTCACTTCAAGGCACAGGGCGTCGAGCCAATGCGTTACCTCCGCGAGGTCCGCGTTGAGGATGCTTCTGAGCACAAGACCGGCGATGTTGTCACAGTTGCTGACTTCTCTGAGGTCACCGCTGTTGACGTAACAGGCACTTCTAAGGGTAAGGGTTTCCAGGGTACCGTTAAGCGCTGGAACTTCTCTCGCGGTCCAATGACTCACGGTTCTCGTAACCAGCGTCGTCCAGGTTCCATTGGTCAGTGCGCATACCCTGCACGCGTTCGTAAGGGCCTTCACATGTATGGTCACATGGGCGCAGAGCGCGTTACGGTCAAGAACCTTAAGCTTGTCCGCGTTGATGCTGAGCAGAACCTCATGCTTATCAAGGGTGCTGTTCCTGGCGGCAAGAATGCCCTCGTCCAGGTCCGCATGGCCTAAGGGCCTTTAGGCAAACACTTAGGCTAACAAGGAGACAACATGTCCAAGTATGAGATTAAGAACGTAGAGGGAAAGAAGGTCGGCGACGCCGAGCTCTCCTCTGACGTCTATGGCATTGAGCCAAACATCCCTGTTGTGCACCAGGTTGTAGTCTGCCAGGACGCATCCGCACGTCAGGGTACCCACTCTACAAAGAACCGTCACGAGGTATCCGGCGGTGGCGTTAAGCCTTACCGTCAGAAGGGTACTGGTCGTGCTCGCCAGGGTTCTATTCGTGCTGGTCAGTGGACTGGTGGTGGCGTCATCTTTGGACCTACCCCTCGTTCCCACGCACGTCGTATTAACAACAAGATGGTCAAGCTTGCTATGAGGTCCGTCCTCTCCGGCAAGGTTGCAGACTCCGAGCTTGTCCTCGTCGACTCTCTCGAGTTTGCTCAGCCTTCCACCAAGCAGGCAAAGGCTGCACTTCAGAATCTCGGTATTGAGGGTAAGCGCGTTACCGTCATCGTCCCAGACGACGATGTCAACACCTACCTCTCTTTCCGTAACCTTCCTAAGGTTTCGATCTTCGGTGTTTCTGAGGTTACTACTCGTTTCCTGATCGACAACGGCGCACTTGTTATGTCCGCTGATGTCGCTAAGCAGCTTGGGGAGGTGCTCGCATAATGAACTCTCCTTATGAGGTCATCATTCGTCCTATCGTTTCAGAGCGTGCTTTCGATCTGATGGAGCAGGGCAAGTACACTTTTGAGGTTGCTCGTAACGCAGGTAAAGAAGAGATTGCTGCAGCTGTAGAGAAGCTCTTCTCTGTACACGTCACCAAGGTAAACACACTTTCTGTTAAGCCAAAGAACAAGCGTGTACGTTATCAGCAGGCAGGCAAGACTCGCCAGTGGAAGAAGGCTATTGTTACCCTCGCTGCTGGTGAGACTATCGAGATCTTCGGTAATAACTCTGCTGAGTAAGGTTTTTCTCCCGTGCCTCTTTTGAGGTACGGGTTCGTATGCCGCGCATAGTAGATACGCGCGGTACCGTGGTAATCCGGTGTTAGCTCGACTTTCCCTTAAGCGGGCTAGCCAACGGAGAAGAAAGGGATACTGTTTATGGCAGTTAGGCATCTAAAGCCAACAAGCGCAGGCAGGCGCTTCCAGACAATCTCAGACTTTGCTGAGATTACAACTGATAAGCCCGAGAAGTCCCTTCTCGAGCCTCTGCCAAAGAAGGCTGGCCGCAACAACAATGGCCGCATCACTACCCGTCACCAGGGTGGTGGCCACAAGCGCCAGTACCGTCGTATCGACTTCAAGCGTCGCAAGGATGACATCCCAGCTAAGGTCGCTACTGTTGAGTACGATCCTAACCGTTCCGCTCGTATTGCTCTTCTGCACTATGCAGACGGCGCAAAGGCATACATCCTTTGCCCAGAGGGCCTGAGCGTCGGTGACACCGTTCTTTCTGGTACCAAGGACATCGACATCAAGCCTGGTAACTGCACCACTCTTGAGCAGATTCCAGTAGGTACTCTTGTTCACGCAGTTGAGTTCCAGCCTGGCAAGGGTGCTGCAATGGCACGTGCTGCTGGTACTTCCGTCCAGCTCATGGGTAAGGACAACGGCTATGCAGTTCTGCGTATGCCTTCCTCCGAGCTCCGTCGTGTTCTTCTGACCTGCCGTGCAACTATCGGTGAGGTTGGCAACGCTGAGCACTCCAACATTGTTGTTGGTAAGGCTGGTCGTTCCCGCTGGGCAGGCGTCCGTCCTACCGTCCGTGGTACTGTCATGAACCCTGTTGACCACCCACACGGTGGTGGTGAAGGTAAGAACCACACTTCTGGTCGTCCTTCCGTCACCCCATGGGGTAAGCCAACCAAGGGTTATAAGACCCGCGACCCGAAGAAGGCTTCTAACCGCCTAATCATTCGCCGTCGTAAGTCCAAGTAAGACACGAGTAGGAGTAGATAAATGAGCAGAAGTCTCAAAAAAGGCCCCTTTGTGGAGACTCGCCTCCTTGCGCGTGTCGCTGCAATGAACGAGGCTGGCAAGAAGGACGTTATCAAGACTTGGTCACGTTCCTCAACCATCTTCCCTGAGATGGTCGGTCACACCATCGCTGTTCACGATGGTCGTAAGCATGTACCTGTGTACGTCACTGAGTCCATGGTTGGTCACAAGTTGGGCGAGTTCTCCCCATCCCGTACCTTCCGCGGTCACAAGGCCAAATAGGGGGAGTGTAGTAAATGGCTAAGAACACCGATTCTATTGAGGTTCGCGCAACAGCTAAGTATGTTCGCGTTGCTCCTCGTAAGGCTCGCGCAGTTGTCGCGCTTGTCCGCGGTAAGTCTGTCGAGAAGGCCCTTGAGGTTCTTCAGTTCTCGACTCGCGCTGCCGCTACTGATGTTGCTAAGGTTCTGCGCTCTGCAGTTGCTAACGCCGAGAACAACAATGGTCTCCGCGCTAACAACCTGGTAGTCAAGACCGCTTTTGTTGACGAAGGCCCAACGCTTAAGCGTATTCGCCCTCGTGCAAAGGGTTCGGCTTCCCGCATTAACAAGCGCATGAGCCACATTACCGTTGTCGTTGCACCTCGAAAGGAGGCGTAGGAATGGGTCAGAAAGTACAGCCTACAGGCTTCCGTCTTGGTGTAACCGAGAGCTGGCGTTCTCGTTGGTACGCCGATAAGGACTACGCCGAGCAGCTCGGCAACGATCTTGCTATCCGCAAGTATCTTGAGAAGCGCCTTGAGAAGGCAGCCGTTGCTCGCATTGACATCGAGCGCGCTGGCGATAAGGTCAAGGTAACTATTTTCTCCGCACGTCCTGGTATTGTCATTGGCAAGAAGGGTGCAGAGATTGACGGACTTCGTGCAGATCTTGAGCGTGTTGCTAAGGTCGGCAAGGGTCAGGTCAACGTTGATGTTGTCGAGGTTAAGCGTCCTGAGCTTGACGCAAACCTTGTTGCTCAGTCCATCGCAGAGCAGCTTGAGCAGCGTGTCGCTTTCCGTCGCGCTATGCGTAAGGCTGTTCAGTCCGCTCGTAAGGCTGGCGCTAAGGGTATTCGTATCCAGTGCTCCGGTCGTCTGAACGGGGCTGAGATGGGCCGCCGTGAGTGGTACCGTGAGGGTCGCGTGCCTCTGCACACCCTTCGTGCTGCAATCGGCTATGGTACCGCTACAGGTCGCACCACCATGGGCGCTGTTGGTATCAAGGTTTGGATTTATTACGGCGAGAAGATGCCTGGACAGCCAACACCTAACCCAGCTCTTGAGGGCTCCGCTCGTCCTCGTCGTGCTCGCAATGAGAGGAGGGGCCGTTAATGCTTGCTCCAAAGCGTGTATTGCACCGTAAGGTACAGCGCGGTTCCATGAAGGGCCAGGCAAAGGGTAATACCCAGCTGCATTTTGGTTCCTGGGGCATCCGTGCAGAGGAGGCTCACTGGATTACTAACCGCCAGATTGAGGCTGCTCGTATTGCTCTCACCCGTGAGATGAAGCGTGGCGGTAAGGTTTGGATTACTATCTTCCCAGATAAGCCAATCACCAAGAAGCCTGCAGAGACTCGTATGGGTTCCGGTAAGGGTAACCCAGAAGAGTGGGTAGCAGTTGTTAAGCCTGGTCGTATCATGTTCGAGATTGATGGCGTACCAGAGGAAGTTGCTCGTGAGGCTCTCCGTCTTGCTCAGCACAAGCTTCCAATTAAGACCAAGATTGTCTCCAAGGCCGATCAGGACGGTGAGAACTAATGAAGTACACCGAAATCAAGGCTATGAGCGATGCAGACCTCGCTAAGAAACTCGAGGAAGGCCGCGCAGAGCTCTTTAATCTTCGTTTCCAGATGGCAACCAGCCAGCTGGACAACACCGCTCGTGTCAAGGCTGTTAAGCGTGACATTGCTCGCGTTCAGACCGAGATGCGCACCCGTCAAATTGCTGCGGAAGCATCCGCAGAGCAGAACTAGATCGCAGGAGATAAGTTATGGCAGAGACCGAAAGCAGAAATGCGCGTAAGGTTCGTACCGGACTCGTCGTCTCCATCTCTGGCGAGAAGACGATTACGGTAGAGATTACGTACCGTAAGCACCACCCTAAGTATGGCAAGATGATGACCATCGGCAAGAAGCTTCACGTTCATGATGAGAACAACGAGGCTGGTCTGGGCGATACCGTCCGCGTCATGGAGACTCGTCCTCTTTCCAAGACCAAGCGTTGGCGTCTCGCAGAGATCGTTGAGCGCGCTAAGTAATTAGCACCTAGGAAACAGCTTTTAGCTCAACCTAGTTTTGTATCTATCATTATTTCTCATGTGCGCAAATACGCGCACCTCTGAGAAATTAGGTTCCGGAGGAACGTCACATGATTCAGATGGAGACCATTCTCAACGTCGCTGACAACAGCGGCGCAAGGCGCGTAAAGTGCGTCAAGGTCCTTGGTGGCTCCAAGCGTCGTTACGCCGGCCTTGCCGACGTCATCATTGGCGCTGTCCAGGAGGCTACTCCAGGTGGTTCGGTGAAGAAGGGCGACATTGTTCGCTGCGTCATCGTTCGTACCGCTAAGGACACCCGTCGCAAGGACGGTAGCTACATCCGCTTTGACCAGAACGCATGCGTTCTTGTTAACAAAGAGGGTGAGCCCAAGGGTACTCGTATCTTTGGACCAGTCGCTCGCGAGCTGCGCGACCACAAGTACATGAAGATTGTCTCACTTGCACCTGAGACCCTTTAAGGAGGAACGACATGCCTAAGATGAAGATCAAGAAGGGCGACAAGGTCGAGGTCCTCACTGGTAAGGACAAGGGTAAGCGCGGCGAGGTACTTCGCGTATATCCAGAGAAGAACAAGGTTGTCGTTGAGGGCGTTGCAATTGCAAAGCGCCATGTCAAGCCAAACGCAGCTAACCAGCAGGGTGGCATCGTTGAGGCAGAGGCAGCAATCGACGCTTCCAATGTTGCTCTTATCGACCCTAAGACCGACAAGCCAACCCGTGTTGGCTACCTGATCAAGGAGGACGGCACTAAGGTCCGCGTCTCCAAGAAGTCAGGCGCTGAGCTCTAAGTTATACGTGTTTCTCGCTTTGTAGAAACATCTCAGAGCTACTTCAAACCCCGTTATCATCAGATAGCGGGGTTTTCTTTTTGGGCGAGAAGTGCGGTGTTGTGTAAGTCGTGTGATGACATGAAAAAATATCAGCTAGCTTGAAATTCTCGTCCCATTTTTGCTCAATAAGGTCTAATATTGTTCATTGCGTCTTTCTATGGGACACGTATGTCTCGAGGATGCAGATGGCTCCTAGTTCGCCAAACTAGGAGGTGCGAGGCGATCCCCGCACTTAAAACCCCAAGAGTTAAGGAGAAACCATGGCAGACGAGAAGTACACACCTCGCCTTAAAGAGCTTTACTACGCATCCGTGCGTGATGCTCTGAAGGAGAAATTTGGTTACACCAACGTTAACCAGATTCCTAAGTTTGAGAAGATTGTTGTCAACATGGGTGTTGGCGAGGCAGCTACAGACGCTAAGGCAATTGACGGCGCTGTAAATGACCTCCGTACCATTACTGGTCAGCAGCCACTTGTTACACACGCTCGCAAGTCTATCGCAACCTTTAAGCTTCGCCAGGGTATGCCAATCGGCGCTAAAGTTACCCTTCGTGGCGATCGTATGTGGGAGTTCCTGGATCGTCTGATCGCAGTTGCAATTCCTCGTATCCGCGACTTCCGTGGTATCTCTGCTAAGAGCTTCGACGGCCGTGGTAACTTCTCCATGGGCGTAACCGAGCAGCTCATCTTCCCAGAGATTGACTTTGACAAGATGGACCACACCCGCGGTATGGACATCACCATTGTCACCACTGCTAACACCAACGAGGAGGGTAAGGCACTTCTCGACGCCTTCCACTTCCCATTCAAGCAGGACTAACTTTTATCTGCGCTTAAATTAAGCGCATTCCTGTTGGCATCTTTGATGCCGGGTGACATAGTCACCAGCACTATTGTTTGAAGTCATCTTGGCGTTCGCCAAGTTGCATTTTGAAGGAGGATTTGTGGCTAAGACTTCGATGATCGTCAAAGCCTCGCGTGAGCCGAAGTACTCTACGCGCACACAGAACCGTTGCCAGCGTTGTGGACGTCCCCACTCCGTTTACCGCAAGTTTGGTCTGTGCCGTGTGTGCTTCCGTGAGCTAGCGAGCAAGGGCGAGCTTCCTGGTGTCCGCAAGGCAAGCTGGTAGGACTCAGGGCTCTGGCGTCAAGGCATCTGCGCCACGGGTGTAGATGAACCAGACACGCAGTTTCATCATTAACGAAGGAGAAGGATCAAATGAAAATTACCGATCCCATTTCAGACATGCTGACGCGTATTCGTAACGCAAACTCAGCTGGCAAGGATTCCGTATCCATGCCATCGAGCAAGGTGCTCGTTGAGATTGCTCGCGTCATCACCGAAGAGGGTTATGTCGAGGGTTACACCGTTGAGGATACTAAGCCTCAGAAGACTCTTCACATCACCCTTAAGTATGGTAAGAAGCGCGCTAAGGTTATCCGCGGCATCCGTCGCATTTCCAAGCCTGGTCTGCGCATTTACTCCACCGCTGAGAAGCTTCCACGCGTTCTTGGTGGTCTTGGTACTGCAGTGGTTTCCACTTCTAAGGGCATGATGTGCGACCGCGACGCTCGTAAGAACGGCGTTGGCGGCGAGGTCATTGCTTACGTTTGGTAAATCTGACAGGAATGAAAGGAGACAGCCGTGTCTCGTATTGGTAAGAAGCCTGTCCAGATTCCTGCTGGAGTCACTGTGACAGTTGATAACACCACCGTTACCGTTAAGGGTTCTAAGGGCGAGCTGACTCGTACTTTCTCTGAGCTGGTTGCTATCGCTCAGGAGGGCGAGGAGATTCTTGTTACTCGCGTTGACGAGTCCACTGAGTCCAATGCTCAGCAGGGTCTTGTCCGTACCCTTATCCACAACATGGTTGTTGGTGTCTCTGAGGGCTTCGAGAAGAAGCTTGAGCTCACCGGCGTTGGTTACCGTGTAGCACTTAAGGGCAAGGATCTTGACCTTTCCCTTGGTTATTCTCACCCAGTTCTCTATGTTGCACCTGAGGGCATTAGCTTTGAGGTACCTGATAACACTCACCTTACTGTTAAGGGTATTTCTAAGGAGAAGGTCGGTCAGGTTGCAGCTGAGATTCGTATGAAGCGTCCACCAGAGCCTTACAAGGGCAAGGGCATTCACTACGAAGGTGAGCACATCCGCAGGAAGCTCGGTAAGGCTGCTAAGTAAAGCAACCCTACTTTTAGGCTAAAAGACCATCACCCCGTTAGGTGATGGCATGTCTCTAAGGAGAAGGAATGAACAAGCAGCAGGCGAAAAAGGCGGGTCTTGAACGCCGCAAGCGCCGCGTACGTGCCAAGGTCTTTGGTACACCTGAGCGTCCGCGTCTTGCAGTTCACCGCACAAACGCAAACATTTATGCACAGCTTATTGACGACGCTTCTGGAAGAACTCTCTGCTCTGCCTCTACGCTTGACCCAGAGTTCCGTTCTACTGGCAAGGTTGGCTCCAACAAGGAGGCAGCTGAGTTCGTAGGTGAGCTTATCGGTAAGCGCGCTGCCGAGAAGAACGTCACTGAGGTCACTTTTGACCGTGGTGGCCGTCTCTATCACGGCCGCGTCAAGGCTTTGGCAGATGGCGCCCGCAACGCGGGCCTGAAGTTCTAGGAGGATTCAATGGCACGTGATCGTAAGCGCCAGCAGGATACGGATCTTCAGGAGCGCGTCGTTTATATTCACCGCGTTTCCAAGACCGTTAAGGGTGGCCGCCGTATGTCACTCGTTGCTCTGGTAGTCGTTGGCGACGGTAAGGGTAACGTTGGTATTGGCCAGGGTCGTTCCGCTGAGGTACCTCTGGCAATTCAGAAGGGCGTCGAGGACGCAAAGAGGAACATGTTCAAGGTCCCACTGACCGAGACTGGTTCCGTACCACACGCAGTCACTGGTCACTACGGTGCAGGTTCTGTTCTTATTAAGCCTGCATTCGAGGGTACTGGTGTTATTGCTGGTGGTCCTATTCGTCCACTCTTCGAGCTTGCAGGTATCACCAATGTACTTTCTAAGTCCCTTGGTACCGACAACGCTCTGAACATGATTAAGGCAGCAGCTGAGGGTCTGAAGGAGCTTTCCAGCCCAGAAGAAGCAGCTGAGCGTCGTGGCCTAACCGTCGGCGATATGTTCGTCGGAAAGGAGAACTAACGATGGCTAAGAACCTTAGCATCAAGCTTGTCCGTGGCGCCGTTGCAGGCGTCAAGAAGGACCAGACTGCTACGGTGAAGGCCCTCGGCCTCCACAAGATCGGCGATACCGTCGAGCAGCCTGACAACCCAAGCATTCGTGGAATGATCTTCAAGGTTAAGCACCTTGTCGAGGTTGAAGAGAACTAGAGGTAGTAATAATGCAGCTCAATGATCTTCGCCCCGCAGTGGGTTCGCGCAAAAATCGTAAGCGCGTAGGTCGCGGTAATTCTTCAGGCAATGGTACTTTTGCCGGCCGCGGTATGAATGGTCAGCTCTCCCGCTCTGGTGGCGGTAAGGGCGCTGGCTTCGAGGGTGGACAGCAGCCACTGGCTATGCGTCTTCCTAAGCTTCCTGGTTTCACTAACCACAACCGTGTTGAGTACGCTCCAGTCAACGTTGCTCGTCTGAATGCACTCTTTGCAGACGGCGAGACCGTAGACGCAGAGGCTCTGGTTGCTAAGGGAGTTATCAAGTACAACTTCATCCCAGTCAAGGTTCTGGGTGATGGCGAGCTTTCTAAGAAGCTCACTGTTAAGGTCGACAAGGTTTCCGCCTCCGCAAAGGCTAAGATCGAGGCGGCCGGTGGAAAGGTTGAGGCCGAGTAGTGAGTAAAGGAATCGCCAACGCATTTCGTGTTCCGGAACTAAGGGGAAAGATTCTCCTTACGGTACTGATTCTTCTTCTGTACCGTTTTGGTGCGTATCTTCCTGTGCCCGGTGCTCCATTCCAGCAGATGCTTTCTGTTTATCAGAATGGTCTTTCTAAGAATGGCGCAATGGCCGTGCTTAACCTATTTTCGGGTGGCGCTCTTTCTCGCATGTCTGTTTTCAGTCTGGGCATCATGCCTTACATTACGGCTCAGATCATCTTCCAGATGATGCAGTCCGTTATTCCATCTCTTGGCGAGCTTGCTAAAGATGGTGAGAGCGGCCAGCGTAAGATTACGCAGTACACGCGTTATCTTACGGTTGGCCTAGCTCTGCTCAATGCAGTTGGTTACCTGTTCTTGTTTAAGAGCTATGGTGTATCTTTTGCATCTATGGAGGGCGTGCCTGAGGCACTTGAAAACTTCCTGGTAGTCTTTACTATGCTAGTTGGTGCCATCATTATTATGTGGCTCGGTGAGGTTATTACCCAGCAGGGTGTTGGCAACGGAATGAGTCTTATCATCTTTGCAAACATCATGGCTGGACTTCCAACAGCCCTTATTTCTTCAGTAGCTACTCGTGGAAACATTGTTCTTACCGTTGTTACTGTTGTGGTTATGCTCGCTATTATTCCGCTCATTGTTTACATTGAGCGTGGTCAGCGTCGTATTCCTATCAACTATGCCAAGCGCGTTGTTGGTCGTCGTATGATGGGTGGACAGTCAACGTACCTTCCAATTAAGGTAAACACTGCAGGCGTTGTGCCAATCATCTTTGCATCTGCAATCCTGTACCTTCCTGCTCAGGTTGCTGTGTTCTTCCCAGGAATAGAGTGGATTCAAAATCTTGCTACTTCACTTTCTTCTGGATGGGTTAACTGGGTTCTCTCAGTTATGTTCATTGTCTTCTTTGCATACTTCTACACCTCAATGGTGTTCAATCCAGAGGAGACAGCAGACCAGCTTAAGAAGCAGGGTGGCTTTATTCCTGGTGTTCGTCCAGGTACTGCTACTTCAACATATATCAAGACTGTTATTGACAGAGTCACCCTCCCCGGTGCTATCTTTATGGCAGTTCTTGCAATCGTCCCAACCATTATTTTCTGGTTCACAGGCGATTCGTTGATACAGGCGTTTGGTGGAACTTCCGTCCTGATTATGGTCGGTGTTGCAATGGATACACTCTCTTCCATTGAGTCCCACCTTAAGATGCACAACTATGAGGGCTTCTTTAAGTAGTTCTTAATACGTAGCATAAAGGGGCCTGGAAACAGGCCCCTTTTATTATTTGAAAGGAAGGCGAAGCATGAACATTGTTCTTCTCGGCGCACCTGGCGCTGGCAAGGGTACTCAGGCTCAGAAGCTCGTTGCAGAGTATGGACTTGCTCACATCTCAACCGGTGACCTTCTTCGTGCTGCTGTTAAAGCTCAGTCTGAGCTTGGCGTTAAGGCTAAAGAGTATATGGATGCTGGTCAGCTTGTTCCAGATCAGCTTGTAATTGACCTGGTAAAAGAGCGCCTTTCTGCAGACGATGCAAAGGCTGGTTTTATTCTTGACGGCTTCCCACGCAACACCGCTCAGGCAGTAACCCTTGATTCTGAGCTTCAGAATATGGGCCTCAAGCTTGATGCAGCTTTGCTTGTTGCTGTTGAGCCAGAGGTTATTGTTGAGCGTCTTTCTTCTCGCCGTACGTGCAAAGAGTGTGGTTATACTGCACCTGCTGGTACAGAGACTTGCCCAAATTGTTCTGGTGAGATGTATCAGCGTGATGACGATAAGCCAGAGACAATTCGTAAGCGTCTTGATGTATACGAGAACCAGACTTCTCCTTTGATTGAGTACTACAAGGGTCATGGAATTCTGAAGGAGGTCAACGGAGATCGTCCTGTTGACGAGGTATTCGCCGACGTAAAGACACTCCTCGCACTATGATTACGATAAAAACACCTGAACAAATCGAGGCAATGAAGGTGTCGGGCGCCCTTTCAAAGGCAGCTCTTCGCCGTGCTGGATCTATGATTAGACCTGGTGTTTCAACGCTCGAGATTGACCGCGCCGTTGAAGCTTTTATTAGACTTCATGGCGGAACCCCTACCTTTAAGGGCTACGGTGGATTCCCTGGATCTGTTTGCTCTTCTATTAACGAGCAGATTGTTCACGGTATTCCATCAGCTAACGTCATTTTGCAAGATGGCGATATTCTGACTATTGATACAGGCGCTACCGTTAACGGTTGGGCAGGAGATAACGCTTGGACGTTCTACTGCGGAACAGTTGACGAGAAAACCCAGGCACTTTGTGAGGTTACGCGCGATTGCCTTAAGGCAGGTATTGCAGCTGCTGTTCCTGGTGCTCGCCTTGGCGACGTTGGACATGCAGTTCAGAAGCTTGCTGAGGATAATGGCTACGGTGTCATTCGTGATTTTGTTGGCCATGGTATTGGTCGCAATCTTCATGAGGATCCAGAGGTCAGAAATTATGGCCGTGCAGGTAATGGCATTGTTCTTCGTGAGGGAATGGTAATTGCAATCGAGCCAATGATTGCCATGGGCACCTACGATTGCACCGTTCTTGAAAATGGTTGGACCGTTGTTACCGATGACGGCCTGCCATCAGCACATTATGAGAACACGGTTGCTATTACTGCCGATGGTCCCGTTATCGTTTCAGAAGATGAAGTTGGCCCATGGTGCGAGATGCAAGGCGGTCTTGAGTAACACATACATTGTTCTTCTCGCTGTCTAATTGTGTTGAAAAAATAAGTGATAGACGAGTGGCACATTTTTATGTATTATTGATAACCGCTGTCGATGTGTCGAGAGGATGAAAGTTGGCTAAACAAGACGCGATTGAGCTTGAAGGCAAGGTACTAGAACCCCTGCCAAACGCTATGTTTAACGTTGAGTTAGAGAACGGCAAGACCATCCTTTGCACCATCTCAGGTAAGATTCGAATGAATTACATTCGAATTCTCCCTGGTGACAAGGTTGTAGTAGAGATTTCTCCTTACGATCTTACCAGGGGTCGCATTACCTACCGTTATAAGTAAGTAATGCAAAAGTCTTGTGCCATGCATGAGGCTATCTGTGTCTTTGCGCACGTTGCAAGGGCATATGTACGTAAGTACAGTCGGTATTTCACGCCAGCGGCTGGGCGAGTATATAGTTCGTATCAGCAGAACCGAAAGGAAGACACATGAAGGTACGTCCTTCGGTAAAGAAGATGTGCGACAAGTGCAAAGTCATCCGTCGCCACGGTAAGGTTTACGTGATTTGCGAGAACCCGCGCCACAAGCAGCGTCAGGGCTAAGGAAGGAGCACCAAGTTGGCCCGTATTAACGGCGTCGACCTGCCACGCGATAAGCGTGTTGAGGTCGGACTCACCTATCTTTACGGCATTGGTCAGACTCGTGCAACCAAGATTTGCAACGAGACTGGTATCGATGTAAATACTCGCGTCAAGGACCTCACAGAGGAAGAAGTCACTAAGATTCGTGACTTTATTGACGCTCATTACACCACCGAGGGCGATCTTCGCCGCGAGGTGCGTCAAAATGTTGCCCGCCTGATGGAGATTGGCTGCTACCGCGGCCTCCGTCACCGCAAGGGCCTCCCTGTCCACGGTCAGCGTACCCACACTAACGCTCGTACTCGTAAGGGTAAGAAGCGTCAGGTGGGCGGCAAGAAGAAGTAGGCGAGGAGTAGCTAATGGCACAGAAAAAGAACGCTCGCACTACACGCGTCCGCCGCTCCGAGCGTAAAAACATTGCAGTGGGCCAGGCCCACATCAAGAGCACATTCAATAACACGATTGTCTCTATTTCCGATCCCCAGGGTAATGTAATTTCCTGGCAGTCCGGTGGTACCGTCGGCTTCAAGGGCTCTCGTAAGTCCACTCCTTTTGCTGCACAGCTTGCAGCAGAGGCAGCAGCAAAGGCAGCAATGGAGCACGGTCTCCACAAGGTAGCTGTTTTTGTTAAGGGCCCAGGCTCTGGTCGCGAGACCGCAATCCGTTCCCTTCAGGCAGCAGGCCTCGAGGTTTCGGGTATTCAGGATAAGACACCTATTGCACACAACGGCTGCCGTCCTAAAAAGCGCCGTCGCAACTAGCACGAAAGGACAAGCAAATGGCAATTGATAGGACCCCGGTCCTTAAAAGATGTCGTCAGCTTGGCATCGATCCCGTTGTGATGGGGATCAATAAGACTTCTAACCGTGAGCCACGTCGCCGTCGTCGCCAGGAGAGCGAGTACGGTATGCAGCTCCGTGAGAAGCAGAAGGCTAAGTTCATTTACGGCGTCCTTGAGAACCAGTTCCACGGTTACTATGAGATGGCTAAGAAGAACCCAGGCATTACTGGTGACAACCTGATGAGCATCCTTGAGACTCGTCTTGATAACGTCATCTTCCGCCTTGGCTTTGCTCGTACACGTAAAGAGGCTCGTCAGACTGTCCGTCACGGTCACATCACCGTTAACGGTCAGCGTGTTGACATTCCTTCTTATCGCGTAAAGAGCGGCGATGTTATCGCTGTTGCTTCCAAGGCAAAGGATCTTCTTCCAATCAAGGAAGCTCTCATTTCCTCCGAGCACATGGCAGTTCCTGCATGGCTTGAGGTTGACATTGAGAAGCTGCAGGGCACTGTTCTTCAGCTTCCAACCCGCGATCAGATCGACCTTGAGATTGACGCACAGCTGATCGTCGAGCTCTACTCCAAGTAAGCCCGACCCGTTTTGGAGGTAGCAATGTCCGAATTTATCCGACCAAACGTGTCGGTAGATGAAATCGGCGCAAACGTCGCTCGTGTGAGCGTAGAGCCGCTTGAGCGTGGCTATGGTGACACGCTTGGCAACTCCCTCCGCCGCGTACTGCTTTCCTCTCTTGAGGGAGCTGCGGTTGAGGCCATCCAGATTGATGGCGTTCAGCATGAGTTCACTACGGTTGAAGGCGTCTATGAGGACGTTACTGACATCGTTCTGAACGTTAAGGGCCTAGTTTTCCGCAACACCAACAACTCTGATGAGGCTGAGGCTTCCATCTCTGTTGATGGTCCTTGCAAAGTCTCTGGTGCTGATCTTGATGTTCCTATGGGCTACGAGCTGGTTAACCCAGCTCAGCACATTTGCACTCTTGCTGAGGGAGCTCATCTTTCCATGAGACTTCGCCTTGGTAATGGTCGCGGTTATGTTTCCGGTGAGGATAACGAGCGTGAGAGCGATCCAATTGGATTCATTCACGTTGACTCGATCTTCTCGCCAGTTCGCCGCTGCGCTAAGGCTGTTGAGCCTTGCCGTGTTGGCCGTCACACCGACTATGATCGTCTGGTGCTTGAGGTTGAGACCAATGGTGCAATCAGCCCTCGCGAGGCTGTCGTTGAGGCTGCAAACATCATTAACCAGCACATGAGCGCATTCATGGGACTTACTGATTTTGACGAGACTCAGGAAGAGGCTTCGATTTTTGCTAAGGCAGACGTCGAGGACGATTCCGAGCTTGAGAAGCAGGTTGAGGATTTGGACCTTTCCGTCCGTTCTTACAACTGCCTCAAGCGTGCAGGAATTCACTCTGTCCGTCAGCTCGTTGATTTCTCTGAGAACGATCTTCTCAACATCAGAAACTTTGGTGTTAAGTCTATTGAAGAAGTCAAGGAAAAGCTCGAGAGCATGGGCCTGTCCCTTAAGGCTTAGTCGCGCCTTGTCACGCATAGGAGAATGTAAATTATGAGGCACAATAAGAAGAGGGGCATGAAGCTTGGTACTGATGCTAGCCACACCAAGGCCATCAAGAAGAGCCTGATCCAAGCCCTTTTCACTAACGATCGTATTAAGACTCTTGACGTCCGCGCTAAGGCAGTTCGCGGCGAGGTCGACAAGGTCATCACTTGGGCAAAGCGCGGCGACCTTCACGCTCGTCGTCTTGCTATGGCCAAGGTTGGTAACGCAGAGCTTGTCCGTGAGGTATTTGACAAGGCTGCTCAGGGTATGTGGGCTGACCGCAACGGCGGTTACACCCGTATCATGAAGCTTGGTCCTCGTAAGGGCGATGCTTCTGAGGTTGTTATCCTTGAGCTCGTTACCGAGCCAGTTCAGCCAAAGGCTTCTAACAAGAAGGCTAAGGCTACCAAGGTTGCTCCTGCTCCTGTAAAGGAAGAGGAGACCGAGGCTCCAGCAGAGGAGACCGAGCAGACCGAAGAGGCTGCAGAGTAACTTCTGTCAAAGTGAATCTGAAGAGGTCCTGGCTTTTTGCTGGGACCTCTTTTTCAAATGAAGGAGAGTTGTCATGATTGAGTTCAAAAACGTATCTTTCGCATACGGTACGTCAGCTACACCACAATCTATGACTGACTCTGCTTTTGAAGATGTCATGAGAGCCACTGAGAGCCAATCTCCACGCCCAATGGCACTAACCCTTGATATCGTTTCATTTACCCTAAAGCCGGGTTCTAGAACGGTTGTGCTTGGCCACAATGGTTCAGGCAAGTCAACGCTTGCAAATCTTTGTAATGCATCACTTTTTCCTCTATCCGGAGAGGTTTTAGTAGACGGCAATTCAGTGACCGTAGTGCCGTCTACTCAGATTTCTTCCGTTGTGGGAATGGTTCGTCAAGATCCAACAGCGCAGCTTGTTTGTGCAACTGTCTTTGATGAAGTTGCCTTTGGCCCTGCTAATCTTGGTTTGCCAAAAGAAGAGATAATTTCTCGCGTTACTCAAACACTGGAGCTTTGTGGCATTGCCGATTTGATTGATGCGCCTACCCATACGCTTTCTGGAGGCCAACAGCAGCTTGTTTCTATTGCAGCAGCGCTTTCAGTGCGTCCACGTTATCTGGTGCTTGATGAGGCATTTGCTCAGCTTGATACTCGATTCAGAAATCACCTTTCTAACCTGGTAAACACTCTTGTTACAAACGGGATGGGTATACTTGAGATTTCTCATTCGTTTGAGTCTCTTCCCGGGGCTGACCAGGTACTTGTTTTGGAGAAAGGCCAGTTAGTTTGGTCGGGAACTCCCACAGAGTTTCTCTTGGATGCAAATGCAATCGCAAACGCTGGTTTTGATGATGCACTCACAGCAACAGCGCATATAGCTGCACAGGCTGGCTATAAGTTTGATGTGCCTTTTAACGCATCAGAGTTTGTTGCGTTTCTTATTCAGAACAACCTTGCGTTTGATGCTTTGGATACCCTTGTGTATCAGCGTGCCCTTGAGGTGGTGCGAGCAAACAACTATGACGGGATCCAGGCGCTTGGCGAGGAACACGAGCTGGTAGTTTGTGGCGTGTCTCATGCGTTTGAAAAGCCCGTTCTGCATGACGTAACTATTTCCTCTACGGGAGAGCTTGTTGTTATGGTAGGCGCTTCTGGCTCTGGAAAAACAACCTGCGCCCGCATAGCCGCTGGCCTCATAGAGGCTGATACCGGGCACGCAACAATCGATGCGCGACTGGTGTGCCCTGGAGATGTCGGCATGTGTTTTCAGCGCCCCCAGGATCAACTCTTTGCCCAAAGTGTTGCTGAAGATATCGCGTTTGGTCCAACTAACAAGGGTTTCTCGCCAGACGATGTTGAGGCGCTTGTCGCGTATGCGGCAGCACGTGTGGGGCTTGACCAGCAGGTCATGGACGCGTCTCCGTTGACGCTTTCTGGTGGCCAGGCTCGTCGCGCAGCGCTTGCAGGAACGCTAGCCTGCGCAACGTACGCGGTGGTGTTTGATGAGGCAACGTCTGGACTTGATGGTGAGGCGCGCTCGCAGGTGCTGCATCTTGCTCGTGAGCTGGCAAACGAAGGCAAAGCGGTTTTTGCAATCACCCATGATGTAAGCGAATGGCTTCCTTTTGCTGACAGAGTAGTGTTTCTCGAGAAGAGCTGTGTTGTTGCAGACGTCAATGTGCAAGAAGCACAGACAACCCCAGAGATATACGAGGCTGCGCAGCTTGATTGCCCACTGTTTGTAAGCGTATTGCATGAGCTTTTGGAGGCCTGCTATGTCTAAGTGCCCCTGTGCTCTGCTTAAGTGCTTCTCGCTTGCTTCATTGACAGCGCAGACAAAAATCGTTGCCACTTTTGTGGGTATTGTTGCTCTCTTCTCAGTACAGCAGCCACTTGCCTTTGCGGTGTTCGCCTTGATTTGTGTGAGCCTTTTGTGGAGTGCACGTGTAAGCTTGCTAGAGTTTTTGCGCGTAGCAAAGCCTGCAGTGTTCATTCTGCTTATATCATTTGTGGCCAATACGCTGGTGTTTATTGGACATCCCGATATCATTTTTTCTGGATCAGTTGGTCTTTCTGTGGCGGGTTTTTACAGAAGCACCGTGGCTATTGCCCGCGTGTTGCTTGCCTTGGAGCTGGTTTTATCGGTTGCGTCAACAACTACACCTACGCAGCTTGCTGATGGCTTTTCTGTACTGTTGCTGCCGTTGCGTCTTATTCGTGTTGACGTTGATGGTTTGAGCATTGTGCTCTCAATTGCTCTGAGGGCAATTCCGCTTACCTTAGAAGAACTTGATAGAATTAGAGCAGCTCAGAGGGCGCGTGGATTCAATTTTGAATCAGGCGGTATTGTTGAGCGCATTAAAAAGTGGTTTACGCTTTTGGTACCGCTGACCGTCTCGCTCTTTCAGCGCGCGGATCAGATGGCGCAAACAATGACAGATCGCTGTCTTGGTGCAGCAAAACGCACGCGTATCTCCGCAAAAATGCAGCTTGTTGACTGGGTAGTGTTGCTGTTGTGGATTACGCTATGTCTTGGCCTTACAACGCTGTAGTGATCTTGCATTGCAGGTACTGCCTTGCATTGCTGTAGCGGTCTTGCGTCCAGCAGCTACAATACGTGCGTCAACTTTGAGCCTACGATACAATCACTTTAGTGGGCACAAGTCATTTCAGGGAGCTTCATGAACTCAGAAACATCACAAAATATTGCATCAAATTGCAGTTTTGATGCATGCGAGGAGTCTTTGGCTGAGCCTTCAGCTCCTGAGGCTCTCGCTGATATCTCTTCTGAGCCTGAAGTCACGCTTGTCATCCAGCTAGGTTATCGCGGCGCTGCATTCTGCGGCTTTGCCGAGCAGCCCACCCAGCGCACCGTGGCAGGTGACCTTCGCCGCGCGCTTGAGACCGTTTTGCGCAGAGAGGTCGAGCTCACCTGCGCGGGCAGAACCGACGCCGGCGTGCACGCCCAGGCCCAGTACGTGAGCCTGCCTGTGTACGGCGCTGAGCTGGCGCTGTCTGGCGAGAAACTCGTTCGCTCGCTCACCGCTCTGACCGACGATGACATCTCTATCCGACAACTCTTCCGCGCCCCACAGGGTTTCTCGGCACGCTTTGATGCCCAGGCTCGCTCGTACCGCTATCGCATTTGTGCAAATAGCGCTCGTCCCGTGCTGGGCTGGGACCACGTGTGGTGGTACAACGGTCACTTGGACGCAGAGCTTATGGACAAGGCGGCGCAGGCGCTGGTGGGAGAGCACGATTTCAAGAGCTTCTGCAAGGCAATTTCTGCCGAGGGCAAGCCAACGCATCGTTTTGTGGAGCGCCTTACCGTTGAAGAAATTGAAGAGGCTGGCGAGAAACTCATTGCAGTTGATATTACGGGCAACGCCTTCTTGCATAACATGGTACGCACGATTGTGGGCACGCTGGTTGAGATTGGCCGAGGTCACAGGCCTGTTGAGTGGATCGACGAGGTTCTAGCCGCCCAGAATAGAATTGCCGCTGGTAGTTGTGCGCCCGCTCAGGGCCTCACGTTTGTGAGTGTTCGCTATCCAGAGGGCGTTTTGCAACCCTGGTAGTGCTTTCGGTTCCTTGATTGCGTCGTAGTATCTGTGTGCCAATCCAGCTTCATCGGTCTTCTCGCGCCGTTCACGAAGACTTTTCTACCACTTGTATTGTGTGCGGTGGTTTCCCTCGCAAAGAAATAGCATCATAGAAGAGAGCGTCTTTTTTAGGAGCTCTTGCAGAACTGATGAACAGTGAGGCAGGGAGCCAGTATGTTTAGGAAAAGAGAAAGATTTGAGCGCAGCGATGTTCCGCGTGAGAATCCCTATACCAACGTGATTGGCCTTGCCGTAATTGCCATTGTTGCTGTTCTTGTAGGCATTGTTGTTGTAACTCTTTGGGATCGCGCGCAGCTTGAGTCTCACTTGGGAGATCATGGGCTTAACAAGGCTGTAAAGAGTCAAAGTGTTTCAGGTAATCCGGATGGCACTACACAATCTGATGATGACTTTCTTACCTATGCCGTTATCAGCACAAATTCGCTTAAGGCAGGGGAGTCGACGCTTCAGTCTGTACGGCTTTTGGTCATTGATCGTACGCAGGGAACCGGCCATATAGTGTCTATTCCTACTGATGTGTATGCAGAAGTAGACTCAAACGCTAAAACACTGGCAGATATTTACAAAGATGACGGTCAGATCGCTTTTGTTAGCGCACTTGCTTCTGTCACCAACATTAAGATTACGCACGTTATCATTGCCACAGATGATGTGTGGGAGAAAATCTCGGCACTTTCTGGTTCGGGCGCTCGTTCACTGGTAAGCAATGCTTCTAGTTTGTTGTCTTCAATGATTACCGATATGAAGCCCAATCAGCTTCTTGAGCTTGTAGAGATTGTGCAGCCAATTGGCGTGTCTAATCTTGAGCATGATGAAGCTCCTGTTGTTGAAGGTTCAAGTGGCACTACCGTTGACCCTACGGCCTTAGGAAAGCTTGTTGGTATGCTCGTATAGACGTTATGGGCGTTGTGTGTAGCGCCGCTCCTACAAAACAGGTCAGATGTCCACATAACAGCAGTTAAACACGTTATGTGGAGAGATTTTGATAGAATAAAAATGTCTTTTTAATTCACTTTTTATGGGTAAACTGGTATCTAAAATTTAGGACCAGTTTGGGGGATGTGGAATGCACGAGCGCTCATACAATCCACATATGATTTCGGTTCTCATGGCCGCTGATAATGATGCTGATGCTATTAGAACGGTAATTAGGCAACTTCAAGAGCAGACATACCCTCATTGGGAGCTCATCATTGTTGATAACAGCTCCGACCCTCAGATTGCTCGCATGCTGGATAACCTTGCTAATCAAGAGCCTCGCTTAGATGTCCTGTGCCAATCGGGCATTAGCCATTTTGTAGCGCTTGAGATTGCTCAGGGTCGTGCGCGTGGAGCTTATACGCTTACTACTGAGCCTTCTTATAGATTTAATCCTCATGTTTTGCAGAAGCTCTATACTGCAGCTACTGCCCTAGGTCCTATTGGTTCACCTAAAGCGGCAGATATTGTTATTGCGCACATGAAAACCGCCAATGCACCCATGGAATGCAAAAAAGCTTTTGGTGCAAAAGCTTCTACATTGTCGCAGGTATTTGAGGAGTCACAACTTCCTTATTTGACGTCTATGAGCGGAAAGCTTTGCTCAACACGCATTTTGACCGAGATTAAGCATGAGCCAGAGACTGATGGTGAATGCAATTTTGTAGGCTACTGTTTTGAGATTGCAAAAAACATCACGTACGCTCCTGAAGCAATTTTTGTTGATGTACCAGCGGAATCTTCTGAGGAAGAAAAAACTATTGCTGCTTCTATGGACAAGCTTACTCAGGAGCGTCAGGCGCTCATGGCCCTTGCCAAACATCTTGGCTTTGCAAACTCTAAAAAAGTTCAAAAGTTGATTAGCCGCTACCTGATTAGCAAACTTCTTATGAATATGTATCCTGTATTCAACGAAGAATCCCAGCTCAGCCATGAGGAAAAAGAAAACTTTATTGTCAAGATTCTTTCTAATCCCGTAGCGCACCTTATTGTCACTGAAGCAACTTCTCCGCGACTGGTAGCTCATGCCTTGCTTGGTGCTATTTTGTCTACTACAACACGAGCTCGCTATGCCTATGTACGCAGAGCCGTATGGTATGCACGTTTTATGCGCATTCCACTTGTATAAGCTGCAGCGATACATAAGTAGCATCAAAATTTGAGCGTGCGATTCTAGAGTAGCCTGGCGATTTGTGTTTAGATCAAGCCTCTAGAACCAAATCTTAACGCCTGTCCATGAGCGATTTAAACGTCTGTGCTATGCCGTCATTTTTGACACGGAAAAATCCCTCTTTGGCTAGATATGCATAGCGTGCAAACTTATTATCTTTTGGCAGAGCAATACCTCTCACCTGCGCAAAGAAAGCTTTTCCAGAGCCTGAGATTGCTGGGTTTTCAAACACGCGCTTTGCGTCCATGCGCTCAAAGCTCTTGGCGAGAAGATCGTGCACTTCTGAGTCAGTCTCACCTGCAGCATCATGTTCTTCTCGCCAGGTAAGCGCGTCTTTTGTAAGCAGTGCGTAGTTGATGCCGCGCAGTGTAAGAGCGTTGAGCACCACGTCTGAGGTAATGTTGCGTGCGTCCACAACATCCATCATGTCGTTCCAGCGCTCAAGCGGAATTTTAGGCTGACGCTGCGCAAAGGTAGCGGCTTCTGCATAGCCATTCTCGCGATAGTTGTAGAGCGCAGAGTCTGCGTACACTATGCGAGCTCCGCAGCAATGCGAGGCAATGAGGAAGGGATTGTCCACCCAGCCTGCACCTGGGACTTCTTTGAAGTTTATGTTGTTCTGGGTCAAGAATTCCTTGCGATAGAGCGCCGTCCAAATGGCAGGATGGTGCAGCAGAAGTTGTGCCATCTGATCAATTGAACAAGGCTGCTGCTTGGGTTTGACGCGGCCCTTATATGCGCAGGGAACTCTGTACTCGGCAGCGCCGGCAGCAGCTCTAAACTGCGACTTTGCTCCCGCACGGCCATTTTTCTGGTTACCAAACACGCGCCAATAGGCAGAGCGGGCAATATCTACCTGGCTTTCTCCGCCGTTTGCCTGGATAAGATCAACAAGCTCTTGAACCATGGTTGGCTCAAGGTAATCGTCAGGCTCAACAATGCCAATCCATTTGCCGTGAGCTGCGGCAATGCCACGATTACACGTTGCTCCGTAACCCTCATTTTCCTTGTCAATGATGACAATGCGACCATCGCGAGCAGCGTATGCTTCCAAAAGAGCTAAAGACGAGTCAGTTGAGCCATCGTTGAGGCAGATAATCTCCAGGTTTGTGTAGCTCTGTGATTGAATACTTGCCAGGCATTGCTCCAGATAGTCTGCAACGTTGTATATGGGCACAACAAGAGAAACCAAAGGTTGGTGGTTTTGAGCGTGACTCATCTAAACTCCTTTTGATTGCTGCTTTATACTATAGAGGCATCAACTCACTCACGAAGTCACATTTTGAGGAAATATGAAGCGCACCGCCCTTGTCATAGTCACCTTTAAACGCCAGGAACTGCTCTCTAACCTGCTCAATTCCATTACGCAGCTCACACAGGCTCCATGGCGCATCATTGTTGTGGACAACGAAAACTCCTCTGAGACAGCCTCGCTTGTGTCGGAGTTTTCGGAGAAGGTCAAAACCACGTGGGGAGAAACCACTGATGATCCCGACGCTCACGGTGGCACTAATCGCGTGTGTTACGTACCTATGGAGCAAAACACTGGAGGCTCCGGCGGCTTCTCTGAGGGTGTGCGCGTAGGTTATGAGCTGGGTGCCGAGTGGTTCTGGGTTATGGACGATGACGTAGCTGTGCTGCCTGATGGTCTTGATAAGCTTGACGCATGGTCAGATAAGGCTGAGGTTATCCAAGGTCAGCGCTACGACTTTGATGGTGGTCCTTTCTTCTGGCAGTATCGCTTTAGCACCGCCCTGGGCATCTACAATCCGCTGGCAAAGGCTGGCTTTGACGGTGTGCCTTATCGCGAGTGCAATGTTATGTGCTTTGAGGGCGCCTGCTTTAAGCGCTCTGTAGTGCAGAAGATTGGCCTACCTGACGCGCGCTTCTTTATCTACTGGGATGACGCTCTGTATGGCTATTTGGCCAGTAAGGTAACGCAGCCTATTTTGATTCCAGACTTTGTTCTTTCAAGATGTCGAGAAGTTCCTGGTCAGAGCATTGGCTCTGTACGTCAGCTTAATTCAACCTCTGACATGACACGCTATTACATCACACGTAACCGCGGTTATATTGCTCGTTACTTCCAGGTTCACGGTGATTACAACCCTGTACTCTTTGGTGTTGGTACCGCGCTGACCTTTGCAAAAGAGATTATTCGACTCATTTTGGTAGACAGAGCGCACTTCTCGTCTGGTCTTTCTCGCCTTATAAAGGGCTGGAAGGATGCACGCCTTATCTATAAAGACGCAACCTGGCGTACACAGCCTCCATTAGACTAGCCATCAAAGCCGACATTTTGTGTCGGCTTTTTTAGTCCCCGAATGCTCAACACAAGTGAGTGCTGAGGGGTGAATTGTGACGCATTTGTGAAAGGCGACGAATGCCTACTTACAAAAAATCGAATTATTTTATGACCATTAATAAATTTTGTAATTAGCGAAGTTTCTAGCTAATTTTCTACCTGCAGAGATATTGGTTGCCGCAACGTGTCAATACATAATTTTGTATTCGTGTGGAAATTTCACAATATATTGTTATAGTTCTCGAACCCAAACACTATAAGTTGTGGCATAGTAGTTCCCATCACACAAGCGGGTTCCCAACCACTTCGCTTAGGCAAAAGCTTAGGAACCGCAGTGATAATCCAATTAAACACGCATGAAAGCGTTGCTTTCACCAACGTTTGTTCAAGGAGTTTGCACATGAAGATTATCAAGCGCAATGGCTCAGAGGTCACCTTCGAGGTAGAGAAGATTGTTAACGCAATCGCTAAGGCTAACGCAGAGGTCCCTGAGGATCAGCGCCTGACTGAGCGTGAGATTCAGTTTGCTTCTCTCAACGTTACCGATGAGTGCGAGAAGGCTGGACACACCGTCACCGTCGAGGAGGTCCAGGACCTTGTCGAGGATCAGCTCATGGCTCTTGACCGCTTTGAGGTTGCTCGTAAGTACATCATTTACCGCTACATCCAGAACCAGAAGCGTCACAAGAACACCACCGATGACAAGATTCTGTCTCTGATTGAGTGCAACAACGAGGAAGTCAAGCAGGAGAACTCCAACAAGAATCCTACCGTTGTTTCTGTTCAGCGTGACTACATGGCTGGTGAGGTTTCTAAGGACCTCGTTCAGCGTGAGCTTCTTCCAGAGGATATTGTTGCTGCTCACAATGAGGGCCTCATCCACTTCCACGATTCCGATTACTTTGCACAGCACATGCACAACTGTGACCTCATCAACCTTGATGACATGCTGCAGAACGGCACTGTTATCTCCGGTACTCTGATTGAGCGTCCACACAGCTTCTCCACTGCATGCAACATTGCAACTCAGATCATTGCTCAGGTAGCATCTTGCCAGTACGGTGGTCAGTCCATCTCCCTGGCTCACCTTGCTCCTTTTGTTGATGTTTCTCGTAAGAAGATTCGCAAGACCGTTATGGAGGAGATGAACTCCGTCGGTGTTGAGCTCTCTGCTGAGCAGCTCAACGAGATGGTTGAGAAGCGCCTTCGCGATGAGGTTTCTCGTGGTGTTCAGACCATTCAGTACCAGGTTGTCACTTTGATGACCACCAACGGCCAGGCTCCTTTCATTACTGTCTTCATGTACCTCAACGAGGCAAAGAATGAGCAGGAGAAGGAGGACCTTGCACTCATCATTGAGGAGATGCTCCGTCAGCGTTACCAGGGCGTAAAGAACGAGGAGGGTGTCTGGATTACTCCTGCATTCCCTAAGCTTATCTACGTTCTTGAAGAGGACAACGTTTACGAGGATTCCAAGTACTACTACCTCACTCAGATGGCTGCAAAGTGCACCGCTCGCCGCCTTGTCCCTGACTACATCTCTGAGAAGAAGATGAAGGAGTACAAGCTTTCTAAGGGCGAGAAGGAAGGCGAGGGCGATACCTTCACTTGCATGGGCTGCCGTTCCTTCCTGACACCAGACCGTTCTGGTAATGGCTTCAACAACGTTGCTCGCGCAAAGAACTATGAGCCAAACAAGCCTAAGTATTACGGCCGATTCAACCAGGGTGTTGTAACTATCAACCTTCCTGACGTTGCTCTTTCTGCTGGTCGCGATATGGACAAGTTCTGGAAGATCTTTGATGAGCGTCTTGAGCTTTGCCACCGTGCACTTCGCGCTCGTCACGATCGCCTGAAGGGCACCCTGTCTGACGCTGCTCCTATTCTTTGGCAGTACGGCGCACTTGCTCGTCTGGACAAGGGTGAGGTTATCGATCCTTTGCTTTACGGCGGATACTCCACTATCTCCCTTGGTTATGCAGGCCTATACGAGTGCGTTAAGGCTATGACTGGTCACAGCCACACCGACAAAGAGGCAACTCCATTTGCACTTCAGGTTATGCAGCACATGAACGATAAATGCACCGAGTGGAAAGAAGCAGAGGATATCGATTACTCCCTCTACGGAACTCCTCTTGAGTCCACTACCTACAAGTTTGCTAAGGCACTTCAGCGCCGCTTTGGTGTTATCCCAGGCATCACCGATAAGGGTTACATCACCAACAGCTACCACGTCCACGTTGCAGAAGAGATTGACGCATTCCAGAAGCTCCAGTTTGAGTCTGAGTTCCAGCGTCTTTCCCCAGGTGGAGCAATCTCTTACGTTGAGGTTCCTAACATGCAGGACAATATCGAGGCTGTTCTCAGCGTCATGCAGTTCATCTATGACCACATCATGTATGCAGAGCTCAACACCAAGTCTGACTTCTGCCAGGAGTGCGGTTATGACGGTGAGATTCATATTGTCGAGGAGGACGGCAAGCTGGTTTGGGAGTGCCCACACTGCGGTAACCGTGACCAGACCAAGATGAACGTTGCTCGTCGTACCTGCGGCTACATTGGTACCCAGTTCTGGAACCAGGGCCGTACCCAGGAGATCAAGGACCGCGTCCTTCACCTCTAAGATTTATGTACTAGACAAACGAGCAGAAGAGCGCCTTGGCCCTTCTGCTCGTTTTTATTATCTCTATCAGGTAACATCCACAATATGTGGAAGTTACCCATCAAAGGTTATGTATGAACTATTCAAATATTAAGTTTTCAGATATTGCAAATGGTGTTGGCGTAAGAACAACTCTGTTTGTTTCAGGCTGCCGTCTGCACTGTGAAGGCTGCTTTAATTACGAGGCGTGGGACTTCAAGAGCGGCGGAGAGTTTACTCCAGAAGTTGAGCAAGAGATTATTGACTCTCTTGCACCTGTCTATATCAACGGTCTTTCCATCCTTGGTGGAGAGCCTTTTGAGCCAGAAAACCAAGAAGGTCTTGTTGAGTTTGTCGAGAAGGTCAGAGCTACCTACCCGCAAAAGAGCATTTGGATGTATTCGGGTCACACTTGGGATCAGCTGACCGAGGGAAAGTGGCACACAGAGTACACTGACCGCATTCTGTCTTGTATTGATGTTCTCGTAGACGGTCCATGGGTCCAGAGTCTCCACGATATTACCTTGCGTTTTAGAGGCTCTTCCAACCAGCGTCTTATTGATGTTCCTAAAACGCTTGCTTCAGGTGAGATTACACTTTGGTCCGATGGACCTATGCTGAGCTCTCGTGAGATGTAAGAGCTCCAAAGCGCAATAAAAAAGCCCGCGTATGTACCGACCCCCAAAAGTTAGACCAAAATCTAACGATTAGGAGGTCGGTATTTTTATGGCAAAACATAGTTTCGAATTCAAGAAGAAAGTCGTTT
>QWCT01000049.1_pt1 | contig 160072 bp, 201 predicted proteins | sample 1972681 | NCBI WGS metagenome assembly QWCT01 (sample SAMN09866701, study PRJNA288562) | Human oral metagenome isolate pre3_saliva, whole genome shotgun sequencing... | isolation source: mouth | host: Homo sapiens | place: USA: California
TAGTTGCTTTTACAGTATCTTCAACTTCCATAATAAGAGATAGAAAATATCTATCAGCTGTTTTAGTTATAGTTCCACTTTTAATAATCGCATTTTTAGGTATATATCCATATTCTTTTACTCTTACAAATTTCAATGTAGGTATTTTTATTTTATGCCTATAAAATTCAAAATCAGTTTTATTATTCTTAACAAAATACGCTCCCAACTCATTTTTACCTTTCTTTTTAAAAACTGGAAAAGAACTCAAACCCTTGAAAAAGTTTTTAAAAGCCTTTTCTCCATAAATCATTGCTTGTTTGACTGATTTTGAAGATACATCTTTTATCCATTTTTTATCTGGATTATTAGGTAAATAGACATTGTTAATATATTTAGAAAAATCAAAAGCACCAACAAACTTATTGCCTATTTTATATTGTTCTTGATTGTATTTAATATACTCATTATATATAAATCTTTCAACTCCAATAGTTTTGTTTACTTGTATTTTTTGTTCTTCTGTTAGTTTTAATTCTATCTTTAGTGCTTTATACATCTTCTACTACCTTTCATACATTTTTATACTTTAGCACATATTTTTATATAATTTTATCAATTGTTTTTATTTTCCTTCTATTTTATTTTTATTATACCATATTTTTTTAGAAAAATAAAACAAATAATGCAAATTATAAGTTTTTTTTAAAGTGCGATTTTATTTGCATTATACCATTTTTTTATTGACATATATTTATGTTTATGATAAAATACTAATATATGAAAAGCGATAAAAAAGGAGTGATTTTTATGAAAACAATAGATAAGGTAATTTTAAAAGATGGAAAAACTTATGATTTTAGTCCTAATAAAAAAGAATTATATTTAACATTTTTAGAAAATAATGAAAGTAATAGGTTATTATTGAAAGAAATTTCTAATATAGAAGATAATGAGTCTATAATGGCTTGGTTACCAGAAAATATTGGAGTTTGGCTAGATGAAAATATTATAAGATTTTTAATGGGATGGAAAATGAGTACAGCATTGGATATATTAAAAAAATTTTTTCCAAACCTTGAAAAGAAAAAATCTGGAATTTTAACAGATATGAATGAAAATGAATTACAAACATTCGCTTTGATATTCTTTTTAATAAATTTAAAAAATGTTGCTAATGTAATTGTTTTAGATAATATAGATGAAAAACTTGGTAATATAAAAAATGTTTTATTAGATATTTTGAAAGAAGTTCACAAAGAAATTGGAGTAAAATATCAATATTTTATTTTAACAAATGATAAAATTTTTAATGTGAAAGGATAAGTGAAAACAATGAAACAAATTTCTTTAGAAGAATTTAATCAAAATAAGGGAAAATTTGATATTATAGAAACAATAAATATAGAATTTTTTGATAAAGATAATACTGTTCCTAGAATTATTGATTTCTGTACTAAAAAGAATGATAAACTTTTTTATAATTCTGATTTAGAAGATTTGATTGTTAATAAAGAAAAGTTAAAAACATATTTGCAAAACTTAGTTAAATTTTATAATAACATTCAAAAAAAATATAAAGATAAATATAATGAAAATGTAGTATATTTCTGTAAATTTATGATTTATAGTGAAAGTATTGAAACTTATCCAGATTGGAAATCAGAAGATAAAATAGAACCTAGACTTTATATAATGCAAATTATAGATAGAGAAAATGGACTATTTTATACAAGATGGCATGAATTTAGATGGGATTATAAAGGAAATCATTGTAATCATGGCTCTATCGAACCTTTTACTGTTGATTTATCTGAAGAAGAAGTAAAAAGTAAAATAAGTAAAGATAATACAAATTATTATATAAAAATTTCTTCTGAAAATGTTGATATATTAGCTGATGATATTTGGAAAAACTTAGAAAGAGCAAAAACAAATTTAAAAGAAGAACTTGAAATAACACCTTATGAAAAGAAAAATTTAAAAGATATTTTTTAAAAGTAAAAAAAAGTGGCTTTTACCACTTTTTTTATTTAAAATAAATCAAAATCTTCTAATTCTTTCTTTGTTTTTTCTTCACTTTTTAATCTTTTTTTTAACTCATTCTTTTTAACTTCAGCATCAACTTCTATATTGATTTTATAATTATCCCAATCTTTTTTATTGATATAATCTTCCTCATCTACTGAAACATATTTAAGCATTCGCTCTATATCTTTTTTCATACTTACTTGTTCTAATTTTAATTCATCAGTAATTTCATCATTTAATATTCTGTTTGCTGTTCTTTTTATATAATCATCTTCATTTGTGTAATCGTACCATGTTTTTTTAGAATACATATCATCTTTATCTAAATATTTTATTGTTATATCTTTTAAATCTAATTTAAAAATACTTTCTGGATTATCCCAATCTAAATTAGATATTATATTAAAACCTTTCTCATCGCCTTTTTGTTCTAATATAATTCCTTCTAATTCAACTTTAGAATCATAAATATCTTTTTCGTTAGATATATTATCATCATTATTAGTGTAAACTTCCCTTTCTTTAAAGAAAACTTTAAATTCTGGTAGATCAGCATTTTTTAGTTCAATTAATTCTTTATTTGTTAAATTGATATTTTCTATTTTTTTTGCCATAAGTTCATTTAATTTTTCATCAAATTTTTTATTATCAATCACTTCTTCAAAAAAAATAACTTTATCTTCAGATTTTAATATAGAATTTTGATATAATTCCAACATTTCTTTTTTATTTTCAGCAATGAAAACTTCATATTTATTTTCAACAATACTTTTTTCCATAAAAAATACTCCTTTTTCACAAAACTTACTCAAGTAAAAAAATATTAATTATATTCTAATTCTTGTTCGTTTGATAAACCATTTTCTTTCTTTATTTCAGCAATTCTTTTTTCAGATTTTTCTATATTAAAATTCATTTTGTCATACATTGCATTTATATCAACTTTTTTGATGTATTCTTCTCCAACATCATTATATTTTATATTTTCTTCTATTTTTTCTTTTAATTCATTATAAATTTTTATTCCCTCAGCTACAAAAAGATTATTGGAAATTTCAAAAGCTGAATCTATAACTTTTTCTTCATCTTTTAAATCAACACCTGCTAAGTCGTATTCACCTACAATTACGACTTCTTGTGCTGTCAAATAATTAGATACATTTTTCTGCATTAAATCATAGATTTCTTCTTCCATTTTTTTATTTAAACTTTCATTGTTTAGTGTTTCTTTTATGTTACCAACATATTTGTTGTCTTTTTCTTCTAATTCACCTTCAATTAAATTCAATATTTCTTTTTTAAATATTTTTTCTTTAAATAAATCATATTTAACTTCTGGCATTGTTCGATTATCTTTTAAAAGATTTTCGTTTTCATAGCCTTTAAAAATTTCAACATTAGGAAATTGCTTCATTATTTCTTCTTTAGTTTCTAAAATAAACTCATTTAGTTCTTTTAAATGCTTTTCATTAGGTGTATTTTCATATTCTAAAAATTTAAAAAAACCTTCTTTTGTTACTTCAGAAATATCTAACAAAAGATAATTCGCTGGTGCTAAATTTGTATCTGTTTCATATTCAAAATAAAAACTATCATCAGTAGCTTCTTCATAGCCATTTATTATATCATAAGGTACAAATTTTTCTTCTTTTAAAACATCATTAAAAAACTTTTCCATTTTATATAACAATTCATTATCTAATTCTATTGTTACTTTATTTCCTTCAACATATTCATTTATAGGTTCATAATTAAAAAACTTCATTTACATCACCTTATTTTTTCAAATTTATTTTCCATTTCTTTGTACCTTTCTTTTTAGTCCCCTTTAATTTAACACTACTCTCAAACATACTATCTAACATTTCACATTTCAAGTTTGATTTTATTTGTATATAAACTTGTTTCTTTTTCACTTTCAGATAAAATAATATCGTTATAAGCGACTTTTGCTTCATAAAAATTTTCATCTAAATAACTTTCATAACTAAAAACTTTGTTTTTTGGTATAATAAGTTCATTGTCATTTTTATCAATAGAAACTTCTTCAAAATGATTATAAAATTCTTTGATTTTATCATCAAAAGTATATTTTGCTTTTTCTGGAATGCTATAATCTTCCATTGTAACTTTTATTATTTTATCTAATTCTTTTTCATCTAATTTATTTGGGAATTTATATATTCCTTCAAAATCATCATATTCAGAATTTCTTAATGCTTCTTCAAATAGTTCCATTTCAAATTGTGCTAAAGCTACTGTCAAGATAACATCATCTTTATCTACATCATATTCTTTAAGTTCTTGAACATTAGGGTAATTACGGATAATTTCTTTTTTATATAAAACAATAGCATTATTTAATCTTTCTAAATTTTCATCAGCTTCATATCCAAAAAAATTATAATTATTATCCATAAAAAAACTCCTTTTTTATTCAAATTCTTTTTCAGTATTTTGTTCTTTTTGTAAAGTTTCAAAATGCTTTAAATTTTGTGTTGGTTCAGCTTGTGCTTTTTCATATTTTTCTGTTAAATTATCCATTTCATTTCTTTTCATATAATTTAATTCAGAATGATTAATTAAATCTTCTTTAACTTCATCTTTTATAGCATTTAATTCATCTTTTAAAACAGTTTCTTTTAATTCAGATACTAAATCATCAGTAAAATTATCAAAAGAACTTGAACTTAAATCGTAAGTTTCCCAGTGGCTATTTTTTCCTTTTCCTTCTTCATACATAACAGTAACATTAGGTACTTCTAAAAAGCTATCTGGGTGGCTAAAATCAAAGTTTTCGTACTTGTCTTTACCTATTAATTCTTCAAGAACAACAGTAGTATCTACATATTTATCTTCATCATGATTAGCAAAAATTACTTCATCTTTACCATCGTTATCATATATAACTATAAAAGTTGGTAATTCAGATTTTGTTATTTCAATAATCTCTTTATTAGAAAAATCTAAATTTTCTAATTTATTTTGAATTGTATCATTAAAATCTCCGTTTAATTTTGTATCGTTTTTTACAAAATCTTTCATTCTGATATTATCTTCATAAGGTTCAAAAACTTCTTTATCTTTATTTACATAAGTATTATTCAAAAAATCACCAAGTAATTCTAATTTTATCTTTGATTTTTCAATTTCCCATTTTAATGTAGCTTCTCCTTTTTCTAAAATTTCAGTTTCTTTTTGAGTATAATCGTTATTCATACTATTCTCTCCTTTTCTTTTACTTTTTTTGTTTCTTATATTTATTATAACAAAACAAAAGATAATATACACATATATTATATATATATTATCTTTGAAAGTGAAATTTAAAGAATATCGAAATTAGTATTTAATTCATCTATAAATCTACTTGGCTTTGTTGTTGCTATTCCTTTTTCAGTTATTAAAAAATCATAAGTACATAAATATAATTTTTTCTTAGCTCTTGTAACAGCAACATAACATAATCTTCTTTCTTCTTCAAGATCTAAAGGATTTTCTTTTAATCTGAAACTAGGAAAAACATCCTCTACCATTCCAAGTACAAACACATAAGGAAATTCAAGTCCTTTTGCACTATGTATTGTTGTAAGTTGTACAGCTTCTACACTTTTATCATTGTCTGGAATTTGTATTTTTTTGGCTTTTTCATCTAAATTTTCAACATATTTCAAGAACTCAATTAAATCTTCTTTAGTTTTAATTTCATTTTTTAAATATATTTCTCTTAAAGTATCAATACTTGTTTCTAAGTCATCTTTTGGAGTATTCATACAATAAAAACTCAATGCCATTCCATTTATATAATTAACAGAACGAATGATATATTCTAACACTTTGTTTCCTTCTTCTTTAAAAAACATTCTTTCAATTTCTTTATACATATCACTCAATGATAATAATGATTGTATATTATAAGTGTTTGCACAAGTGTTAGTTTTTATTGATATTTTATCTTTAATTGCTGATAATAAGTTTCCATTATGTTTACTAATAGCAATAGTCATTATTTGATCTAGTAATAATCTTTTAAAATATCTGCTAGGTTTCATCATACAATCTGAAAATGCTGTAAAATCACAAGGGTCTATTATTAATTTCAAATAATTTATTAAGCCTTTAATTTCAGCTTTATTGAAAAAATTACTAGGATCTTTAACTCTATAAGGAATTAATACATCATCTTTTAAAAATTCAGCTTGTATAATTTGTGATTGGGAATTGTTACGATATAAAATTGCTATATCATTGTAACTAACTCCTTCTTTTTTTAATTTTTCAATTTCTTTCCGTACTAATTTAGCTTCTTCAAATTTTTCACTTCCATTTATTTTAGTAATTTGTTTTCCTTTTGGATTATCAGTCCATATTTTTTTATCAGCTCTATTTTTATTGTTTTCTATTAAATTATTACTAGCTTCAATAATAGTATTTGTACTACGATAATTTTGTTCTAAATTTATTGTTTTTAGTTTTTTAAATTCTTTTCCTAAATTAATAATTAAATTGACATTTGCTCCTCTGAAAGCATAAATAGATTGACTGTCATCTCCAACAACACATAAATTTTGCTTTTTTCCTATTATTTTCTTCACTATTTCAAGTTGCAAATCATTTGTGTCTTGAAACTCATCAACAATAGTGTATTTATAAGTATTTCTTATTTTCTTTATAATATCTGGCTTGTCTAACATATCATTAAACTTTAATAATAGATCTGGAAAATCGCATAAATCATTTTTTTCTAACAAATCACAATATTTCAAAAAGATTTTTTTCAAATAACCGTTTCCATAGAAAGTCTTATCAATATCATTAATATTTAATCTTCTTTCTTTTATTTTGTCAAAAAGCAACATCATATCTTTAGCTGATAAACTAGCTTCTTTATAATCTTTTTCATTAGTTTTTCTTATTTCTTTGAAAACTTCATCTTTAGTTTTAAAAGCATAATTTTTATATCTCCACATATCTTCAGCTTTTGGATAACTGTCAGTTATTATTTTCAATTCTTCATTTCCATATTGTTTTAACATTTTATAAGCAAAAGCATGGAAAGTATAAATATTAACTAAATTTGCTTTTTCACCAAGTAAAATCTCAATCCTTTCTCTAAATTCATTTACAGCTTTATTAGTGTATGAGAAAACAAGTATTTCTTCTGGTTTTATTCCAGCTACATTAACCATGTAAGCTATTCTATGCACCATAGTTTTTGTTTTTCCAGTACCAGCACCAGCTAATACCCTAATTGTTCCTTCTGTTAAAACAGCAACTTCTTTTTGTTTATCATTCAAAACATTTAATATATCATTTTCACTCATTTTATCACTCCTATTTAGTTTTATTCGCAACTACATTATACCATTTTTGTTGTAAAAAGTAAATAAAAAATAAACAAAAGCAAGGAAAATTCCCTTGCTTTTTGAATTATTTTTCAAAATGATTTTCTTTTTCTACATTTTTTTCTTTTGCTTTTTCTTTTTCAAAACTTTCTTCTTTAAGTTTTAAATAAAAATCAGCAAAGTTTTCCCTTGTTATAAGATTAGCAATAAAAGGAGCTGTATTATCTTCAAATCTATCTAATTTAATTTCATTATATTCATCATTTTTATTTAAAATTCCAACCGTTACCTCATTGCCTCTATTACTATAAGATATGTTTACTTCTTTTGTAGAACTGTTTTTTAAAGGTTCTTCTTCAATATTTCTTGTGGTTAAATAACTAATATTATTGTATCCTTCATATCTAAGTCTATATTTTGCATCTTCTTTTTCATCATCTGGAATATTGGCATAATTTCCATGATCGTAAGCACCACCATTTTGTCTATCCCCTAAATCAAAAACGATACTTACATCATTTAATTCTAAAAATTTATAAGTTTTATCAAGAAAAACATTTAATTCGTTTTCTTTCATTTCAAATTTTCTTTCCATATATGGTGTTGAAGTTAATTTATATTCGTTATAATTAACATCATTAGTTAATGTCATACTGAACTCAATTTCATTACATGGATCAAGATGATTTTTTATAAAATTTGTTCCTTTTATTATAGTTTCTAACATCTTTTCAGTATCATAAGGTATTTGTTCTTTTGGATTTATTTCATAAGTTTTCTCTATATTATATATATGGTTTTCTTCAGAATTTTCTACATCTAATTTTGAAAAATCTCCTTTTTTAAATTCATCATAATTTTCTTCAAATTCTTTTTCTTTTAAGTTTAATTCAAAAATTTCAATTTTATCATCACTATAATCAAAAATACCAAACATTTCTTCAATGTTTCCTTTTCTAAAGAATGTAGAATAAGAATTTTCGGCATCACCAAAATGATTTTCTACTTTTACTAAAACTAAATCATTTAGAAAATCTTTTAATTTTTCTTTATTTTCTTTAAAACTATCTATCATTTCAAAAAAATTGTTTTCTATATAGTCATCATAAGGATAAACACCTATATCATAAGAACTATTCATTTTTTCTCCTTTATAAATTCAAAATATTAACATTCAATTTCTTTCTCATCTGTTTTTTCTAAATTTTCAATTTCTTTTTTTAAATTATGAATCAATTCACTTTTATCAAATACAATTTTTTTCATAATAAACTCCTTTTTAAAATACTAATATTTTTTCTTTTCTCTTTTAAAATCAAGGCAACCTTTACAGATTGCCTTGTTTATATGCAACCTATATAGATTGCTTTTTTTAATATTCTACTTCTTCTTCTTTTTCTTTATTTTTTTCAACTTCATTTAATATATTTTTTACTATTTCTTCATTTGAATAAATAGGTTCTTCTCCTATTTCTTCAGCAATATTATTATATATAAGTTTAATATCTCCAAGTTTTAAATTATCACTATCAATTTGATAATCTTCTAAATTTTCATCAAGTTCAGTAAAATCAAATTCAGAATTTATTTCTTCTACTTTTGAAGTAATAACTTCAGTAAATGCTTTTTCCATTATTATTCCAAATTCTTCACTGTCAGTTAAAGGTCTATTTTGATAATTTTGTGCTTCACTCAAACTTTCAGTTACATCATAAAGTACACTTTCATATAAATTATCATCATGATGTTTTACTGCTTCTAATGCTCTTTCATTATCAATGTTCCACATGTAATATCCACCAACTAAACTTTCATTGCTTAAATGATCAGAATATAAAGTTAATCCAAAATCATAGGCTGATAATTCATTATTTTTTTCCAAAATGTTATTTAAAGTTGAATTTTCTTCTTCAATTTGATATGAAATTTCATTCAAAATTTCTGTTTTTGCTATTTCATCTAAAGATGGTCTATTATTCATTCCCATTTCAATAAATTTGTCATTTAATTCTTCTAAATTTATTTCTCTACCTTCTTTTAAATCTTCTTTTCTGCTATCAATATAACTTTGTAATCTTTTTACTTGTTCCTCTATACTTTCTAATGTTACATCTTTTTTTAATATTGTTGCCATAATTAATCTCTCCTTTTATTTTTTGATAAGTTTATTATATCTTTAATTTTAAAATAAAACTAATATATATAATCAATTTTACAACTTAAAAAAGTTATAAATACAATTCCCTTAATCTATCAATATTTTGATTTATACTATTTATAGTAAATATAACTTCTTTATTATTTCCTTTGCTATTTTCTATTCTCTCTATTTCTTTTCCAATTCTATTCAATTCTTTAACTAAAGGTACAACATCATAATTTGGTTGTGTTGTTTTTTCTATTTCTGGGATATATTTATATATAGTATTTATATTATATTTTCTTTGTTCATAATCATATCCATCTACCTCTATAATTTCAGTAACTCTTCTTTTAAAATCATCAGTTTTAGCAAGTGCTACAACTACATTGACACTATTTCCTATCAATCTTCTTTGTGAATTAATATCAATTCCAGCTATTTCACCTAAATATTGTTCCATTTTTTCAAGTGCTCCTATTCCACTTGATGCATGTATAGTTGATATTCCACCATCATGTCCAGAGTTCCAAGCCTTTAAAAGTTCTATTGCTTCTATTCCTTTTCTTAACTCCCCATATATAATTCTATCTGGTGTCAATCTCATACAAGCTCTTAATAAATCTATCGCTTCAGCATATTTATAAACAGTTAATCTTAATACATTGCTACAATTACATATAAGTTCTGGTATTTCTTCTATAACAGCTATTCTTTCACTTTGTCCTCTTCTTTTTTCAATGTTTTCTAAATGTTGAATACAAGCATTTCCGAAAGTTGTTTTTCCAGAAGAAGTACCACCAACAATAAGAATATTTTTTTTGTTTTCTATTTGTTTTTCAATATATTGTTTTTGTTCTTCGGTAATAACACCAGTTTCTACATAATACGAAAGTTCAAATCTCATTTTAGATCTTTTTCTTATAGCAAATATAGGAGCATGTGCCACACTATCAGCTATAATCCCAGTAATTCTTTCTCCTTTTGGTAAAACAGAAGATATAATAGGGTCTTTGTATGTAATTTCAGCATTATTGTAATCGGCAACAACTTCTAAAATACCTCTTGCCTTTCTAGCTCCTATTGTATAGTCTGTTTTTGTTCTTCCTTCTCCAAATCTTTCAATCCATAAATAACCATCTTGGTTTAAATTTATTTCAATTATACTATCATCTTCCAAAAATTTTGTAAGATCTGCACCAAAAGTCTTATACATTAATTCAGTTTTTTTATCTCTCAATAATTTTTCTTGTGCATCCATATCAAGATCTCTAAAGTCAACTTTTATTTCTTTTGTATCGCCATTTGAATGTAGTTTTTGGTCGTGTTTATAGACTTCTTTTAAACCAGTACCAATAATATCTAATATATTATCTTCTCTTTCTTTTATGGCTTTATCTCTTTGTTCTTGAAAACTTAAATTTTCTTTTTCTTTTTCATATTCAAATTCCATTTTTTTTATTTCCCCCTTAAAATATATTTCTTCTAAAATTTATTTTTTATAAAAATAGCTATAATACTCAAATATTCTTTAAAATACACACCTAATCCAAAGATTAGCAAAAATAAAAAGACTACACTGTAAAAACCCCTTTCAGTTTTTCTATTTAAAGCTACTGTTAGCAAAAATATAATTGAGATTATAATAATTTCAAATATAGTTTTTGCTTGATAAATTGACATTAAAAGTAATAGAATTACAGAACAAAACATAAAGGTAATACTTTGGTTTACTGTTAAACCTTTTTTCATATATGGATATTTTATTAAAGCAGTTCCTTTGAATGATTTAGGTCTTAAATCATAAAGTAAATGTAATGCTATTCCAATTGATAGTCCTATTATAAAATATCTGGTAACATCATATTTTCCACCATAAACAAGCCATAACATATTACTTTCATGTAAGATAAATAAAGTTAAGGGTAACAATGGAGAATGTGTTAAAATACTTCGATGCCCCATATTTTTAAATTTCAAATCTATATCTGGAAATTTGAAACCTATATAAAAAAAACTAATCATTAAACTTGCTACAAATAATAAATAAATATTATTGTTTTGTAAAGGTAAAAAAGCTAATTTTACCATCATATCACCCCAATTTCATTGATTTCCATAAGTATATAATACCATTTAATTTAAAAAAAGTAAAATATATGATATAATAAAATAACGATATTTTTAAAAATTTATGAGAGGTTTTTTATATGAATTATATAGGTTCTAAGAAAAAATTAATACCATTTCTTTGTGAAAAAATAACTAAGAACACAAAATTAAATTCTGAAATTCCAATATTTTGTGATTTATTTGCTGGTACTGGTGTAGTAGGAAAAGAGTTTAAAAAAATGGGATATTATGTTATTTCAAATGATATACAATATTATTCGTATATAACTAATAAACATTATATTTCCAATAATAAATTTTGTAAAGAAACAGTAAAAGAAGTTTTTGAATTTTTAAATTCTTTGCCACTTGTAAAAGGTTTTATTTATGATAATTATTGTATGCATGATGATGTTGTGAGAAACTACTTCACTCAATATAATGCTATGAAATGCGATACTATAAGACAAGGAATAGAAAATTTATTTAAAAGAAAAGAAATAGAATATCCAATGTATTATTTTTTGATAGCCTCACTTTTGAAAGCCATAGATAATAGAGCAAATACTACATCAACATATAGTGCTTATCTAAAAAAATTTAAACCAAGAGCTAAAAAGAATATAGATTTTAAACCACTTGAAATCATAAAAGGTTTAAATGGAGAAGTTTATAATACAGATGCCAATAAACTTATCAACTATATTTCTGGCGATATTCTATATCTTGATCCACCATACAATGGTAGACAATACGGAAGTTGTTATCATATACTTGAAACTATCGCAAGATATGATGAACCAAGTTTTAGAACAGAAATGACTGGAATAAGAGAAATAACTTATAATTCTGATTATTCATATAAGGAAAAAGCAAAATTTGCACTTGAAAATTTAATAGAAAATGCTAATTTTAAATATATATTTTTAAGTTATAATAATGAAGGAATATTAAGTTTAAACGAAATAAAAGAGATAATGAGTAGATATGGGAAATATGAATATTTCACTAAGGAATATCAGAAATATAAAAGTGTAAAATTTGATACTGGTGATTTAAAAGTGTATGAATATTTACACTTTTTAAAAAAATAAGGGAGTAAATATGGAAAATATGTATTTTGATGAAAAAATTGAAGAAAATGAATATACAATTTTTAATGGAGATGCAAATATTGTATATGATTATTTAGTTGAAAATAATATTCAAGTGGATCATATAATAACAGACCCACCATATTCTATTTCAAAAGAAAATAATTTTTCTACTATGAAAAATTCTAAAAGAAAAGGCATAGATTTTGGAAAGTGGGATAAAAACTTTGATTTAACTGGTTGGATTAACAAATATGCAAAATTAGTTAAAAAGAATGGTTCTATAATTATTTTTTGCTCTTATAGATATATTAGTTTTATTATTGAAACATTGGAAAATAATGATTTTGAAGTTAAAGATTTTATTGAATGGAAAAAATCAAATCCTATGCCTAGAAATGTAAATAGAAGATATGTACAAGATACAGAGTTTGCAGTTTGGAGTGTAAAAAAGAATGCAAAATGGACTTTTAATAAACCAAAAGAAATTCCATATTTAAGATCAAGTTTTACTACTTCTGTTGTTAGTGGTAATGAAAGAACTATTCATCCATCACAAAAAAGTTTAGAATTAATGCGACAATTAATTAAAATTCATACAAATAAAAATGATTTAATTTTAGATATGTTTTTAGGTAGTGGAACAACTGGTGTTGCAACACTATTGGAAAATAGAAAATTTATTGGAATTGAACTTTCAAAAGAATATTTTGATATAGCGAAAGCAAGAATTGAAGATATAAAAAAGACACGATTTTCTAACAAATAGACACTTGTGTCTTTTTTTATTTTTATTTTATTTTCATAATTTTATCTAAAATACTTTTGTTATAATTGCCGAATTTTTCCATTTCTTTTTTCATTTTGCTGGTAATATTTTTGATTTGTTCCAGATCATTTGTTTTATCTAAATTATTAAGTTCGCATTCTAATACAAATAACAAATCTCCTCTACTATCGCTCAAAGAACGATATAAATTTTCTTTAGTATCTATATTTTGATTTTTTAATTTTAATTTTCGAGCCTTTTCATCAATTTCTTTTTCAATACTTTCTTTTTCATTTAATAAATTTTCAAATGAAAGTCCTTTATTTTTTCTATCTGATATTTCATATTTTAAATCACCAATCTTTTCTAACAATTCAAGAATATCAATATTTAATAAAGCATCGGCTATAATTTCAACTGAAACTTCATTTGATTTTAGATATACTCCTAAATTAAAGGTATGATCTCTATATATATTAACAGCTGGAGTTCCATCTAAACTATCTAAATCATATAAAGCAACACCATAATCGACTTTATTGTTTTCTTTTAACCAAGTACACTTTAATATATGTCCTTCGTATATCTCTTTATGGTTTTTATCTTTAAAATTTAGACATTGCAACAATAAAAAATCATCTCTTTCAGTTAATGAAAATGAATTATTTTGAAAATCAACTGTCCCAGTGAATAATTCTAATATTTTTTCTTTGGTAATTTCAGAATTTTCAATCAAATATTTTCTTTCACTTAAATCAAACACTCTAAATTTTGTAGGTATCATTCATTATTTCCTTTCTTTAAATAATATTTAAAATCTATGTGATTTACTAGCAGTAAATTTTAAAACCTTTTTCGCAGGTACTTTAACTGTTTCTTTACTAAAAGGGATAAACTTTTCATGTCTTTCCGTTTCTTTTAATTTAAAAGTTCCCCAACCAGTAATTTGGAATTTTTTGTTTTCTAATGTTTCTTTATTGATTGTTTCAATGAAACACTCAATTACTTCTTCAGCTTGTTTTTCTGTTATTCCAATTTTTTCCATTAAATTTTTCTTTAAAATTGCTTTACTCATTTTTCTACTCCTTTGTGATTTCATCAATTATTGTTTGTGCATTATAATTATTTTCGCTATAATTTTCTCTAATATTTTTTTTATATTCATCTAAAATTTCCAAAAACTTAGGCATAAGTTTTAATTTTTCAGCTGTTAAAAAATCCACTTCCTCAGTTGTTTTTTCTTTGTTTATGATTGCAACATCCAATGCTACTAGATTTGTAAATAAGAAATCTATTGCTGTTGCATAATTTTTAATTTTTGTTTTCATAAAATCACACTCCTTATTTTTTTATATTATACCATTTTAAAATTAAAAAATCAATCATAAATATGATAAGAGTGAAAAAGAAAAACACTACTTATTCCAGAAAGTAGTGTTTTATAGTCCTTATTAAACTGTATTGTTAGTCTGATATATTATAACTTTTTTATAAAAAAAATCAACAATATTTTATTTTTTAAAGGTATCTATCTAAATAAGCATAAACTTCTTTAAAGATAGGTGCTTTTAAAATTGTAATTTTATCAGTATTTTTGTTTTCAAAAACATAATTTTCAGTATTATCTAAAGGTACTTTTAATAAATTCATATTTTTGAATGTTTCTAAAAATAATTTTTTATTAAGTCCAGCCTTTTCCCAATTATTTTTTAACTCTTCAGAAACATTTAATGAAATAATATCTTCACTTTGAAATCTAAAAATAATTTGATTATTATAGCAATTAATCATTTTGTCTAAAAATAACATACCACTATCTAAAAATGCTGAACTTTCATCAAAGATAGTAAGTAAATCTTTATTTTTTAATTCATTAAAAAGAAAACTTATGATAGGATCTTTCGCACCAATCTTAATATATCTTGCATCTATATATATATAAATTGCAAATTTATTAGCATTTTTTACATTTAATATCGCCATTTCTTTTTCATGATTGTCTTGTAATGGTTTTATGGCAATAACCTCATAACCATTTCTTAATTTTTTGTCTGCTGTTTCTTTTAGAAAAAATCCATTTATATCAAAAACAACAATATTTTTTTTATTCTCTTGTAAAATTAAATCTAACATAACTCTATTTACACCAGTTCTAGTAGGGAAAATACAAGCTAAATTATCATTACCAATATCCAATTGTATGCAATCATCATGTGTTATATAATTATTAGGATATTCCATATTTTTTAATTCAACTTTAAAATCTTTTGTTAATTTAACTTCTTTAAATCTTTCAAATATTTATCTTTCATATCAGCCGATTTCATAATTCTTCCTCTTTCAGTCCAATTTGAGTTATATTTGATGTATCTACCAGCTGAAAAGACTGGTAATAATTGTAGGAATAAATCTTTTCTTAAATATGTACCAGCCCCATCATATCTAGTTGAAATTAGTAATGATGAGTTTAAGTCTGGATTATCAAAAGTACTTTTTACAACCATATATCCAATTATATTAGGATTATATTTTTTTATTGCTGTTACATTATTTCTTATATTTTCTTTTCCGTTTAGTTCACAAGCTATTCCCTCTAAAATATCGTTTTTATCTTCTCTTTTATCATAATAAGCACTTATAAGAGGTTCCATTTTATTAACAGCTAAATTACCTTCATAAACTATTTTATCATCAATAATGTTATATGCTTGTAATTCAATTTTTGAATAGTCTTTTTTTTTGTTTTTCCAATAAATACAACTTATACAAGCCTCTATATTAGTATGAAAAAATTTTCTGTTAAAAGCAAAACCTTTTACAAATTCTTTAGTTATTAAATTTTGAGATTTCCAATATTTTAATGGAGAAAAAACTATATAACTATCAGTTGCTTGTCTTAAATAATATTTAAAAGCACTCCAAATAAAAACATTGGCTAAATCACTTACAGCTCTACCCTTAACTTCTTTTTTCATTTCAGTAACAACATAAGATTTTTTCCAAAGCGAATTTTCTTTTGCTTGTCCTTTCTTTTGATGTTCAATACTTGTAGTTTCTGCATAAGGTGGATTTTCAAATAAAATAATAGTACATTTAGGATTGTCAATATATTCTTTGATTACTGGATTTTCTATATATTCTTTTGATAAAGCATCAGCACCTTTAACCATACCCATATTAAAAGTATCTTCTTTTTCAGTAGGTGGTATTATATGTCTAACTTTATCTCCTAAAATTTCTAAAAGTACCTTATATTCGTAATATTCAATAGTTGAAATAATACAGTGTGATAATTCTTCTTCAGACATCAATTTTTCTAAATTACCAGTACCAGCACATCTATCTAAAATGATATAGTCATTTCCAATAGGTACTTCCTTTATTGCTTGTCTTACTAATTCTAAGGCTTTTTCTACATACAATTCTGGTGTGTAAAAAGCCCCTAATTTCTTTTTATTTAGATTATCGTTCAATTTATCCATTAAATATTGAAATTTAATATTAGTTTTCCCATTATATGGATATATATAGTTTTTAAATTTGTTAGGTTCTCTTATTTCACCTATTATTTTTACTTTTCCCTCTAAATCTCCTATGAAATCAGATTTATTAGCATTAGGATTTTCTCTATAAAATCTTTCAGCCCAACCCACTATACAATTTTCATCTATGTGTATTTTTGTGTATTCTTTCTCTTTTAAAAACTTTATAAGTTCAACCTCATCTAATTGATTTTCTCTATATTTTAGTATTTTAAAAGTATCGCCTATGATAAAAGGACAATTCCCTTTAGATGCACTTCCTATATACACTTTTTCAATTTCTTTTAAATAATCATTTGAATTATAAACATAACAAATTCCTTCATTTAAAGAAATTAAAAGAATATTTTTTGGGATAGATTTTCCTTTTATCCTTAGTGATGATAAATATTTTATAACTTGCATAAGGACAGTGCTTGTATAATTTATATTTAATTTAAACTCTAAAATATTTCCATTTATTATTCCATCTGTATAATCACTTAAAACATCATCAATTGATAAATTCTTATCTACTAATTTAAGATAATCATTTAGAAATTCTAATTGTCCTTCTTTTTCAGTTTCGTATTTTTTCATTTTTTCTCCTATTAAATATATTTTTTTAGTTTATCAATAAAATTATAATTTTGTTATATTTTAAGAATTAATATTAACTTCATAAAATGCATTCTTCTTTAATAGTAATTCTTCTCTTTGAGAAAAATTATTTATTCCTATTAACATATAAAATTCTTTTGAATTTATTTTCTTTTCCACAATAATAGTAGCAACCATACCAGCAACTTCTCTTTTACCAACATTAACAATTTTAGTAGCTTCTTTTATTTTACAACTAACAACTAAATCAAATTCTGATAATTCTTTATTTTTTATCGAAACTTCAATTTTATTATTTTTTAAAGCTACATTTATATATTCAGCAAAAAATATATAATTAGAAATATCAAAATTTTTATTTAATGGTTTTATTGCTTTGATACAAGCTGTCGGCACTTTATCATCTTTAGTAATAAACAATATTTCCTTATTAGTTTTTTTATTAATTACAGTTAATTCAAGAGTAATACTAAAACCAGTTACTTCATCATCTTGCCATTTAAAAGGCTTGAAAGTTTTAAATCATAGCCTAAACCAACTCTACCATATTTAAACATTTTTTATCACTCCTAATTTAATTTTAATCTTTTTGTTTTTTTTGAGATTTTCATTATAAAAAGCACTATTTCTTTATATCTTTTGTTAGAAACTATCTTTTTAAAATTCTTATAATTTTCCAAATTTGATGTCAAAAGTTCATTAAGATATTCAAGTTCATCAACATTTTCTTTTTCATTAATTTCAATTTCAAGAAGTCCTTTCTTTAACTGTTCTATTTCCAAAATTCTATCTATTAATAACTGAAATTTGCTGTTTTTTGTTATTTTTTGTAGTTCATTTTCATTTTTATTCTTATTCAATAAAAATTCATTCAATTCTTTTAATTCGTTGTTTTTCATTTCTTCAACCCCTTTTAATTTAACACTACTTTCAAACTCCTTTAATAAACTAACATAAAAATTTTTCAAGTATATTATACCATTTTTTGTACGAAAATTCAATTAAAAAATAATAATAAAAAAGATAAAATTAATCAAATTTAATTAATTTTATCTTTAATTTTTTTATATTATTTTTTTTACAACTATTGTTAATAATTAAATTCTTTCTCCAAAAACAAAGTAATTTAAAAACATCTCTTGTTATTTTTTAAGTTTAAATCTTTTAGATATTAAAGACAATTTTAAAAACATCTCTTGTTATTCTTTTAAAATAATCTTTTTATAGAAAAAAATTATTTTTAAAAACAATTTTGTTATTTTTTTATTCTAAGTTAATAATTATTATTATAAAAAATGTCATCTAGTAAAACATTAATTTGGCATCTTGTGCTTGTATCTAATATTTTACCATACCAATCAAGATCAATTACCCAATTTTGTATGTTATCTAATATTGTATCTTTTTTAGAAAGTAATTGCCCACTATTCATAGTTGTGTAATCATAAGCACTAGGAACACCCAGATTATCCATTAAAACAACTAATTTTTTGATAGATTGTCTTGCTTGTTTTTTCTTCCTATTCATCTTTATCACTCCTTTTCTTTTAGATACTACTATAATATCATAAAGATAAATATATGTCAACTATTTTTATAAAAAAAACACAATGAAAATTGTGTTTTTTTATTTGTCCTCAGCTGTTCAAAATTCTAAAAAAATTATTTTTTAAAATTTTGAAAGCCTAGATTTTTTTACAACTTTTGTTAATTTTTCAAAAAACTTCTTTTGTAATTGTTTTTAAAAACAATTTCTGTTATTTTTTTACACTACTCTCAAACAGCAAAATTAGTGTTTTATTCTTATCAAATTTTAAGTTTTAAACATAATGGCTTAATTTAGAGTAGTGTTATTAAAGAGATTTAACAAGTTCATATAATTATATAATTTATTATACCATTTTTATTTATAAAAGTAAAATATTTTTTAATATTCTACTTCTTCTTCGATTTCTTTTATTTTACTTTTTTTAGGAGTTTCATTTTCAGCTTGTTTTTCTTTTTCAATAAAATGTTTATCAAATTTTTCTTCAATATGTTTTTCTAAATTAGTTATCTTATTTTCAATATTGTAATTATTTTCAAATTCTCTTAGTTCTTTATTTGTGATTTCCATACCAGTTATCATTCCAAATTCTTCTGTATCAAGTGAAACACTATCTTTTGCTCCAATTTCAACTAATTCTTCATTCATATTTCTTATTCTATTATAATATTCTTGTCCTCTTTCAATTGGATCTTCTATATAATTTAAAACACCAACATCTAGATCTTTATTATATTTTTGTTCAATTTCTTTTGCTAAAAATTCTCTTTCGTTTGGATATGAAAAACTTTTAATATTTTCCTTTAATTCATCTATAAATTCATTTGATATTTTTCCACTTTGATATAATGAAACTATCGGAGTGTTTCCATTATCAGAGCTAGTTCTATATTCATAAACAATTTCCCCATCTTTATCTTCTATGATAGCTTTTTCTTCAGAAAAATTATAATTTCGTGCATCATATTCTTCATAATAACTCTTACTAATATGTACATCATATTCTTTATTATTAACTTCAATTTCCCAATGTGCATGTCCGTTTTCTTCTCTTAAATTTTCTAAGTTTCCTTCTTCTAATATTTTCATAATGATTTTCTCCTTTTTTACTAAAATTCAACTTCTTGATTTTTCTTTTCAAATTTATCTAATTTTTCAAATTCTTTTTCTATTTCTTTTTCATCATATTTAGCTTCTTTACCTAATTTTTCTAAAATTTGATTTGTTATTTGTTTTAACTCTGGTAAATGTAATTCTGTTTCATCAATATACTTATCAAATTTATCATTATATCCAACTTCTTCCATAATAATAGCTCTAGTACCTTCTGATAAAAAGTCAGCGAATTTATAATCATCAGTGTCCGTAGGACTGTATCTATCAGTATTTTCTACCGAATAACATATTTCTTTATATAATTCAGTTTGATTAGCTTCAATTCCAGCGACAGCATCTGTATATTTTTTAAGTGTTTTATCATCAACTTCAATTCCAAAATAATCTAAAAATTTTCCATCATGTAATTCATCATCAAGGTTTATTGTACTATATTTTTCCTTGTTTGTGTTTTTACTTTCTAAACTTTTTATTTCTTCATTTAGAAAATCTAAAGCCTCATCATAACAATATTCATCTATTGAAAGTCTTGAACGATTATTTGCATTTTCAATAAGATCATTAATTTTAAAAAGTGCAAAATCATTATTTGTTATTTTTGTCGTTACACTCTCTATATATTCTTTCAATTCTTCTCTTCTTTCTTCTTCGGTTCTTATTTTTGGTTGCAATTTTCTCACCTTCTTTTTTACCAAAATTCCCCTTTTTTATTAACACTACTCTCAATTGTTTTTCAATTTCTTTTTCAATTTTTATTTGTTCTTCGATTGTTTCTTTATCATTCTTTAATCTGTTTTCTAATCCTTTAAATTATCACTACTCTCAAACTATATTTTTAATATTCAATTTCATCTTCTTTTGATAAATTATAATCAGCTTTATCCATTTCTATATCCATTTCATCATAAGTAGGAACATCATTTAATATTGACATATCTATTGTGTTTACAACTTCTTTCAAATCACCTAATGATAGCTCATTTATATCTAAATTATAATCATTAGCAATATCAGTTATCATAGTTTTAATTCCTAAACTATATATTTCTGATAATTCTTCATTTATCATTTCTGAATCATAAGTTTCATCAACTTGATCGCCTATTTCTTCATATAAGGCACTATAATTATTTTTAACAGCATATAAAATGATTTCGTTAGAATAACCTTCTGGAAACCTACTTTCATTGATTAACTCATTTTTTACATTTTCTTCAACTCCTATATCATCTAAATTGACATTATCAGAATTATTCATTTTATCTATTTTCTCAACTAATGTTTCTTTTGCAAGTCTAGCGACTGTTTCATCTAAATTATCTAAACCTAAAAAGGCTTTTTCTTCTATTCTTCTTTGAATATGATTTGAAGTAAAACCTTCTTTTTCAGTAAAGACAGCAAGATCTTTTATAGCCTTTTGTAATTCTTCAACTTTGTCGCTATCGGTTCTTATATTGTATTCTAACATTTTATATTCTCCTTATTTTTAATATTCTTTCTCTATCCATAATTCTATTTTTAAGTCCCCTTTAAAATATCACTACACTCAAACTCAAACCATTTCTTTTTCTTTTTCAACTTTATGTTTTTCAATACTAACAACTTCTTTTTCTAATTTTGATAATTTTTCATTTGATTTCTCTAAATTATCAGAATATTTTGTTTGAAGTTTATCCATATCGTTAGTTAAGATATATTCGCCTTCATCATCAGTTTTTACAAAATCTAAAATATCATCTTTTACATCTTTAAGTTTATTTTTTAATTCAATTTCAAAAGATTTTTTTATATCATTATCAGTGATTTCATGGCTTTTTATATCTTTTTCATCAATAATTCCATTATTTGCTAAGAAATAATTAGAATATCTTTCCATAATAACTGGTAACCCTAATTCAATTTTTTCATCAACTAATTTTTGTATGTTATCATTTAATAATTTTTCTAACTCATTACTTTCTAAATATTTTTTATAGATACTTTATCATCAACATCCAGTTTCATTTTATTTGAGTTATTATCATCTTTTGAGAAAACATTACTATTTATTTCATCTAAGCAATCAATTTCAAAATTTATAAAAGTATGATTAAGTTCTTCTCTTGCAAGATTAGCTTTAGCATTAGAGTTAGCCTTATATATATTTTCTAATATCTCATCATTTATTTCTTGTCCTTTAAAATAGTTTGATTTGTCATTATCAACTTCATCTTTTGTGAATATTGGTTCTTTATCTAATTTTTCATTTAGATAGTTTGAAAACTCTTTTAACTCACCTATATTAAAAGCTACATCATGTGGAAAAAGATCTTCCATAGTTTCTTTTACCAAAACTTCAGTTGTTTTATTAATTATATCATCTAAATCACCTTGATTAATTTCAATTGTTTCAATAGCTTTTTTTAATAAAGGACTATTTTGTTCTTTTATTTGTTTTAATTGTGCTTCTTTTTCAAAAGTATCAATATCTAATTTGTAATTTGAAGTAGTTTCTACAATTTCTTCAACCAAACCTTTTCTAAATAAGGTTTTATCATCTAAATTATAGTTCTCTTTGTTTATATATACATTATCATTTCCTTCTAAATTATCAATTATTCTACTGAAAGCAAATTCTAAATCAACTGCTATATATTTTTTTAAAATATCATTTTCCACTTTTTTACACCTCTTTTATTTTAATATTCTCTTTCATTTTCTTTTTCATTTGTTTTTTCTAATTTTCTATCATTTTCAATTTCTTCTTTGTTATATGGTAATTTCTTACCCATATCTTTTGCGACTTCATTTGCAACTTCTTTTAAATCACTTTTTGATAATTCATTTTTATTGTCTAAATTTAATTCTTTTAATTTTTCATTAAAATATGTTTCAGCTCCAGTTTCTATATGTGTTACTAATTCTAATTCAGCTGTTATTTCACTTTCTTCATTTCTTAGATTATATTCAATCATATCTATTGACTCTTTGTATATTTCATCTTTATCAGCTTGAAATTTTATACTTTCTAAAGCCAAAACATTTTCTTTTTCAATATTACTTGTTAATTCTAAGAAAGCATTAAAATCATAACCAGTATTTCTAAATTCATAAGGTTCAAAAGTATCATTACTTTCCATATCATTAATTTTATCTGTAACTAAACTATAAGTTGCTTTTTGTGAAAGTTCAGTTAGGCTTTCTCCATTTTGTAATAAATTATCAAAAACATCATTTCTAACCTTTTCTAAATCATTCCCATTTTTTAAATCTTCTAATGCTCTTTCTAATTGTCCTATTAATCTTTCGTTTTTACTTTCCATTTTATTTCCTCCTTTTTTAATATTCTATATTTTGTTTGTTTTTGTCTTTTTTTTCTATAAATTCTTTTTTTGTCTTGCAATATTTCAATCATTGTATATTCTTTTTCTTTTCCTAATTTTTCATTTATATAATTTAAAAATTCTTTTAGATCAGACTTGTTCAATTCTTTTTTGTCATTTAAAAAGAAATCATTTATGCTTTCATTTACAAAATTATCAACAGCCTTTTCAATTAATAATTCAAAATTATTTTTGTGAATTATCATCTTCATATTGAATTTTACTTTCTTTATATAATTTAGTAGTGAGATGAATAACACCAACATTGAAAATATTGCACTAAAATTTGCAATTTTACTAATTTTAGAATATAATATATTTAAGAACTTTAGCAACTGAATATATGGAGTTAAGGCTAGTAAACAGTAGCCTTGTAAAATATTCACTGTTCTGTATAGTTGTTCTTTTTAAATATAATATACAGATAAGTAGTTCATACCAAAACTAATATCATCTCCAACATATTCTTCTAATGTATTTTTTTGCTTAATTGCAAATGTTTCATTCAAATCACCAAAAACTTCTGATATGTCTTTTCCTTTTTTTATTTCCTCTTTTGCTTTTTCAAGCAATTTTATAATTTCATCAACATTCATTTTTTTTATTTCCTTTTTTAATATTCAACTTTTTCATCTTTTTTCATTTCTTTTTTTAATTTTTCATTTTCAGCTCTATCTTTTGCAATTTCATCCAATGAATATTTTTTTGTATAACTTTCATTTTGCTCTAATTTTTCATTACTATAATTTTGAAGTTCTTTTAAATCTCCTTTGTTTAACTCATCTTTATCTGGGAAAATTTCATCTAATGTTTCTTTCATAAAATTTTCAGAAACTTTTTTCATTAAAATTTCAAATTTTAAATCTGAATCGTTATTAGGAATTTCTCTTTCTCTATATTCTTTTTCAATTTCATCTTTTACCTTATTATATATTGGTTTATTTTGTTTTTCTAATTGATATAATTGAAAAGCTGTATCACAATTAAAAGCTGTACCATAATTATTAAGTACACAATTTGAGTTATCAGCAAAATCCTTTGCTAACTTATCTTTATAAACAGTTTCATTTTCGTAATTATACACTTCTGGATTATCATATTTACTTCCATGATTTTCTATTGAATAAATTGTTTCACCTATAAAAATTTCTATATTTTCTGCTAAAAATTCTTCTAAAACACTTTTTGTTTCAAGTGCTGTTTCTTCAAAAAGTTCTCCCATTATTGCTGGTATATCAGCACTTTCACTTTTGGCTTTTTCTAATGCTGTTTCTAATAAATTAATTGCTTTTTTTTGATTTTCTTTCATTTTTCATTCTCCTTTTTTAATATTCAAAACTTTGTTTTTTATCTTTTGAAGTTAGTTCTTGTATCATCTTTCTATCTTTTTCAATTTCATCTTCAGTATATTTTACTTCTAAACCATATACTGCCTTTACTTCATTAAAATAATTAGATAATTCTTTTAATTCGGCTAAATCTAAGTATTCTTTATCAGCATCTATATAATCATCAAAAACACATTCAATTCCATTATCTATAAGTTTTTTGAATTTAGCAATATCAAAAGTTTGACTATTTCTAGGTAACCCATATTCGTTATAAACATTATCTGAAACTTTAAGTTCTTCAATAGTTTGATTTATTGTTTGTCTATACAAAGAAAAATTATCACTATCATTATTTAATTTTTCCTTATATTCTATTCCCATAAGTTTAACTTTTGCCGAAAAACTTGATTGTTCTAAACTAGGTTCTGAAAAAGTCGGTAAATTATGATTATCCCAATTATTTTTCTTTAAATCATCAACATAAACTCCAAGTTTTACATCAGTATCTAATCCTAATTTTTCTTTTTGTTCTAAATTAAATTCAATAGAAAATATAGCACTTTCTATTTTATCAGCAACAAAAGGAATTACATATTCTTCTAAACTTTTACTGCTTTTTACAGCTGTATAAAAAAGATCTAATGCTATTGCATCTTGGCTATGTTTTTCTAAACCTTCAATAGTATCTTCCAAAGATTTTTTTAATTCTTCTTTATAAAATTCCATTTTATCCACTCCTTTTTATATCTACATTATATCATTGTAAAAAATAAAAGGGATAATATATATTATATATACTTTTCCCTTTTTAAAAATAAAAAATGTTTGGTAACCCTTTAATTTAACACTACTCTCAAACAAACTATTTTTAAGTATTAATCTAAGTTTAATTCATCTAATTTTTTTAAGATGTTATGTTCTGTTATTAAAGCATTATTTAATTTTTCTAATTTTAAATTTTCAAGTTTTAATTTACCTATTTCAGACAAAAGTTCAGAATTTCTTTCTCTTATTGCTTTTATAGAAGATGCTAATTCAATAATTTTTACTTTTTCTTTTTCAAAAAGTTCCACTACTCTTTTTGCTGTATTGTTATTGTTGTTATAAATCTCATCTCTTAAATCATCTGGTAATTTTCCAAAAACAATCTTAACTTCCTCATTTTCATTATTTTCAAAAAATTGCTTTATAGCTTTATCTAAAAGATTTAATATATCATTATTCTTTTCAGTTTCTTCTTTTATCAATTCATTTTCTTCTTCTTTTATTTCTTTAGCTTTTAGAAAGATTTGAGCATTAGTATATGCCTCATTTAAGTCTTTATATATTTCAGTTAACTTTTCTTCGCTCATTTTATTATTCTCCTTTTTAATACTACTAAACAAACATTTTTTTATTTCTTTATAATATCATAATTCTTTTTAGAATTAAGTTCATATAATTTACTTCCATCAAAGCTCATCATATATCCAATTTTTGGTTCACCATTATGTCCTTTTGGAAAATACCATAATTTGCTAGGATCTTTTTTAATAGGCATAGCCACTAATGGAAGTTTTGTGATAGGACATATCATATCTGTTTCTTGTGCTCCATTACTTCCACCATTATTATTTGATTTAGGTTTAAACCCTTTTTTAGCATCAGCTTTTGCTTTTTCTTCTTTAGCTGATTTTACTTCAAAGAACTTTGTTTCATTCATTATCACTTTTATATCTTCTACCACCATTTTAAGAAGATCTTTTTCAGTTGCTTGTCTTTTCTTTATTTCTTCTTGTTTTACCCACCATTTAGCTGTATTATCAATACTTTTTGCTTTTTCTGGTAAAGCAAGGTACAATTCTCTTCCTTTTGGAGTAGAGATTAACTTTTTCTTTTCAACTTTTAAATATCCTTCTTTTATTAAATCTTCTACAATTTTTGATTGAGTTGCTGGTGTTCCTATCATTCCGTTTTTATCTTTCATTATTTTCTTAATTTCTGGATCTTTTACGAATTTAACAACTTTACACATACCATCATCTACAAGACTTGCTTGTGTCCATCTTGCTGGTGGTTTAGTTTCTTTAGCTTCTGGTTTAAATTCACTTATTTTTAAATCAGCATTTCCAGCTGGTAAAGTTGAAAAACCAGTTTCTTCATCTTCAGTTTCTTCATCATCAACATTATTAATATTCTTCCAACCAGCTTTAAGTAATTTATTAGATTTTCCAACAAATTTAACTTCTCTTGTATCACTGTCAAATTCTACATTAAAAGTACTTTCAACTTTTGTATCTTCAAATTCAGCTCCTTCACAAAATTGCATAAGGTATCTTCTACATACAAGATTATATATATTATTTTCATCTTCAGTTAAACTTGTAACAGTTGCCATAGTAGGAATAATTCCATGATGTATTTCAACCTCACTGTCATTAAAACATTTAGGCATTTTATCTTTATCATACTTTACAACACTTTCATTAATAGCAATATTTAATTTTTTTAAGTTACTGATAGCATTTGCTATGATAGCTGGTGCTTCAGTAAAATATGCTACTGGTAAATATCTTGTATCAGATCTGTTATATGTAATTAATTTTTTTTCTAATCTTAGTTTTTCGGCTATTTGTAAAGTTTCTTCTGGAGAATATCCATATTTTACTTCAGCATCCTTTTGCATTTTATTTAAGTTATATGGTAATTCTGGTTCAACAACTCTCTTTTTCTTAGTTACTGTACAATGTAAAGTATCTCCAACTTTTGATTTGATAGTGTTTATCATATCATTAGCTTCTTTTTCATCTTTTAAACTATCTTCATCTTTAGGTGCATAAGTTAAATTTCCTAAATTTGAAACAGCATTTATGTTGAAATAGTGTTTTTTTACGAAATTTTCTATTTCTAAATCTCTTTCGACAACAAAACCAAGAGTTGGTATTTTAACTCTACCAACATTTACCATAGCTCTATCATTTTTCAAAGTAAAAAATCTAGTTAAATTCTTACCAAAAACATTATCAGCCATATTTCTAGCATAGGCTGCTTTTCCTAAAAGTAAGTATTTATCATTACTTTCCATTTTTTTATATTGTTTTATGATATTATCAGCATTTGTATCTGATATAAGTATTCTCTTAACTGGTTTTTTATTTTTACAATATTCTAAAACTTCATCAACCAATGATTGTCCCTCATCATCCACATCTCCTGCATGGATAACATCATCACATTCTTTTAATAATGCCTTAGCTGTATTAAATTTATTCATTTTGAAATCATTATTTTTTTCTGGTATTTTTTCCCAATTATCAAAATAAATAGGTAATCTCTCTAAAGTCCATTTTTTTAATTCTGGATCTATTTCTTCCCATTCTTTTAACTTCATAACATGTCCAGCTAATGCTGTTATTGTAAACCCACCTACATAATTAACACCATTTTTCTTTTGAATAGGAATATTTAACATCTTAGAAAAAGCATTAGCAATAGCTTCTCCTACTTCTTTTTTTTCAGCTATAACAAGTGTACTCATTATTTCACCTCAATTATTTTATTTATATACAAAATTTCCATATATATTTGTATTCTACCACATTTTAAATAAAAAGGCAAAAATAAAAGGTAATATTTAATATCATAATATTACCTTTTTTACATTTTTTAATTTAACACTACTCTCAAATTTTAATATTCTATTTCACCCCAATCAAAAGCATCTTTAATTGTCAATTCTATACTATTTTTAAGATAAAAAGCAAATTTTTCTCTTGAATTTCTTTCTTTGTTTTGTTCTTCTTCATCAAGTGTATATCTTATTTTGTCAAACATATAACTTTGATCGTTACTTTCTATTCCTTCAACAGCTGATTTATAATAATCTATTCCATTATCTGTTGCATTATCAAAAAAATTCATAAATTTATTTTCTGTTAATATTTCCTCTAAGTTTAATGGTTTATATTTTTCATTATTTTCTTGATTTTCTTTTAATGAAATTTCTTCTTTTAAAAAATTCAAAGTTTCTTCATAACAAAAATCATCTAAATTTTTTTTAGAATTATTTGTTTCAATTATAGTTCTCTCAATTAAAACATCAACTGGAACAATATTTTTTCTAAGTTCATCTATAATATCTAACAAATGCTCTTCTAATTCTTTTTTTCGATCTTCATCTGTTCTAATCCACATCTTTATACCTCATTTTTTTTAATATTCTCTCTCATATTCTTTTTCTTCTTTTTTTATATCTTTATTTATTTCTTCTTGTAGTTCTTTTAATTTATCATTATTTTTATCTTTCATAATTTCAATATCTAATTTTAAGACAAATTCAAAATTTTCATCATCATATCTAATTTTTTCATAAATTTCTTTTTTTATATCTCCTAAAATTAAAGCTCCTTCATCATAATAAAAATCTTGTTTTTCTTTTAACTTTTCTTGGCTTCCTTGAAATTCATTAGCTAAGTCATCCATTTTATCTAAAACAATATCTCTTATATTATCATTAAAACTATCACTTTCTAATAATTTCATAATATTAAGTGTATTTTCAGAAAAATCTTTACTTACATATCTTCCATGATTTAGTTCACAATGATTTTCAAAATTTTCAAGTATTTTATTATAAAGTTCTAGGAAAAATTTTTTATCTTTATTTGTCAATTTTTCCATTTTTTTTATCTCTCCATTTCTTTTTCTTTTGAAACATCAATCTTTTCAAATTTTTCTAATTCTTTTTTATTATCAATTTTATCTTTTTCAATTTCATTTTCTATTTTTTTGAAATCATTTACTTTTAAAAATTCATTTCCTTCTTCATCTTTTTTTATGTTTCCTTTTAATTGATTAATAACTTCTTTTCTTGCTTCATCTATATTTGCAAGTATATAGACATCATTAACAGTTTCATTTTTATCACCTAAAACTATTTGTTTTTCTTTTTCTGTTAAAATATTATAAATTCTGTTAGGATCATCAGACAATAAAGTTAAATTGACTTTTTTTTCTAATGATTGATCTTTATCTTCTAAAAATTCAGAAATAGAATTTTTGTCATTTATATCACTTAATTCAAGTCTATTATTTTTGTTTTCAACTAATTCTTCTTTTATGGTATTAATTGTAATTTCCTTTGTTTCTAACAATAAATTTTCTAATTTCAATTCAGCTTTTTCTTTTTCTTCAGCTTCATATTCTTTTTCATAGCCTTCAAATTTAGTTGCATTAGGAAATAGTCTTTTTACCTCATCACAAGTTTCTATATATTCATTCAATCTATCTAATTTTTTTCAGTTCTATCTTTATCATATTCTAAGAAAGCTTCAAAAGTTCTACTCATAATACTACTACCACTACCACCTACTAACTCATCAGATATTGTATATCCACCACCAGCTTTAAAAGAAAAATTACCACTAGCTGTTTCTCTAAAATCTCTTATAACTTCTTTAGGTTTAAATTCTTCTTCTTTCATTACTTCCTTAACAAAATCTTTAATTTTAAAAAATAATTCTTCATTAAATTCGTATGTACTAACTCCAGAACTTGGATTAGTATATGTTATTTTTGTTTCATAACCAAAAAAATCTCTTTTTTCTGCCATTTTTTGTATCTCCTTTTTTTATTTTTTTTGAAATATATTTTATGTTTTTATTATAACAAAACAAAAGATAATATACACATATATAATATATATATTGTCTTTAAAATTGAAAATTAAAGTTTATCAATTAATTCAAGTTCTTTTTCTCCTTCTTCGCCTAGTAAAACAGTACCTTCATCAATAAAAGTTGTTTCTTTTACCAATACTGAATTTTTCAAAAAATTATTGGTATGTTTAAGGTAAATATAATCAATTTTTTTTTTACTGATTTTCATTACATTAGAATTTGCTAATATTCCGTTCTTTTCTCCATATATATTTTTTAATTCATCTATGTTAGCCACAAAAACACAATTAATACCATATCCCATAATAAAACCACTAGCTTTTTCTAACATAATTTGTTTCCCTAGCTTTTCAAATTTATCATAGATCACAATTAATTTATTATTTTTTATTTCTTTTGCTAAAAAGTCTATTTCTTTTGTGTTTTCAAGTATTACAAAATTAAAAAATATTCTTATTAAAGGTGCAAGTTTTTCAAAATCTTCCTCTTTTACAATAAAATAATATGAATTAGAAATATAACCTTTTAAATCTTTTTTATTTTTTTCTCTATTTAATTCACAATCATTTTTTACAGTATTTCTTCTTATGTTTTCATCTGAAAATAATTCAAAATCTTTTAGTATTTCATTTTTTAAGGTATTTTTTTCTTTGTCTTTTATTGTGTCTAAATTAACAATATAATCATAGATCATAGGAAATGTTAATTCAAAATGTAAATCTATTTTATAATTATCAAAGAATAAATTAGAAATTATATCAAATAAAAATTTTTCTTTTTTTTCTGTAAGTTTTTCGCCTAAATATAATTCTAAAATAATTTTAACATTAGTTTCAAAATTTTCAGAATTAACATAATGAAAAGGATTAAAAGCTAAACTATCAGAACTTAATAAATCAATTTTATGTATTTTGCTATTTAAAAGACTTTCTCTATATTTATATGTTTCATGGTAAGTTTTTCCATCAAGATCTAATATAACTATATCATCTATACAGTTTTTTAATAAAGGAATAAATAAGTTCTCAATTTTATCAACATCTTTTTCAAAATTTACCCTTGTATTTCTTTTTAATTTTACTATTTTTTCCATTATTGAATTTGTACTCATAAAATTATTCGCCTCACTTTTTTCTTTAAAATTTAATAAGTAATTTGGGGTTGTATCTAAGATATTTGCAATTTCAATTAATTTAGAAAGAGAAATTGCTACATCTCCATTTTCATGTTGCGACATAATTGCTGGACTAATATTTGTCCTTTTCGCAAGTTCTTTTTGAGATATTCCTAACTCAATTCTTCTTTTTTTTATTTTATTTCCTATTTTTTTTTGATTATATTCCATGTTTTCACCTCGCTTTTTTACATTATATATTTAAAAAAGGAAAATGTAAAGAACAATGTTTGATTTAATAAATAATTTGATTTAATCAAATAACTTTAAATATTTATTATTATAAAAAAAATAAAAGAAGAAAATTTCTTCTTTTATTCATTTAGATAAACACTCTTTATTTTTCATCAAATAATTCCATTAATTTTTCTTTCACTTCATTAAAATTTAACAAATGTCTACTTTTAAGATTTAAAAGTAAAAGTTCTTTTGAAACCAATCTTGCTTCATCAATATCAGATATATTTTTAGATTCATTTTCAAAAGCAACATCATCAAAATAACTATTATTATAATCATTTGAATAAAAAACTTTTATAATATTTCCACCCTTTTCAAGACTTCTTATCTCAAATTCTAAAACCTTTTCTAAATTAATTCCTTTAATGCCATATTCCGTTTTTAACATTACATAATTTTTTTCCATTTTTTCCTCCTTTTTTTCTCCTTTTAAAATAAAATATATTCCTAAGTAACTTTTTAAAATCTTATTGACATTTTATCATTTCACTTTCTTAATTCATTATAAAGACTTTTATTTTCAAAAATATTACCAACAACTTCCATTCCTTTATTATTTGACATTCTAAAATTAAATGAAAATATTATTTTAGTATTTTTTGTGATAGGACTTAAAACAAAACAAGCATATTCTTTTTTATACACTACTTTATAATAAAAATCATCAATATATTTAATAATATCTCCTTCATATATTTCTTTACCTTTCATATCTTTTAAACCAATATATTGTAAGACAACATATTTTTTTGAGTTTAATCTGATACTTCCGTTTTCCCAATCTAAATATGAAAAAGCATTATTTTTAAATTCATTTGTATCAATAGATTGTTTATCATTAATTCCAATATTATCAATAGATTTTACTAAAAATTTTTTATTTTTCTTATCCCAAATTTTAAATTTTAATCTTTCCATATCATCACTTTGCCTTAATTTCTTTTAATAAATTACCTAAAACCAACATTTGATTAACTCTAAGAATATCAGTAGAAGTATCAGTATGTTTTACATTAAGTTCAATTTTAATATTTTTATTCATCTTCAAATTTCACTTCCTTGTATTTTTTCCCTTTAAATTTATTCCAAGATTTTTTAAATTGTTTCTTTACTTCATCTTTTGGCATTTTTTTTACTTCATCTAAACATTTTTTTAATTTATCATCTTTCATTAATACCCTTCACTTTCTATTATCTTATTTTCTTCTCTATCTAAATCAATTAAGACAATATAGTCTTTAAATCCTTTTATTTCATCTTGTAATTTTTCTACTTTTCCATAACCACAAACTACTATATTTTTATGTTTTGCCCACTCTTTTCTTTTATAATAAGTAAGCCTTTTTAAAAAATTAAGTTCAAGCTCTTTACTATAATCAAAATCTACTGTAAAAGGTATAGTAAATAATTCTAATGCATCAGCAACTTTTGGACTTCGACATAAAGCCATAGGTGCTGAAATATTAGAAAGAGCTGTTTCATTTAATTCGTAAACACGATCATTTTCATTGTATGCTTTATTTATAATAGCAAAACCAAGTTTTATTGCATTTATATTTCTTTCTTTTGTAACTATAAAAACTGATTTTTCTTTTTTAAAATCATTTATTTCTTCTTCTGTTTTTGCTTTTTCTAAATATCCCAGTAATTTTTCTATTTCTTCCTTTGATAAAATATTATTTTTTTCAATATCTTCAAATGTAATTTTTCTAAATTCATTATATTCTTTTTCTGTAAGCATTTCTTCCACCTTCCTTTTTAATAAAATTCTAATCTTTTCTATTTGAAAAATAATGTTGTTTATGCTATCCCAAGTTTCTATTTTATTTCTTCTTTTTTTTCTTTTTTTAAATAATGTGCCAATAATTTTTTTCTAATTTTAAACTTAAAAAAAAGTAGATAATTGGAATAAAAGCAAATAAAAAGAGAACCATAAAAACTATATTTTCTTTATTTAATTTTTCTATATAGAAAAATGTTGTTCCAAACAAAGCTAAAAGAAATAGATTATATAAACATAAATAAATTGTGATTTTATTATTTATTTTTTTTAGTTTTTCTTTATTCTGTATATAAAAATTTTTATCATTTTCAACAGTTTCTAAAATGAAATTTTCATTAAAGACTCTGAATGGTAAAATTATGATGTTAAAAATTGTGAAAATTATTACAACAGCAAAAGCTATAAAATATAACAAATAAGTACCAGCAAAAATTAAAAAAATAAGTTCACTCATATTTATAACTCCTTTTAAAATAAAATATCTTCTTCTTTAATGTCTTTACTTTTTAAATCTTCTAAATTTTTTAAATAATTATTATAATTTTTCCATGCTTTTACAATACTATAAATTTTAAATTTAGAACTTTTATTAATTTTTGTTTCATCAAATTCTTTGTTATAAGAAAATCTTTTCCCAATTTTAGTAATTTCTTTTATTTTATATAATCTTAATTCTCTGTTATCAATGTCAAATCCATACTTTATATTTGTACCATGTAAATTAATTGTAATTATAAAACTTTCTCTTTCATAACCCCCAAAAAAATGGTAATAATTATAAATATCTGTTATTTTATAATTAGGATTAATGAAATATCCATCTTTAAATTCTTTTTTAAAAAATACTCTTAATTTCATTTTATCACTCCTATATTTTCTTTATCAAATGTATTATACCATTTTTTTTTAAAAAAGTAAATTTATATTTTTGATTGTTATTCTAATATTTTTTGTAAAAAAATAAAAGAAGAAAATTTCTTCTTTTATTCCTTTTTTTAATTCTATTCTTTTATATGTACTAAATCAATTTCTCCATTTTTAATATAATTATATGATCTTTTACCATAATCTTTTGAAGTTAAATGTATAGAAAAAATATCATATTCTGGTATTTTAATTCCATTAGGTTTATTAGCATTTTCAATAACTAAGTCAAGACTTTGTTGTAATGCTTGAAATTTTAAAATAAATTGATTATTTCTATTATCTACAACAAAAGGTAATATGTTTTCATTGTATTTAAAGAAAATTGAACATTCATCAAATATTGTTAAACAGCCTATATTTAATTCTTGTACTTTTCCTAAAATGAAATCTACTATTCTGTTCTTAGCTAAAATTTCTATCTTTCTTATTTCTTTTATTCCTATGTATAGGACAAATTTATTTTCTTTCAATAAATTTTCTATATCACTTTTATATAATTCATCATTATTTGAATTTACATTATCAAGTTCCATATTATAAACTTTAAATCCAAAGTTTTTCATTTCTTTTGTTGTCGCATTATATACTTCATTCTTAAAATCAAATATTATCATATTTCCTTTATGAGATGATACAGTAGGTATTACTATATTTGTTGTAAAACCACTTCTTGTCGGAAAAAGTGCGATTAAGTTTTTTTTATCATTTTTTTCTAAATAAAGATCTCCATTTTCTTCCTTTAAATTTTTAAACTTAAAATTTGTACTCCAAGTTCCTTTTTTTGCAATCAAAATTTTCATATTTTATTTCTCCTTAACCATTTAAAAAATCTAAATATCTTCATTTTCTTCTAATTTTTAAGTTTCTTTATTCCTTTGAATAAACACAAGTGTCTATTTTATTTCTTATATCTTTCTACTAATTTTTTTTAATTCAATTTCTATGTTACAGATTATTCCATATAAAGCATGTTCTTGATATTCGGTTGTAATTTCTTCTATCATTCCAACAATTTTAGGATGTAATCCTTTTTCTATTTTTTCTATATCAAAAGGATATTGTTTTTTTAATAAATCAATGAGTTCTTTATTAAGCACATTATCTACATCAAAGTATTTAAAGAACAAGCCATTTTCAACTCTTATATCTGTACCTCTTATTTCTTTATCACAAGTATTAGGGATTTTACCAGCAAAAAATAAAAATCTTTCAAAAATATCTTGTTTAAAATTTGTAAAGTATTTTATCATAAATTCTATATTCAAAGTTTGTATTTTTTTTGAAATAGCCAAACTGTCTGTTTTACTTATTTCACCCATAGTTTTACCTTTTTCATTTATAAGTTCTTCTCTTTTAATATATGTTGCTATCAAAATCATAACATATAACACTTTATTTTTTAAACTATTCCAATATACACTATCATTTTTTTCATCAATTTCATTTTCTAATAATGAAAATATTGGTTCTAAATAATTTTCGTTTACAAAGCTATTAAAACATAATTCCATATCATTTAAAATTCTTATTTTTAATTCTTTCACATTATTATAATCAAAATAACTTTTATAAGGTACTAAATAAAACTTTTCATCATTAACTTCTATAATTTTTAAATTATTTTTGTATTTTGTAATTTTTGTTTTTATTTCTTCAACATTATTATCAACATTTTCTGTTTCATTTAATTCCTTTTTTTTGCTTTTGTTTAAAAAATCATTATCATGAAAAAGACAAATTAACAAAAATAAAAATGCATCTATTGCTAATTCGTTGAATAAATCTTCATTAATTTTAATATCAACATAAAAAAGAATAAAAACTAAAATTAATTCTATTATAAGCAAAAAATTATAAGTAAAATTCAAAAATTTGTTTTCCTTATTTCTTTTTGAATAAAAGTAAATATTAATAATTGAATTTATCAATAAAAGAAAAATACTTATATTTCTTATTATCTCCTTTGTTTTTGTTAAATTTAAAAATAAATCGTTTAAACTATTAAAAAAAATCATTTTTTTCTCCTTTTAATTTTTTTGTTATTGTATTTAACAACTCTTGTTATTACTTCATATAGGATTAAGTTTTCTTTTTTTTCATTCTCTATCCTTTTCAAAAACAACTTTTGTTATTACTTCATTATCATTCACAAAATTAATGGTTATCCTTAATAATAATTTAAAAACAAATACTGTTAATATTTTATTTGCTTTCCAAATGGAACTAATTTTGATAGGTTTTACACCTATTCAAAATAGCACTATTCATTTCTTCCATTTTCATTTTTCTCCTCCTATTTTAAAAACAACTACTGTTATTTCTTTGTTTAGATATTTTATTAAATTACTATTTTTCTTTTAATTTTTATATTTAAAAACAACTCTTGTTATTACTTCATATTCATCTTACAAATACAATTAAAGCTAAATTAAAAAACAACTTTTGTTATTACTCCATAAACAATATAGAAAAAGTTTCATTAATATTTTCTGTATTAAAAAACAACTCTTGTTATTACTTTATCTTTTTTTCTTCAGCACAATATGACATAGTATCTCATTTAAAAACAACTTTTGTTATTAATTCATACATTATTCCGAAATAATGTAAGAACAAATATTTAATTTAAAAACAACTTTTATTATTATTTTATAGGTAAAAATATAGAGTCTCTTCTAAATTTATATTTAAAAACAACTCTTGTTATTACTTTATTATTAAAAATTTTTCTATCAAAACTATTATCTTCATTAAAAAACAAATACTGTTATTACTTTATTGGAAAAATTGCAGTTCAAGTAGAAATATTTAAAAACAATTACTGTTAACACTTCATAAAAACTATTTGAATACTTTGAAAACACTCCATCATTTAAAAACAAATACTGTTAATACTTCATAAACAAGAATTAGAAAAGTTACAAACATTATATAAATTTAAAAACAAATACTGTTATTACTTCATAGTATTTATTTTGTGGAGCAACCTTTTTTAAATTTTTTTAAAAACAACTCTTGTTAATATTTCATAAATGAATTTTCGTAGTTTTAAAAATTCATTTCTATTTAAAATATTGATTTATTCAACTTTTTATTTGATTTTTACCAACCATTTTATGCTTTTCTTATTTCTTAACTAGAAATTTATTAAACTATTGATTTCATCTAACATCTGTTATTTTTTTACCACCATTACTTGGTAAATGTATTATACCATATTTAACTATAAAAGTAAATAAAAAAAGTAATACTAAATTTAGTATTACTTTCTTATTGTTGCAAATCAAATATTTTTAAAATTCTCTATCATATTCTTTTTCTTTTGCTTTATTAACAGTTTTATCTTCTTTTTCAATTTCTTTTTGTGCTAATCTTTCTTCCATTTTTTCTTTAAAATTAGTAGTATCTATTACTTTTATTCCATCTTCAATTTCAGATATATTAGGAAGTTCTTTTTGAATATCTTTTTTTAGATTTTCGATTTCAATAATGCTTGTTTCTTCATCTTTAATTGAATAATCTCTGTATGTAAATTCTTTATTCAAGTAACTTAAAGTATTCTCTTCTAAAAACATATTCATATCATTAATCGATACTTTTTCTTCCATTTTTTCTACATTCGCATAAATTCTTTCTTTTACTGATTTTTTTAAAATATCAACTTCATTCTCTCTATCGTTTTTTTCGATTTCATCAACATTTTTTATTACATCTTCGATTTCTTCTTTATATTCTGGAAAAAAATGTGTTATTTGATTTATTAAAGTATTATTTAAAAGAACACTATCATAATCTTTTATTGACAAATTTAGTTCTGGATCAACTGTATTTTTAAATATTAAAGTACTAATTCCACCTTCTCTTAAATTAACATCTGTTTCATGTCTGTAAATTTCAAGAGTACTGACATCAGAATTTTGTTTTTTGTAATCTAATATTTCATAATCAATATTTCCTTTTTTAAATTGAATATCAATTATTTTATCAACTCCATTATCATTTACTTGTTTATACATATCTGGAATATCTGAAACAACAACTTCAATTCCAAATTTTTCACCAAGTTCATATATTTTATTATCACTTAAATTTACATGACTTTCACTTATAAAAAACTTAAATTCATCTTTGTCATAAATTGGTGTAACTTCAAAACGACTTTCTTCTTTATTCTTCCATAATTCAAATAAATCAAGTTCAACATTCTGTTTTTTCAGAAAAAAATTTTCATTCTTTTTATCAATATCTATTTTACCTTCTTTTAAATCATTTTCAAATTTTTTAAAACCATTATCTATAATTTCATCAATTTTGTCATAAGGATTAACATGTAAAAGTTGATTTTCAGTTAAATTGAAATCATCTTTATGATTTTTTAAGAAAGTTTCCATTTTTCTTGTATCTCCATAACCAGTCAATTCTTCCATTTCAGTTCTATATATACTTTTATTATCTTTTTTGCTATCACTACTAGCAACAAATTCTCCTAATTCTTTTTGAATATCATCTAATTTCATTTCTTCAATACTAGAAAATATTATTAATTGCTCTTGTAATAAAACTGTTTTGTTTTTCATTTTTATTCCTCCAATTTTAATTATTATTTCTATTATCCATATTATATCAAATAAAAAAAATAAAACTTATATATAATATAAATAAGTTTTATTTTACAACTTCTGTTATTTCTTTTAATGGCTCATAACCTTTTTTTAAAAACAACTTTTGTTATTTTTTAAATCACTACTCTCAAACTACTAGCCACAAATTGTCCTAATTCTTTATGTTTTAGATCTCTTTAATTTAACACTACTCTCAAACAAATTTTTAAGTGCATAAAAGAAAATAACATGTTTTAGATCTCTTTAATTTAACACTATTCTCAAACTAAAACCTTAGCTAATTCAGAAACTTCAACGTTTTAGATCTCTTTAATTTAACACTACTCTCAAACCCCAAATTTAATATTTTACCCTTATCAAATTTTAGATTTCAAACATATTGTTTTAAATTAGAGTAGTGTTAATAAAGAGATTTAACAAGTTCATATAATTACATAACTTATTATACCATTTTTATTTTTAGAAGTAAAATATTTTTTAATATTCTATTTCTTTTTCTTTGTTCTTTTCTATTTTATTATCAAGTTCTTTTTCTACACCTATTTTTTCAGAAATTGCTATTTCTTTTTGTTCGTTCTAATTCGATTTCATCATTGTATTCTTTTCTGTTTTCATATTCTTGTGTTTCTCTTATAATATTACCTAAACTTGCTGTTATTTTTTGTATCATAAGCTCATTAGGACTATATTCAAAAGCTATTTTATTATATGGTTCATTTACCATATCACCTAAAAAATCAAGTTCTTTTTCTGCAGTAGATAAAGTTTTGTTTTCTGTTATAGTCATTTGTGCTACTACAACTAATTTGTCTAAAAATGTATTCTTATATTTTTCTAAATATTCATCATTAGTTTTGTTTAAAAAATCTTCTTCATTGTAATCTATTCCTTTAAAATCTAATTCTCTTTTTTCAAATTCCATTTTTTTAAATTTATAATCATCAAAATCTTCTTTTGGTACAGTTATAATTGCTTCACTTTTATTTAACATTTGAGTATAGGCTTTAAAAGTTGCATTTAATTTTCTCATGCTATCATCTGATAATGCCATATAGATTTTTTCGTCAACATCAATTTTATCTTTTTTAGCTTCAAGTATTAAAGTATCTTTATTCAATGTTGGAAATTCTGTATTTTGTATAGCCTCATTATTTACATCAGCTGTACTTCTTGTTACCTCATCTATATGTGAAATATTATTCATATCAACATCTTCAATTTGAAATCTAAAATTAACTTTTGATAAACTATCATCTATTAGTCTTTGTATTGTATCTAACGAATAAAAATGTAGTTTTTTATCATCATATTTTTCTAACTCTTTTTCTTCAAAACCTTGATTTAAAATTTCAATTTTATCATCATAATTATAGTCTTTTTTAAAATCTTCAAAGCTATATGTTTTTTCATATTCTTTTACTCTTTCAAGTATTTTATCAGATCTTTCCAATGCACTTCCAGCAACTTCTTTAAATAAATCATTCAATTTTTCATGGCTTTTTATACTCTTAGCATAATGTTGGATATATGCTTTGTTAGTTCCAAATATATTTTTCTCACTATCTTGACTTTCTATATTTATTCCTAATTTTACAAGTGTTATTCCAGCTGACATTTCTGCTTTCATTTCTTCAACAGCATAATTTTGAATATTATCTAATTTAAAATTATTTTTAGTATTTTCTTTTTCATCTTCATTTTTTATAGAATGTGAAATTTCATGTGCTAAAGTTGCTAAATAATATCTATCATTAACAAAATTTTCTTGTGGTGGCATAGTTATTTTATTACCACGAAAAGCTGTTTCATCAGAAAGTTTAAGTTCTACTATTGGAACATGACTTGTTTCTTTTAATGCTTTTATTAAATAGTTTGTATAGACTTCTGTTCCCATTTGTAAATTAGTATCAGCTTTCTTTTCTGGGAAATATTCAAATATTTCTGGATTTAATTGTGAAAGATTATATAAAGAATGATAACCAATATTTTTAAAATAAGGTTTTATTCCAGTTTCTTTTTCCCTTTCTGTAATAGTATCAAGTTTTTTTGTATATTTTTCTCTTTGTTCTGGTGCTAATTTTTCATTTTTTAAAAGTTCTTTATAATAATCTTCAGTATATGTAATACTTACAAATTTTATTGGTGTCGTAAACTCACCCTTTTCTTTTACAGTTATTTTATCTTTTTCTTCTTTTTGTCTTTCAAAATTAATAGAAGATAATTTTTTATGACTTATAAATCTGTTATCTTCCCAATTTTCACTTATTATTCTTTGTGTTAGCAAGATAGCATTTCCACCTTTATATGTTTCACCACTAGAAATAGATTCTGGATTTAAATTATCTCTTGTCCATTTTATACTAGCAAAACTTCCAGTTTCACTTGCTTCATCTAAATAGTTTTTGATAATGTCAGAAACTCTTTTTTCTTTTTCTTGTATATCTTTTTCTTTCATTTCTTTTTTTTCAACAGCACTTTTTTCTAAATATTGTTTTTTTCTCATTGAATTACACCTCATTTTTTTTAATTTTATCCGTTCCAATCAAACTCTTTACTAACATAGACATTTTTGCTTTTTTCTTTTTCTTCAATCTTTTTATTTATTTCTATTTCTTCAAATTGCCTTATATCGTGTAATTTAGCATTTGTTTTCTTTTCTTTTTCCCATTCTACTTCAAAGAAATCATTGTTTATACTACTATCATAATTTCCTTTTATTTTATCGTTAATTTCTTCTAAAAAATCTTCGTTTTTTATTTTCCAAGTGATGTCATCCATTATTCTTACAACTGAAAAACCTTTAATATTATCTACTTCTACCCCTTTATAAGTATCAAAATATCCTTTGTCTAAAAAATAATCTAATTCATTTCTCATTTCTTTTAAAAGTTCAAATGAACGATTATAAGCAACAGAACTATATTGGAAATCTAAAACTTCATCAATTCCACCTATTTTAACTTGTTCTCTTATATCATTTTCAACTTGTTCTTGTGCTATTGGTTTTATTTTCTTTAAAAAATAATCACAAGCCTCCATATCAAAATAATCATCAATTGTTTTTCTAAAAAGAGTGGCATTTTTAGTATTAAAACATATTTTTTCATCCTCACCTATTTGATCTTTCCAATAGAAAAACAAATCTTCCATTTTTCTAGTGTTAGGACTTATATAAGTTTTTAAAATATTTTTATCTGAAAATTCATTTTTATCTAACAATAAAAGATTTTTACCACCATTTAATTTTTCTGCTAATAATTTACTGTTTTCTGTATCAAATTCAGCAATAAAACTTCCTTTACTTATTTCATCAAATTTTTTATTTTCATAAAGAAAAGTTGCGACATCATCATATTCCATCTCTTCAAAATTATTGAAATAACCTATAAATTCAGCTTCATCTATTTTGTAATTTACTTTTTCAATTTTATTTTCTATTGTTAACTTCTCATCAATAGGACATCCATATAAAGCATATTTTTTCATAAAATTCCTACCTTTTTAAAATTCTATTTCTCTATCTTTTGTAATTTTTACTTTTGGTTTTGGTGCTTCTGGTTCTGGTTTATCATTTTTACTAGAATAATCAAAGTTAAATTTTGGAACTTCAACTTTTGTTTTTTCAAAAGCTTCTTTAATCACTTTTTCTGTATTAATTTCAGTTGCTTTCTTTTCTTCTTTTTCATTAGGAGTAACTACTTTTTCTTTTGGTTTAATATCATATTTTTCTTTTTTGTTTTGTATTCTTTCAAAAAGTGCTTTTTTAATTTCAGCATTAGGTATTTTTACTTCTCTAAAGTTAGGTATATTTAATTCATGTTCTAAATTAAATTTGCTTTCACTTGTAAACCTAGCTTTTTCCATTTCTTTTTCTTTAATTCTTTCTTGTTCATCTTTTGTCATATTTTTCATATTATAATATGGATCTAATTTAACTTCTTTAGCATCTTCAACAAAAAATTCTCTTATAGCTTTCATTTCATTAGTTGAAATATATTCATTATTAGGATCTTGAATAATAGCATTTACATACCCAGCTGTTTCTTCAGCCATTTCTTTTGCTAGTTTTTTTAAAAAAGCATTTGCTCCATTCTTTTTACTTTCTTCTTCTATTGCTTTATCTTTATCAATTTTTATTTGAGTGTCAGTATCTAATATTTTTCTAAAAATTTTAGGTACTTTCTTATATTTTTCCTCAACTTCATCACTAATTTTTTCTTTATCTTCATCTGATAAACTAGCACCTTTTTTTAGTTGTGTCAGTCCTCCATCAAGTGATGTTGTTAATTTGAATTTTAATCTATTTTCTTCAAGATATTTTTCAATTTTTTCATTATTTTCTGAATCATTGAAAAAATTTTCTGTTACTTTTTCTTTTCCAGTAGCATCTTTTATAATAGTAAAAGCAGTTTCATAGAAAAAATTTTCTAATTCATTATATTTTATTCCACCATTTTCCTCTAATTTTCTTTCATTTTTTTGATAAAATTCTTCAAACAATGCAAGTCTTGTAGCTTTTGTCATATCTTCATAACTATTAAATCTATCTATTAAAGCCATTTAAAATCAACTCCTTATTTTTTATAATTAATTCTTTCTTTTATTTCAATTTTTTTAATCCTTTTTTCTATATCTTCATAACCAGTTTTCCGAATATTACCCATTATTTCTATAAAGTATTCTTCTTTCATATCTGGTGTTAAATTAGGAAATTTTATCTCAATTAATTTTAATATTCTTTCTCTATCCATGTTTAAGTCCCCTTTAAATTATCACTACTCTCAAACTCAAACTCAAACTCAAATACTTTTAATTTTTTAATATTCTATTTCTTCCTTTTCTTTTCCTTTTTCCTTATCTTTCAATAGCTCTTTATATTCATTTTTTATGACATCATTGACTGTATAAAATATTTTATTATCCATAGCTTCAATTTTATTTTCATCAAAATTTACTTCAGTAAATTTTTCTTTTATTTTATCAGCAATATCGTTAGGTTCGGTTATATTTTCTTCTATAAACTCCCTTGTCAAATCTCTTAAAACTTCATCTTTTTTTTCAAGTATTTGTGTATAAAGATTATCAATTTGTTTTATTTCAACTAACTTTTCAGCATCAGTGATATAAAGACAGCTTCCAAGTTCCTCTCTATGAAGATCACTTATTAAATATAATTCATTAGGTACTTTTTTTATCTTTTTTCTTAATTCATCAACTACCCCTAAAACTTTATCATTATATTCTTTTTCTCCAGCAAATTCTAAATAACCAGCAAATTCAGCAATATTATATTGTTCATTGTAATGATAACCTATTGTTTCAGCTGATCCTTCTATAAAATTTATTTTATCTTCATTAGGTAAATTATCTAAAACACTATCAAATTCCAAAAGTCCTACTTGTGAAATAGTATCTTTTAATTTTTGAAAACCTATTATTCCTTTATATTCATCTAAATTTTCTTCTCTTTTGTAAAATTCATCTTCTAATTCTTTCTCTAAACCTTTTTTTAACATATAGGACATAATACCAGCTGTCATTTCATTGGCTGTCATTTCATATTCTTCGTAGTCTTTTATTTCTAATATTTTCTTAGTTATATCATTCATTTTTTCATTCCTCATCTTTCGATTTCTTGTTCGTTTGAAACCACTTTTTTATCTTCTTCAAGTAATTGGTTTCTATAAAATGTTTCTTTACTCTTGAAATCTGGAAATTCTGTATCTAATAAAAAGAATGCTTTATCACTATAACCTAATGCTTCTTCGTTTTTATAACCAGCATTACTTAATTTTTCAGATATAACATGTCCAGTTAAATCTCCAATTCCAAACTCTTTTATTTCATCTTTAACTAATTCAAGTATAATTTGATCTTTCTTTTCAAAATATTCCAAGTTTTTATCAGAATTATCATCAACTATTTTTTTAAATGCATCAATATGAGCAAAAATAAAAAAATCTTCTATATCGAAAAATTTACTATCTATATCTATTTCAATTTTACCTTTTGCATATTTCAAAATCTTTTCAGCTAAATATTCTTCGGTACTCATATTTGGATTATCTATACATTCATATCTATCCTTAGCACCTTTTATATAATTGTTTTTTTCTTTTTCCATTTCTGGAGCTTTAGCTTCTAAAATATGTCCATCTGTATCTAAATGTAAACCAAATTCTTCAGCTCTATTTGTTTGTAACAAATTCAACTTTTTCTTTTAAACTAGCATCCCCTATAAAACTATCAAACTCACTATTAAAAGCATATCTTACAGCTCTTTGCATGTGCTTTAATTCAAAAAATGTTTCTTTTTGATCTTCTCTATTTTTATCAAAATATTCAAAACCTTTTTTTAGTGAATAAGCTATAACTCCATCTTTATAATTTTCAAAACTCATATTTTCCTCAAAATCATTTAATTCAGCAACTTTTTCTTTTAAATCTAACACAAATAGCTCCTCCTTTTTATTCTTTCATTACTTCTTAATTATAACATTTTTACTTCTGAAATATGTATATATATTATATATACTACCTTTGGCTTGGTTAAATAAAAAAGGCACAAGTGTCTTTACAACACAAGTGTCTTTTAATTAATTTATTATTTTTTATTTTTTTCTTTATTAAAAGTGCCATAACACTTGTAGTTCTAATCTTCGTAGGGGATTAACATGAGATGAATGACACTAATATTAAAAATATTAATTGTAATCTTACTACTTTGATGGTATAATATATATAGAACATTAGAAATTGAATATATGAAGTTAAGGCTAGTAATCAGTAGCCTTGTAAAATATTCACTGTTTTGTATAATTGTTCTTTTAAATATAATATACAGATAAAAGTAGCAGTGTAGACTCAAGTCTTATCTAGTAGTGGCTATCATGGACTAGCCAAAAAGAATAAGGGTTTTAAAACCAAACTTCTTAGAAGATAATTTAATTTGTTATCTTAGAAACTCTTGACTTTGGTCATGAGTAGTTCATTATAATAATCAGATGCCATATTAAAAATAGTGGCACTACAATTATAATCATAAGTATAAAAAAAATCTCCGTAATAATTTTCATAAGTATTATAACAGAAATTTTGTACTTAATTTTATTAATTTTGTACCTATTAAAAAAGACACAAGTGTCTATTTAATAGAAAAATGTGTCTATTTTATTTCGTAAAACTATATATGCAATTCCTTTATTCTTCTTGTTTTCCTTCTTCTAATATCCTACCATTTCTAACTTTTTCCCAAAATTTGCATAATTCAACAGATATTTTTTTAGCTTCTTCTTCAGTTTTGAAATAATTACCCATATCATAATGAAGTTTATCAGATGTCAAGTAATTATCCACACTTTCTTCAATATTATTATAAACATCTATATAGAAATATGCTTCACCTTCTTCAGCTCTCCACCTTTTTAGAATACCGTATTTTTGGTTAAATTCCTTTATAAATGTTTTTAAACTTTTTGTAAGTATATTTTTAACAGTAAAGCAATCATTTTTGCCATGAAGATATAAGTCAAAACATTCGATAGTATCAGAAAAATAAGTAGAAAAACTAGGAGCTGTCCGTAAAGCACTATTCATTAACAAGGTTGAACTATCAGCATATCCAAAAGAATATTTCTCACCTTCTTTTATAACTTCATCATTAATTTTTGTTACTTTAACTAAACTGTATTCATCATTAAGTGCAGTTATTTCTAATTCTAATACATTTTCTTTTTCCATTTTATCACTCCAATATTCACATCTGATCTGAAATTATTTATTTAATTTTTTAAATATTTTTTTAAATTTTTTATGTTCTTCTTCCCTTTCTTTTCTTTCTAATTCTAAAATTTCTTTTTTTATCCTATATTCTTTTTCTAATTCTTTTAAACTTTTTTTCACAAAAACTCCTTAAAAATTATTTTATTAAAATCTTCATTAATTGATTTTTAATATCTTTAGGTTCAATAAGGTTATATTCAGAACTTCTCTTAACTAAATTAGGTAATTCATTCAAAATACTTGCTTTAGCTTTTTCAAAAATATCAATTATAACCTCTAATTCACAATTATAATCTTGTGTTCTTTTAATTATAAAATCTTGTCCTATATTATCATCAATAATATCTTCAGCATCCATTAACAAAAACTCATTTTCTTGTTCTTCAAGTATAATTAGCATACTTGTAATAATAATTCTTTTTAGTTTTTCTTTTTCAAAAAGATCTATTTCATCAAATCTATCTTTTCTTTTTATATTTTCTAAAAAATTATAGTTTTCATTAAAATGTCTACATAATTTTATTTCAAAAACTTTTTCTATTTCGTTTAAAAAATCATTGTCTACATATTTATTTTGAAAATAAGTTCTTTTGTTACCATATTTGTTTTGATATGAATAATAAATAATCTTTTTTTCTAATGAAATACTGCTGATCATTATTCTATGTTCACCATTTCTTTTTAATTCATATAATTCAAAACTTGTTACATTATAATTAAAAAGAATTTGTTTTTCTAAATCGTTATCTTTTAATATTTTAATATTTTTTATTTCTGGTAATACAAATTTTATGCCAGTTTTTTTCTCTAATTCAGATAACTTTGTATCTGATATTTGATTTATGAAAGTATAAAAACTTAAAGTTTCTTTAAAATTTTTCTTTCTAAACGGATATTTATAATCACTTATATTGTTATTAATTCCATTAAACCAATTATAAAAAACATTGTTTATCAATAAATCTTTTATTGCAAAAATATTTTTATCAGTATAATATCCTAAATATTCAGATTTATCTATTTCATCATATTCTTTTGAAATGTCTTGTAAAATATCATTAAATATTATTAGTAAATTATTAAAATATGTTTCAGTAGGTCTATTGTGTTTGAAAATTAAATAAAATTCTTCATCAAAATTTATATCTAGTTTAAATTCATCTTTGTTCTTTTTCAAAAAACTTTCAATTTTATCTAGTTTTTCACTTTCTATATAATCTTTTAATTCCTCAAGCATTTCAAAAGATTTTTTTTCATTCTTTACACAATAAGCAAACAGTTCTCTTTTTATTGATTTAAAGGACAATTCTAAAAAATTTTTTTCTAATTCAATATTCAATTCTTTAATTTTTTTATAAGATATAGGTTCATCTATAAAAGTGAAATCTAAAACTTCAGCTATTTTTTTCTCCAAATTTTTATCAGTTATCTCTTTCACACCTTGATCTGTTGTAACTTTAAATCTTGTCATCTAAACAACCACCCTTTCTTTTTTCATTTTCTTCCAAGTGTTAATATATATTTTAGCTTTAATGCAATATTTATTACAAAATTAAGAGAATTACTCATTAAAACAATAAAAGCTACAATAGAACATATAGCATAAGCACCTCTATAAAAAGCATTACCTCTACTTGCATCAAAATATTCTTTTAAAACATCAGTCATCATTTTATCTAAATTTACACCAGTAAAAAATACATAAAATAATGCAACTAAAATAATAATAGTAGATATTAAATAAATTATTTTCTTTTCTGGTTTCATAAGATCAATTAAACATTCAAGAATTATAATTCCACCATAAAATAAGAACAACAAATTAAATAAAGAAACTTTTTTTAAAACTTCCAATTTTGTTAGCCAAGTAGTACTTACATAATTAGTTGTCATTAATATTTTTAAGGAAAAAGTCAATAATATTAAACTTATAATTTCAGTAGTTATTTGTGAAAAATATCTGTATGTTTTATTATCCAATTTCTTCCACCTCTTTGTCTGTAACTATGATAAACGGGAATTTATCTTTATCTAATTCAATAACAAATTTTTCAATTTCATCATATCCTTTTTCTATGAAATAATCTTTTAATTTTAAAAATTTCAAATTAAAATTTTCTAAATCTTCTTCAGTAGCTTCATTCTTTAAAAAATTTTTTCCATTATTGAATAAAGATCTTTTATTACTAAATTTTTCATCATTTATATGTGAATAATTCCTTCTATTTGTTGGTTTTGAAAAACTTATGTTTGGATCTTCTATTTTCAACTCAATTATTTTCAAACACTCTAAAATATCATTATATTCTAAATATTTATAATTATCTTCCTTAAAAAAAGAATTTAAAAATGATTTTGGTACTGTTACTTTTGATTGCTTTACTTTGTATTCTGGATTTCTTTCAAGCCAATTTTTTAAATTTTTAGCATTTTTCTTTAAATCTACATTTCTTTCAGAATATGGTCTAAAAGCATATTGCTTTTTTTTAGTTGTTTTATTTTCTGTATTCATATTTTTTCTCCTTTTATTACTATTATCTAAATTTATTTTTTTAAAAATTATTAACATTATCGTTTTGTTTAACATTATTTTATCATAAAGATAAATATATGTCAACTGTTTTTTAAAATAAAAAAAAGGCTATAAAGCCTATTTTAAGTTTTGTTTTTTTTAAGAGCATCTAATTTTTTTTCTTCGTTCAATAAATGTTCTTCCATTGTTTTTTGATGATCTTTTAAATGCCAAATCATTTTATCAACATCTTTTGTAAATTCTTCACATCTTTTTTTTATTGATTGATATAAAACTAAAAACAATATTAGACAAAATATAAAAAGTGGTGGATTTAATTGAGAATATTCATATAGAAATAGACTAAATAAAACAATTCTCATAGAAAAAGTATATTCTAATGGTATATGTTTCATATACTTTAATTCATCTAAACCATATTTAGTACTTCGATTAAGTCTATAAATCATAAAAGAAATTTTATCTTTGTAATTATATTCATTTATATTTTTATCTTTTATTCCTTCTAAAGTTTCATCAAAAATATCTTCACCAATTCTATATATCATTGGAAGATTTTTTTTAATTAAAAAATTATAGTAAAATTGTGTTATTAAAACCAATAAATTTAATACAAGCCACAAATTATTATAAATTATTTCTCTTACATTTTCTATCATTTCACTATTTATCATAATAACACCTTCTTTTTTTAAAATATTATACCATTTTTTTTAAAAAAAGAAAATAGACATTTATATTTTTTTATAAAATGTCTATTTTTTTAATACTATATTTTAATTTGTTAGATAAGTATTAATTATTTTTCAAATTCTTCTTCTTTTTCTTTTTCTTTATTATTTTTAAGATCTCTTTCAAGGACAGTTCTAAATTTAGAAATTACATTATCAAAATCTATAAATTCGTTTCTTGTATTATCTTTAAATTCATCAATAACTGGTTTAAAAATCATTCCTTCTTTTTCGTTATCGTTTTCTATTACTGTTTCTAACTTTTCTTTTACAATAGGAGTTATTTTTTCTATAATAAAATCATTAATTTCATCAAGATCATAATCTTCCCATTCTTCATCATAAAATTCAACAACTTCTCCTTTACTTATATGTAATCCTAATTCTGTCGCATTCTTTTTTAAAATATCAACTTTATCTGGAAAGTCCAAATTTTCAATTTGTGTTTCAAATTGTTCATCAAAAACTTGTAAAAAAGTTTTTTTATCATAAAATTCATTATCATAATCTCCATAACTAGGGTCTGGAGTTCCTTGAAGTCTTTTTTGTGTTTCAAATAAAGCTCTTACTAAAACATTATCGGCAATATTATTTATTCCTAACTCATCTTCTTTTTCTATAATAGGTTTTCTTATTTCAACATCTCTTCTATAAAATTCATTGTTTACATCATTATATTCATCTCTTAAAGTATATTCCATTGCATCTAAATGATATTTCTCTATAACATCAAAATTTTTAAAATGTTCTTCATAACCATCAAAAGTTTCAAATTCTAATCTATCTAAAAATTGTTTGTATATCTTATCGACATTTGTGTTTTCAGATAATTCTTCAGTTATTTTATTGCCTATATTTTCTTTTAATTTAAGTAAAAAATCTTCTTGATCATAACCTTCATTATCAACTTCTGTTTCAAGACTAGAGTAATCAAAAAAAACCTCACTATTTTTTTTAGTTTCAATTAAAGCCTTTAATAAAATTCCGTTTTCAATATTTTTCAATTCTTTTTCATTCATTTTTTTTCTCCTTTTTTTATTATTTTTCAAAATCATCTTTTTCTTTGGCTTTTACTTTTTCTTCTTTAAAAATATTTTTGATTTCATTTATTTTTTCTTTATCTTCATTTACCATTCTTTCAAAAGTATCTTTAAATTCATTGTTGAATTTTTCAATGTTGATCATCTTATAACCTTCAACTTCTTCAGTGAAAATATTGAAAATACTTTCCATTTTCTTTTGATAATCTTCAATTATATCTTCTTTATCATTTTTATCCATTGTTTCATATTTCTTAGAATTAGAAGTTTCATTTATAATATCTTCCACTTTTTCATTAGCTTCCATTTTAGAAATATGTTCTTTTCCAGTTTCTTCCATTTTATTAAATGTTTTACTTGTTCTTTGTATTAAATCATCATAAAACATTTCATTCCGAAATTCTTTTACATCTTCAGTTGTTATTCCGTATTTTTCAAAAATATCTGTTGAATGTTTCATTCTTAACTCATCACATTCTTTTGAATTTAAAAATACTACTGGTTGCCCAGAATTTTCCATGTTATCTATTCTATAATGGTTTAGTGTTAATACTCTTTTCTTATGTGCTTTTAAATCTTCACCTTCTAATTCAGTCCAATCATAAGTAATTAGTTTTGAAAGATCAGCATCTTTTGCAACTTCTTTCTTTTCAAATTCTTTTAAACTTTGTGTTAAATCAATACCATGTTTTTCTTTAAAAAATTTATCTAACTCTTTTATATTTTTTTTAACTTCTTCTTTATCTAATGAAACCAAATTGATTTCTATATTTTTTGGATTTTCTTTATCTTGATCTATTTTTATTTTTAAAACTTCTCTATCATTTTCTTTAGGAATTGTTAACGAAAATTCTTTGTGAAATTTATCATTTTGTTTTAAAGAAGTTTCTTCTTTCATAAGATAAGTCTTATCTTCTAATTTAAAAGCACTCATACTTTCTTCTCTATAATATTTTTTAGGAGTGTCAGCTTGATTTATATATATCTTTTTTAATTCAAAACTACCTAATTCTTCAACAGCTGTATTTTTTTTAGAGTTTTCTTCATTAAATTTATCAAAATTACTTTTCCATTCTTTTTTAAATTCATTTCTTTCTTTATTACCAAATTCTATTGGTAATCTTTCAACTCTGTTAAATGTTTTAGGAATTACAATATTTTTGTCAGAAAGTCCATAAGTCATATTATCCCAAAGTTTTTCAGTCATTTTTTCTCCTAATTCATAAGTTTCATAACCTTTTTTAGGATCAGTATGTACATGATATAATAATTCTCCTTCTGAATTTTTAATTGATATATCTCTTTTTTTATTTAAAGTTTCACTTTCATATTTAAAAAAATAATCTTCACCAGCAATATTAAATTCTACTTCTTTAACAAAAGCACCAGTTTCATCATCAATCCCTTCACTTGACTTAGTTATAGAAACATTATCTAACTTATTTCCATTTTCTTTTAAAAATTCATAATTATCCATATTACCTATATTACTTCCAAAAACCATAAAAAACACTCCTTTTTTTTATCTTTTATTATAGTATAAACTATATTTTTCTTTTAGTCATATATATATAATATATAAAAGGAGAGTTACTAACTCTCCTTCTTTCTTTAATTTAATGAGTTTTTTCCTTTTTCTTTAAAGTCTTTAATTCTTTTTTCTTGTTTTAATTCTAAGTTCTTACTAATTTCTATTTCTTTTAAAATTTTATCTTGAATATCATCTTTACTTATGATCTTCATATATAATTCATCAACTGTTATATCACCATCTAAAATACAAGCTGTTAATTCTTTTTCAGTCTTATCATATTCATTTCTTATCACTTTGTTAAATTCATATTTGTAATTTTTAGGATAATACAAAGTTTCTAATAAGTCTAAAATTGAATATTCTCTTGCTTTTGTTCTTATAAAAAAATAATCAACCAAATATCTATATATATTCATCACTAAAAATGTTCCAAGAAATAATATAAAAATAATTTTGATAACAAATGAAAAAGTTAAAAATATGACTGGATTTTTATTATCTTCCATTATAATTTTCCACCCAAAAATTAATAAAATTATAAAAAAAGTCAAGCCAAACATAGAAAATACAATTAATGTATCTTCAGCAGTATTTTTATTTCTTAACTGAAGTATTTTTTCAAAAAAACTTACTTTTTTAAATATTTTCTTTTTATTTGTATCTTTATTAAATTTCCACATCATATCTCACCTATTTTTTTTACTTTTCTTTTTTGAATTTTTTAGATACTTTTAAATTCATAATTTTGTTCTAAAAAAACTTCTAATTCCCTTAATATTCTTTGAAAATCATCAAATGATATAATTTTCATATCTTTTTTATATCCTAATTTTATCATTGCTTCAGTTATTTTGCAAGATAATCCAATTACTTTTAAAACAGACATGTATAAATGAAAACTAAGATCATCTGTTATTAAATAAATAGGTGTCTTACTTTTACAAAGTTCATAAAATTCATTTCCTTGTTTTTCAAAAATTAAATATTCTAACATATTTCCGTTTTCAACTTCATACTCTTTATAATTTAAGAAAAACTTATCTTCTTTATAATCACTTAAAATAGTATGATAATCTCTATGCTCTTCATATTTAGCTGAACAATATTCTCTAACTTGACTTTTAAAATAAGAAGTTACATATCTTCCACCAGCTATCATATAATTTATTAAACAATTTATATTTTCAAATCTTTCACCTCTATCTATCATTTTTTTTATAGTTGAATGTATTTTTTTATTCACTTGTTCTTCGAAATTAGGAAATTCTTTTATTACATTTTCAAAATTTTGATTTAATGCAATTAATTTTTTTTCTTTCATATTTATCGCTCCATTTATTTTGACATTAAACTCATTCTTATTATTTTTTTAATTATGAACCAGTCCACTTTTGGAAAAGATTTACCAAATACTTTAAACCAAAAAAAGCAACAACTAAACTTATGAAATAAATTGTAATTTGTCTATTATTTAAACTTTGTCCATGCCATATAAATAAACCGACACATACTAATAAAGTGATTGTTATTATAACCAACAAAACAAAAACTATGCTAACTTTTGTTTTACTTGGTCTTTTTAATTTTTCTATTTCCATCTGTTCTGTAAATTTCTCTTGTTTATTTTTCTTTTTTTTAATTTTTTTCATAAAAACTCCTTATAATGTTTCAAAATATTTTTCTAAATTTTTTTCAGAAATTTCTATATAGTTTTTTTCTTTTAAAAACTCTATTAAAGTTTCTTTGTAAACTATTTTAGACAAAAAATCAAATTTTGAAATATATTTTTTATTTGTTTTTAAATTCAATCTTGTTAATTCCTCAAAATACATTATTTTAAAATAATTATCTTCAAGTTTAACAGTATTTAAAACCACTAAATACATATCACCATTATCCTTGATTTCTCTAAAATAATAATTATCTACTCTTCCTTTTTTTAAAAAAATTTCAAAAATTTCTTTTATTTTTAATTTTAAATTTTCTTTTGAATTAACTAAATTTTCTTTAATAGTTATAATAGAATTTTCTTGTTCTACTTCTCTTATTTTCAAATATAAAGTATCTGTTATTTTAGGATTATTTGTTATTTTTAATATTTCGTACATATCTAATCACCTTTTATCTTTATTAAGTATATTATTTTCTTTCTTTTGATAGTTACATTATAGCATAAAGATAAATATATGTCAACTAAAAAAGAGCAGAAATTCTACTCTTTTGCTCTGATATTTTTTTATTAATATCTACTCCAAAATTTTTTTAATCATTTTTTTTATTCGTTTTATTTTTAAAGGAATAAGTTTATTGCTTTTTCCTTTGATCAAAATTCCTTTTTTATTGGTTTTTTCTATATTATAATACTCAAGTAATTGTTCTATATCATCTTTTTGTTCTTCTTTCATTTCTCTACCTTTCACCTTTTTTTTATTTTTCTAAATATTCTTCTTTAATTTTTTCAATATGTTTATCTGACATTTTAGTTCCTAATTCGTTTATTTCTAAGAATAACTCAACTTTTTCAGAATTTGTTAAATTTTCACGATTGAATTTACATATTCTAGTATATCTTATTGTATGAAACATAATAGTTTCTTTATCAATATAACTTAATTCTGAAAAATACTTTCCATTTTCTAATTTGATTTTATCTTCTATGAAATCAAACAGTGTAGTAATTCTTTGTTTACCATCTAAAACTTCATACTTCTTTAATTCTTTATCTTCAGAAATCATATTATTTAAGATTATAGTAGGCTTTGTTTCTATTTGTTTTTTAAATATAGCCATTATATAATCATTTTTTTGCTTTTTAGTCCATACAAGTTCTCTTTGATAAAATGGCTCAAGTTCAAGTTCATTTAATATGTATTTTTCGTATAAATCTATTAATCTCATTGCCATATTATTATTAATTTCTAGTAATTTTTCCCATTTATTTATTTCTGTTAAATTATTTTCTCTTTCTTCAGTTTCTTCTTTAAAAAGCTCAACTCTTAAAAATTCAATTTTTTCAAAATCTTGCCATTCATAATCTTTATTTTTTTCTTTTTTTATATAATTTTTTCCAGAACATATTATAAATGGTTCTTTTATATCTATTACCATTAAATCTTTGTACCAGTGCTTTCTATACGAATAAACCTTATCCCCAATCTTTACTTTTTTTAGCATAATATCACTCCTAACTTCTTTAGATGTTACAATTATATCTCAAAGATAAATATATGTCAATATAAAATAATTATTGACTTTTATAAATAAAAATGGTACAATAAGTTATCTCCTTAATAGTATTTTAAAAAATGTTTGAGAGTAGTTGACGACGGTGAAAAAAGTTGAAATTTTAAAAAGAATTTTGACTTTTTTTTATTGACTTTTATGTTTTAAATTGTTATAATACAATTGCTCCTTTCAATAGAAATAAGATAAATTTTGTGGAATTTCAAAGAAAACTACTATTATAATAAGAATAGTAGTTTTTTTCTTTAGAATTTTGTTTGAAATATAATAAAGAAAAAAGAGAGTTTTTTGACTCTCTTTTTTTTAAAATGAAATTTAAAAATTTTTAGAATTAAAGAAAAATAATATTATAAAATGAGGTGTAAAAAAAATGAAATTAAAATTACTTTTATATTTTATTTCTAGTTATTGACATCATATCACTTTATCACAAGTTTGTCAACTTTTTATAATACTTTATTTAAAGAAAAAACTCATTTTCTTTATTTTTCAGTAAAATAAATTCTATATTTTTCATGATTATAATTTATTTCAACATAATCTTCATTAGTAACACAAGATAAACCATACTTTAAAGCTAAGTAAGCTGGGTTCTTTATATTTTCAATTGTTTCAAAAATTCCACTTCTAAATTTATATTCATCTTTTAATATCAAAACTCTATTTTCCAATACTTTATATACTTTAGTTAATATAATTTGAATAATCGAACTTTGATATTCTGAAACTCCAGTTAATTTAATAAATCTTTTCAATTCTTCATCTTTTTCTTTATCAGCAATTTCTCTTTTTAAAATAGTTATTAAATTATCATTTTTTAATTTTAAATTTTTATCTATTTTTAAATTAAAATCTATTTTTGAAAAAGTATCTTTTTCAACTATAATTTTCTTTGCTTTTATATATTCGGATAAAAGCATTCCTAAAAATAAGGCAAATAATTTTACGAAGTTATTAAGTCCAGTAATATACAAATTCTTATTTCCTTTTGAATTTTCATCTTTTGATAAATTGCTGATTTCTAAAAAACTATTACCAAAAAGCATTCTGAAATTATTAGTATCTAAAAACTCATCAAAATCTTTAAAAGGCACTTCAAAATGTTCATTAAGTAATTCTAAAAAATCTTTTTGATAAAAATAATCAAGTAAACTTTTACCATCCGATCTTGTTATGTTAATACCATATCCAGTTCCGTTTGTGTCAGCCCCTACATTTACATAGATTGCATCTTTATATAAATTTGCTCTTGCTATTCTATATATTTCTTTTTTTTCTTCTTGCTCTTTTTCTGTTATAGGATTAAACTCATCTATTAGAATTTTTAACATTTTCGGATATTCCAAATCTGTAAATCTTTTATCTTTCAATTTCACAAGATCAATAACATCTCCGACAAAATTACAAAAAGAACATTTACACTTCAGATGTCCAGTATTTTTTCCTATAAAAAAACCTAATTTATGAGTACCACATTTAGGACATTCAACACCACCACTTTTTATGATTATTCCGTAATAATCACAAATTTCTCCTTCAACTTCCATTACTCTATTATATAATTTTTCATATTCTTGGTTTATAAAACCTGCCATTTTAAATCACCCTTATATAAAATATATTTTTTTATCTATATATAACCAATGTTTTATCACATAAGTTACTTTTATATTATCATTTTTTGTTTTTGGAAAAAAATAACAAGGTTTATCTAACGAATCAGCTCTTCCTTCTTTTTGAACAAAAGCTGGATTACATTCATTCATTATTCTTCTCATTTTCTTAGTCTTTTCTAGTACTGTTCCTAGTTCACTAATAATTTTTAGAAATTGATAATAATTTTTAGAAAATTTTAATTCAAATTTTACTTTATCTAAACTTTCTAAATAATCAGCTTCTTTTTGATATTTTTCAAGAAGTTCTTTTTCAATTTCATATAATATATTAGATTTTCTAAACTTAGCTTTAAAGTTTTTTTCATTAGCTTTATTTATTATAACTTTATCACCTAAAGTTCTAAGTGCATTATTACAATAAATATATTGTGCTTTTAAATATTCGCCTAAACATAATACCAATAATTTTAAAATTAATTGACATAAAAATGAAATACCAGCAATATATGTTTCCGTTACAAAAAAATCTCTTTCCAAAAGATCATTTTCTATATTTCTTAAAACTATGTATTTTCCAAATTGATTTTCTTTTATTTTAAAATTGTTTATTTCTAAAAATTCATCAAAGGTAACAAAAGGTTCATCAAAATTTTGATTTAAAATATCTAAAAAACCTTTTTCAAAACAATAATCTATTAAACTACTTGCATTGGCTCTAGTTATATAAAGACAATATTCACCAGTTTTCTCAAATGTTCTATCCATACAATAAATACCATTTCTATTTAAAGTAACAGTTATATATTTCCAGTCCATAATTTTATCCTTTTATCTTACCTTTTTTCTCATACAATGTTTCATAATCTTTTAAATACATATATGCTTGTGGAGCTCTAGTATCTCTTATTTCTTTTAATGAAATAGGCACTTTATACTTAATAAAATTTTTGATTTTGATTGCATAAGCTACTGTTCTTCCTTCAAAATATTTAAAATATTCTTCTTCAGAAATACCTAATTTATCTTTATATTTATTCCAAATTCTTTCTGGTGTATCACTTATAACTTTCGTGGTATAAAACTCACCTATTATTTTTTTTGTACCTTCACTGGCATAAACTAAAACAATATTTTTAGTTCCTAAATTCCATACTTTTTTTCTAAGTTCATATTTTTTTGTACCTTGAAAAATCTGTTTGGCATATTTAGGTTTTATTGATAACAAAACTTTAGTTAATACATCTTGGTTAAAAAAAAGTTCTAATCTATGTTTTCTATAAGCTCCTATTTTCTTTTGAGTTAATTTAAAATGATATTTATTAATTAAATGTTTTATAGCATCTTTATAACTATCTCTACCAACTGATATAACTGGTTTTTTAGTTCCTAATTCAACAAATGCTTTTTCAAAAAACATAGTTGCTATTCCTTTTTTTCTATGTTCTTTAGAAACATAAATACTACATATTTTCTTTTCTTTTTCAGTATTTTTTAAAATCATAATTCCTATGATTTTTTTCTCATTTTTAAACCTATCAAAAGCTAAATAAACAATTCTTTTATCAGTACCTATTTCAGATGATATTTTATTAAACCAACAATTAAATTTTGGATATTTCTTTTTACTGAATTTTAAATATTCACCAAAACGATACTCCAAAAACGATAAGTCCATTCTTTTTTCATATTTTTTTATTTCCATTTCAAAAACCAACCTTTACCTTTTTTATTTTTCTAAAACTAATCTATGTTTGCTAACAATTAAAGTATTTAAAAATTCTATTAAAAGTTCAAGTCCATCATCATCTAGCATATCTAAATCCCATTTTATAAGACAGCCATGTAAATAACCAAAAGCAATACAAGTTTTAAAAGTTGTTCCTCTATTAGTTTTAATCAGTATCTTATTCTTTTCAAAAAAATCATATAAATCTTTTAAATCTTTTCTACTAATAATAACTTCAGTTTTTAAATCATTCATCTTTTCTTTTATTTCGTTTTCTAACTCCATAAAAGCTATTTGATTTTTCTTAATCATTTTTTTCAAATCTTTTAATTTTATCGTAAATTCATCTTCGCTTTTTGGTTTTATATTCCCTAAATTAAAATCTTCTAATGATATGATTTTACCTTTCATTTTTTTACCACTCCTTCAAAAGCATATAGTCCTTATCTCTGTCAACTTTTTCAGTTACACCATCTTTTATATATCTGTATTGAAATATGATAGATTTTTTATCTTCAGATTTTCCAATATCAATAGCTAAAATATCAAAACCACATATTCCTAAATCAACACTTTGTTCAGCTGATTGAAACTTTAATATAAATTGATTATTAGTGTTTTTAGTAACATAAAGATATAAACCAGTATTGTTTTTAAAGAAACGATAACATTCATCAAATAAAGTTATACATTTTCTTCCATCTGTTTGTACTCTATCTAAAATAGATAAAATTATACTTTCTTTAAAAATTTTCATATTAGATAAAGTTGTTTTTATATAAATTATGTATTTTTCTGCTTTAAGGATCTTATCAATATCTTCCATATAAAAGCCTCTATTATTATCATGTACATTTGCAAGTTCTAAAGAATAAATAGTATACCCTTGTTCTTTTTTATGTTCTTTTGTAGCATTAAAAATTTCATTATCAAAATCAAACACTACCATATTTTCAGTATTATTATATACAGTAGGAATTGCAATTCCAGTTGTGAAACCAGATCTGGTTGGAAATAAACAAACTAAATTTTTATTATCATTTTTTTCTAAAAATATTTTATCCTTATCTATGACTAAATTCTTATATTCTTCATTATTCTTATCTGTTTTACCTAACAAAATTCTCATTTTTAAAACCTACCTTTCAATTTCATTCTCAATATCAAACATAACTTTTTCATACGATTCTAAACTTAAAATTCCAGCTTCCATATTAAATTTATCTTCGCAATTATGTAATTCTGTTTCTGGAATATTTTTTATCCCCATTGTTCGATATAGCTTTTCTAATTCGTTTCTGTTTGAAATATAATTTAAAGATTTTATTTCACCTTTTCTCAACATTAATTCAGTTGATATTCTCCATTTATAATAAATATTGTATTTAATATTGAAATATTCTTTACAATTATCATTGCCATTATTTTTATAAGTAAGATATATTTTTTCAAGTTCTTTTACAAATGTTTTTGGTTCTTTCATTTTTATAGTTTTTTCTTTCAGTTTTACAAATTGTTCTTTTAAAATTTCTTTTTTCTTTTTTAATAAAATTGAAAAACTATCAAATATATCATTAGAATTATCAATTTCAAAGTTATCAATTTCATCTTTAAAAAACTTTATATCAAAACTTGGATCTTTTAATTTTATTCTTTCATTAAAATATTCTACCATATTTTTAGCTGGAAAAGTTAAAAAATAAGCACTATAAATATAATTTAACTTTCTTTCGATTTGTTTATAAATATTGATACCTGCATCTTCATATCCTATAATATCTCCAACACTTTTTTTAAAAATACCATTTTTAGTATTATTATCAACATAAATTTCTTTAATTCTATTTAGTTCTTTTAAAAACTCATTTTCTATCATTCCATTTATAGTTCTATCAAATGTTTCTTTTTCATCTTTTTTTATTAATTCTTTTATTTCTTTTTTTAATTCTAACCATTTTTTCATGTTACCACTCCCTATCTTTTAAGATATTAGCATTATATCATTAAAATTAATATATGTCAACATATATGGTTTTCTATATTTGACATTTTTCTAAGTATTTGATAAAATAAATATAGCTAAAAGAAATGTTTTTTTTAGAATTTTTCAAAGTAAAACAACCACTACAAAAAAAGACACAAGTGTCTATTTAATAGAAAATTGTGTCTTTTTATTTTTTTATTTTTCAAAATAATCTTTGATTGCTTTTATTAAATTTTCAGTTTTTTCGTTCTCCTTTTCAAACTTTTCATTGTATTCTTTCAAAAATAAATCTTCATAATTTTGTGCTACAAAATTATATTTTTTATTTACTTCTGATAAATTTTCTTCGTCTAACTTCAACATGTTATTGTTAAAAATAGCTATTCTATCTTTTCTATGATAATCAAATTCATTTTCTAATTTATCATTGAATTTTTCTAAAATATAGTTAGGATCTTCAAATTTGTAATCAAGTTGATTATCTATAATATTAAGTGCATATACATTTGTTAAAAAAAATTCTTCTTTAAATATAATTCCACTTTCTTTATTTTCATATTCTTTTCCTAATTTATAAAAATCATCAAGATTTATATTCCACTCTCTATCAGCTTTTTCATTCTCATCTGTTATTTTTTCGTAATTATTTTTTCTAAGATTTTCTAATTTTTCCGATATTTCAAAAACTATTTTATCAGCTATATCATTGAAAACTTTATCTCTATTTTCAACTATTGCTACTCCTAATTCTAATATTTCATCTATATTATTACTTATAAATCTTTCTTTTTCACTACCTTTTAAGTTGAAAAATCTACTGTTAAAGTATTCTACTGCTGTTTCTAATATAGGTTCTTCTATTTCTAGTGATATTTCATTATCACCATTTGCTAATAAAAGCTCATCTTTACCTAAAAAATTTTTAGGTTTTAATGAATTAGAAATTATGTCGTTCTTTACTTCTTCTAGTGTTTCTTTTTCTAAAGCATTTTTTAAATAATTTGCTTGTAATTTAGCTTTTTCTCTTATATCTTCTGTTTTTAATAATAAATGTTCCTTTCCTACTTCAAATTCTTTTAAAGTTTTAAAATATCCTACCTTAGAATTTGCCATAGCAAACTCTTTAAAAATTTCATTTCTCTTTTCAGTATCTTCGTTTTTGCTAATATCCATCATAGCATACTTTTTATCATCAATAGCTCCTAAAAACATAACTTTAGTTTTATTTTTTTCTTTTTCATAAAAAAAAGCAAAATTTTCATGCATATTAAAATTATATAAACTATTATCTTTTGATAATTTTTCAAAAGGTAATTTTAACTCATCTCTTAATTTAACATCATCAATTTTATCAATTTTTTCCTTTAAATAATCACTTAGATCAAAAACTAAAAACCAACTATGATTTTTTTGTTCTATTTCTTTGATATTGCATCCTTCTAAAAATTCATCATATTTACAAATAGGATCTTCATTTTTTTTACTTATTATACTTAATTTTGAGTGTTCTCCTATTATATTCTTTTCTTGTAAAGTTTCTAAAACTTTATCTAAATGATTGAAATAATTTACTGTCTTATTATAATTAATCACATCTTCACTTGCTAATAAATAAACTCTTTTATCTTTTTCTATGTTTTCAACTAACTTTTCTAAAAAATTTTCACTTTTAGTCAATAATTCTCTTTCACCAACATCAAAAATCTTTATTTCATTATTTTCGTTTTTAGAAAATTCTGAACCTTCCTTAAAATACTTTTCAAGGCTTTGATTATATTGTTTAGGATCAAATTCCTTATAAGTCTTTATTCCATTTATTTTTTCTTCTAATAAATATGCCATATTTACACCTCTCTTTTTTTTCTATATTTTATAATTTAAAATATGATAAGGAAAGTATATATTATATATAAATCTTACCATATTCTCTTTAAAAAAAATAGGCTAAAAAGCCTATTTTTACCCTACATTACTACACTCAAACTAACTTTTCGGAAATATCTATTATTACAATATAGATAAAGGCTTTCTTCTTTATTTATTCCTTTTAATATATCTTTAAATCTTCTATATAAAAAACATTTTTTATTCATTTTTTTATTTAAAAGACTAATTCTGAAAAAAATATAATTTATTATGAAAAACCAGCTCCTGAAACTCTCACGACTAGGCATTATCTTACCTTAACTTGTTAAGGTGTTTAACCAAGTTTTGCAAGGTTCTTATGTACTAAACAACTTTCTAAATAACGATAGTATCGTGTTATCTCACTAATCATTGTTCCATAAGACTTTCATATACAAGTTCTCCATTGAGAACATTTGCATCTTGTAGGCTCGTTTCTAAACCTTTTATATTTTTTTAAAATCCCATACATTTTAAAGTTTTTAAATCAATATTTTTTATTCTTTCTATTTCTTTATTATGTAACTCTAAAAATTTACTATATCCCCTTATCATTTTATCTCTATCTATACTTTTTAAATCATCTTCTACATTCTTTATGATGAAAGCACTATATAAATCTCTTTGTATTTTATCATCTCCTAATATATTCCATCTTTCTGATAACTTCTTCTTCTTATATGTATCTTCTATATGATTATATTGACTTGCTTTAACATTTATTGTATCTATCTTTATTAAACTTTCTCCATAATACTTTAACTTAGTATCTAGTATGGTTAATAACATTGCAGGTGCATAATTTAACAATGATTTTCCATATCTTTTCTTTTTCTTATATTTTCCAGTTTTTATAGATATTTCTGTTTTTTTACTTCTTTTTTGTAATCCTTGATAGTTCATATCCTCTACTTTTACTTTTATTCCTAATTCTAATATTTTATTTGCTAGTTTATTATGAGATAATTTTCTCTTTTCTTTTAATTTCCTTTGTAATTCTTTTAATCTAGCTCTTATCTTCTTGTAATTATTAGAAAATATCCATTTACTCTTATTCTTTTTTATAGTACCATCACTATTATATTTATCTTTATTATTGCTTTTTCTACTTCTATCAAGTTTTCTTTGTAATAACCTTTTTTCCCTATCAATGTTATCAAGTCCATAAGCTAGTCTATCAAATATTACTTTATTATCACTTACTATTGCTATTGTAGATGTTCCTATATCTATTCCTACCTCATCAGTACCAACTGAATGTTTTAACATTGGTACTCCTTCAATAGTTATTTGTATATAATATTTATATTTACCTTTTATTTCTTTTCTAATTAATCTACAATACTTTATTTTATCTTTTAAACTATGTAATATATATTTATCATTTTTCTTTATTATTACTGGTATAACAAGTCCTAACCAAGTTATGACATTATTAACTTTATCATATCTTAAACCTGTATTATTTGTTTTCTCTCTTATAGAATAAAATTCTTCATATTTTTTATAACAAACTTTTTTAACATTACCAAATCTAAGTTTATGATATGAACTATATGCTCTTTCAGATATTTCTTGTGCCATTTGTGAGCCTATGTTTTTCTTATATCTGATTGCCATATCTTTTACAAATTTATTAAGAGAAAACTTAGATAATTTATATTTTTCATCTAATTCTTTTAAAATTTTATTCTTTAATTTTTTATCATTAGAATTTATTATATTTCTATATTCTTTATCTTTTTTTAGTTTTTTATATCTTTTAGTAATTTCCCTAAGACAACAATTATATATATGTCTTGCTATATTGCTTCTTTTTTCTATTATATGTTCTTGCCATATCTCTGTTTTTAATAACAAAGTTATTACATAGTTCATCTCTTACCTCTTCCTAGCATTTTATCTCACAACTAAAACAATGAGTGTTCTTGCAATATTTAATAAAAAAATAATAAAATTATTTCAACAACCAAAAATACTAACTAAATATACAAAAATTACTATATCATTCATTTTCTCACACTATTCCTTATATGATTTTTCTCAAATAAATTTTACAAAATCTTTCAAAAACCAATAATTCATAGTTAGCTTCCAAATTATTTCTTTCTTCAAAATCAAATAATCCCTCATAGTTTTCCAATGTAAGTGGTTTTACATAGTTTTCAAAACTTTCTTTTGAATAATTATCAACCTTTATTTCTCTTTTGAAAATCCTATAAATTATCTTTTTTCTATTCTTTTTATTCAATTTTTTCTTAACTCTACTAAAATATTTATTGTTACAATAGAAATAAAGTGTTTCATCTTTTTTTACAAATTTAAGAATATCCTTAAATCTTCTCCACCAAAAATATTTTTTTGAAAGTTTAGTGTTAATATTTCCTATTATTGCAAAAATAAGTAATAATACCAATAACCAACTCATAGGAACACCTTGTACAACTCTTTTATTAAAAAATAAGAAGTATTTTTTCTTCATTTTTTTCCAAGTAAAATTATTTGCTTTTAAATAAATTCTTAAATTATCTATCTCAAAATAAAGAACAATTAAATAAGCTGGTATAAATCCTATCAAATAAAATTTTAATATTTTAAGAATATCTATATTTATTGTAAGAGTATAATTCATAATTTCCCCTTTTTATTACTTTATTTCTGTATCATATAAGAAAAGATTATATTCGCTTTTTCTTTGTAATTCTAAAACATCTTCTGGTAACTTATTTAATTCTTTTATAAAATCTTCTTCTGAAATTATTTTATAATTTTCTTCAACTTTTCTACCATTCACAAGATATTGACTAACTGTTTTACTATATTCTACATCACAAGAAATATAAAAAGAAGAAAAGTGTTTTATAGTATCTTCATCAATCACTATCTTTGGCATATTTTCTTTTGTTATTTCTATTTGAACTAAATCATCTATGTAAAGATCTCTAAAATATGAAAATTTCTTTTTTTCTCTTTCGTTAAAAAATCTATCATAATTTTTTTCTGAAATTTCTTCAACTTTTTTTCCTATTTTACAAATAAATTGTGTTTGATAATCATTGCCTTTTTCATCATCAAAATTCAAAAAAATTATTTCTTTACCAGTATTTATATCTGTAAGTTTTGTAATTACTTTAATTGATAACTCTGTATTTTCATTTTTTTCTTTATCTGTATAAATTATTCTTTTTTCAAGTCCAGTTCTTAATTTTTTCATAATTTTCTCCTTTTCATATTAAAATTCAGTATCATAATAACAAAGTCCACATCTTTCTGCTTTTTGTTTACCAATCTCAAAATCTTTTTTTTCTAAATCGTTTAATGCTTTTATAAATTCTTCTTTTGAAATTACAGTATGTTTTTCTTCTGTTATATCTTTTTCATTAAGCCAATAATTAGAAATTCCATATTCTACATTATATTCGATTCTGAATGGAAAAGTTTTAAGCAGTTCTTTATTTAGTTCTATCTTAGGTACATTATTATCTGAAATTACAATTTTAACAAAACTATCTATAAGTAATTCATCATAATGCAGATAATTTTCTAATTCTTCATTTGAAAAAAATCTTTCAGAATTTTTAAAAGAAATTTTACCTATTCCATTTGGAATTTTACAACGAAATTCAGTTTTATCATATTTTTCATAGTCCAAGAAAATAATTTCTTTATTTGTTTGCTTTTCTATTAGTTTTGTAATAACTTTTATTCTTAATATTATATTTTTATATTCTTTACTGTCATTATATGTAATTCTCTTTTCAAGTCCTGTTCTTAATTTTCTCATATTTTTTCTCCTACTTTTTTACTTTCACCCTATATTACTACTCTCAAACATTCTTCTTTCAAGTCCTGCTCTGAATTTTCTCAAATTTTTCCTTTCAAGTTTTTAAAAAAATTTAGTTTATTATATTGATATAATTAAAAATACCTAATATTTTCTCTATATTTTCTATTTTATCAAAATTATAATTCTTGTCATTAGTCAAAATTTCCATTTTTTCTTTTATACTTTCATTATCATAAATTTTTCCCAATTTTAAACCTTTAATGTTTCCATTAAAGGTTAGTTTTATATTCTTTATTTTTCTTTGCATCAATTTAGAATACTTTTCATTTTTAAAAGTCTTTCCACTTACATATCCACTAAAGTATGCTTTTTCTATCAATTCAAATAGCCTTGTTTCCTTAATATTTCTTTTATTATCTTTTGAAATCAACTCAAAATTTTGTTCTTCTTGATTTATGTCAAACTTTAATGCACTATAAATATAAGGTGTATGTTTATTAGCAACTTTCATTTCGTTGTTAAGTTCTGTAAAAACATTTTTTAAAATTTCTAAAGCCATAACATCATGATAAGTAAATACTATACAATCTTTTATATCAATAGTATCATGCATATTAAATGGAGTGAATATCCACATATCATTAGCACTTAATTTTATTTTAGGTATACAATTATTATTGTAAATTCTGTCAAATTCATGATCTGTTTTTAAACTTATAACAGAAATTTTACAGTCCTTATATGTATTATCTTTTTTTATCTTTTCAAAAACTATATTAATTTCATCTTTTAAACCTATTTTATCTATAAAATATTGTTCTACTAGATAATTATTCTCTATTTTTACATATCCTAAATTATTTATGAATTTTCTCATATTTTCTTTATCTTTAGTATGTGTAAGTGCTATATCTAAAAAATCATTATAACTATATTTTTTATAATCTTTCATTTTTATCTTCCTTTTCAAAAATCAATATCAAGGTATTTTGGTATAATCCAGTCAATTCCTTGATGTTTTTTAAATGATATTCTTTTTTATCTTCTTCAGCAACTATTTTATTTAAACTAACTTCTAACTTTTCTTGTGGATCAATTTTAAAAACTCTTACAATAGTTTTTGGACTAGCAAAACTTAATGTACTTAAAATTAAACCTAAAAACAAAATTACTTTTTTCATTTTTTCACTTCCTTTATATCTCTATTTCAGTTATTTTTACATATTTATCTAACTTTTGTATAAATTCTATTTTTTTTGTTTCTCTGTTATATTTCAGTATTTGTCTAAAGAATGTATAATGATCTTCATTATCATTCAATTTATCTTGTGTTATCAAAAATTTATTAGCTTCTTTTTCACCAAATGTTTCAATTTTATCAAGTAATGGAATTAAAAACATTCTGTTTTCATCACTACATTTCTTATTGTTTAAAATAAATAGCATTTTTTCATCAATTTCATTATTTCTTACAAAATCAAAAATTAATAAATTAATGATAGTTCTATATAGTTCCATATCTTCATCTTCAGTTATAAAATAAAAAGCCTTATTTTTTCCGAATGCATATTTTGTATAATAACTCTTTTCTACTGAAAAAACATTTTCTTTTCCAACTTTAGTACCAAAACATTTCAAAGAGTGTAACAATATAGATATGATAGAACCAAAAAACTTAGAATCAGTGCAATATACTATATCTTGTGCAAATTTCTTTTTCTGTTCTAATTCATTTTCGCCAGTAACAATTAATTCGTTAATTTTTTCTGGAGTTGCACTTCTAATTTCTTTTATTAAATTAAAAATGTCATACATATCATAATTTTCTTCTTTTTTAAAAGTTATAATTTGATATAACCAATCAATAGCTCTCATTTCTAAAAGACTTGGTGCAATATCATAACTATAAAAATTTGAAAGAATTATAATTCTTGCCATTTCTTTTATTTCTTCATCTTTTAAATTTAATTCTTTATCAATTGGATTATAATAATCTGTTTCTGGATTAAACATAATTGCTTGTTCATGATATTCCAAATCTCTTCTATAATTTATAGCCCTTTCAGCATTTGAAAGATTGCATACAGTAAACAATGATTTTTCCCAGTTTCTCATATTTATATTAGAAAGCATTATATTATCTTCATTTCTTTCTAAAGATATAATCGTATTATTTGCTGTTTTATCAAAAATATTTTTTCTACATAAATTTAAAAAATTCTTTTTCCCACAATAAACTCCATCTTTTTTTTGTAACCACATATAAAAATCACTCCTTCTTTTTTTTATTATTTCAGTAAAAAATTTTGAACGAAAACAACTATTGAATATATAACTATTAGCATTATAAAAAAATTTTCTACTTCATCTTTACTAACATTTCTTTTTATAAATAAACGAATTATATTAATTCCTATTCCAACTCCAGCCAATAAAGATAATAATGCCGATAAATTTTCTTTCATTATTCGCCCCTTTCTTTTATTTTTGCTTTATCATAAAATTAGGTTGTTTCTCATCTCTTATTTCTTTTGTATTTGAAAAGGTATAAATATATTCATTTTCACCTTTTTCTTCTTTTTCTAAATAATAATTCCATTTCTTTAGTTCATTTTGTAATTGAGTGCTATCAATTAAATTTTTAAAATCTAAATTTTCCGTATTTTCTATTACTATTTGAATGGTATCAAAATCTTTAGAAGTATTTTCAAAAGCTGTATATTGTTCTATCAATTCAAATTTATCTCTTTTATTATCTGGGGTAATATAACTTGCTTTTCCATAAATGAATTGTTTATAAAGCACTTCTTTATTTTCATAATATCTTAAACTAAATTCATTTGTTTCAAATTCTCTTTCTCTTTGCTTTTTCCAAAAATTTTCATCATAAATACTTGTCTTTAATTCTTTTTCAAATTGTTCTTTTTTTATAAATCTAAATTCTAATGGCTTTACTAATACTAATCTCTTACCATCATCACTTTGCTCTATTATTTCATAATTACTGCCTCTAATTCTTCTTTCTACCATATCTTCAGTTTCGGCAGTTAGTTCTATTCTTAAAATAGTTCTATTACTTTTAAAAATTTCATTGATTTTTTCCACTGTTTCTTTTTCTTTTTCTTTTTCTTCAGCAATCATTTCTTGCTCTATTTTATAGTTTTTGTTTTCTTTTAAAATATCTAAAATAATATTTATATCAACTACACTAAAAGCAACTAGAATACCAATTATCCATGCAATATTTAATAAGTCATCACTAAAGTTAATAATAAGCATACCTATAACTATTATAAGAATTATCAACAACACTATTAAAATAACTAATCTAAAATCAAATTTTTCTAAACCCTCCATTTTTTTACTCCTTTCTAAAAAATAATATTTTTTCTTAAATGTATTATACCATTTTTTTATTAAAAAGTAAATAATAAAAAAAGCATATATTAATGCTTTTTTTTAACCTATAATTCTCATTGTTTTTATATTATCAATTTCTTTTTGTTCTTTTATCTCTTTTATATGTATTTTATCTTCTTTTTCAAAAAGAAAAGGATCAAAAGCTTCGCCAATATCTTCAGCTTTATGCCCTAAAAAGAAATATCTATCTTTAATCTTTACTGTTTTGAAAACTCTTCTTTTTTTAGAAAAAACTTGTATTTTGCTACAATCTTGAAAGTTTAACAAAAAAACTTCTTTTTTTTCTTCTTCAGTCAAAAGATCCTTATCATATTTTTCTAAAAAAGTTTCTATCGACATTTTTGTTAAGTCTATTTCTTCATTATTTGACTTTCCAAAACTATTTTCTTGATCAAAAAGTTCATTATATAATTCTTTTGAAAAATCATTCTTAGTACCTAAACTTAATTTTTCCAATATTTTTCTTATGATTTTCATAAAAAACTCCTCATATCAATTATATTTTTCTTAGTTAAAAGTACATCTCTTGTTGTGAATATAAGTTGTCCTTTTTCTCTTAAATCAAAATTATCTATCAATTCTTTTAAGTACCCATATTCCATTTTTGCATCTAAATCATCTATGATAACAACATTATTTATACCCCTACTTTCGTTTTTATAACTTATATCATAATCAATGTACTTAAAATAAATGTTAATATATAACTTATCTTCATTTTCTTTCATTTCATAACTAATTTTACCTAAATCTGGTTTGAAATCTCTTAAAAAATCTCCAATGTTTTTTAAGTTTTTTTCAAATGTTTCTAATTTGTCAACATTTAAAATCAAATCATAACCTTTAGTGTTTTCTGATTTCTTTATATCTTTTTTTACACTTATATATAAATTATTGTAAAACATATAGATATATTCTAAATCTCCACATTCAAGGCTAGTAGAATTAATAATATTTACAATACTTCTTTTATCTAATAAGTTTTTTGTAGTTTCTTCTACATTTTTCTTTTGAGTACCTATATGTATCTCATCTTTTATTATTTTTCCATTTTCAATTATTAATTCCGATTTTATATGATTTGAATATAATTCTTTACTTGCTATTCTTTCCTTAGTTATTTTTATTTCGTTTTTTCTAGTTTTTTCAATTTCTATTTCATGTAAATATCTATATTTCCCATCATCAGTTATAATTAAAAAATCTAATTCTATGTTCGCCTTATTAATTCTATAATTTATAAGTTCTCTTAAATATTCTAAATTATTATTACTTGTTAAAAAATTAGTTTTTATAACTAATTCCTTCATTAAATTTATACCACTAACAAAAGCTGTTTTGCCAGAACCATTTAGACCCTTTATTCCTTTAATATTAACTCCAAAAGTATTAACTTTTTTAAAGGCTTTATCAAAAAATATAATCTCTTTTTTTTTATCTATACATTTTATACCATTAACATTTACGGATAATATAAAAATTTTTTTCATTTTCTATTCTCCTTTGCATTTTTTGTATTCCTTTTTTAGTGCCTTATTATCTATACTTTCTAAATATTCTAATATTTCTTCTTCTTTAACTTCTAATTTTTTTAAGGACTTTTTACTAGCTTTCTTTATAACATTTTCTAATTCTTTCCTAACTTTTCTTACATCTTTAATTTCTGGTAATTTTATTAAGAAATGTTTTAAAGCTAATGGCAAGAATATTTGCGAGCGAATTTCAAATTCTTTTATTTGTTGCCCTAGAAATTCCTTTTTGTATTTTATTTTACAATCTTCACAATACTTTAGATAAACTAAGATGTTATCAAAATTAGTTACTCCTTTAACCTTAATAAGTTTCGTATACTCCTTTTCATCTATTTCTTTTTCTATTTTTTCTTTTAAAATATTTAAGAAATTTATTTCTTTTTCTTTATAATGTTCTTTAAATATTTTAGCTATGTTTATTATAAAATATTGTGTTACAAGTAATTTATCATCTATATCTTCTATCGTATTTTCATATCTTTCAAGGCTTGTTTCAAATAGAAAAAAGCCTTTTTCTAATTCAATTTTTCTATTATTTTTATTTTTGTTATTAAGTTCTGATATTTTATTAACAGTCCTTATATCTTTAAAAACAAGAAATAAATTCATATCTATTTCTTTTTTTTCTAAGATTAACATTAAAAATAAACGAAATGCTAAATTAAACTCAATAACTTCAGTACCTTCATTTAAGATAATTGTTTCTAAGACTTTGTGAAATTTAATAAAACTAGGACAATACAATATGAAAAAATTTTCAAATTCATTTACTAAATCTATTTCTTTATTTTCACATAATGCCTTTATTTTAAGATAAAATTTGTTAAAGGTTTCAAGATTTTTATTTTCATCAATAAACCATTCCCAAATGTATAAAGTCTTGTTTTTATAAATGTTTTTTATTTCTAAAATCAATTTATATTGTGTTTTCTTTTTATTTATAAATTTTAATTTTGTAATAAATAAATTATTTCCATATTGAAAAAACTTTTCATTTTGAAATGTATTAATAATATCATTAATATTATAAACAAGTTTTGTCAATATTTCTTTCTTATATTTTTTTATTTCCATCTTATTACCTCAAATTTAATTTTCTTTAGTTAGTTTACATTCTAGATCTTCCATTTCAAAAAAAGGTGTACATAATGAAGAATAAACCTTATTAACATCAGCACTAACATTAGCAACTATAACCTTACCTTTTTCTTTATCTACATAGTAAAAATTAGTTTGTTCATCAAGTTCGTATTGTAATTTATAAGTTTCAATTGCTGATATGATAAAAGGCGAATGAGTTGCTAAAATAATATCAGCCTTATATTTTTTTCTTATCATTACGATAAGTTCTGATAATATAACTTGAAATTTAGGATGTGTTTCACTTTCTGGAGTAAGAAAAAATAAAGTACTTCCTTCAGTTAAAATTTCTTGTTCTATTAAGGCTTTTATTAATATGAATTTCTCAATATCTAAGCAAAAAATTTCATCTTTATTAAAGTTTTCTTTTAATATTTCATCTATTTTTTGGATTATTTCGTTATCTGTTTTACTTTCTTCAATTATTTTTTCATTTCTTGCAATTAACTGCATTTCAAAGTCAAAATTCAAACCTACAATAAAATTCTTTTCAGTTGTTTTTTCTCTATCTAAATATATTTCTTCTATTCCTTTTTCTAACAATGATTGATTTAAACCACTTAAAACTGTTATTCCATCTAAATTTCCATATTTTTTTATATTGATTTCCATAATATCACTCCTTAATTTTTTTATTTATTTTGCTTTGTAACCCTTTAAAAAATTATAATTATAAAAATAAAAAAAATTAAACTGATTACACAAACTGATATATTCATGACAAATTCATTGAATTTCTTTTTTTTATTTTTTGAAATAAAAAAGAAATATATTGTATGAGCCAATATAATGAATAAATCAAAATAAATTAATTTGATCCCAAAATTGTGTAACCAAGCAAACATTTTTTTTCTCCTTTTTCTAATTTTTTAATTTAACACTACTTATAGTTTATTTTTTTACATTATACCATTTTAAATGAAAAAACTCAATTAAAAAATAAAATAAAAAAATGATATTTTTTCTATAATACTATATTATATAAAAAAAGAGTGATTATTCACTCTTTTATTCATTTAAACTGATTTGATAACTTGCTTTTCCTTCAGTATCATCTTCAAAGTTATAACCCCAATAAGATAATCCAAACCCAACAGCAAAAACTATTATCATAATAGTCATTCCTAATCCACCTATACTATCTAAAGTTTTCACTACTGTAAAGCCAGAAAAAAACATCATAATTAATCCTAACACCATTAAAAATTCAGCCATTTTAGTTCTACCCCCTTATTATTTTTTACAAACAAAATTCTTTTATGAAATTTTTAAATAATGTATTATAGTTTTCTTTACTTATAATAAAATTTCTAACATAACTTTTATCCCAAGCTCTAATTCTCATTAATTGAAAATCATATATTACCATTTCAATTTTCATTCTTATAAAAATTTCACTAAATATATGTTCCATTTCTTTTTTCTTATTTTCTTCTATATTATCATTCCATTCTATTTCAATTTTTGTATCACCATTTACTTCTTCTCTAAAGGATAGTGTTTTTATTTTATTTTCTAATAACAACATTTCTAATTTACTATTTATTTCTTTATATTTTTGAATGTCATTCATTTTATTTAAAATATATAATATATTTGAATATAATTTTTCAAAACTGAAAATTTTAAAATTATACATTTTTCTACTTTCGTTAAAATAATATCTTATTTTTTCTCTTTTAAAGTCAATAACTAAATGCAAAACATCATTTCCCATAAAAAATTCACTAATATTGTCATTTAAAAAATTATAAATAAAACATCTACTTTCAATGCCTAATTCTTCTATCGCTTCTTTAGTCCAAGTTATTGTAAGTGGACTAAACCCAGAATAATTTTTATCCCAAGATAATTCATCTATATATGGTTTAACAGAAAATAATAATGAATTTCCTATTCTATCTTTTATCATTTTTACCTTCCTTTTTTTACAAATTATTATATTTTTCAACTATTATTTCATCTGAAATTTCAATTTTATCTCTCAAATATGTATTTATAAATCTTATTTTTTCTTCAACTGTTATTTTTTTATTCTTATTTATTTCCACATTTAAAATTTCTTTAAATTCTTCTTTTTTTATTTTTTTTGTTTCTAAAATATTCATAAATTCTTTACTATTTAAAACATTAATTAGTTCATTTTCAAAATATAACTTTGATAATAATTCTGAATTATTATCACATAATTTTTTTAAATTAATTCCTAATTTCAATAGTTCATTTTCTGAAAAATTGTTTAATTTTTTTAAAATCATTTTTTTGAAATAAAATCTATATTTAAAAAGAAATTTGTATTCTAAAATGCCATTTTTAATATAAATTTCTTTTATCTCAAAAACAACTGAATCACGAAAAAAAACTAAATATAAAATAATAATAAATGATAGAAAAAATAATAATTTAATTACATTAGCAGTCATAATTTTTAACACTCCTCATTCCCTTTCTCTTTTTTTTATTTCTTCTAAAAGTCCTTCAAATTCTTTTATATTTTCTTGTTTTTCCTTTTCTAAGACTATATTTTTTTCTCTTTTTTCTTTTTCTTTTTTTCTTTTTCAATACCTATTTTGATAAATGCATTCAATTCTAAATTGATAATTTTCAAAAAAGAAATTATATATAATGCAATTATTAAAGCATATAAAAAATCAAAGAAAATATTATTTTCTTTTTCCGAAACCACTTTTATGGCTTTTTCTACGATCTTATGTTTTTCCAATTGATTTTACACCTCTTTTTTTTATAAAGGGAAAGGTAATATTACCTTTCCCTTTTCAACATTATTCTTTAGTTTCAGTAACATCTTTTATACTATTCTTATTTTGTGCTACTTTTCCACCTAAATATGAACTTATTAAACTTCTAGCATCTATTCCTAAACCATCACTTGCAGTTTTTAAAATTTTATCTAAGTTTTGTGTCATTTCAGACATAAATTTAGTTGTGTTTCCTTCACCATACATAGTTATATTACCAATCTTAGACATAGGTTCAGCCAAGTTTTTAGCGACTAATGGTAAAGCATTAAAGTACATTTCAAGTTTTCCAGCTTCTCCATATTTAGCCATTGCTTCTGCTTTTTTATCAAGTGCTTCTGCTTCTGCAAGTCCTTTTTCTCTAACTCCTTCAGCTTCTGCTAACAATAAAGCTCTTTTACTTTCAGCTTCTGCAAGTCCTTTTTGTCTTATTGCTTCAGCTTCTGCTAATGCTTTTTCTCTAATTGCTTCAGCTTCTGCCAATGCTTTTAATTTAATTGCCTCTGCTTCTTTTTGTTCTTTGTATAATTTAGCTTCTGCATTTTGTTGTTCTTCTATTTTTTTTGCTTCTGCCTCTTTTGTTCTTTCAACTTTTTTAGCCTCAGCCTCTGCTTGTTTTGGAACTATTGTTTCAGCTTCATATTTTGCTTTATTAGTTTCAATAGCTTTTTGTTCTTTTACTAAATTAGATTGCCCAGTTACTTCTTCTATTTCTTTTCTTTTTCTCTCTTGTTCTAAATCATAAGTAATATCAGCTTTAGCTTGTTCTGTATCGGCTTTTATTTTTAATTCAGCTTTTTTTATTTCTAACAAGTTTTCTTTTTCAGCTATTTCTTGTTGTACTTTTAATTTAATATCCATAGCTTCTTTATTAGCATTAGCTTTTGCTATTTCTATTTCCTTATCAGCTTGAGCTCTCGCAATAGATGCTTCTTTTGATATTTTAGATATATTTTCAGCACCTAAATTTTCAATAATTTGTTTATCTTCTTGGAAATTTTGTACATTGAATGATATTACTTTTAACCCCATTTCTCTTAAATCTGGAGCTACATTTTCTTGGACTTTTTCATTAAAATTCTTTCTGTTTTGTACTATTTCTTGTAATTTCATCTGTCCTACAATTTCTCTTAAATTTCCTTCTAAAACATCTTTTACAGATGATACAATTTGCTCATTTTCTTTATTTAAAAAGTTTTTTATAGCAATTTCTAAGACTTCTGGTGTTTCATCTATTTGTAAATTTACAACTGCATCCACTTTTATATTTATAAAATCATTTGTAGGAACTGCAACAGCTGTATTTACATCAACTGAAAAAACATTCAAATTTACTGTATCAACTCTTTCAAACCAACGAAGAAAAAATGCTACTCTTCCTTTTACTCTTCTTTGATAAAACCCACTTATTACAGCAATTTTATTAGCAGGTACTTTCACAAAGCCAAACATTCCAACAACAAATACTATCGCAAGTAATATAAGAACCCAACTCACAATATTAACTAAATTTAAAACCATATTTTCCAACTCCTTTACATTTTTTTATATAAAATATATTTTTTAACATATTATGTTAACCCTTTAATTTATCACTACTCTCAAACATTTATCCAATATAAATTCCATTTTTTCAAAATCATCATATTCACCATAATATTTCTTAAAAATTTCATCATTTTTTTCAACAGTAAAATAATCTCTATGTACAAAAAAAATTGGACTTGAAAAAGAATGATAAGATACTAATGTAAAAAGTAAAAATACAAAAATTAGTATTTTTTTCATTTATTACTCACTTCCTTCTTTTTCTCAAATAATTTAGGAAAAAAAATACCTATAAATGCTATTGAAAACATAAGAAAGCCACATAAAACAATCACAAACAGCAAGAAATCACTAAATTCTCTTTCAATTAAAAAAGCACCAAAATTATATATTAAGTATGCACTATAAAATGCAAAAAATATAAAATATTTTCTTTTACTATCAACTGCTTTTTTATTTTTTGCTATAACTTCTTTGGCTTTTAACATATAAACAGACATTGCTTTCATATTTTATCACTCCTATTCATTTTAAAAAAAATAATTTATTCAGAACTTTAATTTTTAAAGGTATTATTTTAAATTCCATATAGCCTTTTTAGCATTTTTATGAAAAAATATTTATTTATTTTTTATAAAAAGTTAATGTTAATTCAATATATTTATGTTTATATTCTTCATATTTTTCTAAATAATTTTTTACTAAGTTAGCTGTTTCTGTTTCATATTTATCTTTATTTTCAATTCTACTCCATGATTCTTGTGTTTTATTTATTTGTTCTTTTAATTCATCCCATTGTTCTTTTTTTAAATATGCTGTAAAAAAAATTCCTTTATATTCTCCATTACTTAAAAAAGTATAATCTTTTTCACCAGTAACTATATCAATAAATGAAAAGAAAATATCATATTTTTCATCAAAATTGTCATCACCAAGCAAAAATGGTACATATTTAGCATAAAAAAATTCTATTTTATAATATTCACCATTACCTATTGAATAACCAGTATTTTTCCAATAATTTTTGTCTATCAATACCTCATATCCTTGTTCTGATATGTACTTATTTATTAAAGGAAATTCTTTATCTAAAAAATCATTTAATTCTTTTTCATCAGCTTTAATTTTTATTTTTAATGTGAAATTTCCTTTTTTTTCTTTTATATTTTCATTTATTTCATTTTTTATATTTTCAAAATTTGCATTAGAATTAAAATCAAGATTTTTAAGTTCATTTTTATTTTCTTCACTTATTTTTTTCAATAATGTTTCTAAATTGTCTAGTTCTTTTTTATATTCTTTATTGTTCTCTAAATTACAACTTATAAAAAGAAATAAAGAAAAGATTAAAAATATCAGTTTTTTTACTTTCATTTTAACTCCCTTATTTTATTCATCTTCTTCATTGTTTTCAACACTAACATTCTCTATTTTTTTTGTTTCAGCATTTAATAATTCTTGATTTTTTGTTTTATAATAATACCCAAACATTATAATAAGTAAGAATATTATAAGAAAAATAACTCTTTTTATAATATTTGAAGGTGCATTTGCTAATTCTAGTGTATTTAGACTAGCTGTCAATGGTAAGAATATTGTCATTAATAATGTAATGATAAAAAATAATCCTCCTACTGCCATAATACAATAACCTATCATTATTTTATTTGATAAATCCATTTTTTACTTCTCCTTTCATTTTACCTTGTTTATTTAATTCTTTTTCAAATATCATTTCTTTTCTTCTTATTGTTTCTTGTAATAATGCATGAGTTTGACTTTTCCATTCACTATCTGCATTTAGATATAACATAGTTGCACAATCAATAAGTTTGCAATATTTTTCTAAGGAAGTTTCCTTATTAAAATAACTTCTAATTGTTTTTATTTCTAACGGATAATTTATATCATTATTTTCAAATGTCATTTTTTTTCCTTTTAAATTTTAATGTTAAATTTTTTTTGTAAAACAAAACACAAAATAACAATTAAAACAAATATAATAAAATGTTTTAATATTCGTGTTATTCTTTGTTCTCCAATTACTTCAAATCCAATAGACATCACTGGGGAAAAAATAGTTAAGGCTAAAACTGTTAATCCAAATTCTTGTATAGTCATTTTTCCACCTTTAAATCAAAACATAAACTTTTCTATCATTTAATTGCATTTCTCTCATTCTAACTTTCACTCTTTCTTTAGGAAAAGTAGTAGATTGTCTTTCAAACTCATACAAATTTCTCATTGGATTAAAACCCAAAAATATTGCTGGTATTATATTTTTACTGTTATATTCAATAAAAACTTCACTACCATTTTTTAAAACTTTTTCTTTTACAAAAACAACTCCCTTCTCTGCTTCTAATCTTACAATTTCTTTTTCTTTTTCTTTTTTGTTACTTTTTTTCATAAAAAAATCACTCCTTTTTAAAAATATGTGTATGCTATTAAACTACAACCAATACCAATAATTATTCCTAAAATAAGATTACAAGCAAAATAAACTCTTTTTACTGTCTTATTTTTACTTATTTTATCAGCAATTCCTTTAATGTTACTTTCTCTTTTTTTCTCTTCTTCTAAAATTTTTACTTTTTCCATAATATCACTCCTTTTTATTTTGTAAATATATTATACCATTTTTATAAAAAAAAGACAACTTAAAAATTAATAAAAAAATAAAAAAGGTGGAATACCTTTTTTATTTTATTTATCTTATTGTTAGCTATAAGTTTTCATAATTTGTTAAGTTTTTTAAAACAACTATTGTTATTACTTCATCTAGGATACTTGGAATTAAACCAGCTTAATGCTCTTTTAAAAACAGCTACTGTTATTATTTTATATTTAAAAATGGATGGAGATATAACGAAAAGATTTAAAAACAACTTTTGTTAATACTTTAGTCTTATATATGCTTCTAATTCATCAAATTTTAAAAACAATTACTGTTAATACTTTATATTTTTAATTCTATATAATCAGCTTCTAGCTTTTATTTAAAAACAAATACTGTTATTTTTTTATAATCTTATTTTCTATATAAGTTATATTGTTTTCTCATTTAAAAACAATTACTGTTAATACTTCATGAATATTCTAATTTTTATTTGTGCTTTCTTTTCCAGATTTAAAAACAACTATTGTTATTACTTTATAATTTTGGAATAAAGAAGAAAACACATATATAAATATTTAAAACCAACTACTGTTATTACTTTATAGTAGGCGAATTAGTCTGCAACAAAGTAAATTAAAATTTAAAAACAAATACTGTTATTACTTCATCTTTTTATTTTTAATGTCATAAGATACCCACTCAAGATTTAAAAACAAATACTGTTATTACTTCATTTGTGTCTTTCTTTTTTTTGCTTGTGGAGTTTAACAATTTAAAAACAAATACTGTTATTACTTTATTACCTATTCGCACTTCAGCATATAAGTTTTAACTTAGATTTAAAAACAATTACTGTTATTATTTCATTAACATATCTTCATTTTTTACCCTCTCCTTAATTTAAAACCAACTACTGTTACTTCTTCATTTTTTTTATTTAATTTCTCAACTAATGCTTTCTCATATTTAAAAACAATTACTGTTAATACTTCATGAATATTCTAATTTTTATTTGTGCTTTCTTCTCCATATTATTTAAAACCAACTCTTGTTAATATTTCATAATTCTTTTCTTAAATTTTTTTAACCAATTTAGTTTTTAAAACCAACTACTGTTAATATTTCAAGATAAAATGTTCGGTTGAGCTTGTAGAACAGAGCATTTAAAACCAACTACTGTTATTACTTCATGGAACTAGAAATTTACAAAATCAAAGAAATTGCAAAATTTAAAACCAACTTTTGTTATTACTTCATTATAAATAGAGATAAGCCTTTTTTAAAATAAATCGTTTTAAAAACAGCTTTTGTTATTTCTTTATTAACCTATCGCACTTTATATAATTTTTTAACTTAGATTTAAAAACAGCTTTTGTTATTTCTTCATCCACGAAAGACCCTTAGAAGATTTAAAAAAAAGTAGATTTAAAAACAACTTTTGTTATTTCTTCATAAATGAATTTTCATAGTTTAAAAAACTCATTTCTATTTAAAATATTGATTTATTCAATCTTTTATTCAATTTTTACCAAGCATTTTATACTTTTTTTATTTCTTAACTGTAACTTTATTAAACTATTGATTTTACCAAACTTTTATTACTTTTCTTTATCTCTATCACTTTGTAGATGTATTATACCATATTTGATTATAAAAGTAAATAAAAAGTAGAGTGTATTTCAACTCTACTTTTCTTAATATTTGTTTTTATTGATAATCCCCCTCATCTAAGAGATCATCAGTTTCTTTTTTGTCGTTTTCATCAAACTCTTTATTAGAAGTTTCAACTTCTTCTTCTTGTTCTTCTTCTTTTTTAGGTTCATATTTAAGTCCTAACATTTTATATACAGTTTCATATTCATTATTTTGTAGTTTTTCTTTGATATTTTCTAAATAATCAACACTTTCTTGATTTTTAGCTTTTTGCATTTCTACAATAGCTGTAATAAGTTCTGTATCACTTGTTATCTTAAATATTTCACTTGCTATTTTACTATATGATATTTTATCTATATCTTTTATAATTTCAATTATAGATTTTTGTTCTTTTAACTTCTTTCTTTTTTTAGCTCTTGCTAATTTTTCTTCTAATAACTTTATATTATCATCATCTTTAACCTTTTTTAAATTACTTATAACATCATTAACTTGTTTTGCTCTTTTTTTGATTGTTTTTTCTTTGATTTCCATTTCTTCTCCTTTATATTGCTGGTTTTATTGCACTCTTTCTTGTTTGTGTATTATCATTTAGTTTTTTCCAAGCTTCTTCACTGAATAATACATCCTTTTGAAGTTTATTCCAAGTTCCGTTATTATTTCTTAGGAAATGTAAAAGATTTCTCATTATCATATTAGCGATTACTTGTTTATCTAAGTTTCCTACTTTATTTGAGTCTATATAACATACTTTCATAGGAATAGGTACATAAATTTCAAATGGTATCATTCTTTCAGTTTGTGGATCTTTTACTTCAAATTCAGATAATACAAATATCCAGCTTTTTTCCATCATTTCTGTCGATAATTTTTCTTTTTCATCTTCATTCAAGCCTTTTGTCTTTTCATTAGTATTTAATTCTAAATAAAATTCATGTTTTCTTTCTCTTGCTATTTCTTGTAAACTTCTCAAATTATCTTGCTCATCCAATAATGCTTTAAATGAATGTTTGTTTTCATTATCTGTATATCCCATTATGAAATCATTTAAAACTTTTTGATTATTAACACTACCATTAAATAGCCAGTTTTCAAATTCTACTGCACTACCTAAAATTAGTTTAGCTCCACTTTGTCCTTCTCTTTTTGCTCCTTCAGCTTGTGTTTGTGTCTTATCCTTATTAAAGTTTAATGTATTTAACTTTAATAATGTTTCCAACACTCCATCAAATAATAAAGCACCATAGAATACAACTTCAGCTCTCTTATCTGATGTAGTTTCCACATCTAATGTTACACAAGAGTTTATAGGTAATAAGAAGTTAGAATAGTCTTTTTCTAATTCTCTTGTATAATTATTTAAAGAAATAGTTTTTTCAAATAATTCATAGTTATCATAACCAAATATTCTTTCTGGTTCTGGATGGTTTTTATCACTAAAAGCACCACTACCATTTAATGAATTTTTCATTAGACTTTGATATTCGCTACTATCACTTCTTTCAATAGTTGCAAATATATCTTCTGGTGTCTTTATAAGTTTTGTTCTAGCTCTTTTTAATACTTCTTTTTTCTTAGCTTTATCATCAGCTTCAAAATCATAGTTATTTAGTAAATCACCAACAAAACCTTTTACTTTTACTGTAAATGTTCCATCTAATCTACTATTCTTTTCATATTTACCAAAGATTAATGGTTGTTTAAAATATTTTAATACATAGTTAGTTTTATAATATCTAAAAAATGAACTTTCTAATCCGTAAATATCATTCTTTGGCATATAGAATACTTCATATCTGTTGATTATATCTTTTTCATCTTCATGTGTTAGTTTATATGATAACTCATTTATATGTTCTTCATAATTTACTATACTATCCAAACCTTCGGATAAAACATAAGGTATTTTTGTTCTTCCTTTATATTCATCAGCTAAGAAATATTGTATCTTTTCTGTTAAAATAGGTGGTTTACCTCCAGCTACTATCAAAATCTTAGATAATGGCAACGATCTAACTTCAGATACATTTAATAAGGCTCTTTCTTTTCTGTCCTTTGTTTCCTTAGTTAATATACCTTTTTTATCTTGCTTATCACTCTTATACTTAATTGTTTCACTACCGAAAGTCTTTGAAATATATTCAGCACTTTGGTTTTCATTGGCTGTATAATATACTTGTATTTGACAGTTTGACACAAGTCCATTTTCTTTACCATATATTTTGTATAATTGATCAAGTGATTGTAATATTATCATAAGTTTCATTCCATACCCAGCAACGAACCCTATTGCCTTATCCAATACTTCCATCTTACCAATAGCTGGGAACTCATCTAGTATAAATAGTAATCTCCACTTATGAGAACCTCCACCTATATAGTCCATTTCACCAGTTAATTTGTTTACAATTTGAATTAGTAATATTCTGGCAAGAGCTGCCATTGCCTTTAAGTCCTTTGGCTCAATTACTAAATACAATGAAACTGGAGTTTTGTAATTCATTAAATCCCAAACTCTAAAATCACTTGAAGAAGTATTATATTTTACTATTGGAGTTGAGAAAACTTTTAATTTTGTTTCTCCAACAGCTTTAACTGAACCAAACATATTTTCTGACATTGTTGCTATTTTAGAGAATAACTCTTGTATATTAGGATGTATTCCGTTATCAATTAATTCTCTTTTAGTTGCATAGTTAGAATATAATATATCTTTTAATTTATCGTTTCTTGGATCTGTTGGATCAAAGTGTTTTATCATTTCACCCTTTTTAGCTCCATAAATAGTATTTCCTTTTTCACTAATATTTTCATTTATTCCACCTAAGAATAAGAAATATTCTTTTAATGGCATATCATTATCTGGATTTACTAAAACACCAGCTATATCAGCAAAACTTGCTTTTCTGTTTGCTTCTAGTTTTTCTTCTTCACTAGGTGTATATCCAGTTCCCCACTTATCATACATTTCCATACCATTTTGTCTTATTCTATATAATGTGAATGTCATTAAGGCTTGAATAAAAATACTTCCGTTTTCATCCCAAAATGGATCTGCTTTTCCCCCATCATCAGATTGTGAAATTAAAGATGCAATGTTGTCTATATCTTCACTTTCTTGTAATCCACCTTCAAAAGCAACTCTAATTTCTTCCATTGGATTATATTTAGCACTTTCACTTGACATAGGTGCAAGTCTTATGATCTTATTATTAAATTTTTCTTTTCTGTAACCAGAAGTCAATTGATAGTTTTCCCCTTTAATATCAAGTACAAAAACACTTTCATTCCAACTATCAATAAGTGTAGGTATGATAATTGATACCCCTTTACCAGTTCTTGTAGGTGCTGATAAAAGTATATGTGTTTTACTATCATCCTTTAATGGAAAACCATTAAATTTACCAAGTATTACTCCTTTTTGTACCAATAAATCTGTTGCAAATGCTTTTTCAGCTGGTTTACCTTTTGGCATATCTTCAATTCTTGCCCATCTTGCAGTACCATGTGTTGTAAGTTCTTTTTCTTCTTTTAATATTTGTTGTTTTCTTATAACTCCTATAATATTATATCCAAATATAATTAAACCTAAGAACATAAGTGATGAAAATTTGCTCCAAAATGGTGCTTTTGACAATTCATCATCAATTTTTGTTATTGCTTTTTCATATTCTGTTACTTGACTTTGCATTGCAAATAAAGATTTTTCCAATACCGATCTTTGTTTATTTAAAAATTCTATATTTTGTTTTTCATACTCTACTCCCTTTTGTATCTTAGGATCGGTATTCGCTTGATATTTCCAAATTAAATCTTGTTTTCTTGGTAATTCTTTATCTAAGAATTGATAATAACTATTATTTAATTTTTGCTGTTCTTCAATAGCTTTTGGTAAACCTTTAACTGGTACTCTTGTCATTTTTATAACTTGTTCTTCAGTTAAATTTTTATCTAGTTTAACAAGTGGCTTTGTTAAATAATATATATCGTTTTCTATATGATATTTTATAGCCTTTTCATAGTCAGCTTTACTTTTTGCTAAACCTACTATACTTTTTAATTGTTCTTCATTAAATTCCATAGGTACAGCTGGAAATTGTGCATCATTATATACTGTATATTTCTTTATATATGTTACAATATCTTGATTACCAAATTTATAAGCCATTATCATAGTACCAATTGATAACCATAAGAATGACACAATTAACATTATAAACCCAAATTTTGTGATTTTTTTTCTGTTAGCCTCATCTCTTTTTTGTTGTTCATCATAACTGGCTATTCCACTTTCTCCCATTTTCTTAACATATTCTTTTTCAAATGTTAAAACTTTCTTTAAACTATCTCTTTTCTTCTTGTCTTTTTCTTTATTTTCTTTACTATTACCTATGAAATATTTTAGTCCTACTCCATCTTTATAAAATATAGATCTTATTACTAAGAACCATATAATACCTAGCCCTACTGAACTTACATAAACGATAGTAGATATATTCCAAAATAGTATCACAACTACTATCCAAGCAAAGAAAAGTCCAGTTAAAACACCATAATTTAAAATTAAATTTTTTTGGTGTTCGTTTAGTTTAATATCCATTTTCCCCATTGTTTTTTCACCTTCATTCTACTATATTTTTTTAAATTTATATAAAAAGGATACTTATAGTTAAATAAGCATCCTTTTTAAAAGTTATATTATCTAACTCTTTCAAATTTTGGAAGTTTTATGTCAATTTGTACAACTATATTTGTTTTTGTTCCACTTGGTAAAGTTACTGTATTAGGTCTAGTTACAACTTTTTCAACTTCTTTATTTACTGTTTCTGTTAAAGTATCACCTATTCTTCTTCCAGCAGTTGCTCCACTATCAGAATAAATAACTCCATCTCTTGTGTCGTACTTTCTTAACATAATTTCTGGTAAAGTCGATACCACCCCAATAGTACCTTCAAATACACTGGCTAAAACTACACTTGCAATTTTCTTAAAGTATCTTTTGTTAACCTTACCTTCAATTCCATCTATTCCAGTTAAGTCTTGTCCTCTGAAATTTTCCATAAAGATATTATCTCCGTTTGGTAATATTATTCTATCCCAAACAGTTACAATTCTTTCAAGTCCCCCATTTGTATTAAGTGGTAACATTTCACCTAATATTCTTGAACCTTTTGGAATTAATAATACATTTCCACTTAAACTATCATAAACATCTTCTCTTACAAGTGCTAATACTCTTCCTTTATAATCAGAGTTAATTTGATTTTGTATTACAGCTGGAATTAATGTACCTTCAAATATATCGTATTTACCTTCTTCTTTTTCATAAGAATAATAAGGTGTTGTATTTGTTTTCATTCCAGCTCTTCCATTTGAACCACCAACTCCAGCACTAAATTGAACACCAGTAGGATCTGTTCCAAATATATCTGCAACAGCACTATCTACTTTATTGGCTTTATAGTTTATTCCAAAACCATTACTTCCTCCACCTTTTTTACTTTGTACAAGACTTTCATTTACAGCTTTTAATTGTTGCATTGCCTCTTCTTTTTGTGCTTTCGCTGATAAGTATTGTATTCTATCTTGCATACCACCCTTATATGCAGTAATAGGTGCTCCAGCTCCTTCGTGTAATGGTGTTGTGTTAGGTATTTTTTCTTTCTTAACTTGTTCTTCAAGTCCACTAGAAGTTGCATTGTCTAATCCTTCAGTATTTTCTTCTCTTTTTCCTAACAATTCACTTTCCATTTGATTTAATTTTTCAAGACTTTCTTGTTCTTGTTTTGCTATATCAGCATCTGATTGTGGCTGTCCTTCTAAACCTTCAGCTGAATTATATTCTTCTTGATTTTGTAATATAGGATTTCCGTTTGCATCCAATACTATATTTCCATCTTTATCAATACCATAAACTTTTCCATCATCCATTCTTTGGTATCTTACAATTCTACTATCTTTATCTACATAGATGTTAGATATTTCACTGTTGACATCATCTTTAAAACTACTTCCTTGCCCAGTTACATTTACATTGTTTAATGTATCTGTACTAGCATTATTTTTAAACATATCTACTTCTTGCATACCATTTTTATTTTCTTCAGTTTGCTCTACTACCTTTTTTTCTTCTGGTTTACTACAAGATTTCATCAAGTATGATAGTCCAGTTGCTAATACTATCATAATTAATAAGAACGAACCTATTGTTTTGAATTTCTTATTTATTACCCCTTCTTTCCCAGTTTGTTTCATTTCTGTTATTCCACTAGGATTATTATTGATACTATCATTATCTTTTGTAGGTTTTTTGTTACCACTATTTGAATAAAAACCAAATCTATTATTACCTTCAACTTTTGGTTCACTATTCAAATCATCAGTAGCTTTAGTTTTAGTTTCTGTTGTTTCTTCAGTATCATCTCTTTCTAATTTTGATTTATCTGTTGAGATTCTGTTTTCAACTTCTCTTAATCTTCTTAGCTTTTCAGCTTGTTTTTTTTCTTCCTCTGATAACCCTTCTTCATCAACTTTATTTTGATTGTCGCTATCCTTTTTAACATTAAGTTCTTCATTAACTTCATCTAGCTTTTCTAAATCATCATCAAAGTTAGTATTTACATTCTCTGACATTTTTACACCCCCTTATGTCTTAGTTCATTCTTTCAAATACTGCTGTTTCTTTTCCTAATTTTAATTGTCCTTTATTTACAATTTTATCAATGATAAAGAATTTATATCCATCTCTTTCATCTACTCTCATATTTACTGTTTCTACTTTTCCATCAGCACCAATAACTTCAAGAATTGGCATCTCTTGTATACCTTTCTTTAATCTAACATAAGTTTTTAGTCCATTATTATATACTAAATCTGGTGCTATTGCATTATTGGATTTTATATTATACTTTAAATCTATTTTTTCGTTTCCTATCATTGATATGTTAGGTAATGTTTCATTCTTTTTTACTTCAGCTGGTGCTGGATTATTTATTTTATTTAATGCAATTTCGTTTGCATAAGCAACTATTTCTCTTTCATAAGGGTATTGAAATCTTACCATTGAATTAAATATTGTCTTAGATGTCTTTACATAAAAGAAATATACTCTTTTATCTGTTGTTATAACTATATTTGTATCTAAATCTTCAAAAAGTGGTTTTATATATACTAAACTTGATCCATCTTTTCCACCTCTTGTTTGATCTATTAAGAAAGCTTCTGTATTTCCACCAACTATATATAAAATATCTTCATCAGCTTCAAGTTTGATTGTTGTAATAAAATCAGCTTTAGTATAAATTTCATATACATTATCTTCAGCATAATTGAAAATTGTTGAAGTTCTTTTTACTGCTTCTTGTTTTCCAGTTATGATATTAGAACTTGTATTTTTCTTAACTTCTTTCTTTGTTACAACTACTTTACCTTTTCCACCATCATTTGCCATAGCTGGTGTTGTTGATAATAAAGTACCAGCTAAAATTGTTGCAGTTAGTAATGTTCTTTTAATATTCATTTTTCTTCTCCTTTTATTTCTTTTATTTTTTTATTTTAAAAATTAAAATCTGCATTAAAATTTTCCAAAAATTCAGTGTAATACCCTAATATTCTTTTTATATATTTACTTTCTTCAATCTTTAAATTCGCTCCATTACCAGCATATTTTTTTATTGTTTCCTTAATTCTATCATTTGTCGTTATTTCAATATCAATTATGTTTTCTAAACTGAATTTATGTAAAATTTGTAAATATATAAATTCACTTACCTTTGATAATAAAATGTATTCATGCATATTATTTATTATGTTTTCTATTTCAGTTTTTATTATTTCCCCATCTTTTGTTATTGGTTTATATTTTGCTGAATTTTCTATGAATGGTTCATATTTCTCAAAGAAATAATAATTTATATATCTAAATAAACTATGTCTTGTATCTGGTATATTTACATTATTTGAAAATTTTATAAAATTTTCAAATGTAAAACCTTCTATTGTCTTAAAGTTTTTATTATTCCTTATTCTTTCTTTTAACATTAAATATAAACTTTGCATATATATGTATAAATAAGTATGTAATAATACATCTTCTAAGTTTTTCTTATATCTACTGTTCGCAATTATTTCTCCAGTCAACGGATTAACTCTTGTCTTTTCACAATAAATACTTTTATTAATTCTGTTAAGTGCAATAGGCATTTTTTTATATCTTTCTTTTGTCTTTATATCATTTGATAAGAAAGCTGATACTCTTTTTACTGTAAAATATTCCTTAAATGCCTTAAAGAAAACATTAAAATCTACTTGTCCTCTTCCTAAATCTTTACTAAGGACACCATCAAAATAGTTTTTGTCTGGATCTGAATTAAGTAAAATTTTAGAAATAGTTTCTATCTTATCTGTTTTTATACTTTCATCTGTAAATGTCAATTTTTCTTTCTTCTGAACTATTTTTAAACCTAACTTTATTTCAAACTCAAGTTCTAATGTTCCATCAATTTTCAAATCTTTTTCACTCAATTTCAAGTATATAAAACCTTTATTTATACTTTTTTCATCATCTTCTCTGTTTTCTTGTTTTGTACTTATCGTTATATTTTTTAATTTATTTCCTTTATAGTAATTTATATAACCATGTTCTATCAGATAAGTTACTACAAAGAATTTTAAATTTTCTTGTGCTTTATTATTTAATAATTTTTTTACTCTCTCTTCTATATCTTCTGAAATTTTAAAATCTATATTTATTAAATCTAATGTCTTAACTTTATCAAAATATTCTAAATTGAAATTTCTATAAATATTAGTTTCTGTATGATCTTCTTTGCCTTTTTCAGTTTGTCTTATTACCAATAATCTATCAGCATTTTCAATAAGTCCTATCCTATCATGAAATACATACTTTGCTAATCCTTTTATATCACCATAACTTATACCTAAATTATTTTCACTAAATAATATCTCTTCCATAGACATTACATGCATATCAATTAATAAATTGTAAAATTCATTATTCAATTTGTTTAACATAAATAATTTATTAACTTCTCTTTTTAACATATCAATATTAAACACTGAATAATTAACATCAGATATACTGTTATAAAATACAGAAAATAAAACTAAAAATGGATCATCATCAACATCAGTTTTTTTAGTAATTAAACTTGCTTTATTTCTTGCATTAACTACATTTCTAAAAAAATTTAGATAAAACTTTGTTAATATATCTTTATCCTTGTCCCCCATTAATCTTTTAGTTTCACTAAAATTTATTATGTATAAAATTTTATAAAGTCTTTTAAATAAATCAATATATTCATTTTCGTTTAAAGTGAAAAATTCTCTTTTTAATTCTAAAAAGTCATTTAATTTTTCCTTTACTTCTCTTTCATTCTCTATAAAATTTATTTCTATTTCCCTTTTATTTTTTATTATTTCCTTATAAAATAATTCAATTTGTTCTTTAATTAAAACTATTCTTTTCTTTAAACTATTATATGTACTACCTAAGTCATTTTCATCTTCATACTTCAATTTCATTTCAAAATATGATAACTTATTTTTTTGTTCTCCATCAAAATTCCGTATCTCATTTACTTCACTAAGTAAAAAAATAGGAGTGAAAACATTATTTCTTAAAGCAATATTTTCTCTTACATTACTTGAGTATAAAAGTTTATCTCTTATCCTATAAAAAGAATTTGTATTTACTTTATCAATTATTTCCATGTTTCACTCCTATTAATTACCTATTTATTTTTTTTACATAACATTAATTATTTTTTTGAATTTACTTATAAACCGACTGACATTCCACCACTAAAATTCACTACTCTCAAAGGTAATTCTGTTCCAGCAACATCATCTATTAAAGCATAGAAACCGAATACTAAGAATATTGCTAATATAATTGTTAAAGCTGTAATTATAATTTGTGTTAAATCTGGGTTAGAGATTTGTTTAATGATACTTATTATAATTACTATCCCAACTATCAATGCGAATATGATAATTATGATTCCTCTAAACTTCATTAAGAAGTCTACTATTGGTCTAAATTTTGTAATCATATTTGCAACCACTGTCGAAGATGGAGATGCTCCACCTCCACCTCCTCCAGCTCCTCCTCCACCACCAACTGCACCTAGAGCTGTATATAATCCACTACCAGCATTGGCTGCATTTTGTGCCTCAGCACCAAATGCTACTATATTTGTTAGTAAAAATGCTAATGTTAAAAATATAAAATTCTTAACTTTGTTTAAATTCTTTTTCATATTTTCCCCACTGATTCCTTTCATTTTTAAATTTCTATAAATATTAATGTTATTGTAAATAATTCATTATATTGTACTAACCTTTATTATGTCAATACTTTTTAATGGTATTTCTGTTCCATCTATTCTTGTTTTTAAAGAAAGCATTGACATGTCATTTAAAGCAAGTGCTAACATTATAAATAAAAACCCAATTATGAAATGCTTTATTAAACCAGAAATATCTTGATTTGTTACATAGTTCATAGCACTCCACATAAATACTAATATCGCTAATGCTAAAAATACTACTATAACAGCAATATTAATTGCACTTAAAAAATCAATTAAGGCTTTAAAACCTCTACTCCCAGCTAATGCTCCAATTTGACTTGTTGCCGAACCGAAATTATTTGTTACTGTTTTTCCACCAGCACTAAAACCATTTACAACTGATACAATTATTTTTGGAAATTCTAAAACTAATATAATTTTAAATGCACTTCCAATAAAATTAATTAATAACTTTGGTATATCTGGATTTGATACCATTTCTAATGCACTATATATAATTGATATACCAGTAACATATATGATTATATATTGCATTATTACAATAAACCCTGCTAGAAAACCATTTAATGATCCAAATGGTTCTAAGACATTGAACATGTATTCACTAGCAAATACATTTGTCGAAAGCAACAATAATATTACTAAAATTATTTTTTTCATATTATCACCTTTTATAATTCATCAATTTTAGTTGATAAATCTTCAAGATAGAAACCTAATGGATTTACTCTTAATGTTTCTACATCACTTGGTGGATTAATTGAAACTGATGCTACTCCTTCATAATGTCTTTGCGACATTACTGTTCCACTATAACTTACAGTTGTTTCAACCCATTTTACTAAATATGCTGGTTGATTTTGTAATCTTGTTATACTCTTAACCTCAACATATTTTCTACTTTTATCTCTTAAAAGATTTTCTCTTTCTCTTAAATCAATATTCCATAATTTTGTTAATACTGGTTTAGATGTGAAATATGATAATTCTTTTAATTGATTTTCAAATCTTTCTTGTGTTTCTGGTACTTCTCTTATAAGTGCTATCGTTCTTCTTAGGAAATAAGATCTTTGTGCATCAGTAGAATTTGTATCATGGTATCTTACCTCACCTAAATCTAAAACATTTCCATCTGAAGTTACTGTTACTACATACGGAATTAAAGGATTTCTTAAAAATATATAGAAATTCATTACAACCGATAAAGCTAATAAAATTAAAAGTATTCCAGACATTCTTTGCCATAGTCTCATAGATTTTACAATTCCAGTCATGAAATGATAAGGTGCTATTACTTTATCATTTTCTGTTTGAATTATATCTCTTGCAAACATCTTAGGCTCTTTTTTAATTTTTTGTTCATCCAATTTTATACACCCCTTTTTTAAAAAAATAATAATATATATATTAACAAAATTAATCATAATATACGATTAATTTTTATTTAACTTAATCATATATGTTTTCAACATAATATGCTAATCTATCTTTTTCAGTAAATTCTTTAAATGTCATATCATTATAAATTGGATTTCTTTCAATATCTGTTTGCATATCTAAAAAGTTATTCTTTGATAATGCTTTAAGATTAGTATAATATTTTTTCTTATCCTTTATATGATTTCCAATGTCCTCTAATTCTAAATTTAATTTTAAAGTTTTGTTTATAGAATTGATTATACCATATTTTACATCTAAAAGCAAAAGTCCATACATTCTACTTTTTATTTTAGAAAAATTTATATCTCTTATTTGCTTTACATCTTCTTCTTTGTTATCTCTGTAATCAATCTCAAAATAGAAATTTATACTCAAAATAAGCATTGATAATACTATTGCAAATGCTGTAAATGTTAAATTACCTATTGCAAATAATATTCCAAAAAATACAAATGTCAAAGCATAAGCGACAATTTTTTTATTCATTTTTAGCCCCCTTTAAATTTAGTCCCCTTTAAAATATCACTACTCTCAAACTTCTTTTTTATCTCTACCATTTTTTTTATGATAATTATATTTTAAAATTTTATAAAAAATTACTTATTTTTTTGTTTAAGGTTATTATGCCTTTTTTTTGAAAACATTATAACATTTTTAAAAAATAAAATCAACTAAAATTTAATTGCAACATTTCATTATTTCCTAAATTCAACATAAAAAAAATAAAGTAATCTCTAACTGTACTACTATACCATGTAAACAAGTTAAATTACTTATAAAAGCATCATATTATCGCTCTTTTATAAAAAGAAAAAATTTTATTTTAAATGAAAAAAAGGCATTTTTTAAATGCCTTTTTTTGGATCGGAAGAATTTTTTACACAAGTATCTAAGTTTTTTTGTGAAAAAACTATTATATTGGATTTTTGTTTAGTTGTTTGTATTATACCATTTTATTTTTTTAAAAGCAATACCTTTTTTAAAAATTTTTTATCATAAGTTCTGTTATTTCTTTTCTAAATTCATTTTTTCCACTAATCAATCTTTTAATTTTAACTTTATCAATTACATATTCTTTATATAAATTATAGAAAAAACCATCTTCTGTATCTGAATTACTTAAAATAAATTTGCCACCTTTTGAATTTATCTTATCTATAAATTCTTTTAATTGTTTTTGCTTTTCCATCGAAAATAAATCAATGTTATATTGCATAATTTTTTGATGACTTTTTTCTGGTAAATAAGGTGGATCTAAATAAAAAAATGCCTTATCACTTATTAAATCTTCAAGTTCAGAAAAATCTACACAACTTATATTTACAGTTTTTAATTTTTCCGAAATTTCTTCAACTGTTTCTTTTTTTATTCTTTTATATGCTCTTTTTAAATAATTGCCAAGACTATTTGTAAATTCACCTTTTTTACTTACCCTATAAATTCCATTAAAACATAATCTCATTAAAAACATAAGTAAATTTGCTTTTTCTAAATTTATTTTCCCATCTTTTAATTTCATTCGATTATAATTTTTTCGCATAAGATAAAACATTTCTTTTTTCTTTTCAGCATCGAAACTTAAATATTTTAAATCAAGTTTTTCAATTTTATCAAATATTTCTTTTGGTTTTTCTTTAATAGCTAAATATAAATTAATTAAATCAGAATTTTTATCATTTAGATAAATATTTGTAAAATTATAATTTTCTATAATATGAAAAAATACACTTCCTCCACCAACAAATGGTTCAACATAAGTATCATACTTTTCATTTATATTTTCTGGTATTCTTTTGTCAATTTCTGGAATTAATCTACTTTTTCCTCCAGTCCAGACTAATAAATTTTTTATACTCATTAAATAACCCCACTACTCTCAAATATTGTTCTTTTTTTATATTCTTTATCATTCTAAGTGCATTTGATATTTTTTATATCTCCTCATTCAATTACAAAAATTCTATGAAAATGTGGCATTTCTTGATTCAAATGTAAAACATAATATTCAAATTTAACTTTTGGTATATATTCGTTTTTTTCTAATTCTCTTATTGAATTTACTAAGACTTCATAACATTCAACTATTTTTTTCATAGTTATCTCATTGCCTAAATTAATATAAAATAATTGTTGCCTACATTTTTTATAATTTTCAGCTAAAATTTTATTAGAAATTTTTTTGTGTTCTTCTAATCTTTCCTCAAAATTTTTAATAGAAGTTCCGTCAAAATAAAAATTATATTTTGTATTATCATTATAGTATTTATCAGTTATATTAAATAAATAATTCAAGCTATATTTCATGTGTTGATTATTATTGTATTCAATTTCTGGACTATAAAGAATTGTGTTTTCATTATTTTCAAATTCACTTTCATCACTTGTTAATAAAAAAATTTTTTTCATTTTTCATTTCCTTTCTTTTTGCTATTTATTTTTTTTAACATTTTAACAGTGTTAGAATATGTTAGAGTGTTAGGAATTTTAAATAGATTTTTTATCTAACATTTAATCTTTTAAGTCTTTTATATATTCTTTGAATTTATAAACTAAAATTTTTTCTTTTTCCTTATTTTTTATTTCTTTATTTTTTTCTTCTTCTTTTACTTTCTTTTTATAATTTCTCATTATTTTCTTTGCTAATTTATATTTTTCATCTTTAGAAATATACAAAATTATCTTTGCAATGACATTTATATCAAAAATTATTGATATAAGTGTCATTGCAAATGCACAAGGTACTGTAATTAATAAAACACTTATTATGTTTAAGGCAGTGAAAAGGTCATAAAAAGTTATTTTTTTTATATGTATATATAATGTAGCAATTAAAATAAAATTTAATATTATTAAAAATAAAAAATGTGTATTTACTTCAAAATTGCTATTTTCCATTTTTTTAATTATTTCATCAGCTTCTTTTTCGATTTCATTCATTTCCATTTTTTCTTCTCCTTTTTTTTAAAATGATTTCTTATCTAATTTTAGATATTCGATTATAGTTAAATCCTTTTTCAATATTTTACAAGTTCTATGATAATCATAACAACCAACGATAAAACAAATTATAAGTGCTACTCCAAAAATTTTATATTCGTTTTTTAGTAAAAAATCATAGAAATCATTTTCTTCGTTCTTTTTCATTGACATCCCCCTTTATTTTTAAAAACTATTTTCTATTTTATTTATTTTTCTAAAAGATGTCAATTTTTTATTATTTTGTTTTTTATTTTTTATTATACCATTTTTTTATAAAAAAATCAATTTGTTAAAAATAAAAAAGGATAATATAATTTATCCTTTTTTTACTATGAAAGAAGTTAAAACTATTCTATTTTTTAGTTTTGCTTTATCCCAGTTTTACCTAAATAATGTTTTTCATTTAGAAAAATATCATTGTAAAAGTTATGAATATATTTGAAACTTTTACAAAAATCATTAAACTCTTTTAAAAAAAGTTTTTCATCATCTGTAATTATTTCATTTATTTCTAAGTCTGTTATAGATACTCCAGAATCTTCTAATTCTTTTTTGTTATAAATATAACATTTCTCATCACATTCATCTTCATTAAGATTTCCTACAATAAAAGCTCCTTCTAATACTTCAACAGTTACATCTTGATTTTCAGAATCAAGCATTACTTCTTCTAATTCATTTTCATTTTTTTTAATGTTAAAAGTTATTTTCATAAAATCACTCCTTTTCTTTTTTTATATTATACCATTTTTATATAAAAAAATCAACAAAAAAAAGATAGCAAAACACTATCTTAATTTTTTTAAAAATAAAAAACAGCTCTATCCTTTTCCACATCATTTTTAACAAATGTTAAGTGAGATAGAGCCTTTATCATAAAAATATTATATCATATTTTTTTAAAAAATGAAAATTTTTTTATTTTTTAAAATTTAATTTTCTTTTTTACCATTTTTCTTATTATTCATTTCTTCTTTTTTAATTATTAATTCATTTATTTTGCTTTTTACTTCTGTATCGTTAATTATCCAGTAATATATATCTAATATTGTTTTATCATCTGACACGACTTTTTCTAATTTTTCTTTTGGATAAACTTTTTTTATTACTTCATCAAAAATTTCTTTATATCCCATTGGATAAATAGCAATTTTTAAAATTCTATACAAGTCCTCTATTTTGAAATCTTTGGGTTGAAGTAATGCTTTTTTATAGAAACAAGGTTCATTATAAAACTTTTGTGAAAAATAATATGTAAAATATAAAATACCAAACCATACAAAATTTGAAATTATGTACCAATAACTCCCTTTAAATGTTCCTATTCTCATTCCAAAAAGCCACATAACATTCAATACAATACCTATAAGCAATATAGTTGTAAACATATTTAATATTCTAAAATTAGTCTTATCTAAAGAATTTCTATCAAGTCTTAATCCAAAAATCTTCTCTATTTCTGAAATTTCATCAAAATTTGTTTCTTCTTTCATTTTTTCACTCCATTCTTTTTTTATAATTTCTTTTTATATAAACCTACCAAAACCACTAAATGTCTTTTTGTAAAAACCTTTTAATTTAGTAATAACGACTTTTTCATATCCACTTGATGCATGTAAAAACAAACCATCGCCTAAATATAAACCTACATGAGTTATTTCATTAGCATCTGTTGTTTTAAAAAAGACTAAATCTCCTATTGTTGCATCTTTTACTTTTATTGGCTTTGAATCTTTTGCTTGTAATCTTGATACTCTTCTTGTAGTAACACCTCCTTTTAAAAGTGCATTATGGACTATACCACTGCAATCTATTCCATTTTTTGTATTACCACCCCATCTATATTTTGTTCCTAAATAACTATAAGCTTCTCTTACAACCTTTAAGACTTTTTCTTGTTTTACTGGATCTTTTATACTTATTAAAACTTTCTTTTCTATATCTTTTAAATCTAATTTAACATTATATTCATTTAAAATTTTACCAGCTAATTTATATCTAACAGCTGGTGTTTCTCTTTTTGTTTTACCATCATCTGCTAAATTAAAATCTCCAATTTCTAATGGCTTTGTAGCATCTAAACTACCATTTTTCAAAATATTTAAACTACCTTCAGCATAAATAAAACTAGAAATTAAAACACATAAAATTAATATTATCTTTTTCATTTTTCCCCACTTTTTCAATTTAATATTTCTCTTTTTAATTGTTCTAAATTGTCATTTCCTAAATTTCTTAATCTTTCAATTTTTTCATTAACTTCACAAATTGCTTTATCTAAAATATTTAACTTTGGTAAATTATGCACTTCATAAAAATTATATAATTTACTTCTTTTTATCATTTTTTCAATTAGTTCTTTTATAATTTTTAATTCATTAACAATTTTAAATTTTAATATTTTATCTTCATTTACTCCCATGTTGCTAAAAAAATCATGAATTTCAACAAATGAAATTTCTGAATTAGGCATTTCTATTTTTTTTAAAAATAAAAATAGAGTTACAACATAAATAAAATCTTCTATATTTTTATCTTTTTCTAAAATAACCTCACCTAAAGAAATTGAAATTATTTTTTTTAATTCATCTATATAATTTTCATTATTTTTTTCTACATAATAAAAAGGATTAAAATAATTATTACTTGTTCTATAAAAAGGTTCAAATTTTATTACATTCATATAATAACACCTCTTTTCTTTTATTTTTTAAAAATTATAACTGGACTTGCTAACATATCTTTATCATAATTGTTATCTATTTTAAAAAGTAAATTATTTCCGTATTCTCCACTCATGCTTTCTAAAAAATAGCCTTTTTCTTTAGCATATTCTATTACTTTTTCCCTATTTCTTTGAATATTATTAGTTGGTACTTGAATAATTATAGCTTCTTTTTTTTGTTCAAAAGCACTCTTGTATTTACTTTCAAATTTCGACATTTGCCAAGCATCATATTTCGGAAAAAAGATGATCCATAAAATCTGCAGTAAAAGAAATACCCCAAGAGAATATTTGAAAGCCTTTTTTCTTCCGTTCCAATCCATAGCTTTTAATCTATAATAGAGAAAAATTGCTGTACTCATTAGAGCAATTATAAAACTAACTATCCAATAGTCAAATTTTTCCAATTTTTATCACATCCTTCTTTAATTTATAAAAACATTGTACCATTTTTTTATAAAGAAATCAATTAAAAAAGGATAGGTGGTTCTATCCTTTTAATATCACAAAATCTATATTTTTTATTTGGTTGTTTTTTCAAAAATATATTCAAATTTCCTTTTACTTTTTAATTCATAGCCATTTTCTAAAGCTGTTTCTATCAATTTTTCTTTTTCGTTATTATCGAAAGTATATAAAGTTTTAACAACAATTTTTTTATTATCTTTAAATTCATTTTCGTAATTTTCTTCTTTAAAATAAAACGGATAAAATGTATAACATAAGAAAAATACTATTGAAATCATTATGAATGATAGCATCCAACTCACTATTCTGTTAAGATCCATTTTTTCACCTATCCTTTTTTCAAGTTTCTTTTCAAAAGAAATTACTAATTTTTTATTTTTTCAAAAATATATTCATCTTTCCCTAACATCTTTAAATCATAATTATTAATTTTAGCTTTTTCAATTAATTCGGTTTTTTCATTATCACTTAAATATGAAGTTCCAACAACAACTATTGATTTGTTGTTTTTAAAAATCTTTTCAAAATCTTTTTTTGGTAATAAATATTCTTTCATTTCTAATATTTTTTTTACTTGTCGTTCCTCTACCAAAAATTGAGTTTTAATTTTTTCTTTTAAAACATAATCTTCTGCTTTTTTATTGTATTTCTCTATTATTTCTTTTGCTAACCTATATTCTTCATTATTTTTTAATATTTTTTTAACCTTTTTTTCTTCTATATATGATATTAAAAAGCAAATAAAAAGAAATATTACCATTAAAATAATTACAAATATAAAAAAAACATTTCTCGAATATCCTAAAAATTCTAAGAAAAGCAAAATAAAAGGAAGTATTAGTGGTGTTCCACCAAAAAACAAAAAAATTAAAAAAGGAACTATTGATTTTTCTATATTATTCACTGTTATTTCTGCTTGTCTTTCTATCTCATTCATTTTTAATTTATTATCGTTCATTTTTTCACCTTTTTTTATATAATTATTTTCAACAAAAACAATATAAAACAAATAACTCCATATTTTCAGCTATTTCTTTTATCAAGTTATCAAATATTTCATTCACTTAAAAATACCTCTATTTTTTTTAACACTACTCTCAAACTCAAACTTATTTTTTTTCAAAGATATAATCATTTTTTTCAATTCTTATTAATTTATATCCGTTCTCATCAGCTTTTTCTAATAATAAACTTTTTTCTTCATCATTGTAAGCAGTTGTCGATTTTACAAGATATTTTTTATTTTCTTTAAATTCGTCATGTAATTTTTCTAATTTATTTTTTTCAATTCCCAAAAGAATCATTATTAAAAAAATAGCAACACAAAGAATTAATAATAATTTTCCTATAATTTTATCAGTATAGAGCATATTTCCCCAACTTTTTTTATTTTTCTGCAACAAAATAAGTATAACTATCTCCTAAAGTATAAAAACAATCAAATTCTAAAAAATTATTTGCTGTTTCTAAATTTTCTTTAAATTCTTTTTTTATGAAATCGCAAATATTAAATTTATTATAATTACTAGGCATTTTTATTTTTGTTTTTAAAAGTGTTAAATAAAAATTTTCTTTATTTTTTTAAAATGTTTACTAAATTTTTCCTTATCTTCAACTGTTGAATTTAACAGATTAGTAGTTATATATTTTTCTTTTTCATCTTTTATTTCTTTATCTAATACAGAATAAAATTTAGTTATTTTATCAACATCATCTCCAAGAATTAAAATATTTTTCCCTTGTTTAACACTTGAAATTATTTCATCTAAAATCATCTTATATTCCACCACCATTTATTTTTTTTTTTTTTTTCTTGTTTCTTCAATAAAGTTTTAGAACCCTTTAAATTAACACTACACTCAAACTTGTTTCTTTAAATATTTCTTTAAAATTTTTAAATTATCCCTATTCTCAAACTACTCTCAAATCATTATTATAACAAATTAATTATATCCATTTTTAAATTTTTCTTTTAATTCCTTCAAAACTAAATCAAAATCATTGATATAAAAACTTCCACAACTATAACGATCAAAATAATCGTTTTGCATTTCAAAAAATTTTTCAAATTGAAAGCCTTTATTTCTTGTTTTTTTCGGTATCTTATTTGCTATTAAAACACCAGTACAATTATTAGGCATTTTATAATATAAAGTAAATTGTTTTCCGTTATTTGATAAAACAACTCTTACAATTTTATCTTCATTTATACCTATTTTTTTAATAGATACTACTTTTGAATCTATGATTTTTTCACAAATCTCAAGTTTTATCATTGGACATCCCTTTCTTTTTATATTTTAATTACTTTATATCTTAATTAAAAAAACATTTAAACTTCTTTTTTATCCGATAATTCAGTTTTTGTTATAATAACTTTTATATTTTTATTTTTAACATCTTTGATCTTAATTTCAACTTCTTCTTCTTTTTTCTTTAAATCATCTTTCATAGATTCATATAATACGAAACCTGCCATTATAAATATTGTCGAAATTGTTATTACAACTCCAATAAAAAGAAAAAGATCATATTGTTTTTCTAACCATTCTTTCGCAAAATCCTCAAGCATTTTTTACTCCTTTTTTTTATAAAAATCAATAAAAAACTACATTTTTATTACCAATTTTATATGCTTTTTGATTAACTAATTCTACTTTTGAATTTGTTAATTTACATAATTCTTTTACATAAATATTAGTTCTAGGACTTAATTCAAAAGGTAGAACAAAATCAATTTCCATTATTTCATTTTCAACTCTACCTTTTATTTCTTTTATTTCATTTTCTTTGACAATAGAATTGATTATAATGCCTTTTTCCTTATTTTCTATTCCTTCATAGACATTTATATCACTTATATCAGCAAAATGATTATTAATGCCTAAATATAAATGATAAACTGACTTTGAATTTATAATACTATCCATTATTTTTTCAGATTCTGGATTATCTACTATTAAATAAATATCCCAACTTGGTTTTTCTAACCAAACTTGTTCTACAATTAAATTAGTTCCATTTTTTCCACCATTTCTTGTATCGGCTACTCTATTAAACATTCCAGTAGAATTGTTGAAATTTTCAATAATTTTAGGAAATGAATATTCTTTTGGAACTATCCCTACTTTTATATCTTTCAATTTTTTATAATATTCTGGAAAAATATTTTCTTCATCAGTTTTATTAAATATCTTTTGTGTTTGTGCATACCCATCATAGCCTAACATAGCACCAAATAATCCTAATAAAGCTGGTTTATGTATATGTGGATATGTTTCATACATATCATTTATACTTTCGTTTTTAAAAAAAGCAAAATCTCCAGATAATTTAAACTTTAAAACTTTCATAAAATCACTCCTTCTTTTTGTGAATATATTATACCATTTATTATTCTAAAAAACAATCTTATTTTATTATATTTTTTTTACTTATTCATAGTTCTTTTCTATTATAAAATATTGTCGTTCTTTTTATAGAACGACAACAATTTATAATTTTAAATTTCATGTAAATTACATTTTAAAAATTTCAACTTTTGGTAAATCAGTTTCAAATTCTATAAAATCTGGATTGAAGTATACCTCAACTTTTATGATTTTATCTTTATAAAGTTCTAAAACTGATTTTAATTCAAATTTTATTTTAGCTTTATCCTTTTCTTTTTTATAAGTGATAAACTTATTTGCTCTTGGCATCCAAGTTCCTTCAACTGTTTCAATAAATAATGCAAATTCATTACTACAACCAAACTTACTTGCACTATTCAAAGCTGTTACAGATACTAAAGAAGTTTCTTTGAACAATTTATAATCTTCTTCAGTATATCCTTCCGTTACACCAATTTTTTCATATTCTTTATATTCGCTTGGCATAATAGAAAACGGATAAAAGTAATGACTTTCATCTGTAAATATCATTTTTCCAATAGATGAATTATCTGCATCTTTATTACTTGAGTTTTTAAATGGTGATAAGACATCTTGTGTATTTACAGTATTTTTATAAAGATTATAACCTTGACCAAATTGTACAGCACCAGTTATTGAGAAATTTCCATATTTTCCACTTGGAAAAGTTGCTCCAAACTGTTTTACATCAACTGAACTAAATATATTAGAAATTGTTGCTATATCTTTTGTTCCTTTTTCTCTTTTCTTTTCTTCTTTTGTGTTACCAAAGAATAAAGATTCATATTTTTCATCTAATTCTCTAATTTGTAAATTTTCTGGTTTAAACGATTTTATATATAATACTTTATTTTCTTCAAAATTATCCCAAAATTTTCTATAACTATATTTAATAGCTTTATCACTACCAAATATTTCTCCATTTAAAGTAGATTTAGGATTTCCAGTAAAATCTGCATTCCAGTTTGACATTAATGATGATATTCCAATTATTCCAAACACATTTTTTTTCATTCTTTTTGACATTATTCATCCTCTCCTTCTATTTCTCTTATTTCTTCTTTTTCTGTATCACTAAACAATAAATTTTCACTTGTACTTCCTAGTAAAAGAATATTTTGTTTTAATTCACTAAATTTATTATCTTCCATATAAGCCATAAGACTTGCTACCACATATCTAGCTTTATTTGTTAAAAAATCAAAACTTCTACTAACAAATCTTTTATTTATTTTACGAGCTATTAATTCTTTGTCTGTAATTTCAATGTTATCAAAGGCTCTCAAAAATTCAAAATTAAGTCTATCTTTACCTCTTGTCTTTGTATTTAAGTAGTATAAAAGTTGCCCTAAATCGAATGAAAATTCTTCATCAGATTGAATTTCCCATTCTTTTTTTTGTGCTAAATTATCAATTAATTTTTGCTTTAATTCCATCTTTTTCTCCTTATAATTTATTTTATTAAAATAGTTTTCTAAATTTAAACCAATATTTAATATTTGTTTTATTCTGTACTTTTTTTCTTTATTGATGAGTGCTATTTTAAATCTATCCATATACATCCTTTTAACAACACTAGCAATTTCAAGTCCACCTAAGAAAAACCAATTATATAAATGATTTTTATATTTTATTGTAAAATTTTTCAAATTGTCATTTTTTACTTCAGCATTTGCAAAATAAGTATCAAGTCTATTTCCAAAAAAATGAAAATTCAATTCATTTTTCAAGAATTTTAAATCAACTTCGCCTATTTTAAAACTATCATATTTCTTCTCAAAATCTGTAAAATCAACAATTTCATCTAAATTAAACTTCATTTCTTTTTTTCTTAGAAAATTTATTTTTTCAAATACTGGACTTCCATTTACCATTCCTAATTGAATTAAATAATTATAATTTCTAGTATCTATTAACAACTCTTTACTTGGAAAAATATCGACTTGAGAAAAATATATATATTTTTTTCCAACTTTTAATTCTTTTAATAAGTAATTTCTTAATTTATCTCTCGTGATTACTTCATCTACTGTTAATAAAATCGGTAATTTATTTACTTTCCCATTGTTCATTAAACTTGGTTTACTTTCATTTGCTGTATACCAGCTATTAGGTACACCTAAAACTTCGCCTTTTTCTATGATACAACAATCAGTTTTTACGAAGATGTTTGGAACTAAATATCTTTTAGCACCATTTTTAAAATTCATATAGCTTTCCAATATTTCATCTTCTGTTTTTAAATTGTTTGGTACAAAGAAAATTTTAATTGTTTTTTCTTTTTCATCATAATATTTATAAATTTCTTTATCTAAGATATTTTTTATTTTTATTATGTCATTATTATCTAAAAATTTTTCATCAGCTTTTAAGTTTTGATATAATTGCAATTTTATTTTATCTTTTTTTAAACTATCTTCATAATTTTCAAGAACATCATAAAATTTATCAATTTTATCCTTTAAAATTTCTGGTTTTAAATTTTGTGTCTTAGCTCTAAAAGCATAAATTTGATTAGAATGAAGTTTTTTATCAGCAATAGCTTTATTTGATTCTAAAATAGGACTATAATAATCAAAAATTGTTATATGCTTGTAAAATTCATCATTTTTCCAACTTTTTTCTTTATCTTTCTTTTTATCAACTTCAAAAATAGTTAAAGGTTTAGCAGGAACATTAAAATTATACAAAATATAAATACCTTCAGATAATTCATAGTCATCAAGTAACATTTCATCTCCTAAAGTATTATATCTTCTTCTAAAAACATCAATTAAATTTTCAATCATTTACAAACTCACCCTTCTTTTTTTTGACATAAGTAGGCATTACAAAGCCATACCCTCTTGTTGTATTATTCATTATTCCTACACCTAATAACATGTATGCAACTTCTTGAGAAATTTCATCTTTTTTTACGATTAATTCTAATTTGTCTGTATAAAATGTTGTATTCTTATAAAGAATTTTTATCGGTGCTTTATTAAACAACTTAATTCCAGCAACAAAAGTATCTTTTATATCTAGCATTTCTGTTGTATTAGTAAATTTTCTATATTTACTCATTGAATTTTTAAAAATTTGTTCTTTTATAAAAGATAGAGTTTCATTAAATCTCCAATATCCTTTATCATATTTGAATAAAAAAGGTGTTAGAGAATAAAGTTTATCTATTATTTGTCTTGGTAAAATTCTTGATCTTGTTTTAACAAACAATAAATCATCTGTTTCTAAATCTTCTAATTTCAAAAACAATTCACATAAATCTTTTCTTATACTTCTTATTCTAAACATATAATGTTTTCCTTCTTTATAAACACCATCTGTTTCTATTTTATAAAAATTATCAAAACAATACTCTTTAAATGTCTTAGCTGTATGATAAGAACTGTCTAATTTTTTACAAATCCTATCATCTAAAATACTACTTATAACAGTTGAAACTTCATCAAATTTAAGTTCTTTCTTTAGCTTTACAATAACATTAACTTCATACACTTCTATTTTTGCCTTTTTCATTTACATCTTTATCTCCTTCCTAATATATTATTCTTCTTTGTTGTATTCTACCATTTTAATTATAAAAAGTCAATCCAATTTATTGCTATTTTTTTATGTTTATTCTTTAAAAATAATAAAAAACCACTTTTATAAGTGGTTTGATTGATTTTTTATTAAAATTTTAAATTTTTCTTTTATAACAGAAATAATTTTCCACTGGATAATTCCAATATCTACCATCATTCATTTTTGCTTTTTTAAAAATTTCATAATTATCAATTAATGTATTTACAAATTCTTCTTTTGTTATTTCTATTTCATCATTTTCAAAGTCATATTCTTCTAAATTAGCAAGTCTATGAAAATTAATAACTTCAAATTCTAAAGAAAAGCCTAAATGATTTAATAGTTTTTCATTAATTTCAAAACGATAACCTTTCTCTTTATCCAAAAACACTTTAAAACAATCATGTAATGTTATCTTTTTCAAAATTGAACCATCTTCTTCTCTAATAATACCAATGACTTCTTCGATATTGTTTTTATCAAACATAATTTCTTTTTTTTCCTTTAAATCATAAATTTTAAAAACTATATTCATTGAAACTTCTTTTGTTTTATCTTTTCCACAAAAAATATGGTTTTCCAGTATATTATCTATCATAAAACAATATTGTATTTCATTTCTAAAAATCATACCAACAAGCACAAAAATCAACTCCTTACTTTTTATTTTTTAAAAAATATATCCTTCTTTTTCTAATTTTTCATTATGATTTTTCAAAATACTTTCTTTTGTAATTTCTAATTTACCAATTTCTTCTATTTTAAAATCATCATTTTTGTAAAATTGAATATAAGTCATTGTTAAGCCACCTAAACTAATTCCTTTATAGTCTTTATAGTTTTTTATGATAAAACTTATAATCTCTTTTAAATCATTGTCTAATGAATTATAATCTTCATTTTTATAACTTAGTAAATTGTATCTTCTTAAACTCTTCGAAAAATCTGGGATAGTTGCACCAAAAAATCCACAAACAATTTTATTCTCAAAAGCTGGTTTATCATATTTTACTAAAGAATAGGCTTGGATTAAATATAACATTTTATCTATTTGAAAAATGTTTAAATTTTCATCTGTATATAACATATAGGCAATTATTTTTTCTAATTTTTCTGTTTTCATATATGTTCCCCCTCCTAATTTTTCCACCCATTTTTCACATTTTCTCTTGTGATTAATATATGATTTACCCTTTTGTTTTTAATGATTTTCTTTTGTAACTCTTCTGGTAACAAATCAAACATAATTTTTTGGTTATCATTCATTGCTTTGAAAAGCTCTTTTGGATTATTATTAGTTAAAAAGAGTTCAGCCGAACAAGTATATAGTTTACAAATTAATGGTTTACTAGAATTAGTATAAATACTACATTTCCCTTTTATTAAAAAAGGACAAGTCCACCACAAACTTTCATCATTACTATAATATTTTTCAAGATGTTCTTTTTTTAATATTTTTTTTAATTTTCTAAAATTAAAAATGTTAGTTCCAGCTGTTAAAGAACAACATTCATAGCAATCTTTAGGACATTTTCCATCATTAATTAAATTTTTTCCTAAACTTTTTTGTATAATTTCTAAAATTTCTTTCATTTTCTTACCTCTTATTTATTCTTCAGTCCAAGATGCCGAAATTTCACCATTTGGTTTTACTTTTAAAGATTTTTTATTTGCCTTTGAAAAATCTGGGATAATATCCTTCCTATCAATAAAACAACCTCTATAAAAATGTCCATAAACAGTATTGTTAAAAGATTTTAATAGTGGTAGTTCTTGTATATATTTAGGAACTGTTGTATCAAGTTCCTTTCCTTTCACTTTTGAAAGAGTCGAAAACTTTATTTTGTAGCCTATTTTTTGATATTTCTCAATAAAATTATCTAATTTATCTTTATTTTCTAAAGTATCTTTTGTTATTAATTTTGAAATAGTAATATCACCTTGTAATTGTTCTGGTAAAATATTAATTTCTTTGTCATCATATAAGCTAAAATTCCAATGAATGTTTGATACTTCACTGTCTATTTTTATTATTTTTTCATAACAATCAAAATTTGTAGTGATAACAAGATCGTAATATTTTGATAGAAATAAACAAATTTCTTTAATTTCTGGATTTAAAAGTGGCTCTCCTCCTACTAAAGTAACTCTTTTAATCTCACTTTTTTGTAAAATTATGTTAATTTCTTTTAATTTTTCTAATGATAAATAATCTTTTGATTTATTCCTATAAATATCTATGCAAAAAGGACAATTTCTATTACAAAGATGCGTTAAAACTATATAAGCATTTTCTTCTAATGAAATATTATTTGGATCAAATTCTTTCATTTTTTCTCCTTTATTTTTTATAAAGGCAGAGATATTTATTCCCTGCCTTTACAAATTTATTTTTCTAATTTTTCTAAAAGTTCTTTTTTATAATTTTCAAGTTTTTTTATTTCTAATTCAATTTTTTCAATTTCTTTTTTTATCTTTTCAACATTATCTTTATCATCAAGAAGTTTTACTCCATCTTTATCTTTTATTTTTTCAAATAAAGGTTCTATTATTTCTGTTCTTAATACAGTGTTTTCTAATGTATCAAGTCTAGGTGTTTTAACTGAACCACCACTACTTGGAAAACCACCACTTACGATAACAGTATCTTTAGATAATAAAACATCTTTATCTCTTCCTAATCTTTCAGCAATAACTAATTCGCCTATTTTTACAGTTGTTGATGTTGCTCCTTCATATTTATCTAAATCTAATTCAACTCTAACTGTTTTATAAAAAGTTTCTCCATCTGTTCCGTAAATTTCAATTAGAAATTCTTTTAAAACATCTTCATTTTTATTATCAAAACACCAATATTCTCCATCCCATTTTCCTTTTATTCCTCTTGCTTTTTTTACAAAAGTTTCGTTGTAAGGACTTTTCACTTTAATTATCCCATTTTCTTTTAAAATTTTCACCATATTTTATCACTCCTTCAAAAATAAACTCTTTTAAGACATCATTATTTTATCATTAAAATAAATATATGTCAATAAAAAAAAAAGAGAAGTTTTTTAGACTTCTCCATTTAATTTAAACCCTAATTATTATATATTGTTGATTGGTTTTTCTTATAACATCTTTTGCAACCAATCTTTTATCAATCCCAATTTTACAACCTAATAATACAAACAATAATGTTATCAATAAAAAAATATTTCTTTTTTTCATTTTTACCTCCATTATTACTTTTTTATTAAATTTCTTCCTTTTTAATTCTTTTAGCAAAATCTTTAAAAATTTCATAATAAGCGTCTAGTAATTCTTCTTTAGTAAAATGATATTCTTTGCAAGTTTTTAATATTTCTATAAAAGCATAATGAAAATTATTAGCTGTTACTTGATAGATGGCTTTTATTAGGTTATCTTCTTTTGAAATCATATCGTAATTAACATCAAATTCATTTTTTATTTTTTCTAAGAATATATCATATCTTTCTCTTTCTTCTTTTTTAATTTTTGCTTTTTTGTTTTCTTTTTTTAAATAATTAACAAAATTAACAAATTCAAATATGACTTTTCCCATTTTTAAAAGTTGTGTTTTTTTATCAAAGTTTACATCTTCTTCATAATATAAATGGCTATTTTTTGTTCCTTCATTAAATTCAATGATGTTTTTAAATAAAGATAACACAATATATCCAGACTTAAATTTGTTTTTTCTTATCAGTTTTTCACTAATACTTAAATTTAATTCCATCATGTCATCAAAATTTTCTGGACGACTAAAATTAACTATCATTTTCTTACTCCTTTTTTATTTAAAATTTTCTAAAATAAATTTTCAATTTTTTATAAATATATTATACCATTTTTTAAATGAAAAATCAATTATAAATAAAAATAAAATAGACACAAGTGTCTATTTTACCATTTTAAAATATTTTTGCATTTTTCAAATTCTTCTACTATTTCACTTATTTCCTTTGCTTTTTGTAATTTGATTTCAAATTGCTTTACCATTTTTTTGTCTTTAACATCTTTTTTTTCTTTTAATGTTTCTTTTAAAATTTTTCTAAAATAATCTTTTATAACAGCTAAATTTATTCCATCTTCAAGAATAATATTCATTGCTACTTTAGTAAAAACTTCATCTTTTTCAGCCTTTTTATATGAAGTATTTTCATCTATAAATTTCAAAATGTTCTTACTTTTTTTAATTGTAGTTATACGATCATCTTTTAAAATAGAAGTTTTATAAAAGTTATAAACATCATTCAAAATTTGACTTTTAAATTTATAATTTTCAAATAAACAGATATATTCTGGGAATTTGATAATTGTATTTAAAATTTCTATTTCTAAATTTTCGACATTTTCATGTACTGCTTTTTCTTTATTTTTCTTTTCTTCTTCAACTTTTTTTTCGATTTCTTTTTCTTTTTTTGTTTTGTATTTTTTCTTTTTATTATCTGTTACTAATGCCTTTTTTAATGTTTCAAAATCAATATTTACTTTTTCCACTAATCTTTGTAAATACATTTCTTTTTCTAAATCATCAGTAACATTTTGAAAAAACTCTTTAAATCTACTGATAAAATTTTGTTTTTGTAACATTTCATCAATATTGTCATAATCGGTTTTATATGTATCAAATAAAAAATCAAATATCTCTTTTGAATTTTTAACGATTTCTAAAAATTTTTCTTTTCCTTCTATTTTTAAAAATTCGTCTGGATCTTTATGTCCTTTTAATTCTAAAACTTTAATTTTAAAACCTTCTGATTTAAGAATAAAACTTGCTCTTTCGGTTGCTAATATACCAGCTTTATCATTATCAAAGCATAAAAAAACATTACTTGTATATCTTTTTAAAATTTTAGCTTGTTCTTCAGTAAAAGCAGTTCCTAATGGTGCTATTGCAGTATCAAAGTCAAAAATATTAGCTCTAATAACATCCATATATCCTTCCATTATAATAGCATAGTTCTTTTCTCTGATAATTTTTGCTCTTTCTATTCCGTAAATAGAATGTCCTTTTTTAAAAATAGGAGTATCTTGTGAATTTATGTATTTAATTGGATTAGCTTTTTCCATTGTTCTTCCACCAAAAGCTATAACTCTTTCACTTGAAGAAAAAATTGGAAACATTATTCTATTTCTAAAAGCATCATAAATATTTCCTTCATCACTTTTCTTTATAAGTCCTAATTCCAGTAAATCATTATCTTCATAACCTTTACTATGTAAATAATCATAAAGTTCACTCCACTTAGAATTAGCATATCCTAACCGAAATTCTTTAATTTGAAAAGTATCTAAACCTCTTTCAGATAAATATTTTAATGCTTCCCTACTTTCATTTTCAAACATTTGTTTTTCATAAAATTCCAAAGCATCATTCATAATAATATTATAAATTTCTAATTCTTCTTCGTTCTCATCTTTTATTTCAGTTAATTGTATATTATATTTTTCACCTAGTTCTTTAACAGCTTCCATATATGGTATTTTTCTATACTTAGAATAAAAATTGATAACATTTCCACCAGTATTACAAGAAAAACATTTACAAATTTGTTTTTTAGGAGAAACCATAAAAGATGGAGTTGTATCATCATGAAAAGGACATAATCCCTTATAGTTAACACCACTTTTAGATAAAGGTATAAGTTCTCCTACAACTTTTTCAATTTTTACATTTTCTAACAATTTTTCAATATCATCTTGTTTAAAATACATGTTATATCACTCCATTCTAAAAATTTTGTAATTGTATTATACCATATTTTTTTTAAAAAAACCAATAAAAAAAATAGGTTTTTCAACCTATTTTTTTACACTACTCTCAAACATTTTTCTAAGTTTTAGACCCCTTTAAATTATCACTACTCTCAAACTACTTATTTAACAAATTCTTTTGGAACAAGCATAAATACATAAGGAAATTGAGGCATTTGTTTTCTTAGAATATCTCTAAGATTTAGATATCCTTCAATAGTTGGATCAAGAAAAACCATATCATACTTTTCGGCAAGTTCTAATAATTCATCAAAAGAATAATCTTCACTTACTGCATACAATATAATTTTCCTGATTTGTGATGCAAATTCAGCTTCTCTATATGCTTGACCGTACTTTTCATCTTGAGCTCTTATAATAAATGTTCCTATACTAGCATCATCATTAGTATTTGCAGATTTTGAATATGAATATTTAAAATCAGCATATTTTAAATAATCTATCTCTTTATTATCTAAATAAAATTTTCCTACAATGTCTTTTAACCTTCCTTTACTTTCTAATTGTATCAAATTTCCTTTTCCAATACTTAGTCCACTAGAATTATCACTATTATTATTTGTTCCACCACAAGCCACCATTAAAATTCCAAGTATTAATGCTATTAATATTTTTTTCATTTATATCACCTCTTTCAAAAAAGTAAATTTTTATTAATCAAATTATACCATTTTATTTATGAAAAGTCAATAAAAAAGTAATAACAAAAAAAAGATAAAATCAAATTTGATTGATTTTACCTTTTTTAGAACCCTTTAATTTAACACTACTCTCAAATTAATAAGTTCATTTTTTACAAGTTTCCAATATTGAAACTATCTTTTTAATTAATTTTTTCGTAGCAACAATATCTTCTAAACTATCATGTGCTTGAAAATCTATATTAAAATATTTGCATAATGTTCCTAATTTATTATTTTCCAATTTTGGTATGATATTAGCCATTTGTAAAAAAGTAATAATTAACATAGGATCTAATGCAAAAGTAGGACTTTCTATATAACTAAATAAAAACGGATTATGATTTCTTATAAAAAATGCTTTCAACATATTTACATCAAAATTTACATTAAAACCAGACACAAGGAATTTGTCATTTTTATCATATTTATTAACATATTTATCTAATATACTAACAAAATCTGTATATACTTCTTTTTCATCAACATATTTATTTTCTTTTAATTCTTCAAAAGTTCTATTTTGGACTTGTAATGCCTCTTCATTAACTTCTGAATTTTCAAAAGGTTTTATATAAAAATTAAATTTTTCTTTTTCAACACCATCTATTTCAATTATACCAGACAATTGAATTAGAGCCGATTTTTCTGGATTTGTACCTCCAGTTTCAGAATCGATATATAATATTTTTCTCATTTATATCACCTCTTCAAAAAGTTAAATTTTTATTAGTCAAATTATACCATTTTATTTATGAAAAGTCAACAAAAAAGTAATAATAAAAAAAGATAAAATCAATCAAATTTGATTAATTTTACCTTTTTTAGAACCCTTTAAATTAACACTACTCTCAAACCCTTTTTAATTCTCAATATAAGTTTTTATAAATTCTTTTTCATCATAATGTACATAATAATTTGTATTACTCATTGGCGAAAAATGTCTTACAATATAATCATCTATTTTGATTTTTTCTTTTCTTTTAGATAATTCAATAACAAAAAAATTTTTTTCTCTTAACTCCAATTTCACTTTTTCTAATAATTCTTTATCATAGACATTACTAAATTTTAAAATTTCATCTAAATTGTTTTCATTTACTTTAATTCCATAGCAATTATCAGATATGAAAAATTCTTTATTTTCTGTTTTTTCCTTAACTTTTAAAAGATACTTTTTTTTTACCAAATCTTCTGTATTTCTTATTGGAGCTTTTTTATAATCGAAACGATATAAAATAACATTTTTTTTATTTTCACTATTATTAAATTTTCCTTTTTCGTTAAAAAAAGTTTCGTTTAAAATTTCTCTTAACATTTTTTTTGCCTCCATTTATTTTTTTAACACTACTCTCAAGCTTCAATTGTTTAAACATTCTTTTCTTTTTCTATGAAACCAGTATTTAAGATAACCTATTCTAAATATCATGTTTAGTTGTAATTCATCTATTGGTTTTGCCAAAATATTATGCTTTGCACTTTTGTATTTTTTTAATATCCATTTTTTTGAAACCACATCACCATGTAAGCCTTGTTTCATCTCAATATATGCAACTAAAATTCCAGCATTTTCTGGTATATCCTTTTCTATTTTAGATAAAATATAATAAGGAACAGCATAATAGAATTGCTTTATATTACCACCATGATTGTGCTTTTTCTTAAAATCTGCTTTAAAATCTGAAACAGAAACTTTAATTTCCACTTCTCTTAAAAACATTTTTTTACTTACCGACAACATATCACATTCGTGTTCAACAATTCTCACATATTTTTTCCCATAAACAGAAGTTTTATCTTCATAATAGCAACCATTCATTGGGTCAAATCTTGGAACTATAACAAGTGATGATTTTTCAAAAAAATCATAAACTAATAATTCCATTTGTTCCGTAGTTATTTTATTTGTTTTCATCTTCACTTTCCATTTCGTTTCTCCAAAATTCATAATATTTTTTATAAATATCTTCCATTTCAATTTTATATATTCCACCAAAATTACAAAGAATTTCTAAAACATTTCTTAATTTTAATTTAAAGTCAACAATGCTTTCTATAAGTGCTAAAACCAATTCTGAATTAGATGAATGAACATTATATCTATTATAAGAAAAATCATATAAAATATAATCTATATCATCTAATGTTACTTGGCGTCTATATTCAGCAAAAAATGCTTTCATTTTATTATCTGAAACAATATTTTTTTGTAAATTATTATCATAAAGATAATTCAAAAATTGTGCTAAACTTATTACTATTTTAAGCATTTTTGATGTTCTATTGTTTTTGTTTTGACTTTTTAAATTATAAAAATCAACTATCTTTTCTATAAGTTTCATTTTCAAAAAAACAATATTTTTAAGATTTTTATTTTCTTTTGTTTTATCCAATATCTTTTGCAAATCTATTATTTCTGTAAATTTATTAGGAATTTTATTTTTCATAATTTTCTCTCTTTTTTTTACTTTTACCCTATATTACTACTCTCAAATTTGTAATTCCATGATTTCTGTAAAACATTACTATTCTCAAACAAACTCAAACAAACAATTATTTAAAAATTATTTTTTTCAAATACATAAACATAACCATCAGATATAGATAAATCTTTATCTTTTTCTATATCTAATGAAACATTATATAATCTGTCAACTAAATTCATTGATAATTTTAATTTATTAATAAATTCTGGTGTTGATATAATATAAAGTCTTTTACATTCAGATAACTTCTTAATATAATCTTTATCTGAATGAATATCATCACCAAAATATCCAACAGACATAGACGCAATACAAACTTTATCTTTTATATCTACATTCATGAAATTATCAAATTTAAAATTAACATTAGTACAATCATCATTAAAAAATCTAACTGTACTATAATCTATACCAGTATAATGAATATTGGTTCTTATAAACAACTCACTTTGTAAACCTACTTGACAACCAATATCAATTACCGATTTAATATTATTTTTAATTAAATCTTTTATAATGGCATAATAGTAATCTTCAAAAAAAGGAAAAGCTATTAATTCACTTTCATAATATTCGGCTTTATCAAACTTTTTAGAGAATTTAATTATCTTATTTTTAAATAGAGAAGAAAAAGCACTTTTTTTATGTTTAAGTATATATTGATAATCTTCCAAATCTTTTATAAATCTTAAATCCATATAAGCTCCTTTTTATTTTTCTATTAATTCTTTAAATTTGAAATTATCAAGTATTAAAGATTCCGTTTTAAATGTTCTTCAACATTTATAACTTCATTGTCATTATTAAAAAATATTGGCTTTTTAAAAGTTTTTTTATTATAAAATTTTCTTTGCTAAAATCTCAAAGATTTTATATTTTTTTAAAATTAACACTACTTTCAAACAGTTTTTTATAGTTTTTTTTCTTTAAACTGTTTTATATTATAACCCTTTAATTTAACACTACTCTCAAACTTTTTATATCTATCAAAACATAATTTTCACCATTTAATCTAGTCAAAGGTAACAAATCTTTTTGAAAAGGTTTATTTAATAAAAAAGGTTGAAAAACTCATTCTCTATTCCTCCTTCAATTCAAAATTTATTATTTCTATTTCTTCTATTTTGCCAAAATCTTTTTTTATTTTTTTATCTTTTTGAAATTTTTTCAAAGTTTTTGTTAAAACTTTTTCTAAATCTTCTAAATCTTTTTTAGAAAGTTCCATATATCCTTCAGCTACTTCACCATATTCATCCAATGTTCTTTCACATAAGAAATCAGCCAAATTTTCAGCTACTCCTAAAAAATCTTCTTCAAAAGGTATAAAAAGTCCGATTTCGATTTTATGCTTTCCAAAATCTTTATTCCATTCAAGTTCATTTATAGCACTTTTTAAGGCTTTATTACGACTTCTAAAAGTTTCTGAAGTAAAGTAATAATCATCATCAATTCTGTAACAATATTTTTTCATTTTAAAACTCCCTTTTAATTTTTAACTGCAACTATATTTTTTTAAAATCTTTTCAATATCATTTAAAGTATAACTTTCATAAATATCTAATATTTTAAAAAATAATTCTTCTTTCAAAAAAAACATTCTTTTATTATTAGTTGAATTATTCTTTAAAATTTCATCTATATCCTTCATTAAAAATGGATCTTCTACTAATGAATGATACGAAAAAGTAATATCTAATATATTTTTATCTTTTTCTTTTTTTATTCTATTTTCTATTATTTTTTTTGCCACAATATCTTCAATACTTTCGTTAAAAGTATTAATTTCATTTAGTTTTAATTTATTTTTTTTACAAAATTTTATAAGATTAATTCCTAAAATTTCATTGACTGTAAGAGTTTGTTTTTTAGAAATTTCACAATTAAGATCAGATAAACCAGTTAATACTGCCATCCATTCATTATTTGTTTCTTTGTATCTCTTTAAGATACTCTTAATTTCTCTTTTATCTAACACAAAATATTCAAAACTTACACCATTATATTTTTCGTTTTCTAATTTTATTATGAAATCAAAATTTTTTTCACATTCAATTAAAGTTGTAAAAAAGCCTAGAAAAGTTGGAGTTTCTTTATAGATAAACTTACTTTTTTTATCATCATATTCAACTTTTTCTTTTTTAAAGATTGGCATAATAACTCCATATTCGTTATTTTTAAAAAAATCTAAAACATTATTAAAATCGTAAAATAAAAAACAACATTCATCAGCTATCCTTTCTAATATTATTCTAAGTTCTTGGTTAGTAAAATCTTGTCCTAAAATTTTTTTTGAATTTATTATTTTTTCGTTTGTTTTTATTTTACTTATCGTTAAATAATTTGAAGTATTATTTTCTAATTTTTCTATATTTATTTCATAATTCCCATATATTCTTTTTTTTATAGTTGTATTTATATTAGAATAAGAATTCCTTTCACAACCATAAATAAATCTTTCAATATCTTCAATATACATTTCTTTAGTTAACATAAAAAAACTCCTTCCTTTTTTATTTATTATACCATTTTTAAAATAAAAACTCAATAAAAAAAAGAATAGTTTTTTTATTCTATTCTTTTCTGTTCTTTATAAGATATTCGTAAAAACAAAAATCTAAATCTGTACTATATCCATCTATCAAAAATTCTAAATTACCTTTTTTTATAGTCAAATCTTTTTTATCAATCAAAAAAATAAAATCTCTTTTTAATTCTTTTAAATAACATTCTTTTTCTCTTTTTTATATAAAAAAATTTTTTTGTTGCCTTTAATTCCATATTTTAGTTCTAGTTCTTTCATTGTAAAACAAGAAAATATATTTTTTTTAATTCTCTTTGCTTTTTTTAAAAAATTTTTTTCTTTTAAAATATCAAAATTTGATAGTTTAAAAACATATTCTGAATTTGTCTTTTTTAAATGATTTTTCCATATTTCTAAAATCAGTTCTTTTTTATATAAATTTATATTTTTTTTGAAATTATTAATTTTTTCTTTTTCTAAACAGAAATTATTTTCATTGAATTTCAAGATACAACTCATTAAGACTAAATTTTCTTTATAGATTTTTTCAAAATAATTTTCTGTATTTTTAATTCCAAAAATTTTATTATGTTTTTTTTCTATTTTTTTAAATTCATTTATTTCTAATTCTTTTCCAAAATTATAAAATTCTAAAGTCTTTTTAAAATTTTCAAAAGCACTATGATAACTACTAACATAATCTTCTTTTCTTTTTAAACCTTGTATTACTAAAATTTCTCCATTTTGTCTAAATTCACAATAAATATCTTTTAATTTCATTGTTTTGTTTCCTTTTTTTATTTTCATTATATCATTTTATATAAAAAAAATAAAAGACACATTTATTTTTAAATAGACACAAGTGTCTAAAAAATTAAAATAAATATGTCTTTTCAATAATTTTTTTTGCTCTTTTTTTAATTTTCTAATTGTTTTCCTTCTAATCTTCTTTTTGAAATTTCAAAATATTCTTCATCAATTTCACAACCAATAAATTGTCTATTTGTTTCCTTACAAGCAATAGCTGTTGCACCTATTCCAAAAGCAAAATCTAATACTATTTCATTTTCTTTACTAGAATTTTCAATTAATACTTTCATTAATTCAACTGGTTTTTCGGTGTCATGTGCATTTGTTCCATCTTTTAATTTTATTTTTTTGTTTGGAAATTCTAAAATGTCAGAAGTACCACAATTATTTATTTTTATACCTTTTCCTTTTCTAAAAAATAAAATATATTCAAATTGTGTCATGTAAAAAGCACCCATTATTTTATTATCTTTTTTCCAAATTAATGATTTTATAAATTTAAACCCTATTTCTTCAGCTATATTTAAAAATTTTATTAAATTAAAATTGTTACACATAATATAACAATGTCCACCTTCTTTTAATAAATCATAACACCCTTTAAACCAATCTTCAGCTTTTATTTTATTATGTTTAAAAACTTGCCCTTTACGATTGATTTCTTTTTTAAACATTCCACCACAATTTCCATAATTGCCTCTCCCAGTTGTTTTATAAGGTGGATCACATACAACTAAATCTATTTTTCCTTGATAACCTTCTTTTAATAATTTATCAAATATTAAAAGGCAATCTTCATTATAAAGAGTTATTTTTTTTATCTTTATCTTGCCAAAATTTATATTTCATATTTTATTCCTCATTCTTTATAAAATCATATTCTTTGATTGGAATTAAAGTTGCATTAAATAGAGATTTTAACGGAATTTTTACTTTACTTTTATCAGTAAGTTTAAGTTTTTCCCCTTTAATAAATACTCCATTCTCTTTTTTTATCTTAAAAAAATTAAAAAATCTTTTTACAATACTTTCCTTTTCAAAATTCATTTTATTTGTTCCTTTTCTTTTCTTATTTTTTTTGCTTTTCTCATTTTTTATTCCCAAAATTCAAATCTATATTTTTGCTCTACCTCTGGATATTTTTCATGATCAACTTCCGATAAAAACATTTCTAAGGATCTTGTATAAATTAATTTATTTCCATATAAGGCTTGATAAACAACAATATCTTCATTTGTTTCGGTATCAACAGCTAAACATAAAACTTTATATAAGTTTCCTTTAAAATGTCTATAAATATGTTCAGTACATATAGTTCTAATTGTTGTTTCCTTATTGTCATTAAAATATTTTTCTATAAATCTTAAATTTTTAGTAGTTAACCCTTTTTGTCCATCTATCCTTAAAATCTTGTTTTCTGAAATGTAATCTTTTATGTCAAAAACTTCATCATCTATAACCAAATAATCAATATCTTCTTTATATGAAGATAACAATTCTTTTGTTTGAAAATCTCTTAAATAATCAATATCTTTTTTACATGAAGATAACCATTCTTTTATTTGCAAACCTCTTATTCCGTTACAACCATTACCAGTTATTCCTACTACTAACATATCATTTTCTTTCAATCTAAGTGAATTTCTAAAGTGTTTGTATAGAAAATTATTCCAACCAGCAACAGTTGTTCCCATTCTCCAAGTTGATGATATACAAATTTGAACATCATTTGTTTTACAAAAATCTAATAATTTAATAAAATTTATTAATATTCTTGGATCAAAATAGAAATTATCTTTATAATTATCATAATCATAAGCTAATCTTAATCCTAAAGAATACTTATCTGAATTAACAGTGTTTACAACACCATCCATATCCAAAAAAATAATTTTATACTTTTTTAATTCCATTTTAGATACCTCACACTTAAATATTCAAAATTTAAAATTCACATTTCTCTTCCTTACTATTTTATTTATTTATTCATTCTACCATATTTTTTTAAAAAAACAAATAAAAAATAGGCTTTTAACCTATTTTTTAACCCTATTTTTTTACACTACTCTCAAATGTATAATGAAACAAGCATCTTTTTGATGAAAAATATTCAACTGCTAATTCTTTTATTGTTTTTATTATATTTTTATATTTTGTATTTCCAATAGTTGTTTGTATTTTACCATAAGGATTAATATATGTCAAATATTATTTTTTCCATTTTTGACAAAAATATTTCCAACAATTAACATTTCTTTATTATTTCCATTTTTAAAAGTAATTCTTTCTTTTGTACTTTCATTATAAGCAACATAACTTGCTGTTTCGTAATTAAATATAATTGTATAAAAGCTATTACAGTAATTGATTATATCTCCTTCAAATATTGCTTTTTCTTTTTTGTCATATAAACCAGAAAATTCTAATAGTTTAATATTTTGAAAAAAAGCTAAAAGAGTACAACCTCTTTCATCAATGTATTCAATGTAATGTTCAACAAAATTAATTTTAGTTACTTCTATTATCTCATTTTTATTTTTTAAAAAGGCTTTGTATTTTATTTCTTTCAATATTATCATTCCCTTATTTATTTTTATCGTAAAACAAATAAAATAGATAATATATTATCTATTTATTTGCAAAATATATGAAATAGATAAAATTTTATCTACTTTTTTTTATCCAGTACTCTTTTCCATATAATTTAAACATGCCAAGAGATTTATTAACTTCAATTTTATCGTAATTAATAGTTTCACATTCAAAATCAGTAGCTTTTACTAAAGTTACTTTTTTATTTTCTTTTTTTAATATATCTTCTGGTTTATAACTTTTTATTTCATATAAACAAGTTACATTTCTTTTAAAAAATACTTTGTTATCTTTTATTCTTTGATTGATACAACCTTTTTTATCATCTATTGCATCATAATTTATATATTCTGTATAAATATTAGTATGCCAATTATCTATACTTTCAAATGTTTCAACTTCATTATCTGAAAATTTTATACCATAAATATTTTTTAATGGTTCGTTTTCTATAATATTTAAAAATTGTATTTCTGAAAGATGTAAACTAAATAACCATTTGACTAATTTTATTCTTAATTGATTTTGATTATATCTTTTAACACATTCCTTTTCATCTTGATAATATGCTAAATATATGTATTTCTTTTTCGCTAATTTCTTTAATTTGTTTAAAAGTCTTTTTTTCATATTCTTTCTCCTAATTCTTATAAGTAATTAATTTTCTAAAATTTTCGCTCATTTCTATCATTCCTTACAATCTTTGAAACTTTCATAATAATAAACTATTTCTTCATATATTTTGTAATCTTCTTCATTTCTTACATTAAAACGATAATCTAATGTATCACAATCTTCGTTATATATCATTATGAAAGAAAATGTTTTATTATCTTTTTTTATTTTTAATTCGTATTCTTTATTATAAATTTCAAATTCACCTAAAAAGTTTAATTCTATGTTTTTTACTCCAAATTGAAATATTATTTTTTTTAAAAAATCATATCCTTTTATTACCTTTTTAGATTCAAAATTATTATCTAAGAATTTTAATATTTCTATGTAAAGTTTGTCATTTTTTATATAGTTAATCATTTCAATTGTCATTTCTTCTATTTTTTTATCAAATTCTTCCATAATTACACCTATAATCCTAATCTAAAAGTTTCTTATCTAAAAAAAACATTACCTATCTTTTTTAAATGATATATCTATTAATTTTTCCTTTTTTTTTATTCCATTTCAGCCATCAAAAAATAATTAAACCATCGTGTATATACATAAGTATAATCTTCATAACTCATTTCTAATTCAATAAGTTTTTTTTCTATTTTTTCATCTTCAGTTATTTTGTAATAATCATTCACATAAGTTTCTTCTATTCTTGTCATTTTGTCACCACCAACAATATCTTCAAAAACATTGTAAGAATAAATGCCAAAATAATCGGCTATTTCATAAATTTCTTTTTTGTTAGGAAAGCCCATAAGAGAAATTATTATATTGTTATCATAAAATCTTGTTACAGTTATTTCTCTATCTTTGTATGTACCATAAAAAACTTGTTCTTTTTCAAGAGAAATTGGTTTTACTTGATTTACTTTATTAATAGCATTTTGCATTCCTTTTTGTTGTAATTTATTATTAATAAATTTTGCATTTTTTTCTTTTCTATTTTTTTCAGAAATTAAAATTTCTTTTTGATCTGCAGTTAATACTGAATAATCTTTTATATTGAAATATTCAACAATTTCTTTTATATTTTCATTATTTAATTCTAAATTAGAATGAATTTCAATATTTTTATTAATATCTTTTTTTGTATAATAACAACTAAAATCAAACTCTAAATCATTTTTTTTATTTTGATATTTTCCTAAAAAAACATATTTTTTTACCATACCATTAATTTTTAATTCTTCATCTAAATTTAAAATATCTATATTCCTTTTCATATTTTCACAAGGAATAATTGTTTCTGAACCTTTATATTGTCTTGGTGTTCTTCTATAACTTTCTGTAATTCTATCATAAAATTCTTCATTTGAATTATAATTCTTTTTTAACTTTCTTACCATTTCACACTTCCTTTTTTTATTTTATTTCTTTGAATTTGTTGTTCAAAATCTCTCTTTTTACTTCATTATCCATAATAAGATCACTACTTTTTAAATAACTATTTATATATGCACTCATAGTATCAAAACTTTTAATTTCATTATCATAATAACATTTCTTTATATAATCAACTACATTTTTCTTTGGAAAATTTTTTTTAGTTAAAAAATCGTTAAAATTATTACTTTCAAAAAAATTCAAAAGGTTATTTTCTTCTAAAAGTTGTGATATTGCACTAATAGCATTTTGAGATAAAGTCTTATTTTCTATAATTAAACCCATTTTTTTTATTTCATCTTCAGTAAAATTATTAAGTTCTTTTAAAATTTTCTCTTTTAATTCGCTATTTTTTATTGATAAAGCTGTAAAAATTACTTCAAATTTATCAAATTCATCTAATTTAAAATTGTAAAAACCAAAGGTTGTTACAGTTTCTAAATGTTTTATGAATTTTTTTCCTAAAAAGCCAATAACAAAACTTAATAATACAATTGAACCAAACAACAAATAATAAAACATATCAACACCTCATTTCATTTTTTTAATTATTCTGCTTTGTAACCCTTTAAATTAACACTACTCTCAAACTATTGTTTATGATTTCTATTAATTTCCTTTTTAAATTCTTTCCTAATTCTAGTCTAAAAGCAATTTTTTCTTTATTGAAAATAAATTCATAACTAAATCCTCTACTTGAAATATCTTTTTCTTTAATCTCAAAAAAATCATTTTTAAATCTATGATTTAGCATTTTTTCTATGTACTCATAATAAATATAATTAGAACTATTACTTTCTTTATCATTGATACAAAATTCAAATTCTTCATATATAGTATCAAAATATCCATTCTTATTGATTTTTTCTAATATTTCATTTTCTAACCAATTTAATTGTTTGTTTATTTCTTTAATTTCAATTTGATTATTATAACTCAAAATATTTTCTATTATTGATTTTTTATGAATAATTTTTATTGATTTTATTGCTTTTTTTAAATCAATATTTGCTTTTTTTAGTGTTTCTTTATCTAAAAAATACATTGGTATTTCCATTGAAGTTAAATAATTTTTTCTCTTTTTTATTTTATTAGTTTTTTCTTTTAAAAATTTCTTTTTTTGTGTTTTTCTATTTTTTCTCTTTTCGTTTAATCTTTCAGAAAAATCTAATCTAAAATCATTAGGTAAGCAAGGTAATAAACAAAGTAAATTTTTTCTAGTTTCCATTCACTTCACTAATCCATTCATTTATTTCTTCGTTACTAAATCCTAACTTTACAAAGAATTTATAAAGTTCAGACATAACTTTTAATCCAGATTTAATAATTTGTTCTCTATTTTCAATTAATTCTTCTCTATTAATTAAGTCAGTTTCTTCATCAAATTCAGAAACAACTTCAAATTCAGACATTTCATTTATAACAGAAATTAACTGATTTATCAAAGTGTTTTCTAAGTTATATGATTTTAATTTATTTAAGTCTATTTCTACCAGATTATTCATAAAAGGCTTTTCTTCACCTTGTTTATATAAATGAGAAACAATTATAACTTCAGCATTATGCTTTTCTTTTAACATGTTATTAAAATTATAAAGTTCTTTTCTTTTTTCAACTTCTGTCAAAACATGATCGTAGTTCCTAAATATTTCAAAATTACAAACTCCTAATTCAGATTTGTATTTTGCATTAAAAATATAACGATTTTTTTCTTTCATTTTTTTCACCTTTTATTTAATTTCTTTTAAAATTTTATCTATTTGTTTTTTAACTTCTTCTATAAATTCATAACTTGCTTTTATTTCTTCATAAGGTAAAATATCAAAAGAAAGTTTTATATCTAAACTATATAAATTGCCTTTTAAATATTTTTCCATATCTACTCTACAATCTGGACTTCCAAAATCAAAAAGTTTAAAATAAACTTTTATATCATTGTCTTTATTTATTATATCTATTGTACCTAAAAATTTCTTGTCTTCATCATAAAAATCATCAAATTTAATTAAATAATTCTTATTTTCTTTTAATTTATTAACGATTTTATCAAAAGTTTCTTTATTGAAATATTTTTCATAATTTTCTATTTCTTTTGCATGATTTTCTTCTAAATATTTTAAATCTCTTATCCATCTTTCTTGCATTTCATTTAGTGGCATAACGACTCCTTTTAATAAAATTATTTTTAAACCCAATCTTTTCTAATTTTTACTTTTATATTTTTCCTAAAAATCAAAATATAATCTGTTCCTAAACCAATTTTTATTTTTTTTCGTGAATCTAATCTATAACCTTGTATTTTCGCATATTCAATAATTTCTTTTTCATATTTTTTAGTATAATTTGTTATAATAACAGTATCAACTTGATTTTTAAATTGTTCTTTTAAATAAGAATGAAACTTTTTTTCAAATATAGATATTTTTTCTGTTTTTTCTTTAACTTCTTTTATATTATACAATCTTATTCCGACAATAAATAACAAAACTATTCCCAAAACTATCCCCATAATTTTTTTTCCTTTATTTATTATTCCTTTCATCTAAACCTTCTTCTATTAATAAATTTTTAATTTCTTTATAAAGTTGTATATGTATTTCTAAATCATGTCTTGTTTTAAATTTATAAGCTATCACAAGCCAATTAAACCCTTTCCAATCAATTAAGTGTATTTCATTATCAATATTTCTTAAAAAATCTAAATTAACCCTTTCAGTTGTTTTTTCTGGATATTCAAAAGAAGTACCATATATTTTCAAAAGTTCTATTATATTACTATTAAATCTAGTATCAGCTATGGATAAACTTACAATATTTCTTATATATATATTTTTCAATTTGTATTCTTTTATTTTTTCTTCCAATGTTTTCATTACTCGCCCCCCCTATTAGAATAATGACATTAATCAGTAAAAATTACTCTTGCCTTACATTTATCAACTTCATTTCTGAAAAAAGTAATATAATTCTGAAATAAATCTATACTTTCTAAAACTTTTTTCTTTAAAGGATCTTTAGTATCAGTAATATTTTGCCTTAAAGCATCAATTATTGAAAACATTTTAACAGAACTTTTTATTAAATTAACTTCTCTTTCAGTTAAAAGCTCACTGTTTTCAATTTTATATTTTGCCACAACTTCTTCAAAAACATTTTCTAATTCTATATATGCTTGATCAACTATCTTAAAACCAATATCTTCATATTTATTTTTAATTTCATTTAATTCTGTTAAAAATTCATTTAATATTATAGTTTGTTCTGTTTCAAGGTAACCTTCATCATTTTTGATAACATCTTCCCATTCGTTAATATGTTCTTTAAGGTGTTTTTTTAAAATTATAATCAAATTATAAATAATAGTATGTTCCTTATATACCCCTAAAACTTTTTTCTTTTTTCTTTGCTTTTGTTTTTCTTTTCCATTTTTTGTATTAATTGCTTTTCTCATAACATAACCCTCTTAATTCAAAATTTTTATTTCTTTTTGATTTTTTAAAGCAAAATTTAAGAAATAAACTATGTTTTGAATATCGCCACTTTCAAAACCTTTTTTTTCAAGTTTTAAATGTAAAATTAACAACAGTTTTTTCAATTCTTTTATCTTCTCAATATTTAAACATTTTTTTTCTTTTTCATAATCTTTAAAAAAATCTTCTAACTTCATTTTTTCGTTTTTAGAACCATAATTTCCCATAATTGTGGATAAAAAAGAATAAGAAAACTCTATTTTTGTATTTGTTCTATTCTTCCAATTTCTACCTAAACCAACCATTTTTAAAACACACATTTTCTCATTCACCTCATTTAGTTCTTTTTTTCATTTTATTTATTATTCTACCATTTTTATTAAAAAAAGTCAATTTGATTTATTAATAAAAAAGTACAGTAATACTACTGTACTCTTTATTTTAATTAAAATTCTCTTTCATAATCTTTTTTTGTTTCATTAATATCAAAATCATAATTTTTATCTATTGTTTCTTTTATTTTGTCAAGATCAACTTCATGCATTTTAAAACTTTTGTCTAAACTTATCTCAAATTTTGTTTCATCTTTTTTACTTTCGTAATCTTCAAAAAAATAATTTATTTCAAATTTATCTCCAGATGAATATTCAGTAAATACTTTGTAATTTTCTTTGGCTAAAACAATATCTTTTTCTAATTCTATTTCTAAATTTGAACCTTTTTCACTAACCAAATCATAAATTCCTACTTGTAACATTTCCTTTGGAATTTTTAAATTATAAATATTGTCTATAATATTGCTAAATTCATCTAAATTAGAAAAATTTAATTTAGTAAAAACTACATTTCCATCTTTCATATCGCCTAAATTTTCTTCTAGTTCAGTATGTAAAGATTTTAAAAATTTAGAGTTTTCAACTTTTTCTTTATCATATAAATCTTCAACTTCATATCCTTGTGATTGTATTAAAAAACCTATTGAATTAAAACCAACATTTCCTGTTTTTTCTCCTTCTTGTAAATATAAATCAACTTCATGAACATCGGTATTTTTTAAAAGTCCTTCAACATCTATATTCCACTCAAAATTTTCTTCAATAACTTCACGAAGTTTATCTTGCATTTCTTCGTATTCATCAGTTATTTCAGAATAAATAAAATGTTTTCTCAATACATCACTAATTAATTCATCTTCTCTAGTGTAAAAATAATTATCTCTAGCAAATTCATCTAAAACATCATAAATTCCATCTTTTACTGACGATAGTCCTTCTAAATTTTGTATTTTTCTAGCTTTTTCCATTTCATCTTTTGTTAAATAATCATTATAATTAAAATATAAATTAAATTCATTACTATTGTCATTTTCTTTTATTAACAATTCTAATGCTAATTTTTCATCAAAATTTTCTAAATCTAATAAAATTTTTTCATTTTTCATTTATTTTCTCCTTTTTTTATTCTATTCAAATTCATATTCATCTTCTTTTTCTGATTCATATTCAAGAGCTACCTTAGCTTTTTCCAAAACTTTTTCAACATTAACATCATGCATTTCAAAACCTTTTTCATCTGTTTCTTCAAATACTACATTATTTTTAGTATCTATTAAACCAAATGTATCTTGTATCAAATACATGTTAGTATCATTATTAAATTCACTTAATATCAAGGCATCTTTACGGTTTAAAATAATTTCTTTTTCAAGTTCTATCCCACAAGTTCCACTTCCATTACAATAATTAAATACTCCTACATATACATCTTTTGGAATGACAATATTCTTTTCACTTTCTTGTAATTCTAAAACTTCTAAAGCATTTGAACCTATTTTAGAAAAATAAACAGCTCCACCATCTATTTCTTCTAATTCTTCTTTTAATGAAGTTAAAAAAACTGAATTTTTTATTTTTTTATCATCATAAAAATCTTCTAATTCATAACCTTGACTTTGTATTAAAAAAGTTATTGGGTTAAAATTTCTTTTTTCAGTTAAATCTTCTTCTAATCTTTCATAATCATCAAAAACTTCTGTTCTGTCTAATTCATCTTCTAATGTAACTCCTTTTTCTTTGTTATCAAGAAAAATAGTTAATTCATCAACATTTGAATAACTTAATAAATCATCAATAGCATAATCACTTTTGAAATTATCTATAACAACTTGATAAATTTTTTCAGATATTTCTTCGTATTCATCACTATTGTATTCATAATTGGTATATTCTTCTAAAACTCTATTTACTAAATACATTTCTTTTTCATTTATTTCTTCTAATATCCCCTCATTAGAATATTCTTCTAAATAATGATGAACTGCTGTTTTATAATCATCTATATTATTTTCCCACTTTATTTTATTTATTTTTTCAAAATTTCTTTCTTCTAATCCTTCTTCATAAGCCCAATCTACTTTTATAATATCACTATCAAAATTTTCTTCTTTTAATAATTTTAATGCTAATTTTTCATCAAAATTTTCTAATGTTAATTTTTCTTTTTGCATTTTTTACTCCTTTTTTTATTATTTTTCCATTTCTACAATCTTGTTCACTTCTTCTAATTCGCCTTTATAATATTCTTTAACATTATCTTTTATTTTGTCTAGATCTATTTCATGCATTTTAAAACTTTCTTCTTTAGTGCTTGTAAACATAGATTTTTCATTAGATTTACCAAAATATCCTTCAAGTAACAACTCTTTTTCATTAAAAGTATTACCAGAAGAAAACTCTGAAAATACTTTATAATCATCTTTACTTAAAATAATATCTTTTTCCAGTTCTACTGTTAAATGAGAAGTACCATAATTTCCTAACCCTAAAAGTCCTACTGTTGCTAATTCTTTTGGTATTTTTAAATTATCTTCATTATCTAAAACATCAAACAATTCACTTAAATTACTACTATTTTTTCCTTTAAAAAAAACCTACACTACCTTCATTACCTATTGATAAATATTCATCAATTTCAAATCTTAAAGATTTTAAAAACTTAGAATTTTCAATTTTTTCTTCGTTAAAAATATCTTCGACTTCATAACCTTGTGATTGTATCAAAAAAGCTATTGAACTATATTCATCTTTTATAATATCTAATTCATCAGTATAACGAAATTCTCCAAATGGTACATTATTTCTTTCACTATCTTCTGGATAATCTGAAGTAGGTTCTTTTAAAAAAACAGACAACTCATTTATAGGAGTATTTTTTAAAATTTCATCAATAGAATAATCTTTTTCAAAATTATTTGTTATAAAATCTCTTATTTCCATTTTTAAGTCGTAAAAATCATCATTGTTCTCATCATATTGACTATATTTTTCTACAACTGTTTCTGCTAAATAATCTATTTTATCATCTAATATAAACATAAGATCTGGTTCGTTTTCAATAACTTCTTTTGTTGCTTCTTTAAATGAAATATTTTCTTCATTTCTCATTTTAAAAATTTCTTCAATAACACTTTCAGACAATCGGTCGCTAGAATTTACTTCATATTTTATTACTTCTGAATTTCCATTTTCTTTTTTTATTAAATTAAAAGCAATTTCATTAAAATTTTCTAAAGTTAATATTTTTTCTTTCATTTTTTATCTCCTTTTTTTAATCAAAATCATATTCGTTTTCATTTTTTTCTTCAGCAAAATATTCTTTTGCTTTTTCTAAAACTTTTTCAACATTAACATCATGCATTTCAAAACCTTTTTCATTTGTCAATTTAAAATTAACATTCGGTTCAGTATCAATCAATCCAAAAGTTTCTTGTATTAAATATCCTTCTCTTTTTTCACCAACATCACTCATTACTCTTGCATTTTCTCTATTTAATATAATATCTTTTTCTAATTTAATATCCAATAAAGAACCCGATCCTAAAACAACATTATGAATACCAACATACATTCCATCTTTTGGAATTATTATGTTTTCATTACTTTGTTCTATATTTAATGCTTCTTCAAAATTGACATTTATTTTTGAAAAAACAATACTTCCTCCATCTCCTTCTGGTAATTCTTCTAATTCAGTTTGTAAAGACTTTAAAAATTTAGAATTTTCAACTTTTTCTTTATCATATAAATCTTCAACTTCGTATCCTTGAGATTGTATTAAAAAGACAATTGGTTGAAAACTACCCACATCTTCTAGTCCAGCTTGTAATGCTTTATAACTTGAAAAATCATTTATTAAATCAATTTCATCTTCTAAAGCAGTTTCATTATTACTTATCAAAAAAATATCTAATTCTTCTATATCGGTATTTTCTATTATTTCTTTTTCGTTTAAATCTATGTTAAAATAATCATCAACCATTTCTCTTAAACCAAATTGTAATTCTTCATATTCATCACTATATTCATCATAATCACAATATTTTTTCATAACTGTTTCAACTAATTCATCTTTTTTTTCATTTAATGTTAAAAAATTTAAGTCATATAAATATTCATAAACTCCATCTTCTATTTTTGTTGAACCTATTTCTTCCATTAGTTTTCTAGCTTTTTCTATTCCTTCTTTATCTAAACTAGCTCCTTGATCCCAAATTAAATCAATTGTCATATCCCCACCGTTTTCTTCTTTTAGAAGTGATAATGCAACTTCTTTGAAATTTTCTAAGGTTAATTTTTCTTTTTCCATTTTTTTACTCCTTTTTATAATGTTTTTTCTTTAACTTTATTATATCAAAAATAGAAATTATTACTTATATATAATATAAATAATAAAAAAAGAACCAATATTGGCTCTTTTTTTTGTTTATTTTTTTAGAAGTTAGTTATGGATAATTTTAAATAGCTCTTTTCAAATATTCAATGAACTTAGCTAATTTCATTCTTAATGGATGAGTAGTCATTACCAAAATAGCGAATACTAATCCAAATACACCACCAATAATAGCAAAAGTTGCTACAAAATATATTATTATATTAACAATAAAATTTGCGATTGACATAATATTCACACTCCTTTTTTATAACTCTGTTTTTGATGATCTTATTTGTTTGAACATTGTTTCTATAAGATCATCAAGTTCAAAATTTGATAACCCACTTATTTTGAATTTAATGTATCTTCTTAACTCTGTTTTTCCTTGATAACCTATAACTTTTAACTCACCTTGTTCTATCAATTCGTATGCCAAAGCTTCTAGTAAGGTTTCTAATTTTACCCTTTGAGTCAAAGTTCTCATTTTTTCATCTCCATTAATGTTCTTCTTTTTCTTGGCTGTATTATACCATTTTAAAAAAAGAAAGTCAATAATTGTTTTTTTATTTGTTTAAGTCAAAACTTAATCCACCCATTTTAAATCCTAAACCTTGTCTTTTTTCTTCTTGTTGTTCTATTTTTTCTGATTCTTCTTGTAGATTTTCCTTTAATTCTATATCTTCTGTATTATTATTCAAATCTATATTTCCTTCTTTTAATTGTTCGTTTTCACCTCTTAAAAAAGCTATTTCTTGTTTAAGTTTTTTTATTTCAGCTTCACCTTTTTTATATTTTTCAAGCATTGTTTCGTTATTTTTAGCAATTATATTCCCACCTAACTTTTTCATTTCTTGCTTTACTTTTGCTACATAATATCTTGTTTCTGGTATGTTTCTATAATTACTATTTTTTACTCTTGAAATTCCAGCATTATAACTAGCAACAGCATAATCATTATTCCCAAAAATGTCAATACTATCTCTTAAATGTTTAACACCAGCCTCTATGTTTTCATCTATTTTTTTTCTATCTACTTTATAATGTTCAGCTGTTTTAGGCATAATTTGCATAATACCATAAGCACCTGCACTTGAAGTTGCTGTATGTCTAAATTTACTTTCAACACTTGCTACTGCTAATACTAAGTTTATATCAACATTATATTTTTTACTATTATTTTCTAATATTTCATATAATTTTTCTGCTTCTTCTTCTGTTAATTTAGGATTATTATTTCTTATATAATTAATATGATTGCTATTTCCAAAACAAAAAACTGATATAATTAAAAACAATGATAATATAATTTTTTTCACTTTTCACACCTCTTTCTTTTTTTATATTATACCATATTTTTTCATAAAAAAAAGATAAACTTAATAAAGTTTATCTTTTAAATTTTTAACTCTGTTTTCAAACTCTTTTTTCATTTTCATCTTGAAAATTTATTCTGTTAATCTCTTGATTTAGTTCTGAATAATATTTTCTAATGTTTCTAGCAAAATTTTCTAACACAATATAATGAATAACCAAAAATTTCATAAAATCTTCTTCGATTTCAATATCATCTAAAATGTCTTTATATCTAAAATAAAAACCATTTAACATATTCAGATCATCTAAAAAAGTTATTACATTTTGAGTTGTAAAAAAAATTGGATTTATACTTAAAAGGCTCATTTCTTCTTCAAAAATATTATCAAAATAGAACAAATCTTTATTTTTATCTAAATTTTCTAAATATTGCTCACCATCTAATTCACCATCTTTTAAACTGTCATCTATACTCATATCTTCTAATGTTTTATTTATTACCTTTTCTCTATAATTGTATGCTTTTTTTGAAAATATTTCTATTTCATTTAATTCATTATATTCTATATCTTCAGGTAATTGCTTAAAAATCTTTAATTCTGGCGAAATTCTTGTAAATAACATTAAATCCACATATTTTAATTCTTCGTTAAAATCAAAACTTGGATTTTCTTGCATAAATCCTTCCATATCATTATATAAAACAGAATAAGTATTACCTTCTTTTATCACAACAGCTTCTTGAAAATGAGTGTTAGCTAATGTCAAAAGAATATTTTTTATTTCTTTTTGATATACATTTATAAAAAAATCTTCTATAAAATCTCTTTCACTATCAGCATATCTTGTATCAACTTTTTTTCTAATTTCATTCAAAAGAGTTGCTACTCTATCAAAAGTTACACGATCATTCTCTACTCCAAAATCAATACTTTTAACTATTCCACTTTCTAATACTTCCTTTAAAATATCTTGAACAGTATTTCCGTTTTTACTATAAGGAGTATATTTTCCATCATCATAGGCAATATTAAATAAAAATGCTACTCTAAATGATACTGAATCTTCTATTTGAAATGTTATATATTTTGGTACTTCCATAACCATATTTTCCAGTTTTTTTCCAGTTTGTAAATATGATTTTACAAATAAAGTTTCATATCTTTTTTGTTTGTCTTTTTCATCACCCTCATTTCCATAATACTTTTTTACATAGTCTATGAAATATTGTTGAAAGCTAGTGTCTATCAATTCTCTATGTTTATCCATTGTTTACCTCACTTTTCTAATCACTATAAAATATTTGTTTTTTCGCTTTGTACTTCTCTTATTATTAAAGTAAAAAATATCATAAAAACCCAATACCCAACTATATGGAAAAAAGTATCTGGATTATTAAAATTATTATCTAAATCTTGATATTTTGCAATTTCCATTGCAGTCCAAATCGGCGACAAAGGTACAGTAGCATCTAAACATACTTGAATTAAGAGCAATACAACTACTATTTTCCCAAAAGCTTCTACAACTATTCTAGTAATTTTATCTAATCCACCACTTAATGGCGATATAGTCCTTGACACAAATAAAAAGTTGAAAGTTGCCATTCCTAATGAAACAGCAATACTTAAAACAGCAAATAAATATCCAAACAATACTTGCATAATTAATTTCATAATTTTAAAACCAATGAATAATATTCCTAGAATTGCTCCTCCACATAATAATAAAGAACTAGCATCTGGATTTATAAATGAAAGAAAAGCTTCTGATAAGGTGCTAAATGCTGTCGATACAAAAGCTCTAGCTTTCTCATAAATTTCTACCAATTTAGAACTTTTATTTTCTTCCATTATAACTTCTATTGGTACTCCATCTCTTATCTTATCAACGATAGTTACACTTGTTGCTTTTGCAACATTTAATATTACAATAAAAGGTGCTATAAAAACTGTTTGTATTCTATCTATTGTCATTGGAGTTTCTAAACCTAATAAAAAACTAGGAAACTTTTGTGTTATTACTTTTATTAGTTCTTGATACAAGTATGTAGCCCATATTTGTGCTAAAGTGAATACAATAGCATAATTCAATAATGTTTGTACTGCAGTGGTTAGGAGTGTATTAACACTCCTATCCTTACCACTTCTAAGATATTCAACCAAAATATCTATAATAGCAAATAAAGCAATGAAAGGCATTATGATAACAATTAATTTTGCTATACCTTCACCAAAAGCTAAAACAAAATAATCAACTACACTTTGCAAAACACCAGCTTTAGTTTGAGAACCATTAGTTAAATTTTGTCTAAAATTTTCTTTTAAAGCATCTAATTCTGCTGACATTTTTACACCCCCAACCTTTAATCATTATCATAATTTACTTTTTGACCTTTTTCAATTTTATCATCTCTTACTGCTCTTGCTTGTTTTGCTCTATCTGTTACATCTTTAGCTCTTGTACTATTCAAAGTTATATTAGCATTTGTATATGCTTTAGTAGTTTCAGTTTTAATTTCTTTAACTAATTTTTGTACATCTTTTGAACTATGGTGTCTTAATGTTGAACTTACTTCTGCATATCCCATATTATCAAAATTAGAAGTGTCTACATAATCTCCATTTGTATTGTTTTTATTATAATCCTTAACAACATCTTTAGCTTTGGAAACAAAAGTATCTTGCCAATCTTTATCATCTCTAATTGTTTCATTAGCATGATTTTCTCTTACAACATCCCATTGTTCTTGCGACATTCCAATAGCCATACCGAATTTTTCACCTAAATCATTACTTACATTTCCTACTTTTTGCGAAACAGCATCAGCTCCCATTCTAGTTACATCAGCCACTGCTGAACCTATATTTGAAACTTTTGTTTTTGCTCTTGTAACAGCACTTACCAGATTATCTCTTGTTGTATTAAATCTATCAACTGTATCCATTTTTAATTTATTTTTAATATCATTTTTTACATCATTTAATGCAGTAGAATCTTTCATTTTTATTGCTTTTATTGCTCTTGCTCCCATTATACCATAAACAGCACCACCAGTTGCTACTTTATACAGTCCTTTTGAACTAGCACCTGCAATTTTACCAACTGATTTCATTGAACCACCTATTGCACTCATAGTCATCATAGTGTTTTCAAAACTATTTCTTGCTTCATTTCTAGCTTGAGTACCACCTATTGCACCAGCAATATTTTGACTTCCTCTTCTTATAGCATTTTTTCTACTTTCTAGTTGTGCAGTTCTTTTTTGTTTATTTTCAGCAAAAGTTGCTTTTACTGTGTTAACTTCTGCTTGTTTTGATTTCATTAATTCATCAGCTTGATCTCTATCAGAAGTTGCTTTTTCAATCATTTCATCATCTTCCATCATATTAGCTCTAGCTTCTTCCATTTTATCTTTTGCTGAATTTTCCCTATTACTATCAGCTTGAATTTGTGCTTGTAATGCTTTGATTTTCCTTTTATTAGCTTTTTTACCACTTTTAGCTAATTCGGCATTAAGTTCTTTCGTGTGTTGTTCTTTATCAGCACTTGCTTTTTTAGCTTCATCTCTAGCATTGTTATAATCATCTCTATGCCCAGCTTTAGCATCTTTAGCATCTTTTAACTTATTTTCAGCTTTTTCTTTTTCTTGTCCTTGTGTCTTTTTTACACCTTCATTTTCATTTTCTAATTTATCTAAAGCATCTTTTTCTTTTTTCTCTTTATACTTATTAACTCCAGTTTTTCCAGCTGTATAAGCAGTTGCAATTGCAGCCCCAGCTTTACCTACTGCTTTACCTATAAAAGCCCCTACATTAAACCCTCCAATTTTACCACTCAATACTGCACCAGCAACTTGTGAACCTTCTGTTGCAATAAACATTGCTATCATCATAATAAAAGATAATTGGAAAGCTGAACCAGTTGTAGGTGGTGCTACTGGAGCTCCACTAGCTGATGGACTACTAGCATCTTCAAAAGTTTTTAACATTTCACTTATGATGCTAATAACAATACCAACTAAACCTATCCGTATTGCAAGTTCTAACCCTTTATTTATAATATTACTTAATACTTGCATTCCAATACTTGAAGTTTTTTGAAAAACTAAGAATGGTAATAATATAACTGAAAGTCCAACTACTATTACATAAGTTATAAAAGCCATTAATAAGTCTTTACAAATTGATACTACACAGAATAAAGATACTAATGTTAACAAAATAAAACAAATTTGAACTTGCCATGGGATGTTTTCTCCTTCATCAACTCCTACTTTCCAAAGCATAAAAGGTATTCCAAAAACAGCTTTTAAAGTTTCACTAGGTTTGGTTATATCTAAATTTTGATCCGAAAAAAACTGTTTTCCCATTTCTAAAAAACCAGTTAAAAGAGATTTTACTTTAAAATCTGGTGTTCCCATAGTTATTAATTGATAATTTGTAATATTGCTAGAAGTTCCACCAACTGTTATAGTTTGTGGACTTGGCATTAATAAAAATATAACTATTCCAAAAGTAACAAAACCATTTAAAGATGCTCCTAAGAAAGCCCATAAATTAAAATCACCCATAGAACCTAAAAATTTTAATAACACATCTATTATAAACAATAAAGCTGTAATAGCTAAAACAACTGTACTTAATTTAGCGATCATAACTGCTAATTGTTCTAATATAGCTTTAAAAAAATTATCTACCATTTCTCCTAACTTACCAACTATGTCAGCTGTCGAAGTAATACTAGCAACAGTTGCAGTAGAACCAGTTGTAGGTGTTGTTGGAGTTGGTGCTGGTGTTGGAGTTGGTGTCGGAGTCGCTCCACTTCCACCTCCACCAGTAGTTGGTACTGCAAACGAATTATTAACTATTAATAAAAATAATATTATTAAAAGTGCAAAAAATATAATCCTACGATATTTTTTATTTTCTAAAATATTCTTTATAGATAAGAATACTGAAAAGAAATTATAACTTAAAGTTTTCCCCATTTTTTAATTACACCTCTCTATATTTTAGTTTACTTGCTCTTTTTTAGGATAAGTTACATTAAAAGTAGCCCAACCTTTTTCACTAACTCCACTAATTCTAACAAGTCTTTCTTCCTTTTTACTTCCATCTTTTGTTAAAAGTTCCATTAAAACTATTTCCCCATTTAATAGTTTTTTTACTTCAACTTCACTTAAAGTTATTTCTGTATTAAAAATTTTTCCTTTTTCCATTAATCTAAAACTGTTATCTTTGTTTGCATAATAAATTTCACCTTTTGATGAAGTCTTTTTATAAATAACATCTCCAGTTAGATTAAGTTTTCCAAATTCAACCAATCCTTTATTTTCCATTTTTAACCTCACTTTTCAAAATTAATAATTCCTCCATCTTTAAACCACAAGATATTATTTTTCTATTCATACTAATATCTTTTATAATATTCTCAAATTCATTAAAATTAGAAAAATTATTAATAAGTATAAAAGTTCCACCATTTTTTACTAATTTTTCAGCATTAGAAACAATTTCTTCTGTTAATTGTTCTTTATCAACAAAAATTTCTATAACTTTGTTTTTATAAACAATAATAAAGTTTTGTTCATTTATTTCAAAAAAACAAATATTATTATTATTTAAAAATCTTTTAATTTCATCTATTAATATCTTCATATTGCTATTTTCTCCATTAAATCAAATTTCTTTAGCTCTTCTTTCAAAACTTTTTTGAAAATTTATCATTATTTGATTTTTATTTAACATAATATCAATTCCAAATTTTAATAAAATTTCAAATATTTGTGTCAAGTTATAGTTATTTTCTTTATTTTCTTTATTTTCTTCAATAAATAAAAATTTTAACACATCTTCAATATTAGCTTTGTTTTCATTTTTTATTTCATAATCTTGAAAAAGTTTATCATACATTTCTTCTAATTCTACTAAAATTTTTTCAAAATCATCTTTATATTTTTCTTTTATAACCAAACAATAATCTATAAAAGAAAAAAAACATTTCATATAACTATTTGTTTCATTTCTTCTACTATATGGACTTTTTTTTGTAACAATATAATTTATTTCTTTATTTTTACTTTGATACATTGCTCCTAAAATGTTTTCTATAAATTCTAATTTAACATCCCTTATTGTTCTTTCTCTACTTTTTTTTGTGTTATCATACAAAAATAATTCTCTTTCCATAAAATCATTTATAGTACGAGGATAATTTTCGATTAAAAATTCTTTTTCTTTTTGCTTATTCATTACTAATACCTACCTTTTCCTCTCTTTTTTACTTTTACCCTATATCACTACTCTCAAACTATGTGGATAGCCTTAATCACCAATTTGAATTACTCTTCCATCATTCATTTCTATAATATTTCCAGAACCAGCTTCTATTTTTTGTCTTATTTCTATAATATCTTTTTCAGTCAATTCAGCACTATTATTGGTACTTTCATTATTATTAGTAGCTTGTGGTGCTGACATATACTTATTTGTTCCTTCGTTTTGCGACATTCTTTTATCAACTTCTACTGTTATTGGAATTGGTTTATTAGGATTAGGTCTTGGTATATATTCTTCCTTTTTTGGTACTGGTACTTCTTGCAACTGTTCTTTTGGTATTTCAATATTATTCGGATAATAATTATTATTACTATTGTTATATCTGTTTTGTGTTGCTATTATTCCAGTAGCAATAACACTAGCTCTTTCTCCTTTACTTAAATTACCCCACCAACTTGCACTTGCTAAAGTTGATACAGTAAGAAAAAAAGTCATTATCATTATTTTATTTTTCATTATTTCCCCCTATTTTAATTTTATTCTGTTTCTTTTGTTAAAATTATTGCTTTTCCTTCATTTTCTAACTCTATTGCTCTTTCCCAATCTTCTTCAGTCTTTAAATCTGTTTCTTTTATAAGTTTTATATCTTCTTTTTTAATTTCATTTATTAAAATTTCATCTGCTTCGTTTTTCAAAATTTATTCCTCCATTCTTTTATAAAACTTTTAATATTTTTTTTAATTCTTCTTGTGTTATCTTATCTTCATAATTAAATTCTTGACTACTATAATTATTTTTCCCAGCATTTAAACTAAACATATATTTTAAAATAAAAGTTGCAAACTTTTTATTATAAAACATTATGGTTTCGTTAGCATTATAAAACTTTTCTATTCCTTCATCAGTTGTTTTAAAATAAAAATCTGAAATCCCTTGAATAGTTTTAAAACTTTCAATTAATGGATTTTCTAACATTGAAACAATTATTTTTATTTTTTCATTTTTTGTTTTGAGCATTTTTTCTTTTCTTATATCATTTTCTGAAGAAAACGATTTTAAATTTTCTTGAAAACTTAACTCAAACATTTTTTTTGTATTTTTTATAACATTTTCAGAAATTTTCTTTTTTTCTTTTATATACTCATAATATTTTTTTATCATATTTTTAGAAATTCTTGTAGAATTTATTTTGAAAAATATTTTATTTGTTGTTTCGTTTTCAATTTTTTCAGTATTTTCTAATTCTAAAACTTCTAAAATAACTTTTGCTTTTAAATCAGCTAAATATTCGATTTTATCAGCAAATAAATTTTCCATGTTCTTAAAAATACTATATTCAATTTCTTTTTTTTCAAAATTATAATTAAAGATAATTTCAAATCTACTATTTTCTTTGATACCTTTTAAAGAATAATCAAATATTTGATTATTCAATTCTATAAAATTTTGAAATTCTTTTTCAAAATCCTTATAAATTTCTTTTCTTTTTTCTTCTGGATAATAAAAACTATCCTTTTGTAATAATTTTCCATAGTTAAGAACATTAAAAATCATATTACTTAATATTGATTTTATTTCATCTCTTAATTTAATTTCTAAATTTTCTATTTTTAATTTTATATTTTGAAAAAAATCTTTTTCTAATGTTTTATTCAGTGAAAACTCAAGTTCTCTTTTAAAATAAAACTTTTTTTCTGTTTCATTTTCATAAAATTTAATTTTATCAAAAAAATCATAAATCTTACCGATTTTCAACTTTTCAAATCCTAACATTTCATTTTTATTATTTGAAAAAAATTTTTTCTTTTTGAAATTATAAAAATCATCTATATTTTTTTTGAAAAGTTCTAAATTTTCTTCATCTATATTAAAATATTCTTTTAAAATAGATAATGCTGTTTTAGGATTTCCTTCAAAAAACAAAACTTCTTTCATTATTTCGTTTACAATTTCAGTATATACTTCTAATATTTCTTTAAAATGGTTTTCAAATGCAATTATCATCTCTTTTTGTTTTCTTTTAACATAATTAATAATTTTTTTTCTAGCATTTTCATAATTTATTACTTTTACTATTTCACCTTTAAAAAGGTTATCATCTTTTTTTATATCTTTTTTTTCACTTTCTGATATATCATAAAATTCAAAAAGATTTCCTAATTTTTCTTTTTCAACAACCTCTTTTTTTGAATTTTTTAAAGTTTCAGTCAATATTATTGTAAAAATATCTATTAATTTGACTTTATTTCTTACCAAAAAACTTAAAAATTCTTCTGTTTCCATATTTTTTACATTAAAATTACTGTTTTCTAAAATTAATTTAAAAATATGTAACAAATTTTTATAAGAATTTTCATTAATTCCTATATCTATTTTCTTTTCGTTCTCCTCTTCTTCGATTGCATTATCTATTCCTAATAAAAATATATTTAATAACTTACAAATTGCTTCTTTTTGTGCGAAATTTTGTTCTATCAAATTTTGATATTCATTTATTTTTTTCGATATTTCTTCTTTTTCTTTTTCTAAATTTTCTTTTCTTAACTTTTCTTTGTTTTCAGCTTCAAGATCATCTATATCTTGATAATATTCTATATTTTCTAATATGTCTTTTATCTCTTTTTCTTTTCTTTCAATTTCTTTTATCCATTCTATTTGTGCTTTTATTAAAACCACAGTATCTTTATTTTCTAAATTATTTTCATTAACAACTATATTTTTTTCAATTTCTATATCTTCAATATTCTTTTCTTTATATAATAATTCTATTTTTCTTTTTTCATCATCTGAAAAACTTTTTATAAGTCTTGCTATTTTTATTTTTTCTTCATTTGTTTCAAAAAAAATATATAACATTTTTTGAAATAAACTTATCTTTTTAGAAAAAATTTCATTATTTTGTTCATCTAAATTATTATTCATATAATTTAAAAAAAATTCATAAATTTTATTAATTGAAAATTCAGCTTTCGCATTACTTTCATTATAAAATTTTTCAAAACTTCTTAAATCAAGACTGGAATTTCTATATCCTTCTTTTTTTATTTTTTCATCAAATTCTTCTGATTTTTTATTAATATATTCTTTTTTTGTATCTGTTGTTGAAGTATCAATAAATATTTTATTCATTAACTGATGAATACTAACTTTTGAAGTTTTATTTTCGCCATCTGTTCCTCTTGAACCTAAAACAGCACTTCTTCTAAAATTTCCTTCCATTTCCCACCTCGTTATTTCTATTTGAAACTTTTTATCTTTTTAAAACCTATTTTTTTAAAATCTTTTTGAAATTTTGAAACAGCGATTTTTTCATTTATTTCAATTAGTAAATCTTTCATTTTTAACATTTTTAAAATATTTTTTTCTCTAATTTCAAATTCTCCTTTGTTTATTTCATACAATAATTTAGCTTTATTTTCAAATTCGTTTTTTTCAAAAAAACCTAAATATCTACTATCATAAGACAATAAACTTCTTCCTAACAACAAATATTTCCCAGCTGGTATCACAATTTCATCGCCTTCTTTAAAAAACGAATTAATTTCATCAATTTCTAAAATTTTACCAAAATTTTCTCCATTTACATATATATAATTATTTTTTACTGTTACTTTATCACCAGCAACTCCTTGAATAGTTTTTAAAATATCTTTTTTTCTTTCATCTTCTAATCCTTTTATAATAAAACGATCTTGCTTTATTATAACTTTATCACCTTTTTTTACTTCATCTACTTTTGATAAATAATAAAACCCTATTGGTTCAGAATTAGTATGATTAACCCTTATATAAGTCAACAAATAAAACCCAATCATAACAAATATAAACATAATAATTAAAATCAGTATTTCTTTCTTTTTAATTGTTTTTTTCATTTTATACCTCTAACTTGCTATTTTACATTTTTTTCTATAATATTATACCATTTTTTTAAAAAAAAGAAAAGTTTTAAAAAATAAAATAAATTTTATAAAAAAAAGAGAAATAAAAATTTCTCTTTTTCATATAATTTGTTATTTTTTTAATCTAGTAAAACGAATAAGTGGATAGTATAAGCCAGTTCCTTCAGCACTTAACATTTCTGGTTTTCCATAACCAAATTCTAACGATTTTCTCAAAGTATCACCAAAATTAAAATTCACTCCATTTTGAGTATATATAGCTACTTCTTTATCACCAGTTGAAAAGGCTTTTTCTATGTTTTTAAATGGAAAAACAAAGAGTTCAGCTGTAAAAGAATATACAAATTCATATTCTTTTGGCATAGCTTTATATTCAGCCATCATATCTATTCTTACTTGTTTTTCTTTTTCAATATTTCTTTTTAAATTGTATTGTTTTATTTTTGCTTGATTTTCTTTAACATCTTTTTCTATCATTGCTTTATTATAGAAAAAATATGCTCTATCTTCATCATAAGGTAATAACTCTACTAATTTTCCTTCAACATCTCTACCTTGATAAAATGGAAGTAATATATATTCATAACCATTTTTCTTAGCTAAATCTACAATCTTCTTTTCTTCAGCTTTTGTCTTTGCTTTTTTAAAAAAAGCAACATATTTTTGATTTTTTGCAAAAACTTCATTAGCATCTTCTGGCATATATAATTCCATTTTTAAAACATTACTATAATTTCTACTTAATTCTTTTGTTTTACCAAAACTAACTATACTTATTATTGTAAATATTAACAACATTAATATTTTTTTCATATTTATTATTCACCTTTTCCTTCCTTTTCTAATGATTTTTGTGCTTCTTTTTCTTGCAATTCAATTTTTTCCGTAACTTCTTGAATTTCTTTTTCACTAGGTAATTCTAACATTTCTGGATGTTCTTTATAATAACTTCTTACTTTATTTCTTAATATTGGTAATTTTTCTCTCAAATTATTATCTTGCTTTTCAGTTAATTGTAATTTAGCAACTCCTAACAATTCTTTTACAGTCATTATAATTTCATCATCACTTGACATATCTGAATAATTTTCTTTTGCATCTTTAAAAAATTCATAATTCAAATACTCTACAATAGTTTTCAAAATTTCTTGTCCTTTTAAAACAGAAAAATTATTTAGAATAGCAATCTTATCTAATCCTATTATTGTTATATCAGTTGGCATAGAAGTTTGCATGATTAAAATTTCTTCATCTGTTAGTCCTCTTTTTTCAAACCATTTTTGAAATTCTAAATATTTTTCTTCAACAGCTAAATTAAGCAACAAAGACAAAATTTGTGCTTTATTATCTTCTTGTAATAATTTACTATATCCATTTTCTTCTTCTAAATACTTAATTGTTTTTTCTGGTGGTAAAGCAGTCGTTTCATTTGCAACAGAATTTATATCTTTATAATTAGTAAATTCTTTTTCAATCACTAAATTATCATCAATATCAACAAAATCAGCCACTTTATTATCTTCCTTTACTTTAATAATTGGTGCTGTAATTAAAGAATTATAAATTTTTTCAATTTCACTTTCTTCATCTTCATAAAATGGAATTGGTAATTCTTCCATATAGAAAACTGTATTGAATTTCGCTTTCTGATTTTCAAGTTCCATTAATTTTTCGATTTTACTTGTTCTATACATCCAATATCCAAATCCTATCGCCACAATTATAAAAACCCCTATTAAAATTTTTATCCATCTTTTCATTTGTTTTTTACTCCTTTTTTATCTTAATGCTGGTATTTTATCACCAGTTGACAATCTATGCTCTACAAAATTATTAGGAGCAATTAGTATCTTTTTAACTTTTGCTCTACTCTTAATAACACCACCATTTATTCTTTCAATAGCTTTAATAACATTGTCTTTATCAATCAATACGATATAACCATCATTTATAATATTAGAAGTATCAAATTGTGTTATTATTTCTACTGGAAAAACAATTTCAAAAACTCCATAATTTTGATTTTTTATTTTTTTCTTAGCATAATAGTTTTTATAATCTATAATATGTACTTTCTTCATTATAAAAGTATCAGCACCTATTGTCAGATTATATAATCCTTCTTTATCTGGTCTATCTATTCCTTCTGGTATTCTAGGAATAGAATAAATTTCTTCTGTAATAAACTGATCTTCAACTTTTGAATAATTTTCTTTCATTATAGCTTGTTTGCTATCAGTACAAGCACTTAAACCCAATACTCCTATCATAATTCCAAAAATAAAAAATTTGTTTTTCATAATTTATACCTCACTTTTTTATTGTTTTTAAAGGTGCTAAACCAATTAAGTAAAGCACCTTTCTTATTATACCATTTTTTTAAAGAAAATTAAAAACCTTTTATAAATTTCTTATTTGCTAATCTTTTATCCCTTCCTTCATGTCTTAAAATTGCTCTCATCATTCCTAAAAGTCTTGATGAAGTTCTATTACTTTCATCAAATCTTAAATGAGTTTCAACTTCTTCTCTTGATTTTAGATTACTTGTTATAAGAATTGGCTTATTTACATTAATTCTAACATCAAATAAATCATTAATTGCTGATATTCCCCATCTTTTACCATTTTCTCTGTTTATGTTTTCAGCACCTAAATCATCTATAAATAGCAAGTCTACATCTTTTACAGCTTGTAAAATTTGTGTTTGTGTAAATTCCTCACCAGAATTAGGTCTTAATAATTCTAAATATCTATTCAAATTTAAAGCTAAATAAGTATATCCTTTTTCATTCATTGCATTAACTATACAACTACAAGCAAAAGTTTTTCCTACACCACTATTTCCAACAAGCATAATCCCTTTTCCATCTTCATCATCTTTTTCATTTAATATTTTAGGAAATTTTGCTATAAATTCTTCTACGACTTCCTTTATTTCATAATCTATTTCTTCAGTACATTTAAAGTTTTCAAGTTTTGAATTTTCTCTAATAGTTAAACCACCCATTTTATTATAATATACTTGTCTTTTTTTTGCTTTATTTACTCTTTCACATAAACAATCTACATCCTTTACACTACCTTCTTCAGTTATTATAGATGTTGGTTCTCCACATACTGGACATCTTTCATTTACTTTGTACTCTACTCCATTAATTCTTATATTTTCCATATAACTTCACTCCTTTTTTTTACCATTTAGGTTTTATATTTATAAATTTTGTTTCTTCGCTTTTTATTTTTCTTAATTCAATCAAAAGTTCATCTTCTTTTATATATTCTTTTCTAACCCCTTGATAATTTTTTCCTATTGTATAATCTATACACATTTCTATATGTTTTTCTATTTTTAATGGCAACCCATTAGGATAATTTTCAAAATTAATCTTAAATTGTGTTTTTAAAATAAAATCTACCATCCTAACTGTATTAAATTTTTTCTTTTGCTTTATTCTTCTAAATTCTTCATATTCTAAAAATTTATTATATAATTTTTCAGATATGTATTTTTTTTCATAAAGTTCTTTCAAATAATTTAAAGCACCATTTTCTTTTTTCCCACTTTTATATATCTTTCTAATATTTTCAAAACTTAATTCTACAATTTTTTTTACAATATTCTCATCAACACTTTTTACAGTTTTGTCTTTTAAAATATTTTCCAAAACATTTTTTTTCATAAGTTCAAGTTCTTCTTCAAAAAATCCAATTTCTTTTTTTTCTTCCATTTTTACCCCTTTAATTTAATACTAATTTTCAACTACTTCAGCTTCTGATATTTTTTCTTCTTTTTTAGTTAAAATGTCATTAATTTTTTCTAAATATTGATTAATTTTACTTTTTTCTTTATCTTCTAAAGTTTCCCATTCATCTTCTAATATTGAATAAATAGTAGTAAAATCTCTTCTTTCAACATCTAAAACTTTAACTTCTTTTTCTTCTTTTTTTTCTTCTAATGCTAATCTGTTTCTTATAATAAATTCTTTTATTTCTTCAGCACTATAAAAAACATTTTTCTCAAAAATTTGTGGATCTTCTTTTATCAATCTTAATCCTTTTTCAACTTCTCTAAATCCCAATGTTCCTATTAAGGATTTATTATTTAAGTTTTCAATACTATTAAATAAGATTGCATATTGTCTATATCTGTCAGCTGTCTTTCTTGTTTTAAAACCAGCATAAGCACACCATTTTTCAAAGCAATCACCTTTTCTACTATGTTTTGTTAATTGAAAAACATCTTCAAGTAATTGCCCTAATACGATCCTTGTTTCGATTTCTTTTATTTTTAATTGTTGTGTTTTTACTTTTATTTGGTTTTTTGTTTCTTCATCAACATATTCATCTAAAAAATTAAAATCAATATTAAGTAAATCTAAATTTGTTTGTATTTTTAAATTTCCAGAAGTATCTAAATTTCTTTGTACTATTGTTGATACTTCTGTATTTGCTGTTTCTTCTTTTGTTTCTGGTTTATCAAAATTTATTTCTCTACTTTTTATTTTATCCATAATTCCCATTTTTTTACACCTCTACATTGTATTTTTTAGTAAATTCAGACAATTCTTTCATATTGTCATTTTCCATTATTCTACTTTTATTTTTTAAAATAATATCATCATTAAATCTATAAGTTTTTTTGTTATCTTTTTCCATTTTCTCTAAGATATGTTCTGCTAATCTAAAAAAAGCAAAATTTAGATCTTTAACTTTATCATAATCAATTTTTCTTTCTTCTAATACTTGTTCGCCATTTTCATTTAAAACATATTTTCTTTTGCCTAACTCTGTAACTGTTCTAGCTGAAAATTGCATATTTTCATAAGTTGCCGATAATTTTATACAAGGTGCTAAAAATAAATTAACTCCTTCTATTTGATTATACTCACCAACTAATTCTTTTAAAATACCTAACACATTTCTTTGATCAATTGTATCTCTAACTTTATTTGGAACTATTGCATCTGGAAATTGTCTAACAGTTTCTATTGTATCTTGTAAAGAATTTAAAGCTAAACCAGTTAATTCAAGTGGTGCTATCCAATAATCAAATTTTTCTAAAAATGTTAAATTATCAAGTCCAGCATTACTATCTATTATGATATAATCATAGCTTTTTTTTATTGCAGTTAACCAGTTATCTAAATTTAATTTACCTATTTGAGAAATACCATTATTTGTTATTGGTATAAATTCAATATTAGGTTTTATTTCAAAAGTTTCTAATTTTAAATTTTCAAGACAATAATTTAAATCCTTTATTGCTTTTAAATCCACTCTTGAACCTTCTTCAGAATAAGCTAATATGTTGTTTTGCCCATCATCTGTTAAAACCAAAACATTTGCTTCTTTACCATCAACTTTTGTTTTTGATAATAAATCGGCTAAATTAATACTTACAAAGGTCTTTCCTATTCCACCTTTGTTGTTTTTGATAATTATAATTTGTTTCATTTTTTTTACAACTCCTTTCACTCTTTCAATGTATTTGCATTATACCATTTTTTTAAATTGAAGTCAATAAAAAATAGACACATTTTTTTTATTTTGTACACAAGTGTCTATTTTTCTTTTTCTATCATATATTTTTAAGAAGTTATTGTTTTCTTTTTATTTATTCTTTTTTTTAAGGCTTGTACCATTCTATATAGTGCTAATACATCTTTTGCACCGAATTGTTTGATTTCTTCTATTAAATTATTTAACATTTCTTCTTTTTCTATTTTTTCTCTTACTAATGTTTCTAAAAGTAATTCTTCCATCGAAATATCATAAATTTTAGCAAGTTGTATTAATCTAGAATCTGAAATAGGAATCTTTCCATTTTCATATTTATGGATTGTTACTAAATCAACTTTCATTCTTTCGGCTACTTGTGCTAATGTATATCCTTTTTCTAATCTTATTTTTTTTAATTTTAAACCTAGCATTAAATTTTTTTTCATTTTAACTTGCCCCCTTTTGTTTAATCTTTAAAAAATAATTCAGTTTGCCATCTTATCCAATCTTTATGTTCTCTATACCTTTTTTCTTCTTCAATTTTTCTTAATCTTTTTTCTTCTTCTTCTTTTTTTATTAAAAAAAATCTTTTATAAGTTTCAGAATTTATCTTTTTTATTTCTTCTTTCGTGTATAATTTAAAAGTGATTTTCTTATATCCGTTATATTCTTCAGTATTTACTTCATGGTATGTATAATATTTCAAAAATTTTTCTAAAGTGTAAAAATCATCATCTGTAATTCCATAACTTTTATCATATTTCTTTTTTCTTCTATATTGAATTGTTATTTCTTCTGGTAAGAATGGGTTTAACTTATCTTTAAAAATATTATTTTCTGTTATATCATAATTGACAAATTCTAATGCTTTTTCCCAATCTTGAATTTTACTTTTTACAAAATTTACATAATCACTTAATCTAGCTTTTTTGTATCTTTTTATAGTCCAAATCATACTATCAAAACCAGTAATACCATTTTTAAATATAGGTGCTAACATATTTATCACTCCTTTTTTCATCTGATAACCTATTCTAACATTTTATTTTTACCGAAAAATACAACAATTTTACTTTTAAGATAATTATGTTCTTAAAAATAAAACCTATGTCATTTTTTTTTATTTTAAAAAGCCAGTTTTTACTGGCTTTTTTTAAAGTTATTTTAGTTTTATTGACTCAGAATTATCTTCTGGTTTTATTATATATTTTTCATATAATTCTGGTAATTCAAACTCTATTTTTTTCTTATTGATTCTTTTTTGTATATATTTCTTAGGAGCAACATATCTGAAGTTTTCAAAACTTACACTTGGCAATTCATCAAATTTTCCTAAATGGAAATATTCAAAAAATTTTTCTTTTAAATTTTCTATTTCTATTTCAGTTTTTTCTTTTTCTATTTCTATTTCTTTTGAAATATTTAAAACTTCTTTTAATGCTTTCTCATCAAATTTCTCTAAATTTTCCATATTATAAATTATGTCATCTTCTATTTTATCAATTTGTTCATTCATTCCTCTAAATTTATACTCTTGATATTTTGATGCATCCATTGATAGATTCTCTTTTCTGTCTATTTCAACTTCATCAAAATAATAATCTTTTTCTTCAGTAATTCCGTTTTTTTCAAAATCTTCTAAAAATTTTTCACTATCAAATTTTGGTAAAGGTTTTCTTCCTAATTTAACAAAATCTTTAAAAACATCAATTTTTTCTATTAGTTTTTTCTTGATATTTTCATCATTTAGTTTTTCTACTATTTTATCAGAATAAAAATTCATTACTTTTTTTACTTTATATTCATCATCTAAAACTCCTGCAACTTTAACTAAATTATTGTAAATATCAATTTGTTCTTCTGTTTCTAATTTTCCATAAATCTTTGATAATATTTCAAAATTATTACCTCTATTTGCCATTTCTAGATCAATTTGTTTAAATCTTTCAATACAAGTGAAAATTTTTCTAGCAAGTTCTGGTTCACCTTTAATTTCTGTAAATACTACTCTATTTTTATCAAATAATTTACTTGCTAACATATCTAATTCTTCTTGACTTGCTCCCCTATCTAAAGCTTCTTGGATAATTTCTTCTTCTTCTTTTGTCCTTGCATATTCGGCTAAAATACAATCTTGTGTTCCATATAAAACCATATAAAAATGTATTTGAGCTATATAATCAGATTTATCTTCGTGTTCTCCATTATTAGTCTTGACTTCAAGTAAATATTTATTTTCACTATCCCAACCATCACAATTTGCTCTTAAACCAAATTCTTCACTTGTTTTGCAACAAGGAACAAAATTTTTGTTAAACTTTTTATTTGCTACTTCTCTTATGAATGGCTCAAAAATATGCCCAAACTCTGTATAAAGAGTTTTTTTGTTTTCATAAGGTATTACCTTATTTTTAAGTTGTGCCAATTTACTTGCTTTGGTAAAATTAGATATTCCTAATATAATTGGAATATCACTTCCACCTATATACTGACTTCTGTCAACTTCGACAGTTTCTTGACCAGTATCAACTTCTAATTTAAACTCATTTCTTTTTTCTAAAACTTTTTTTAACAAAGACATCCTTTCACTCCCTTTATTTTTCAACTTTTTAACATTTTTCTTTTTTAGATGTTTTTATTATAGCACAAGGATAAATATATGTCAACTATTTTAAAAAAACCAAGTTTTTTTATTACTTGGTTTTAAAAAATAATTATTTTTTTGTTTTTTTTTCTTTTGCAATTTCTCTTTTTATATTATAATATTCCTCAATAGAAATTGCCCCTTCAACCATTTTAGAAGTAAAACGAACATTATTAGGAATTTGATGTAAACCAAAGTCTGCAGGATTTATTTCACCAGCAATATGCTTAATTGTCCCCCCTTTTTTTTCAAACTCTTTTCTTTTATCAGTTACTGCTATTAACAATTCGGCTCTTTCATATCCTTTTGCACTAGCTTTTCCTAAACTCCAATTTTCAATAGCATTAATACAATCAGAATATACAGTTTTAAATCCTTTTCTCAATGCTATTTCCATTCCTAAATACAAAGCAAAAGTTTCACCAAAAGCTATATCATCTATCTTATTAATTTCGATATTACAATTAATTCTATCATCATAATCCCATTTTTTAAATTCTAAAAATTCATTAAATTTTTCATCTGTTAACAATATTTCTTTTATTAATGAATTTCTATTAGCATCTGTTACTCTTGCTTTAGCTTTTCCATTTACGACAGTACCATCGCAATAAATAGAATTAGGATCAAGAAAAATAAGTACTTCTTCTTTTGTTCCAATTTTTTCTATTTCTTTTACATTTTTTATACTTTGCATAAAAATTTTCATTTCTTCTTTAGTAACTAACCCTTTTTTAGAAATAAAATACTTAGCTTCTTCTTCCGTTTTAAAAGAATTGCATCTACTTGATTTACCTTTTATTAATTTTGATATGCTAGTCCAATTTGCTTGATTATTAGTATAATCTCCGTAACCTTCTTTTATTAAATAAAAAGCCTTATAATCCATTTTTTCACCTCCTTTACTATTTTTTTTAATATTAAAAAGGATATTTACCTTTTTTTTCTGAATTTTTCGAAGTTTCTTGTTTTAAAGAAAAGATATTTTCAACATTATCTATTCCTTTTTCAACAATATCTTTCAAATAATTTTCTAACATTTCAAAATGTTCTTCAACACTTTCAAGCGAATTTTCTCTTAAAATAATGTCTAAATCTTCTTTTATGTTTTTTATTCTTTTAACAAGCCTTAATTTTTTAAACAAAAATTCAATTTCATTTTCATCTAATCCTAATTTTATAATTTCATCAATTATTTCATCTATTTCTTCCATAACATCCACCTCTTTTTTTATATTTCTTTTCTTTTTATTTTTTTCCACAATTCTTTATTCTCAAAAATATTTCCTATTACCTCTACATTACACTCTGAATTTAATTTAAAAAGAGAAATAGTTGTAAATTTATTATTTATTTTTTTATGTTTTACGGAATAATAACCATTATTCTGATCATAACTTACTATTCCATACTTTATTTTTCCACCTATTTCCCAAGAAACAATATCTTTTTCATATATCATTTTTTTATTTTTATCTTTTATTCTTGTAGAATATAAAAGATAAAATTTTTCCAAATATTTTTTCTTAACATCATAACTTCTGTTTTCTATAAAAAATGAACTCCCATCATAATTCCAAGTAGATTTTGTTTCAAAAACATCACCATAAGAACTTATTATGTTCTCATATCCATTTATTTTTAAAAAACATTTATTTTTAGTATCCCACACCTTAAATAATTCATCTTTTACATTTTTTAAATTCATTTTTTCACCTCTTTTCTAATTCTAAATAACAAATTTATTAATAAATTCTCTATTATTTTTAAATAATGGTAAATTAGTATCTGTTACACACTCTAAAAAGTAATAAAAAGTATAAAATAGTATTTACTATTTTAACAAAAACTTTTCTTTATAAATTATAACATCATTACAATGCTATTTTTAAAGGATTAAGTGCTAACCCATTACTACTTACTACCACTCTTAATTGTTCTAGTAGTCTTGTAGATATTACCTTACTTAGAATTTGTAAACTACCATTTACATCTGAATTTACAAACTCTCCGTTAGGTCTTTTAAATATTCCTCTTTTTATTCTCTTTCCACTTGGTATCGTTTCTTTATTTGGTATTTCATTGTCTAAAAAACTTGTTTTAGAAGTATAACTTTCTTCTGTTTCTATTAACTTTATATTCTCATATTCTAACTTATATCTTAATTGTTCTATTATTCTCTTTATAGGTACTTGTATAAAATTTTTCAAACCTTTTATTTGTTTCTTTTTCTTATTTTGTTTTTGAAATTTATTATTTCCAATTACTATTGTATCTATGTTATTTTCTTTACAATAGTTTATTATATACCTTGTTGTTTTATGAATATAATCATTCATTATATTATTTCGTTTTACTCTTAATTTTGTTAGTCTATTAGACTTATATGATTTTTTCTCTTTATCTTTCTGATTAACAGTTGCAAGTATACTTTGGTATTTTCCTATCTGATAGTTATAATAAATATTCTTACTCTTTAAACCCTTACCATTAATAATAATACTTCTTATTCCTATATTATTTGTAATAGTTACTAAGTTATTTAAACCTAAGTCTATTGATATTATTCTACTATCATCTTCTATATAATTAACTACTTCTTTATTTGTTAATACTTTTCCATCATCATAGATGATATAAACATCTATATCTACTCCATTATATTTAAACATAACTTGATTTGCTTTACCTTTATTAAACATAGTAAAACTTAAATCTTTAAGATAGCCTTTAAAATTTAATACCTTTTCATTCTGTTTAAAGTTCTGATTAGTAATTATTAGTTCATCATATTTAGAACTTTTATATTTTGGTAGTTTAGGTCTACCAGTATAATTGCTTTTATTTTTCTTATAGTCCTTAATAGTTTTAAAAAAACTTTCAAAACTTGTATGAACTTTTCTAAGTATCTGTTGTACAGATTGAACATATATTAAACTTCTATATAATTCTGTTCTATCTCTTTTAAATATTCTATCCATATCATTATATTTGATATATTTTCTTACTACATTACCTTTACTATCCTTAGTCTTATTAAAGAAAAAATTTTGTCTAATAATAAAGGTAGCACTATTAGATATTTTCTTACATTGCTCTAATTGTTCTAATATAAATGGAAAATACTTGTTACTCTTTTTTATCTTATGCTTTTCTACTCTTTTCATTCTTACACCCCCTTTCTTATAAGTTTTTATATTTTTATTTAATACTTTTGTATAGTTTTTATTGGTTTATACAACTATATTTTCTTTCAATAAAACTTCATTTGTATCTTCTAAGAACTTCATTCTATTTCCTAAATTTTTCACAACAATCACTCCTTTAATTTTTTAATAAATTAATTCCAAAAAAACATCTATTTTTTCAAAGCCTTTTTCATAAAAAAAACTAATCATTTTTTTTATTTTTTCCAAATCTTTTAATTTTAATTCATCTAAATTAATATTTATTTCTTTTAATAGTTTTTTAAAATGATTACTTTCGTTATTTTTATTTAAAATCTCTAAAAAAGGTGTATTATCTTCTTTTAAACCACAAAGATAATAAACATCGACATTATAATATTTAGCCAATAATAAAAAATTATTTATAGTTGGACTTTGTGTTCCATTTTCCCAACGACAAACAGTAGATTTATTAAAAGTTGTACCATACTTTTTATTTATATCTTCACAAAATGTATCCAATGAAATATTATTTAATTTTCTTAATTCTCTTATTCTGTTTCCAATTTCACTTACATTCTTATTTAATTCTTTTAACATATTTCTCCTTTTTTTAGTTTCTTTTAGATAAGTTCATAACCAACTTTTTCTAAAAGATTTACTACTTTTTTAAAATGATTTTTAGCAAAAGGTAAAGTTTTTATTGATTTTAAAACTTCTTCTTTTAAATCGTTACTTTTTTGAATTACAATTCCTAAAATCTTTTCTTTTGAATTATCTGAAATATACATTCCGATTTCTTCAATAATTTCATTTTTATAAAATTCAAAGTCATTAAAATCTTTTTTAAAAAACAAACTTTTACTTCTATTTTCGTATTTTAAAATAATTTCAATTATGCACTTATCCATAATAAACTCCTTTTATAGTCATTCTTTAGATATTTGTATTTTATCATAAAGATAAATATATGTCAAGTTAAAAATATAAAAAAAGAGCAGAATTTTTCTACTCTTATTTTATTTTTAGTTTATATTTTAATATTCTTTTTCATATTCATCTTCTTCATCATATTCTTCTTCAAATTCATCTTCAAAAAGTACATCGGCGAACTTATATGATTTTTCAAAAATATTTTCATTGATTTTATCATCAAAAATTTCTTTTTTGTCTGTATATTCATATAAATTTGAAGCAAATTCTTTAAACTCATCTTCAGTTATAAAAGATCTAATAGTATTTTCAATACACTTATCTATATCTTTGAGATCTGGATAAGTATATATTTCTAATTCCCCATTAACTTTTAAAGATAATTTGACTGCATAACAATCATCTTTATACATTTTTCCAATTTCACATAATTGCTCATTTGCTTTTATATCAAATTCAGTTCCATCGTTTCCATTATTATAATATAAACCTTCTTTAAGTTCGTTTTCGTTTATATTATTTTCTTCAATTTCATCTTTAACTACTTCTTTTAATAATTCCCAAATTCTACTGTTTTTCATAGCTATAACTCACTTCCTCTTTTTTTTATTATTATAACATTTTTAATTGTTGATAATATAATATATATTATTTATGATTGTAAAAAAACTCCCACCGTTTAAAGCAAGAGTTTTTTATTTTAAATTTAATTAAATTTTTATTTCATTTTCATTTATTTCTATTTCATAACTTTTAATAATATCAATTATTAATTGCTTTGGAAATAGTTGTATACCAAACGGATTTGATAATTCTTTATTATAATTTTTATCAGTATATTTTGATAATTCATCACTTATTTCTGTAAAAAAACTATCTATTATACCTATTATATTTAATTTTTCTTTTTTTAAATAATTATTTTTCAATTTTGAAAAAACAAATTCCACAAATTCATTATAATCTTTTAATTTTTCATATTTATATTTAGTATTGAAATTTTTATCTACACCATTTGTCATTTGGTTATAGATATAAAAACCTTTTTTTTCACTAGCAGAATATAGTTCTTTAACTGTACCATCTTCAATTTCACAATTAATTATATTATCATATTTATCTTTTTTTTGTCCGAAAATTCCATAATGTTCTATAAATCCTTTTAAAGGTATAAAAGATACGATAATTCGTATCTTTTTAAATTTTTAATTAAGAAATAAGATAATTTCTAACTCACAAAAGCCTAAATAGAAATCTTCTCTATCCAAATGCGAATAAAATTTCTTATAATGTTCTTCTTCTTGTTTATCAAAATCATCTAAAAGACTTTTAAAATCTTCAATATCTTTTATATGATAATAATTCAAATATTCAAAATTTTCTTTAAAAGCAGTTTCGTTACTTATATCAGTTTTAACATATAAGTAATCATCTAATGAAGCCGATCCTTTTCTTCCATAAACATCACGATAGTGATCTTTGAAAAATTCAATATTTTCTAAACTAATAACTTCATAACATTGTAAATCTTTAAAATCTTGGTAAAAAGTTTCTAAATCAATATTTCCTTTTTTGTAATCGTAATGTTCTTTTATTAAATCGTTGATATGATAAAATTCCATTTTTTCTCCATTAACATAAATTACATTTTTTGGTAACATACACTCACTCCTTTAAAATAAAATATATTTCTTTTTTAGGTACTCATATTTTACTATAAAGATAAATATATGTCAACTAAATTTTTAAATATTTTAAATGTTAGTTAAGTAAGCATATTTTTAGAATTTAGGAAAAAAAGATATATAAGCATTGAGAAATATATATCTTTTTTTTATATTTACTAGATCAATAAAAAAGGGGCTAAACCCCTTTTTTAATTTTCTTTGTTATATTCTTTTTCTAGTTCTAGCATATCCTCGAAACTTATTGTTTCTTGAAGTTCTGCATATCCACTAAAATCTTCTCTAACTCCACTTTCTCCACAATCAATAGAAGTTTTTGGATAATCTTTAATAAGTCCTTCTGTTAATTCTCTCCATTCTTTGTAAAGTTCTTTTAAGTTTTTCATAATTTTTTCACTCCTTAAAAAATCATTTTTCTATCAAACTCAATATTTTCATTAAAATTAACATAATTTACTTTTTCTAAAATTTCTTTCATTTCATCAAAAGAAATTTTATACCAATCAAAACTATCGTTGCTTTGTAAAAATGCACCATAAGAAACATTTAAAATTTTTGCACTAATTCCTAATTGAGAAAGTTTTTTATTACTTATGTTTAAAAGAATATCTTTATCTTTATAATTTAAAGTTATAAAATCTTTTAAAGTAAATTCTTCTTTTATTAATATTTCTTTTTCATCAATTATCTTATTTACCAATTTCATTCCTAAAACTTCATCGCCATCTTTTTTATTTTTTTCTTTTGAAAAAAAGATTTCTTTTTGACTTGCAAGATCTAATATTTCTATTTCAAACGAAAACAAGCATCTTGTTGCTTTTAATTGTTTAAATTCCACTCTTTTTTCAAGAGTACTATAAACTTGTAATTCAATTCTACAAATTCCTTTTTTATTTTTATTTTCTTTTTCTTTTAATTCTAAAGATTTTTCCATAACTTCTCACTCCTTTAATATATTTTTCTATTAAGGTACTTGTATTTTATCATAAGGATAAATATATGTCAACTTTTAAATAAAAAAATAAATCAAAAAAAGAGTAGTTAAAAACCACTCTTTTTAATTTAATTTATTAATTTAATTTATAAAAATTTTAGGAATATAAGATTTTATTATGAATTTAACATTTTTTTCAAGACCTAGTAAAATTTCTGAATTGATAGATAAAATCTTCAAGAAATTTCTAACTATTAATGGATGTATCCCATTATCAATTAATTCTAATTCTTCTTTTTCGTTGTATATTTTTTTTAATTTATTTCTTAACAAAAGTTCTTCTTGATCATCTTTTAAAGATTTTTTAGAGCCAAAATGTTTAAGAAATCCTTTACTTTCGTAGCAATTATTCTTATCGTTTTCATAGAATAAATTATTTTTTTTATTGGCTAAACCAGATAAATAATTATAATATTTTTTTCCATTCAATCCACCTAAATTAGAAATAATATCTGTAAAAACAATTTCTTTTTTATATGATTTATTCGTTTTTTTATTCCAATTTGAGTTATAAATTAAACTCAAAGTAATTGTTGACATAAGAATAACAGCATTTTCTTCCCACCAATCATCATAAAAACTTGATACTCCATTTTTGAAATTGTCTTTTTTATTTTTTTTCCAATCTTCTACTAATTTTTCAAAAAAAATAAAAACCTCTTGATCATCATTAGCACCATTACAAACTACTCTTAAACTAGAATTTTCATTTAACAAATTTTTAAAAATTTCAAAATTTTTCATTACAAAATCCTCCTTGTATATTTATTTTCTAAAAGATAATTTATTCTACCATGTTTTTTAAATAAAATCAAAAATAAAAAAGTAGAAATTGATCTACTTTTTTTTTATTTGTTTTATAATTTTTTACTAATATTCAAAATTCATATATAAATTAGCTTTCGTTATTTCTTTTATTTCTTCCCATCTTGATTTAAAATTGGTATTTTTCATAAAAGGTTTTTGTTCTTTAAGTTGTTCTATAATATCACCTAATACCCTTATATTCATATCAGAATTAACTTTAAGTGGAATTAATGACGAATTTTTAATACTTGCTATATAATCTAAGTTATCATTTATTTTTAACACACGAATAAAATCTCCATTTTTAAATTCAATATAATTATTCTCATCCATGTATAAAAATTGATTAAGAATTGTAATATCTTCCATAAGTTTTAAATTATCTTTATTTCTCATTTTTTCTCCTTTTTTTTAAAATACTTAAATCCTATAATTCTTTTTTTTCATTTTCTATATTTTCATCTTTTAAAATTTTTAATTTTATCAAACAAATCACTCCTCTAAAAGTCTAAAGATAGAGTAGGAGTATTTCTCCTACTCAAGTCTTAATTTTTAGAAATTTTGTTTAAAAACTCTTGATTAATTTTTTTATTTTCATTAAAACAATATTTCACAAAAGCACAAGCTAAACCACTAACAACACCAATTATAATCCCAACTAACATAATCATCACTCCTTTAATATATTTCTTTTCTAGGTACTTGTATTATATCATAAAGATAAATATATGTCAACTAAAATAATAAGGAAAAGTTTTTAGAATTGAAGTTAAAAAAAGGAAAAATAAAGGAATTTATAGAATAGAAGTAAAAAAGATATAAGGTAAGATATAAAAAGTGGAAAAATTATAAATAAGATTGAAGAAAAAAGAGTTTAAGATATAAA